>Ga0105094_10001197_pt1 | contig 13507 bp, 12 predicted proteins | sample PPLLak1March2015_2_FD_87023 | JGI IMG/M metagenome (GOLD analysis project Ga0105094, IMG submission 87023) | Freshwater sediment microbial communities from Prairie Pothole Lake near Jamestown, North Dakota, USA - PPLs Lake P8 Core (3) Depth... | ecosystem: Environmental > Aquatic > Freshwater >...
CCATCGATCCACCTGCGGGACTGGTTCCAATGTTGGTGACGTGCAGGGTGGAGGGACCCACAGAACCCAACACGGGTTTCTCCGTTCTCTACTACCCCGCGTACCTGCTGTTCATCCCGCCCCTCACGTGATGTTGTGACTGCCGAGTACTAACAGGCCCTTGCTGCCCGGTGGCGGGGGGCCCTCGTCGTCCACCCGCGAGCGGTGCTCGTCGGGAATCCTTCCGGAGGACTGAGGCGGGCAACGGCCCCATCGGCTCCACGACGTCGCAACCATCGCCGGGGTCACATTGCCCCACGGCCCGGGGCACTCTACGCTGCGTGAACCGGTGCTGAACGCGCTCATGCGGACCGTGCTTCGATCACCGCTCCACGGGCTGGTGAGCAAGGGTCTGATGCTCCTGACGGTGACCGGGCGGACGAGCGGTCGCGCCTATACCTTCCCCGTGCAGTACGTCGAGCGGGACGGCGAGATCCTCGTGCTCGCGGGACGGGCAACGACCAAGTCATGGTGGCGGAACCTGCGCGAGCTGGCCCCGGTCGGGATGCGGCTCCGCGGCAGGGATGTCGCCGGGATGGCCCTCGCCGTCGTCGATCCCGCCGGCGTGGCCGAGGGCCTGCGGGAGTTCGCGCGACGGTTCCCGCGGAGCGCGAAGGCGATCGGTGTGCCCGTCACCGGCGGTGAGCCTGACCCTGCCGCGCTCGCCAAAGCCGCTGTCGACAACGTGGTGGTCCGGATCGAGCTCAGCTGACGAGTTCACGAAACGCGCCACGAAGGTGCTCCCCTCCTCGATACAGGCGTGCTCAAACGCCGATCCCTCCTGATCGACGGCGCGGAGACCAGCACCTACCGGCGGTGCTCGTCGGGATGCTGCGGGAGGCGGCCGGACCCCGGCGGGGCCTGAGACAGTCTGATGAGCGGACTGGGGTGGATCTGCCGCCCGGGCATGCCCCTGAAGGAGGCGCGTCATGCGCATCCGATTCCCACTTATCGCAACGACGTCGCTGCTCCTGCTCGCCGGAGGCATGTGGACCGGCGAGACCCCGGCGCTCGCGGCGGGAGGCGACCTCGATCCCTCCTTCGGGGTCGGCGGCCTGGCGACCATCAACACGGAGTTCGTCGAAGGGCACGGGAGCGCGAGCAGGATCGCGTTCCAGGCCGACGGCAAGATCGTGGTGGCCGGATACCTATGGTCCGACCCGGAAACGGAATTCGCCGTCGCGCGGTTCGATGTCGACGGCAGCCTCGACCCGACCTTCGCCGGCGACGGCACGGCCTCGACGATCTTCCGCACCGGGGACGCATGCTACGAACAAGCCCGGGCGGTCCTCGTCCAGAGCGACGGGAAGATCGTGGCCGTCGGCGTGTCGTCCTGCAAGCGGCCGGGGCCGGACATGGGAGGCGACGCGTTGTTCGCCCTCGCCCGCTACAACGTCGACGGCACACCGGATGGCACCTTCGGCGACGACGGCACCGTCATGACGAGCTTCGGCGATCCCGCGGACTGTTCCGCGCAGGCCGAGGCGGCGGCACTCCAACCCGACGGCAAGATCGTGGTGGCCGGCGAGGCCAGCTGCACGCAGGCTGGTATCGACGACCGCTTCGCCATCGCCCGGTACGACACGGATGGGGCGCTCGACCCGAGCTTCAGCGACGACGGCATGGTCATGACGAACTTCACCCGCCAGCGCGACAAGCTCACCGACGTCGAGGTCCAGCCCGACGGCAAGATCGTCGCCGGGGGCACCGCCGCCTACTGGATGGTCGAGACGGACGTGCTCGAGTCTCGCGCGGCGCTCGCCCGCTACAACCCGGACGGCACGCTCGACAGCACCTTCGGCGGGGACGGCAAGGTGACCACGTCCTTCCACAGCCGTCGGTGCCCGGGCTCGAACGAGTCCTACGACCTGGAGATCCAGCCCGACGGCAAGATCGTCCAGGGCGGCAACGCGGCCTGCGCCGCATCCGCCGGCGATCCGCCGCATCCGAGGTGGGCGCTCTCCCGCTACCGACCGAACGGGACCCTGGACCGGACGTTCGGACGCAACGGCCGGGTCGTGACGATCTTCAGCGACACGACGTGGGGTGACGGGATGGGTGGGGGTATCGCGATCCAGGCCAACGGGAAGATCGTGGCCGCCGGTTCGACCGCACGGCACGCGTCCCGATTCATGCTCGTTCGGTACCGGACGGACGGTCGCTTGGACCCGAGGTTCGGCGACGACGGACGGGTCCAGACGGTCTTCGGGACGGGTCCCGGATGCGCCAGCGGCGGCTGGGGAGGCCTGGCGATCCAGGCGGACCGGAAGATCGTCGCGACCGGCGGAGGCGGGTGTTTCAGGAGCTTCGTGATGGCACGGTTCCTAGCGTCCTGACGTTCACGGGCGCGGACGGGGACCAGGGACCGTGGCGGAACAGGGGGTCGGTCGTCCACCTGGTCGGGGTCGGCCACCCGATCCATCCGATTGTGGGCGAGTCCGCCTACGTCACGTCGTCACGTCACAGGTCCAGACGAGGACCCACTGGGTGACCGGATCCTCCCCAAAGGTCTGATCGAGCCCGGTGACCATACCGTCCCAGGTCTCTCCGGTCTCCGAGTACATGAACCCGCCGTACTGCGTCACGGGATAGACGGGTACGCAGTTATCCCACTCCCCGTACCACTCGACCCACGCGGCATCCAATGTGGCGAGCCGCTTCGCCGTTCGCTTCGCGAAGCGCGTCAGATCGGTCAGTTTCTCGTTCAGACACTGAACCGTGGTGCAGTTGACGCGGCTGAGCATCGCAGCCTGCCGCTCGAGGAGCATGGAGATGCGCTCAGAACTCCGGTCCAGACGGTCCATCGATGCGGAGAGATCCGAGACGCGCTCCGCCGTCACCGAGGGGCCATCCACCGGTTCCCGAGGTTCTCCCGCGTCGGCGCTCACGCCCGTGACGATGCCCATCGTCGCGAGGAGCGCGACCGTGCCGATGGTCACGAACTTCCGCATGACAACCTCCTTCCACCCAGCGTCGGTCGGCGCCGGGTGTTTGGTGTCGTGGGGCATGCCGCCGCTCATCCCCATGGGATGCATTCACCGGCCGGCGTCAGGATCCCGTCGCACGCCGGGGGCTCACTGCCGCCGGGCGTTCCAGGCGACGACGGAACCGTACCGGGCGACGAAGGGAGCGCAGGGACCTTCACCAGCAGCGTATCCGTCGAGGCCTGCGATCCGTCGACGCCGATCGCCACGACGCGATACCGGTACCTTGATGCCGGGCTGACCTTCTCGTCCACGAACGACCGTCCGTCGATCTCCCCGCCGACCGACTTCCCATCCCGGATGACGCGGAAGTACGCGACCTCCCCGCCCTTCTGAGGCCGCTTCCAGACGAGCTTCACCTCGTCCGGCGTCGCTCGGGCGACGCGGAGCTGCATCGGCGTGCCCACGCGCTCGGGCTGAGGTTCGGACGGGCTCGGCTGGTCGACGGCAGACGCCCCCGCCGATGGAGCGGCGGCGGCGGGCTCCGATGCGGGGTCCGCCTCCTCCTCGGCTCCCCCGAATCCCAGGAGCCAGACCGCGATGACCGCTCCGATGACCAGGAGGGCCGCGGCGACCGCACCGACCCAGACACCGGTGTGTCGCCGTTGGGGAGGTGGAGCGACCACCGTCTCCGGCTGCAGCGGTCCCGGCGCCTCGCGGATCGGTGCAGCCATCGGTTTCGGAGGGGAAAGGACGCTCGTGGGCGCCGCAGCCGCGGTGGTGGCGGCCGGCGGCGGGGGCGGCGGCGCGAGCGGGGCTGTCTCGCGCCCGGCGTTGGATCCGACCGAGGAGATCGCCGTGGCCGCCGTCTCGGTGCCCGAGAGGAGGGCGCTGACTACCACGGCCAGACGTCCGAGGTGCGCCTCCAACGGGGGATCGATCGCGTCGAGCCAGTGGGTCCCTGCGATGTAGTAGTCGAGGTTCGGGCACGGCAGGACGTTCTCGACCCGCAGCGGGATCACCGGCACTCCGTGCTCTGCCGCGAGCTCTACCTCCCGGATGATGTGCTGGGACGCGTTCGCGCCCGAGGAGAACACCATCACCATGACGCGGCCCCGGGAGATCGCTCGGACGATCGCATCCGCCCACTTGTCCCCGGGGGTCACGTCTCGCGGCGCCGCCCAGCACCGGATGCCACGGCGCTCGAGGGTGGCAACGACGGCATCGGCCGTGGCTTTGTCACGACTCGCGTAGCTCACGAACACGTCGTGGGCCATCTCGTCCCCTCGACCATAGCGAACGCTCATGCCCATCCATGGAGTAGGGTCGAACGACCCCTAGGCCGCCGGGCGCGACGAGCGGTCACGTGCCTGCGCAACGCTCGGGACCCGTGCTCTCCTGCGTGAGCAGACGCGAGAAGGCCCACCTGGTAGGTCCCGAAGCCCTCAGGCGGAAGAGACCCGCCGCAGGTCAGGGTGTAAAGGGGGGAGTTGAACCGCCACGCGCTTTCGGGCATCGGATCCAAGGTTGCCGTCAAGCACGACGAGGAGCCGCACGGGTGGGCTCGTGTCATCTCGTATCGCGCTGTGCCCGTCAGCGTCGCCGGTCGTGAGCAAGACGTGGGCAACTTGAACGCGAGTCACGAGCGTCGGAGTTACCGACGGATGTAGCCGCCCGCGACGTCTGGTCGTCCGCCGCCGAGGCCGAGCGCGTGTTCGGCTCACGGACCCCCGCCGGCACGAAGACGGTCTAACGGCTGGAGTGCTCTGATCGCTCCTCTGATCGCTCCAGCGTGCTCGGAGGTGGAATGATGTCCCGGCTCTCGCGCCCTGTATCCCTTCTCGTGCTCACGGCGTGGCTCACGGTCGCGTGTTTCGGCGTTGCGCACGCGGCCGACGGCGAGCTCGATAGCACGTTCGGCGGCGACGGCAAGGTGACCACCGTCTTCGAGAACGGTGCCCGCGCCAGGGCTGTGGCCGTCCAGGCCGATGGCCGGATCGTCGTCGTCGGCGCGGCGGCTGGCCCATCCGTGAGCGGCGAGTTCGCCCTCGCGCGCTACGAGGACGACGGCGACCTCGACGCCACGTTCGGGGTGGGCGGCACGCTCAGCACCCCGATCACGCCGATGGGCGGCGACGAGGCGTATGCGGTCGCCGTCCAGGCCGATGGCAAGATCGTCGCGGCAGGGACCGCCAGCCAGGAGCTGTTCGCGCTAGCCCGGTACGAGACCGACGGAACACTCGACCCGACGTTCGGGACGGGCGGTATCGTGGCGACGGACGTCACGCCGGGAAAGCGTGATATCGCCTACTCGGTCGCGATCCAGTCGGATGGCAAGATCGTGACCGCCGGAACCACCGGCACGAACCGACCGAAGTTCGCGCTCGCGCGCTACGACATCGATGGAGCGCTCGACACGTCCTTCGGCGAGGACGGAACGGTCATCACCGGGTTCGGCATCTGGGGCATCGCCGGCGAGATGCTGATCCAGCCGAACGGGAAGATCCTGCTGGCGGGGCACGGCGGCCGGGGGTTCGGCCTCGCGCGCTACCTGCCCGACGGAACCCTGGATCCCAGCTTCGGTGGCGACGGCAAGGTGACTGCGGTACCGCTCGGTTGGGCGATGGCGCTCGCCCTGCAGCCGGACGGCAGGATCGTGGCGGCCGGGGACCGCGACATCTTCGTGTCAGCCGTCGTGCGCTTCACGCGGCACGGCGAGCTCGACCGGACGTTCGGCGGTGACGGGAAGGTGCTCACCGACATCGGGGGCGTGGAGCAGGCCTTGATCGGGCTGGTGATCCAGCCGAACAGCAGGATCGTCGGGGCCGGACACGCCGGTCCGCACGAGTACGGCGAGGCGGTCGAGTGGCGGTTCGTGCTCACGCGGCTCCGCGCCGATGGGACCCTCGACCGCACGTTCGGTCGCCACGGGAAGGTGTCGACGAGGTTCGCGGGCGGTGCCTTCGCGATCGATGCCACGGCGCAGCCGGACGGCAAGGTCGTGGTCGTCGGTGGGGCCGGAGCGTCCAACTCAGAGGCGTTCGCCGTTGCTCGATACCTCGTGTGACGGCTGCCTTAAGAAGATCGCCCAGGAAGGTGGACAGCATGTCAACTCGGGCTCGACTCCTCGTCGGCCTCACCGTCCTCCTGATGTGGTGCCTGCCGTTACCCGCTGCATCGGCGACCCAGGCGACGTGGCATCACGATCCCGATGACACCCGAGGTGATCTCGACATCCGGCGAGCCGGGATGGTTGTGCGCAGTGGGCGCCGCGTGACCATCAACATCAAGACGTTCGAGCGGATCCACCTCCTCGAGAACGGTGAGCTCTGGGCACTGCTCGACGCTCGCGGTGGCCGCCGGTGGGACTACGGCTTCCACATCCACTTCGACACGGGAAGCGACGACATCTACTGCGACTGGCGGACGCGCAAGGGACAGGCGGACCCATCGCTCACGTGGTCCGTCCACGAACGCACCGCCGTGTGTCGCTTCGACGCTGACGAGATTCCGGTCAACAAGCCGGTTCGTTGGCGCGTCTTCTCGACCGGACCCGGTCCATCGGACTTCCCGAAGCCCCGACCGAGCGAGATCGTGGACCGCGCGCCTGACCGTGGGTGGTTCCCAGGCGCGGACCTCTCCTGACCCCCAGGCCCACGCCAGCCGGAGGGTCGGGAGGGTGCGAGAGGGGGGAGTTGAACCCCCACGCCCTTTCGGGCACCGGATCCTAAGTCCGGCGCGTCTGCCGTTCCGCCACTCTCGCGGGTGCTGCTCCGACCAGCCTAGCGTTCCGCGACGGCGTGGCCGAGAGCGAGCCCTGCGTTTGTCGGCACGGGCCGGTGTCGGGCAAGCTCAACCCGCCGGTCGAGGGAAGGAGCGAGGCATGGAGCGCGGAGTGCTGCGATGAACGTGCTGCGATGGGGCGTGCTGTCCACCGCGAAGATCGGGCGCGAGAAGGTCATCCCGGGCATCCAGGCGGTCGAGCGGTGCGAGGTCGTTGCGATCGGCTCTCGCGACGCCGACCTGGCGAAGGGCGTCGCGACCGAGCTCGGCATCCCGAGGGCGCACGGCTCGTACGAGGCGCTCGTCGAGGACCCGGAGGTCGACGCCGTCTACATCCCGCTGCCGAACCACATGCACAGGGAGTGGACGATCGCGGCGGCTCGGGCCGGCAAGCACGTGCTGTGCGAGAAGCCGATCGCGCTCAGCTCCGCGGAGGCCGAGGAGATGGCCGACGTGTGCGCCGCCGAGGGCGTCCGGTTGATGGAGGCTTTCATGTACCGCCTCCACCCGTCGTGGGTTGCGGTCCGCGAGCTGGTGGGCTCGGGTCGGATCGGCGAGCTGCGGGCGGTGCAGAGCTGGTTCTCCTACTACAACGACGACCCGACGAACATCCGGAACGTGCGCGAGTGGGGCGGCGGCGCGTTGATGGACATCGGGTGCTACTCGGTCAACCTGTCGCGGATGCTGTTCGGCGCAGAGCCCACGCGCGTCGAGGCCTCGATCACACGCGATCCGGTCTCGGGGGTGGACGTGCTGACGAGCGCACTCCTGGAGTTCGGCGACGGCATCGCCACCTTCACCTGCTCGACGCGCGCCGAGCCCGATCAGCGCGTGCACGTCCACGGGACCGAGGGCCGGATCTCGGTCGGCATCCCGTTCAACATCCCGGGGGACCGTCCGACCGAGGTGTTCCTCACCGCCGGTGGCGACCCGCCGGTCGCACCGGAGACGGAGGTCCTGACGTTCGACCCGGCCGACGAGTACGCGGTGCAGGCGGAGGAGTTCGCGAGCGCCGTGCTGGATGACGCGCCGGTGCCGCTGCCGCCCAAGGACTCCGTTGCGAACATGCGGGTGATCGAGGCGATCTTCGCGGCCGGCGACCGCGGCTGAGCCGGGTCAGCCCGAGAGCCGGACGACCGCCCCGGACTCCGCCGAGCGGCGTGCGGCCTCGAGCACCTCGAGCCCGAGGATCGCGTCCTCGACGGGGACGGGCGGTGGTGCGCCGCGCGAGATCGCCTCGGCCAGGTCGGCGTAGTAGCGGGGGTAGTCGCCGCGCTCGGTCGGCACGGGCTCGCGCTCCGCGCCGCGGACGATCTCGCCCCAACGTTCGCGCGGCTCGATCCCGTAGCCCTCGTCCCCGGGGACCATCCCGGCCTGCAGCTGCTGCTCCTGCGGGTCCAGGCCGTGTTTCTCGAACGCGCCCTCGAGCCCGAGGACCCGGAACCGCGGCCCGAGCGCCCCGACCACGAGGCTCATCCACAGGTGGCTGCGGACGCCGGCCGGGTGGACGAGCGCGACGAACCCGTCGTCGTCGGCCTCGGCGCCCGGCCTGCGGCGCTCGACCTCCGCGTACACCGATGTCGGGGGCCCGAACAGCCGGATCGCCTGGTCGACGAGGTGGCTCCCGAGGTCGAGGAGCATGCCGCCGCCCTCCTCGGGCGCCCCGAGCTCGCGCCAGCCGCCGTCGAGCGCTGGGTCCCAGCGCTCGAACCGCGACTCGAACCGCACGATGCCGCCGAGCGCGCCCTCGTCGAGCAGCCGGCGCACCGTGAGGAAGTCGCCGTCCCACCGCCGGTTCTGGAAGACCGAGAGCAGCACGCCACGATCGGCCGCGGCGGTCGCGAGCCGGCGAGCGTCGGCCGAGGACGGCGCGATCGGCTTGTCCATCACGACGTGCAGCCCGGCCTCGACCGCGCCGAGCGCGATCGGCACGTGGGACCGGTTCGGCGTCGTCACAACAACGAGATCGAGCTCGTCCGCGGAGGACAGGAGCGTCTCGACGTCGGGGACGACGCGCGCCGACGGGTAGCGCTCGCGCGCTCGGGCGACGCGCGTCGGATCGGTCGTCACGACCTGGCTGAGCGAGAGCCCCGGCGTGGCCTCGATCAGCGGCGCGTGGAACACGGCGCCGCCCAGACCGAACCCGACCAGCCCGACGCGGATCGTCACGGGGCGACCCTACTGCGGACGGTCGCCACCCTGGGCGTTCGCGTTCGGCCCGGACCTCGGCGATGCTGGCAGAACCGAGCGACGAAGGGGTGACCATGACGGATCTGAGCGGGAAGGTGGCCCTCGTGACCGGCGCGAGCGGCGGGATCGGGAAGGCAGTGGCCCGGTCGCTCGCCGACGCGGGGGTGCGGCTCGGCCTGGCCTCGCGGAGCGGCGGCGACCTGGGGATCGAGGGCGCGGTCGCCGAGCCGTGCGACGTGCGCGACGCGGCGCGGATGGAGGATTTCGTCGGCCACGTCGTCGACCGGTTCGGCGGGCTCGACATCCTGGTCGCGAACGCCGGGGTCGGGGCGTACGGGCCGTTCCTCGAGCTCGACCCCGAGCACCTCGAGGAGATGATCGACGTCAACGTGAAGGGCACGCTCTACGCGGTGCGTGCCGCGCTGCCGCACCTGCTGAAGAGCGACGCGGCCGACATCGTGACCGTCGCGTCCGAGGCCGGCCGCCGAGGCCTGCCGTTCGAGGCCGTCTACTGCGCCTCGAAGTTCGCGCAGGTCGGGTTCACGCGGGCGCTCGACCACGAGCTCCGCGAGCAGGGCGTCCGGTGCACGAACGTGTGCCCAGGCGGGGTCGCGACCGAGTTCGCGATGGGCCGCGGCCGCACGCCCGGGATGCCGGAACTCGCCGGCATGATGCGGGCAGAGGACGTCGCAGAGGCCGTGATGTTCGTCCTCACCCGGCCGAGGAACCACCGGATCCTCGAGGTCGCGTTCCGCCCCGTGACCGAGACCTCGTGGGGGTAGGTCAGCCCTCGGACAGCGCGTGGAACGTCGGCCGGAGCGCCGGGTACAGCTCCCGGTAGCGGACGTACGCGTGCTCGTAGGCGTCCGAGCCCGACGGCTCGGTCGGCTCGCCGATGTGCACGAACGCACGGCACGCGTCCTCGACGGTCCCGAACCAGCCGGCGCCGACCGCGGCGAGCGTCGCCGCGCCCTGCGCCGCGCCCTCGGCCGTCGAGGTCGTGACGATCCTTGCGCCCAGCACGTCGGCCAGGATCTGACGCCACAGGCCGCTCTGGATCCCGCCGCCGGTCGCCCGGATCTCGGTCGACGGCGCCAGCCCGGCCGCGCGCACGAGCTCGAGCGAGTCGCGCAGCCCGAACGCCACGCCCTCGAGCACCGCGCGCGTGAGGTGCGCGCGCGCGTGGTTCACGGTGAGCCCGACGAACGCGCCCCGCGCCAACGGGTCGGGGTGCGGCGTCCGCTCGCCGGTGAGGTAGGGGAGGAACAGGAGGCCGTCGCTCCCCGCGGGCGCCTCGTCGGCCTCGGCGACGAGCTGGTCGAACGACGTGCCCGGCGCCAGCGCGTCCCGGTACCACCGCAAGCTCCCGGCGGCCGAGAGCATCACGCCCATCAGGTGCCACCGGCCGGGGACCGAGTGGCAGAACGCGTGCAGCCGCCCCTCGGGCTCGATCGTCGGGCCCTCGGTCGTCGTGAACACCACGCCCGAGGTGCCGAGCGACAGCGACGAGACGCCGGCCTCGACCGAGCCGACGCCGACCGCCGCGGCCGCCTGGTCGCCGCCCCCGGCCACGACGGGCGTCCCCGCGCGCAGGCCGGTGGCCGAGGCCGCCTCCTCGGTCACGGCGCCGGTGACCTCGGGGCCCTCGAACGTCTGCGGCAGCCAGTCGCGGGCGATCCCGAGCGCGTCGAGGATCTCGGCCGACCAGTCGCGCGCGGCCAGGTCGAACAGGATCGTGCCGGCGCCGTCGGCACGGTCCACCGCGCGCCCGCCGGTCAGCCGCAGGCGGACGAAGTCCTTCGGCAGCAGCACGTGCGCGATCCGCGCCCAGACGTCCGGCTCGTGCTCCCGGACCCAGAGGATCTTCGGCGCCGTGAACCCGGTCAGCGCGTCGTTGCCGGTCACCGCGATCAGCCGCTCGCGCCCGACCAGGTCGCGGATCCGGTCGCACTCGGCGCCCGTGCGCTGGTCGTTCCACAGGATCGCCGGCCGCAGCACCTCGTCGGCCGCGTCGAGCGCGACGAGCCCGTGCATCTGGCCCGTGAGGCCGACCGCGTCGATGTCGGCGCCCGTGAGCCCCGCCTGCGCGAGGGCCTCGGCCACCGCCCGCTGCGTGGCGTCCCACCACAGCTTGGGGTCCTGCTCGCTCCACAGCGGCCGCGGGGTGTCGTACGGGTACTCGGCCGAGGCGACCGCGGCGACGCCGCCGCTGCCATCGAGGATCACGGCCTTCGTCGCCGTCGTCGAGACGTCCAGACCCAGGACGTGGCTCACGTCTCGCTCCTTCCCGCGCCGGCCGCGCGGAGCGTCCAGCGCTCGGTATGTCGGGTGGTGGCGCCCGGCTCGAGCGTCACGAGCGGGCCGAGCGTCTCGAGCTCGCAGAACTCGTCGCACAGGTAGACCTGGAGGGCGGCGCCCCGGTCCGCGTAGGGCGCGTCCGGGTCGGGGTCGATCCGCTTCTCGAACGCCTCTCCGTCGATCCGGTAGGAGAGCGGCCCCTCGCCGGGCGCGGACCCGAGCTTGAGCGGGGGACCGGCGGGCTCCGAGCGGACCCGCACGACGCCGCGCTCGAAGCCGATCCGCTCGTCGGCGAGGTCCGTGTACGGCCACAGGACGACCGCCCGGTCGGCCTGCGGCCCCGGCCCCCGGGGCGGGAGCGGCAGCGTCGCCGTCCCGCCGGGCCGGAGCTGGGTGATCGCCCAGGGCGCGACCGTCACCGGGCGGTCCGAGTCGTTGCGCAGCTCGTGGTCGAGCGTCCACCCGCCCCGGGCGCCGCGGACCTGGAGCGCCTTCACGAGCCCGGCGGCGTCGGCCGGCGCCTCGACCCGGACGCCGCCGTCGATCTCGGTCGCGGTGCACGGGCGGTCGTCGGACGCGTACGTGACCTCCGGGATCTCGGGCGCGGCCCAGAGGCGGTGGCCGCCCACGAACGCGAACCTGCCGCCGTCCGGCCGCTCGAGCCCGCCCTCGGGCAGCACGGCCATGAGGTTCCCGGTCCGCCCGGTGAACCCGAGCACGCGTGGCCCGACGGAGGTGGTCACCATGACGGTGACCCCTCCGTCTGCCAGGCGCACGCACCGGTGTCCCGCGAAGGACGCCGTCTCGAGCGTCACCGGGCGCCGAGGAGCAGATCGATCGTCAGCTGGTCGAGCTCCTCGAACGGCAGCCCCCGCTCGCCGAGCGCCACGCGGTCGAGCTCCAGGTCGGAGAGCGCCGCGGCTCGCTCGGGCGTGTAGGGGCCGAGGAGCGAGGCCATCGACCCGTCGTCGAGCTCCGCGACCCGGGCGACGAGCGCCTGGATCTCGGGGTCCTCGTTCCACCGGGCCGCCTTCTCCTTCAGGATCAGGTACGTCCGCATGCAGCCTCTCGCGAACGCCTTCACGTCCTCGTAGTCCGCCGTGCGGTAGGCGTGCGCGTCGAAGTGGCGGCTGCCCTCGTACCCCACGTCCTCGAGGAACTTCACGAGGAAGAACGCCTGCTTCGGGTTCGCCGACCCGAACCGCAGGTCCTGGTCGTACCGCCCAGGGATCTGGTCGTTCAGGTCGATGTGGAACAGCTTGCCCATCGCCCACGCCTGCGCGACCTGGTGCGTGAAGTTGAGGCCCGCCATGTGCTCGTGCGCGACCTCGGGGTTCACGCCCACCATCTCGGGGTGGTCGAGGGTCGAGATGAACGCGAGCATCGCCCCGGTCGTCGCCAGGTAGATGTCGGCGCGCGGCTCGTTCGGCTTGGCCTCGAGCGCGAACCTCAGGTCGTAGCCCTGGTCCTTCACGTACGCGCACAGGAAGTTCATCGCGTCCGTGAACCAGCCGAGCGCGCGGGCCGGGTCCTTCGACGAGTCGGTCTCGACGCCCTCGCGGCCGCCCCAGAACACGTACGTCGTCGCGCCCAGCTCGACGCCGAGGTCGATCGCGCGCATCGTCTTCCGGATCGCGAACGCGCGCACCTTCGGGTCGCTCGCCGTGAACGCGCCGTCGCGGAAGATCGGGTCCGCGAACAGGTTCGTCGTGGCCATCGGGACGACGACGCCGGTCGCGTCGAGCGCCTTCTTGAAGTCCGCGACGATCTGGTCACGCTCGTGCGCGCTCGCGTCGATCGGCACGAGGTCGTTGTCGTGCAGGTTCACGCCCCAGGCGCCCACCTCCGCGAGGAGCTCGACGAGCTGCACGGGCGACAGCCGCTCCCTCACGGCCGGGCCGAACGGGTCCGCACCCACGTTCCCGACGGTCCACAGGCCGAACGAGAACTTGTGCTCGGGCTTCGGTTCGTACGCCATGGGACATCACCTCCACCGCCGGGCACTCGTCCCGACGCTCGTGCGGGGCCGCGCGGCCTCGCGTGGACGGAACCTGATTCCGAACACCCTCCTCCTATCCGGTCATCACCATCACCCGCTCGGGGCGGAGCAGGAACGGCGGCAGCCACGCCGGGATGTTGGAGAACGGCAGCACGTCGGGGTGGAGTGCGATCCCCAGCGCGTCCTCCATGAACCGTCGGCGTGCCGAGATCCGCTCCCACGCCTGCGGATACGTGTGCGCGAAGGCGGTGCGCAGGCCTTCGTCGGCGAGCGC
>Ga0105094_10001200_pt1 | contig 13494 bp, 13 predicted proteins | sample PPLLak1March2015_2_FD_87023 | JGI IMG/M metagenome (GOLD analysis project Ga0105094, IMG submission 87023) | Freshwater sediment microbial communities from Prairie Pothole Lake near Jamestown, North Dakota, USA - PPLs Lake P8 Core (3) Depth... | ecosystem: Environmental > Aquatic > Freshwater >...
CTCGCGATAACCGGCCAGGCGCGTGTCGCGTTCCTTGCGCGCCTTGGCGACGATGCTGTCGAGCTTGCCGCTGTCCAGCTCACCGGCCGGCTTGCGCGGACCGTAATTTTTACCCGCCATAAATTCTCTTCCGAGTCCGTCCGGGCACTATATAAGTATTATAAATGGAGCCCTGCCCGCTGTGCTCGCTCGTCTTGCCCTGTTGAAAGCACTGCCTCGCGGAGTCCGGTCACGGCGCCACGGCCGGCCGCCGCAGTTTTTCGATTTCCTGCGCAAACTCTTCGAAGGCCGCTGCCCCGCGCGTCCGGTGTACGACGGTCAGCATATCGCCTTCGATTTTGCCGATCAAAAACGACGGCGTGCCTCTGATCCCGAACATCCGGGCGATGCTGACGTCTTGTCCGATGCCCTGGGCATGGGCCTGACCCTCGAGGCAAGCCTTGAACTTCGCTTCATCCAGATTCAGTTGGCGCGCCAGCTCCAAAAACTGGTTTTGACCCAGCCGGTCCTGATGTTCAAACAAGGCAGCGTGCATGGCCCAGAAACGGCCCTGCGCGCCTGCGCAGTGTGCAGCCATGGCGGCAGGGACGGCCTGCGAGTGCGTACGCAGCGGCAAATCCTTGTGAATGAACTGCACCACGCCGGTATCGATGTACTCCTTCTTGAGCCGCTCGAACTGCTTGCGGTGAAAATCACGGCAATAAAAACACTGGTAGTCGCTGAACTCGACGATGCCGATCTTTGCCGTGGTGCTCCCCAGCCGCGGATCGTTTTTCACGTTCACCTGCTGCGGCGCGCTCCCGATGGCACGGACAGACTGTTCGCGGTAAGCAACACCGGAGGAATGTGAACTCCGCCCGGCATCCGCGCCGGCGGAGGAATCGGGCACCGGCGCACGGCCGGCGCAGGCCGCCAAACCGATGCAAACCAGAACAGACATTATCGCGCGGGACACAATGAGCATGGTGACGATCCCTGTGGACAGTTATTTGAGTCTAGCCAGACACTTGCTTTATGCCAGCCGGCGGGTGGGCGGCAAAATCATGCCAGCAGGCTGTCAATCAATTTCCGGTCCTCGTCGAGCCGGTCGATAAGCCAGCGCAGCGCCTTGCCACGGTCAGCGCTGCGCCAGGCGATGAACATCGACACGCCGGGCTTGGGTTCGAGCGTCTGTTTCACCACGAGCCGCCCGCTTTTAAGCTCCTCGCGCGCCAGGTGCACCGGCAGGTAACCGACGCCGAGGCCGGCGCACTGGAAGGCGATCTTGTGGTGCACGTCCGGTACCGTGAGCACGTCCTGCCCGGTGAGCAGGCCGGAGGTGCGTGGCGGCAGGTTGCGCGAACTGTCGGCCGCCGCGATCGAACGATATTTCATAATATCTTCGGGTTTGAGTGGTTCCGGCGCCTGTGCCAGCGGATGCGTCGGCGCCACCATGAACTGCCACTCTACCGTGCCGAGCGGACGCGTCGCATAGCCGCCACCGGGCGGTCCCTCGCCGGGCGCGCCGATCACGAGGTCCGCGCGCCGGGTCACCAGCGCGTCCCACGCGCCACCGTATACCTCCATGAGGATGCGCAGCCGCGTGCCGCAGTCCTCGCGGTAGAAATCCCGGATCAGCGGGTACAGCCGCTCCATGGGGATGACATCGTCCACCGCGATGCGCAGCTCGACCTCGTAGCCGGTGGCCACGCGTTTGACGCGCGCCTCGAGCTCGGCCGCGGCGTGCAGCAGGTGACGCCCCTCGCTCAGCAATTGCCGGCCGGCCTCGGTGAGCTGCGCGCGGTGGCCGCTGCGGTCGAACAGCAGCACGTCCAGGTCCTCTTCCAGTTTCTGCACCGCATAGGTCATGGCCGAGGGCACCCGGTGCAATTCCTCGGCGGCGGCCGCGAAACTGCCCTTGCGGTCGATGGCATCCAGCACGATCAGGGCATCCAAGGTCAGGCGCATATTCAGTATTTTTGAATGAATTGAGCGGAAATTATCGCTATCAGTGAAATTAATACAGGATTATCCTGTTAATCACATTCAGTATGCATGAACAAACAAAGGCGAAAGGAGACCATAACATGATACAGCTGCGCAAGGCCAATGACCGCGGGCATGCCAATCACGGTTGGCTCGATTCCTGGCACACGTTTTCCTTCGCCGACTATCACGACCCGGCGCATGTTCAGTTCTCCACGCTGCGCGTCATCAACGAGGACCGCGTGGCGCCGGGCGAGGGCTTCCCTACCCATCCGCACCGCGACATGGAAATCATCACCTACGTCCTCGAGGGCGCGCTCGAGCACAAGGACAGTCTGGGCACCGGTTCGGTGATACGCCCCGGCGAGGTCCAACGCATGAGCGCCGGCACTGGCATTCGCCACAGCGAGTTCAATCACTCCCAAACCGAGCCGGTGCATTTTCTGCAGATCTGGGTCTTGCCGGACCGGCAGGGCGTGCAGCCGGGTTACGAGCAGAAGCGCATCGGACTCGACAGCCAGTTGCGGCTGGTGGCCTCGCCCGACGGTCACGACGGTTCGGTCGCGATCCATCAGGATGTGCGCATCTACGCCGCGCGGCTGAACGGTAATGAGGTAACGCACACGCTCGCCCCCGGCCGGCGCGCCTGGCTGCAAGTCGCGCGCGGCGCGTTAAAGCTCAATGGAACAACGTTGCAAGCCGGCGACGGCGCGGGCATCGAGAACGAACCCACGCTGCGGCTTGCCGCGGATGGATCGGCTGAAGTGCTGTTGTTCGATTTGCCTTAAGTCACGGAGGACTCAGGTCATGGCTACTATCAAATCGCCCTATCTTCCGCGCTGTCTGGATTGCCGCCACGTGGACGAATCCGCGCGGCAGGCGCATACGTGGATGACGCGGCCCCGTCCCGGCATCCGGTGGCAGAGCCCGGTGCGCGCCGCGAAAGACAGGCCGGGCCTGAACCTGGCTTCTTTTCAAACTCATCATTCTTTCTTAATTCATGATTAACACTAAAATACCGCCCCCCTATACCGCGCTGCTGCTGCGACTTACCCTCGGCGCCATGTTCATCGCCCATGCGCTGCTGAAACTCGTGGTCTTTACCCTGCCCGGCACGGTCCAGTTCTTCGAAACACTGGGCTATCCGGGATTTCTCGCCTATGTCGTATTCAGCGCCGAACTGGCCGGCGGCGCGCTGCTGGTGCTGGGCGTGTACACGCGCTGGGTGGCGCTGGCATTGATCCCCATCCTGATCGGCGCGGCGCTGGTGCACGTCCCCAACGGCTGGGTGTTCAGCGCGCCCAACGGCGGATGGGAGTATCCTGTGTTCCTCGTGATTGCATCGGTGGTGCAAGCCCTGCTCGGTGACGGCGCCCTGGCCTTGCGCGTCCCGGCAGCCGGCCCCGCGCGGCAGCTGGCTTGACGGCGGAGGTCATTTCCATGGGCTATCTGGTCAAAGGCGAGTGGCATGAAGGCTGGTACGACACCAGCAAGACCGCCGGCGAGTTCATCCGCGCCGACAGCCAGTTCCGTGACACAGTCACGGCGAACGGCACCAGCAGCTATCCGGCCGAGGCCGGGCGGTATCACTTGTACGTATCGCTCGCCTGCCCGTGGGCGCACCGCACGATCATCTATCGCAAGCTCAAGCAACTCGATGACGTAATCTCGATGTCGGTGGTGGACCCGGTCATCACCGAAGGCGGCTGGGCGTTCCGCGACGGCTTCACCGACACGGTCAATGGCTTCGCCTTCCTGCGCGAGGCCTACGTACAGGCCAATCCCGACTATTCCGGGCGCGTGACCGTGCCGGTGCTGTGGGACAGGCAGACCAGACGGATCGTCAACAACGAATCGGCCGAGATCATCCGCATGCTCAACAGCGAGTTCAATGCCTTCACTTCCGTGAAAACCGATTTCTATCCGGCGGCCCTGCGCCGGGAGATCGACGATATCAATGCCTTCGTGTATGAACGCATCAACAACGGCGTGTACAAGGCCGGCTTTGCCGGCAGCCAGCGCGTGTACGAATCGGCGGTCGCGCGGCTGTTTGCCGCGCTGGATGAAATCGAGAAGCGTCTCGGACAATCGCGGTATCTCGTCGGTGACACCCTCACCGAGGCCGACTGGCGCCTGTTCACGACGCTGATCCGGTTCGACGCCGTGTACGTCGCGCATTTCAAGTGCAACCTGCGGCGCATCGAGGACTATCCGAACCTGTCAAATTACCTGCGCGACCTGTACCAGGTGCCGGGCATCGCGGAGACGGTCGATTTCGATCACATCAAGCGTCACTACTTCATGAGTCACCGCCACCTGAATCCCTCGGGCCTGGTGCCGAAAGGGCCGATACTCGACTTCGGCACGGCGCATAATCGCGCGCGCCTGATGGCGCGCGGCGCAAAAAGGAGCATGCCATGACGACAGCAACCGCCAAGGTAAGTAACGTGCGTCCAGTCATCGATGTAATAACGAGCGAAAAAACTCTGGAAGGCGGTGGCTTTGACGGGCGCCATCCCTGGCGCCCGCCCCTTCGGGGCGCGCTACGCGCGCCCAATTCTGCTCCCGGCAGAATTGTCCTGTCCGTCGCCCGCGCGCTTCGCACGCGCCTCCTTACCGGAAACCCAACATGAACGATCCTGCACAACGGCCGGTTCTGTCCGTTATTGACAGTGTTCGCACACTTGAGGGTGGCGGGTTTCCGGTAAGGAGACCGTTTCCCACGGCGCAATTGATGCAAGTGGACCCGTTCCTGCTGCTGGATCACCTGGGGCCGGTAACCTGGGGCCCGGGCGAGGGCATCGGCGCGCCGGATCATCCACACCGCGGCTTCGAGACCGTGACCTACCTGCTTTCGGGCGAGATGCAGCACAAGGACTCGGCCGGTCACAGCGGCTCGCTGCGGCCCGGTGACGTGCAGTGGATGACGGCCGGCGCCGGCGTGGTGCATTCGGAGCTGCCCTCCGACGTCTTCATGGAAAACGGCGGCACTCTGCAGGGTTTCCAGGTCTGGGTAAACCTGCCGGCGCGCGACAAGATGATGCCACCGCGTTACCAGGACATCCCCGCCTCCCGCATACCCGAGGCCACCAGCGCCGACGGCAAGGTGAAAGTGCGCGTGATCGCGGGCGAATCGCTCGGCCGTTCAGCCGTGATCGAGACGCGCACGCCGATCCTGTACCTGCATTTCACGTTGCAACCGGGCGCCGGGATCACGCAACCCGTGCCGGAGAATTTTAACGCCCTGGCCTATGTCATCCGCGGCGAGTTGCGCGCGGGCGATGAGGGCCGCGTGGTTCGCGAGGGCCAGATGGTTCGTTTCGGCGGCGGTGACTCGGTGCGTCTCGCGGTGGACGAAAAAACCACGGAACCCGCGGACCTGTTACTGCTCGGCGGCGTGCCGCTCAACGAGCCGGTGGAGCGCTACGGGCCGTTCGTCATGAACACAAGGCAGGAAATTGTTCAGGCGATTCGCGACTTCAACGAGGGACGGCTGGGCAAGATCGATTTCTGATTTCGAACCGCGAACAACCGACACAGGAGATTCTTCATGAAACTGTATTACGCCCCCGGCGCCTGCTCGATGGCCGTGAACATCGCGCTGCGCGAGACCGGACAGAAATTTGATCTGGTCAAGGTGGACCTGCGCCAGCACAAAACCGAAAGCGGCGAGAATTACTACGCGATCAACCCCAAGGGTTATGTCCCGGCGCTCCGGCTCGACAACGGCGAGATCCTGACCGAAGACGCGGTGTTATTGCAATACGTCGCCGACCAGAAACCCGAGGCGGGTCTCGCGCCCGGGGCCGGGACCATGGAGCGCTACCGCCTGCTGGAGTGGCTGAACTTCATTTCTTCCGAGATTCACAAAACGCTCGGCGCGCTGTTCAACCCAGGGATCACCCCGGAATGGAAGGAGGACCGGGTCGCCCTGTTCGGCCGCCGCTGCGATTACCTCGTCAAGGCGCTCGGCAGCAAGCCATATCTGATGGGCGATAAATTCACCATTGCCGATGCCTACCTGTTCACGATTCTCGGCTGGGCCGATTACTTCAAACTCGACATGGGCAAATGGCCGGGGCTGAAGCAATACGCGGACCGCATCTCCGCGCGCCCGGCAGTGAAAGAGGCCATGAAGGCGGAGGGCTTGATCAAGTAGCAGCTTCGTTCCCGGCCCGGCGCTGATGCGCCTGATGAATGCCGTGACACGGCCACGTAGAATAGCGACATGGATCGCCATCGGATCGTGATCGTGGGTGGTGGTGCGGGCGGGCTGGAGCTGGCCACGCGACTCGGCGACAAATTCGGCAAAACGGGGCGCGCGCAGGTCACGCTGGTGGACGCCAGGCTCACCCACCTGTGGAAACCGCTGCTGCACGAGGTCGCGGCCGGCACCTTCGACTCGCACGAAAACGACGTCGACTATATCGCCCAGGCGCACCAGCACCACTTCGACTACCGCCTAGGGCGCATGGACAGCCTCGACCGCGAGCGGCGCGAGGTGAGCCTGGCGTCGACGCTCGACGAGGACGGCCGCGAGATCATCCCGCGCCGCACCATTCCGTACGACACCCTGGTGCTCGCGCTTGGCAGCACCAGCAACGACTTCGGCATCCCCGGCGTGCGCGAGCATTGCGTGTTCATCGACGACCGCGCGCAGGCCGATGCCTTTCAGCGCGCCGTGATGCGCAACTACATCCGCGCGCAGACGCAGCCCGAACAACCGGCGGTCAACCAGATGCAGGTGGTGATCGTCGGCGCCGGCGCCACCGGTGTCGAACTGGCGGCGGAAATGCACAACATGGCGCATCAGCTGGTGGCCTATGGCTTCGATCGCATCGTGCCGGAACGCGATCTGAAGATCGTGATTATCGAGGCCACGGACCGCATTCTGCCGGCGTTGCCGAAACGGCTGTCCGAGGCGGCGCAGAACGAGCTGCACAAGCTGGGCGTGGAGGTGCACACGCGCCGGCGCGTGACGCGCGTGATCGCCGAGGGCGTGCAGACCCAGGACGGCCAGTTCTTTCACGCCGCGCTCAAGGTCTGGGCCGCCGGCATCAAGGCCCCGGAGTTCCTGCACCAGCTTGCCGGCCTCGAGGCCAACCGGATCAACCAGCTGGTGGTGCGCCCGACGCTGCAAACCACCTACGACGACGACATCTTCGCCATCGGCGACTGCGCCGCCTGCCCGCAACCGGGCAAGGACATCCCGGTACCGCCCACGGCCCAGGCTGCGCACCAGCAGGCGGCACTGCTGGTCAGGTCCATTGCCCGCCGTTTCCACGGCAAGGCATTGCCGACCTTCACCTACCGCGACCGCGGTTCGCTCATTTCGCTGTCCCACTACACCACGGTCGGCAGCCTCATGGGCAATCTCACCGGGGACGTGATGATCGAGGGCCGCTTCGCGCGCCTGACCTACCGCATGCTCTACCGCCTGCACCAGCGCGCCTTGCATGGTACGCTGCCGATGCTGCTGCTCATGCTTTCGGATTTCCTGCAACACCGCGCGCATCCGCGGATGAAGCTGCATTAGGACGTACGACCATGAAAATACGTATTGCCACGACAATCGGCCTGCTGGCGTTGCTAAGCGCCTGCGCACACGTGCCGCCACCCGCCGGCGACCAGCTCTATCCGGCGACCCAACCCCAGTTCGTCGCCGCCCTGCCCAACCCGCTCGCGGCGGTGGCAACACCCGACACCGCGCGCGAGCCGGGCACGGATTACTACCGCATCCGCATGCAGCAGGTCGAACAGGAGCTGGGGATCGTCGATCCGGCGAGCGGCAAACCGCTGCGCACCACGGTCTGGGGTTATGCCGCCGGCGACGCGCGCGCGAGCTACCCGGGGCCGACGATCGAGGCGCGCCGCGGGCGCCAGGTGCGGGTGCGCTGGGAGAACGACCTGCCCGAGACCCACCTGCTGCCGGTGGACACCACCGTGCACTGCGGCCCGGACGCCAAGCACGGCCACTCCCACTGCCGGCCGTTCGTGCGCACCGTGGTGCACCTGCACGGCGGCCGCGTGCCGGATCACAGCGACGGCTATCCCGAGGCCTGGTTCTCGCCCGGCTTCCGGGAGCGCGGCCCGTTCTTCAGCCGCGAGGTCTACGACTACCCGAACGACCAGGAGGCGGCAACGCTGTGGTACCACGACCACGCCATGGGCATCACGCGCCTGAACGTGTACGCCGGGCTCGCCGGTTTTTACCTCCTGCGCGACGCCAACGAGGAGCGTCTGCAACGCGCGGGCGCACTGCCGGAACGTGTCTATGAGATTCCATTATTGATTCAGGACCGCTCGTTCAAACGCAACGGTGCGCTGGCCTACACCGCCGACATCGGCGAGCACGAACAACGGCGAGAACACCAGGAAGTCCCGGGCGAAGCGCCGAAGAAAATCCCGCGCGACCCGCTCACCGGCGCGCCCAGCCCGTCGATCGAGCCGGAATTTTTCGGCGACATGATCCTGGTGAACGGCAAGCTGTGGCCGGTGCTCGAGGTCGAGCCGCGTCACTACCGCTTTCGCCTGCTGAACGGCTCGAACGCGCGCTTCTATCGTCTGTGGCTCGATTCGGGCCAGACCCTGCATCAGATCGGCAGCGACGGCGGCCTGTTGCCCGCGCCGCTCGCGCTCAAGGATCTGACGCTGGCGCCGGCCGAGCGCGCCGACGTGATCGTGGATTTCTCCAACCCGGCGCTCGCCGGCAAGACCATCATTTTACGCAATGACGCCAAGACGCCGTATCCAAATGGCGATGACGTCGACCCCGCCACCACCGGCCGGATCATGGCGTTCCGGGTCACGCGCCCGCGCTCGGCGGTGGCCGATATCCGGCTGCCGGCGACGCTGCGCGCACCGATTCCGACGCGACGCGCGAACAATGAGCGTACCGTGCTGCTGGCAGAGATCGAGGACGAATACGGGCGCGTGAAGCCGATGCTCGGCACGCTCGAGGCCGGCGCGCTCGGCTGGGACGATCCTGTCTCGGAGAATCCGCGCTCCGGTTCCACCGAGATCTGGCGCATCGTCAACGGCACCCCGGACGCGCACCCGGTGCACCTGCACCTGGTGCACTTCCGCGTGCTCGACCGCCAGCGCTTCGACCAGGACAGGTTCGTGCTGGGCAAGCCCGGCACGCTGAAGCTGACCGGCACGCCGCAAGCGGCGCATGCCAACGAAAGGGGATGGAAGGACACGGTGATCGCCTACCCCGGCGAGGTCACGCGCGTGGTCGCGACCTTCGATCTGCCCGGCCTGTACGTATGGCACTGCCACATCCTCGAACACGAGGACCACGAGATGATGCGGCCGTACCGCGTCGTGCCCTGACCGGACAGTTCGGGATCAGCTGCGTCCGAACACCGGCACCGCGGCGCCGGTGACCGAGCGCGCGTCATCCGACAGCAGGAAGGCAATGACGCCGGCGAGGTCCGCGGGCGGGACCCAGGTGGAAAAATCCGCCTTCGGCATGGCCTCGCGGTTCTGCGGCGTGTCGATCGTGCCCGGCAGGACGCAGTTGACTTTGATCCCGTGCGCCTTGAGCTCGCCCGCCAGGCTCTCGGTGATCCGCAATACCGCCGTCTTGGCGGCGCTGTAAGCGGCGTAATTCGGGTTGCCCTGGAAGACGTTGCGGCTGCCGATATTGATGATGCTCCCGCCCTGCGCCTGCAGCATATAAGGAATCACCGCGCGGCAACCGTTCAGGGTGGTGCGAACAATGAGGTCGTACAGGAAATCCCATTCCGACAGATCGGTCTCGTGCACCGGCTTGCCGCCGCGAAACCCGCCGACGGTGTTCACCAGCCCGTCCAGCCGCCCGAAACGCTTATGCGCCTCGGCCGCCATGGCGTTCACTGACTTCGGATCGGTCATGTCGACGTTCCCCGCCAGCCAGTGCTGTGCGGAGTCCTTCAGCTTGTTGTAGGTTTTCTGCAGGCGATCGTTCGAGCGGTCGACCAATACCATCCTGCCGCCCTCCGATTGAACGCGTTCAGCCACGGCGTGGCCGAGATTGCCGACGGCGCCCGTGATGATGATGACCTTGTCTTTCAAGCTGGACATGCGTATTTGCTCCCGTTATTCATGAAATTCATCTGCAGGTTATTCGCTGCCTGCGCCAGGTAACACTTCCCTCCCCCGGGCCGAGGGAGCCTTTTCACAGCTCGTTTGTCACTTTCTCCGTGGCCTCGACGATCTCCTGATGCCGCTTGTCCACCGCGCGGCGGTCACGCTCGAAGCGCGCCAGCAATTCGTACACGCAGGGCACGACGAACAGCGTAAGCAACGTGGATACCATCACACCGCCGATGACCGCGATCGCCATGGGCGCGCGCAGCTCGGCGCCGGGGCCGAGGGCCAGCGCCAGCGGCAGCGCGGCGGCGATGGTGGCGAACGAGGTCATCAGGATCGGGCGCAGGCGGATCGGGCAGGCCTCGAGCAGCGCGGCGCGCACCGTCACGCCGCCGCGGTCGCGCACCTGGTTGGTGAAGTCCACCAGCAGGATGGAATTCTTCTTCACGATGCCCATCAGCAGGATCAGGCCGATGAAGCTGAAGATGTTGAGCGAGTTATCGAACAGCAGCAGCGTCAGGAACGCGCCGGAAACGCTGAACGGCAGCGCCATCAGCACCGTGACCGGGTGGATGAAGCTGTTGAACTGCGAGGCCAGCACCATGTAGGCCACGATCACGCCGAGAATCAGCACGAACCACAGGCTGGCGAACGACTCCTGGAACGATTGCGAGCCGCCGACGAAGCGCACCGTGTATTCCGGCGGCAGCACTTCGCGCGCGATGGACTGCGCCCGGTCCAGCGCCTCCTGCTGCGACTTGCCGGCCGCGACATTGGCGAAGATCTTGATCGCGCGCTCGCGGTCATTGCGGTTGATCTGCGCCAGGGCCCGGTCTTCACGCACCTGCACCACCTCGGAGAGCGGGATCAGCTCGCCGCGGTTGTTGCGCACGTGCAGGCGCTTGATCTGGTCGATGCGGTCGATCTCCTGCTCCTGCAGCCGCACGCGCACGTCGTAGCGGTGCCCCTCGGAGGAATACTGCCCGGCGACGACCCCGCCGACCATGGCGTTGACGGTCTGGGAGATGGCCTGGATGCTCACGCCGCGCGCGGCGGCGCGTTCGCGGTCCGGGATGATCCGGATTTCCGGTTTGCCGAGCAGATAATCGCTGTCGGTGTCGGTCACCAGGCCGGTGGCGTCGAGTTTCTGGATAATCGTCTCGGAATATTCGACCAGCTTGTCCCAGTCGCGCCCCTGCACCGCGAACTCCACCGGGAAGCCGCGCGAGGCGGTGAAGCCGCGCTGCGACAGGTCCTGGATCGAGACCTTCAAACCCAGCTTTTTGAGCGCTTCGCGCGCGACCCCCATCATCTCCTGCTGCGACAGCTCGTGGCCGGCCTCCGGGTCGATGCCGCGTTCGCCCTTCGGTCTCATGCTGACGAACATGTTGGTCAGGTTCGACTGGCCGCCGGTGCCGAAACCGCCCACGGCCACCATGTAGCGCCGGATTTCGGGGCGCGAGGCGAAGAACTTCTCGGCTTCGCGTATCACCGAGTCGGTGAACTCCATCGAGGAATCGATTGGCGTCTGCGCGCGCACGATGAAGCTGCTCTGATCCTGCGCCGGCATGAATTCCTTGTTGATCAGGCTGAGCGTGCTGAACGAGGCCGCGAAGAACAGGAGCGAGCTGCCGATGATCATCCACGGATGCCGCAGCGCCACCTGCAGCAGCTTGTGATACAGCGCGGCCACGGCGCGAAACGCGAAATCCGCCGCGCGCCCCATGCGCGTCATGCGGCTGCCGGCCTGGACGAACTGCGAGGCGCGCATCGGCGTCAGCGTCAGCGCCTCCAGCAGCGACAGCAGCACCGCGACCGTCATGGTGATGCCGAACTGGAAGAAAAATTTTCCGATCACGCCGCTCATGAACGCCACCGGCAGGAAGATCGCGACCACGGCCAGCGTCGCCGCCAGTGCCGCGAAGGTGACCTGGCGCGACCCCTTGAGCGCCGCCTCCACGCGGTTCTCGCCCTGCTCCTGGTGGCGCACGATGTTCTCCAGCACCATGATGGCATCGTCCACGACGATGCCGATGGCGAGGCTCAGGCCCAGCAGCGTGAAGGTATTGAGCGTGAAGCCGAAGAAGTACAGGACGATGAAGGTGCCGATGATCGAGGTCGGGATCGCCAGGATGACGTTCAGCGTCGCGGTCCAGCTGCCGAGGAACAGCCAGCACACGAACGCGGTGGCGAGCGCCGACAGCACCAGCGCCAGCTTGAACTCGTCCACCGACTCCTCGATGAACTTGGTGGAGTCGAAGTTGACGTCGATCTTCATGCCTTCCGGCAGCTGCTTGGCGACCGCGGCCATGCGCGCCTTCACGCCCTGCGCCACGGCCACGGTGTTCGAGCCGCGTTGCTTGCGGATGCCGATGCCGACCGCGCGCTCGCTGTTGGCCCGCGAGATGCGGCGGATGTCGTCCAGGCCGTCCTCGATCTGCGCCACCTGGCTCAGCCGGATGCGGGTGTAGACCGGCTCGCCGCCGCGCCGGTTGATGACGATGTTCTCGAACTCCCCGGCGGTCTTGGCCTCGCCGAGCGTGCGCACGTCGTATTCCTTGCGCCCGGTGGTGATCTGGCCGGCGGGCAGTTCCGAGTGCTCGGCGGTGATCGCGTTCAGCACGTCCGTTACCGCCAGCTCGTAGCGGTTCAGCTCCTTGCCCGAGATCCAGACGCGCAGGTTGGGATCGACGTAACCGCCGAGCGTGATCTCGCCGACGCCGGTGACGGACGAGAACCGGTCCTTGAGCGAGTCCTTCACGTAACGCATCAACTCGCGCACCGAGTGCCGGTCGCTCGTGACTGACATCCACAGGATCGGCTGGTCCTCGGGATTGGTCTTGCTGATCACCGGCGGCTCGATGTCGGTCGGCAGGTGGCGCTGCGCCGCCGCCACCTTGTTCTGCACCTCCTGCAGCGCATCGGCGATGTCGCGCGACAGCTCGAATTCGACGCTGATGCTGGCCTGGGCATAGCGCGCGGTGGAGGTCACGCTGCGCACGCCTTCCACCGTCATGACCGCGTCCTCGATGACGTCGACGACATTGGTCTCGATCACCTCGGGCGCGGCGCCGGGGTAGTCCACGCGCACCGACACCACCGGGAAATCCACGTCCGGCAGCTGGCTGATGCCCATGCGCGAGGCCGAGATCCCGCCGAACAGGATCAGCGCCGCCATCAGCATCCAGGCGAATACCGGGCGGCGGATGGCGATTTCAGGAAGGTTCATGGCGTGGGTCCTTCGGACGCAAACGGACGGCGCACGGCCGCCGCCTCCAGCCGGAGATAATCGAGCTTTGCGGTGTAGCGCGCGCGATCCAGCGCCCGCTGGTTATCCTGAAACAAGGTCAGGGCCTGCAACACATCCAGGTTCGTGACCAGCCCCAGGCGGTAGTCACGCCGCTGCACTTCGTAGTTCTTGCGCGCCGCCTCGGTCGCCTTTTCCAGCGCCGC
>Ga0105094_10001202_pt1 | contig 13483 bp, 11 predicted proteins | sample PPLLak1March2015_2_FD_87023 | JGI IMG/M metagenome (GOLD analysis project Ga0105094, IMG submission 87023) | Freshwater sediment microbial communities from Prairie Pothole Lake near Jamestown, North Dakota, USA - PPLs Lake P8 Core (3) Depth... | ecosystem: Environmental > Aquatic > Freshwater >...
GAACCTTAATATACTGCCCGAGACAAAAATGGCGAGGGCATACATAGACAGGGAAACCGGTTGAATCAGCGCATAATGGGCAGCGATGACAAATGCCAGCAATAGGATCAACGAGAGGGTCCACCCGATATAAAAATAAAGGAAGAAAGAGCCCACATAGGAAAAGGATTTTGACTTGCCATACTTCCTTACCGAGTGCAGGATGGTGATGAATACACCAATCCCCATCAATACCGGCCAGCCGATATAATGACAGGGGAGTTGAAAGACCTGAAGCAGGACAAACTCAAGCAGGCTGGCCAACAATACCAGTATGCCCCAGAGAAGATAATAAAAGTAATTATCCTGGACATCGCATCTGGCGGCTTCAATCATCTCGTAGATGACCTTTAAGCTGTCTTTTTCATTAAACCTTTCTGAATTTTCCATATTGTATTCAATTTAGTTTAGATTATAAATTCAATACAAATATAAACTAGTTTATATTATAAACCTAATATTTTCATGAATATTTTACAACCTGTTGATATAAAAACAAAATGCGTTGATAATTTACTTAAAACGCCCGCAGTTGTTTATGTGTGGCTTCTGTATCAGAATCCCTGACAGGGTCACGCATATCAATTTGAACCGTGACCGCTGGCAGGGATCTTTCTTTGCTTTTGTCTTGCTTACTGTAAAACAAATTTTATAGGGATGGTAAAACTTACCTTTACCGGTTTACCATCCTTTTTACCGGGTTCCCAGGCCGGCATCGAAGAAATCACACGGACAGCCTCTTCGTCAAGTTCCTTGGCGGCATCCTTTATACCCTGCATATCTTTATCCTTGTAACCCGCCACAACAACGGCATTTTCATCCTTTTCGACTTTGACGACACTTTTATTAACCTTAGCGTCGACAACATTACCCAGTTCGTTGACTATAAACTGAACATAAACTTTGCCCTGGATATGCGATTTTTTTGCCGCTTCAGGGTATATTATATGCTGCTGAACATATAATAAAACATTTTCGATTTCTCCTCCCTGGAACCGGGGCATTTCGTCAACTTTTATGTATATACTGTCATCGGCAATTCCTGATTCATTACCAGCCTTAAGGTTATTGACAGCAGCAGTGCCTTGTTTGCCTGCTGATTCATTCCCCAGCGATGAGGCAGCCTCCCTGCAGCCAAAAATAAAGATAAGCAATAAAGCCAAGGGTAATGCCAGCAGGTACCTGACCTGCCGGATGAGCGGGGATTTTTCTTTTGACATCATGGTAAAACGTTTTTTAATAAGTGAATAATTAAAAGAATTGGAAATCCCGGGTTGAATCCCAAAAACCTGGGACAGGAGGAGCAGGCGGTACCCGGCCGGATCACTGTTCTGCTCCAATACAGTTTCATCGGCCAGGTACTCGTGGGTTTCTTTTAATAATCTTCTGATGATATATATAAATGGATTAAACCATTGCACAATCTTTATTATTTCAGCCAGCAGGATATCGACGGAATGAAACTGACGGGCATGTGCCATTTCATGCCTGATTACCGGATTACCCTTCAGATCACCCGATGCGGAAAAACTGATAAACAGAATGTTGAAAAACGAGAAAGCCGGCAGATTATCGGGTATGGTCACCCATAGCATCCTATCCTTTCTTTGTATACCATGACGACGGATTATGGCCCATAATCCCATTAGCTGCTGAATAAGAAAGCCGGCAAATACCAGGGAAACCGCAGGATAAATATATTTTATCCAGGCGGTCCAGGGACGTACCAGGGTTGGATCCAATCCATCCACTGATGCATTGATGGTAATGGTATCCAGCATTATATTCAAACCACCTGCACGATCTGCGGCCGGCATCCTGATGGTGACGGCCGGGATCACGAAGGATAAAATCATGGCCGATAAAAGATAAAACCTGTTCAGCCGGTAAAAAGTGAGGTTACGGATCAGCAAGAGATAAACAAGGCTAAACAGGCCCAGACAGCAGGCAGACTTGATCTGATAGAAAATAAAAGCTTCCATTTGTTTCCGGTTAATGTGTTTTGTACCTGGATTCCTTCTTCATGCTGTTCAGCATATCCTCCAGATCGTTGATATCCAGTTTCTGTTCTTTGGCAAAAAAGGATACCAGCTGTTTGAATGATCCGCTGAAATAATGGCTGATCATATTATTGAGATAATGTTTCCGGTATTCATCCCTGGATACAAGAGGATAGTACTCATGCGTTTTACCATAGGCAGTATGCCCTGCAAATCCTTTTTGCTCCAATATCCTGATGAGGGTGGAAACAGTATTATAGGCAGGCTTTGGTTCCTCATACCTTTCCACAAGGTCTTTGACAAATCCCTTACCCAGATCCCATAATAGTTGCATTACTTCTTCCTCGGCACGGGTAAGTTCTCTTGGTATACTTTTCTTTTCCATACAATAAATTTAACGGAACAAATATATAACTAATTTTTTAGTTATGCAACTAAATTCTTAGTTTTTAATAAAATTTGTTTATTTTTATCCATTCGGTTTGACCAGAATCGGATAAATTTTAAGAATTAATTTGGAATATAACTTTCTAAACCTGAATCAAGTCCTTGTTCCTTATTCTTTTGTCTGTTCTCCTGGTTCTTGATTCTTGATTCTTGATTCTTGCATTACTCGTCCCCTGCCTTGCCGGCAGGCAGGCTTGTCCCTCTCTTAAAACTCCATTGAAACCTTCAGTCTGCCTCTCTTTTCATGGTCCTCCATGGCCAGCTCTATCAGCCGGTCAACCAGTTCGGTATAAGTTATCCCGGAATACTCCCACAGCTTCGGATACATGCTGATCTTCGTAAATCCAGGGATGGTATTGATTTCGTTAACATACAGCTTTTCATCGGGAGTGAGGAAAATATCCACCCTTGCCATACCCTGGCATTCCAGCACACGAAACGTCTGCAGGGCCAGATCCTGCACTTGCTTTACCAGATGCTCCGGCAATTGCGCCGGTATGGAAAGCGCTGCTCCGTCCTCATCAATATATTTGGCCTGGTAGGAATAGAAATCGGCCTTGGGGATTATCTCTCCCGGTATTGATGCGGCAGGATTCTCATTTCCGAGAATGGCGCACTCGATCTCACGTCCCCTGACCTCTTCCTCGACTATTACTTTAAGATCGTAATCAAATGCCAGCGCAACGGCCTTCTTAAACTCAACTTCATTTCTCACCTTGGAAATGCCCACTGAAGATCCCATGTTGGCAGGTTTAATAAAGAGCGTTTGGCCCAGCTTGCTTTTGAGGGCATCATAGCTTATCTTTTCCTTATTCAGGGCTGACAAGGTTACAAAACGCGCGTTCGGGATACCTGCATCCCGGAGCAGTCGTTTCATTACATCTTTATCCATGCCTACCGCACTGCCTAATATGCCGGGGCCTACGCAGGGGACATTCGCCAGTTTGGCCAGCCCCTGGATGGTACCGTCCTCGCCAAACGGACCGTGCAATACCGGGAATATCACATCTATTTTCGGAAGGTCCGATTTTCCATGCAGACTGATCAACTGGCTATTGCTGCCTGTAGGCGTTAACGCAATTTCATGTTCCCGTCCTGAAAGCTGGATAAGCCTCGGATCTCCGGAATTCAATAACTGGATGGAATGCTCATTCAAGAACCAGCGACCTTCCTTGTCAATACCTATGAGCACCGGTTCATATTTTTTCTTGTCCAGTGATTCAATAACATTCTTTGCAGACTGAAGGGATACTTCATGCTCGGCTGACCGCCCCCCAAACATTATTGCTACTCTGATTTTACGCATAGGATTAACCATATTATAATGCCGTTCCGAAAATACAATGAAAAATCCATCCTGCCGGTTTGAAAAGTATTTTTTTTCAACACCGGGGCAAATACCAAAGATTTTCTGATTCCGCTGGTAAACTAATGCCAATTTTTCTAACTTGCCGTTTCTTTTCACGGGCTAAGAACCCTGAAGGATAAAACCCATTAGACCCTGCACGAATAAGCCAGGGTATACAACAGATAACCATAAAAAGAACGGATTATGCAATACGGCTATTTTGATGACAAGAACAAGGAATATGTTATAACGCGCCCCGATACGCCAAAATCATGGAGCAATTACCTGGGCTCAAAAGAGTTTGGGGCGATAATTACCAACAATGCCGGAGGATATACCTTTTATAAGTCCGGAGGCATGGGGCGTTTCATTCGCATGCGTTTTAATTCCATCCCCATGGACCAACCCGGCCGGTATGTTTATTTCCACGATCATGATTCAGGCGACTATTGGTCGGCATCATGGCAGCCAGTAGGTAAACCACTCGACCAGTTCAAGTCACATTGCTGCCATGGCACCGCATACACCCGCATCACTTCGGAATACAAAGGAATTACCAGTCAAATAACCTATTTTGTCCCGCTCGGCAAGTTAAACGAGATATGGAAGGTAAAGATCACCAATACCGGAAAACGGAAACGTTCGCTCAGCGGATTTACCTACCAGGAACTGGTGGGGACATGGAATTCCCTGGATGACCTGCTGAACCTGCAATATGTGCAGTACACGGCACAGATGAATATCCTGGATGGCATCCTGGATCACGGTACGAATGTCAACATTCCCGCGATGCCTGATAATTTTGAGGAAAAAGATCAGGGCAGGCATACTTTTCAGGCGCTGGTCGGGGCAGAGGTCATCGGTTATGATACCGACCGCGAAGCATTTCTAGGGCCTTACCGCACTTATGCCAATCCCCTTGTCGTTGAAAAAGGCAAATGCACCAATTCCCTGGCCTATGGTGACAATCCTTGCGGATCACTGCAGTTCGCGATGATGCTGGGGCCAGGTGAATCAAAGGAATTGCTTGTACTGGTGGGAATCGGGAAAGCCGGTGAGGAAGGAAAAATGATTGCTGAAGAATATGCCGACCCCGGTAAAGCAGACCGTGATCTCCTGCAAGTTCAGCAATACTGGCACAACCGGATCAAAGGGATTACAGCTGATACCCCCGATCCGTTACTCAACAGCATGGTTAACATGTGGAGCATTTATAACTGTATGATGACCTTTGCCTGGTCAAGGGCTGCCAGTCTCATTTATACGGCAAGCGAACGCGATGGATTGGGATACCGCGACACGGTCCAGGATTTCCTGGGTCCCATGCATGCCATTACCGATGAGGTGAAAGAACGGCTTGAGCTGATGATTACCGGCCAGGTCAGCACCGGCGGAGCCATGCCGATGGTGCGTCCCCTGTCACATAAACCCGGGGGTGAAATGGCACCGGCTGAAGAGGAGTACCGGTCAGACGACTGTTTGTGGCTTTTCAATGCAATCCCATCCTATGTCAAAGAAACCGGCGATCTGGCATTCTTTGATAAAGTGCTGCCTTATGCCGACCAGGGAGAAGATACCGTGCTTGGCCATTTAAAAAGAGCGATCGGCTTTAACCTGAAAAGATCGGGTGCCCATGGCCTGCCTTGTGGACTTAGAGCTGACTGGAACGATTGCCTGCGGTTTGGACATAACGGTGAATCGGTATTTGTTGCCATGCAATTACGGTTTGCACTCAGAGAATATATTGAAATAGCCGGATTGCTGGGCAGACCTGAAGAAGAGGAGTGGGCCGGACCCCTGCTTGAAAAAGTTGACTGTGCCATTCAGGAGCACGCATGGGACGGGAAGTGGTTCATGCGGGGATACCGCTACGACGGTATGAAATTCGGATCAAAAGATAACCATGAGGGGCAGATCTATCTTAATCCTCAAGCCTGGGCGATTATAGCCGGCGCTGCAACCCCTGAACAGGCAGAAAGTTCCATGAATATGGTGAACGAAATGCTGGCCACGGAATATGGCATTGCCTTGTGCAATCCACCCTATACTTCATCAGACTATACCATCGTTCGTGCCCAGCTTATGAACCCCGGCACCAAGGAAAACGGAGGTATCTTTGTTCACACCCAGGGCTGGGCCGTAATAGCAGAAGCCATACTCGGCCATGGCAACAGGGCATATGATTATCTGAAATCTTACCTGCCCTCATCCTTTAATGACAAAGCGGAAATTCGTGAAATAGAGCCATATGTGGTATGTCAAAGCACACACAGCAACTACAGCCCCGGATTCGGTAAATCCCGTATTCCCTGGCTGAGCGGATCGGCCACCTGGACCTATTACGCGATTACCCAGTTTATGTTTGGTATACGGCCTGGCTATAATGGTATTGCGATCGATCCCTGCATACCATCAAACTGGGACGGATTCAGGGTATACCGGAAGTTCCGCAGCAAAATGCTGAATATCCAGGTGAAGAATGAAAAAGGAATTGAAAAAGGGGTTGAACAAATGATCGTCAACGGAGAAAGACTTGCCGGCAAATTCATCCCCATGGATAAACTGAAAGAGGATAACACGATTCTGGTTATCATGGGTTAATATAGCTGCACCCTGCAAAGCCCGGTGCAACTGCTGCATAATACGGATCCTGTTTTTCTTTGGCCATGGTTGACTTCCAGATTAATGGATATCCCACTTATCTGTGTATATTATTATATTAAATAAACCAAACCTTTATGGTATTTGTTAGTATATAAAAATGGTCTTTTTATGATAAGTAGTTTTATTAAAAATAATTGTATACTTGAAATCTGAAAAACAGATCTAATAATATGAGAATCAGTTTCAGCCATATTTTCCCATTGCATCGTGTCCTGCTATATTGGCTCATGGCCATGCTATCCCCTGCTGTCCTGGCCGATGAACCCGTTTCATCAGTAGACTCTATGGATGTGAAACAAATTAACTGGTACAACCTCGATCCGGTTGCGGATACGGTTCAAGGTGCCAGCGTCGATAAGACATACAGGGAAATCCTCCATGGACTTGTACCAAGAAAGAAAGTTATTGTTGCTGTCATTGATGGTGGTGTCGACATCCAACATACGGAACTGGAAGGCAAGATCTGGACAAACCCTGATGAGATAGCGGATAATAGCATTGATGATGACAGCAATGGCTACGTGGACGATCTCCATGGCTGGAATTTCCTTGGGAATCCCGCCGGAGAGAACATTCATTATGAGAATTACGAGTATGTCAGAATATATCGGAAATATGATTCATTATATAAGGATATTAAATCAATTTATAATTTGCCCAGAGCAGAAAGAAGCAATTACCGATATTATCTTGCCAGCAGGAAAAAGTATGAGGCAGAACGTACAAAATTCGAGACAGAAAAAAGCCATATTGATTTCTTTGAATTCGCTTATAATAATGCCGCCCAAACTGTCATGCGTTATCTTGGCAAAGAAACATTGGTTCAGGCTGACCTCGATGCTATCCATACCGATATTGATTCCGTGAAAAAATCCGTTGCCTTTCTTTCTTATATCTACAGTAAAGGGCTGACTCCGGAATCCCTGAAAGAATACAAGCAACATAACTTCAATTACCTGACGAAAAAACTAAATCCTGAGACAAATTACCGCGCCATATTGTCTGATGATCCGTCCGATATAAAAGATACAGATTACGGCAATAATAATATTAAAGGACCCTCATCAGACCATGGAACCTTTGTATCGGGCATAATAGCAGCGTCCCGCGATAACAGTAAGGGAATCAATGGTATTGCCGTGAATACGGAGATCATGGTATTGCGTGCAATACCCGACGGAGATGAATATGACAAAGACGTTGCACTGGCCATACGGTACGCTGTTGATAATGGTGCCGATATCATCAATATGAGCTTTGGCAAGAGTTTCTCACCCCAGAAAAAGTTTGTGGATGAAGCGCTGCAGTACGCCGGAAGAAACAATGTTCTGGTAGTACATTCGGCAGGTAATGACGCCTATAACATAGATGAAACTATGCAATATCCGTCAAAGACTTTCAGCGACGGTACCAAGGCGTCAAATTACATCACCGTGGGCGCAACCAAGAGCAAGCTTGATGAATTCTTTATCGCTGATTTCTCAAACTATGGACGTGAAAACGTTGACCTGTTTGCTCCCGGTGTCGATATTGTGTCTTTATACCCGGAGAATAAGTACAATCTGGCCAGTGGCACCAGCTTTTCAGGTCCGGTCGTCTCCGGTGTGGCAGCCATGATCTGGTCATATTATCCCGATCTTCAGGCTTCCGAGATAAAAGATATTATCCTTCATTCCGTTACCCGGTTTGAAAAATTCAAAGTATATTACCCGGATGACGAAGGGAAACGTAATAAAAAAACTAAATTCAGACATTTGTCCCGCACCGGTGGTATTGTTAATGCATACAATGCCATGCAGCTGGCTGAAAAAATTGCCAATGAAAAAGCCGTCCAATAACTCGGGCTATAGTGCTTGATTAACATAGGTTATTATGACGTTCTTTTATATCTACTTCCTGGCTTTGGCTCTCATTGTTATCATGATGACACTGCTGTGGATCATCAGCATCCGGATCAGGAATGTAAGTATTGTCGATCTGTTCTGGGGCTTCGGTTTCGTTGTGGCTTGCCTGTTTTATTTCCTGAAAACGGATGGCCTTGAGATCCGTAAAATACTCATTCTGACCTTGGTTGCACTTTGGGGGCTGCGCCTTTCCCTATATCTTGCATGGCGCAATCATGGCAAGGGTGAAGATTTCCGATATCAAAAGTTCAGAAAAGATTACGGGGAACACCGTTACTGGTGGATCAGTTTTTTTCAGACCTTCCTTTTTCAGGGATTTATAATGTGGCTCATTTCTGCGCCATTGCTGGGAGCACAATTTTACCGCCCGGATGATAAGCTCGGGATATTTGATTTTATGGGTATTTTATTATGGATCATTGGCTTTGTATTTGAAACAGGGGGCGATCTTCAATTGGCCAGGTTTAAGGCAAATCACGCCAACAAAGGCAAAGTGCTGGACAGGGGTTTCTGGCGTTACACCCGGCATCCCAATTATTTTGGCGATGCAGCGGTCTGGTGCGGCTATGGATTTATTTGCCTTTCTGCAGGCAGTTATATTCCGGTGCTCGGTTCAGTCTTAATGATTTTCCTGATTATCAGGGTTTCGGGGGTTGTATTGCTGGAAAAAACCCTGAAAGATGCAAAACCTGAATACAAGGAATATATTGAAAAAACAAGCTCATTCATTCCCTGGTTTCCCAAAAAATAAGCAATCCTGCATTTGCTTTTTACAAATGCTGTTCCATGAAGCCAAAGATTTATATCTTTATGATTTGTTGAATATGCTATATTTTCTTAAAATATTTATAATGAAGTATCTGAAGGGTCTGCTGTCAGGCTTGTTTTTGCATGTTGTGGCGATTTCATTTGCAGGTTTTTCCGATACCGTTTTCTACGAATACTGGGATATCTGTTCCGTTACCGAAATCGGAGACTATGGGGTGACCGTCAACGGAGAACCGGCCGTAGTTAAAACAGAAAAGGGCGATGCCGTTTTCTTTGATGGTGTTAATGATGCCCTTTTCATAGACAAAAATCCATTGGGCGATGCCAGGGAATTTACGTTTGAGGTGTTGTTCAAGCCGGAAGGCGGGCAGCCCAACATTGGCAACGAGCCCCGTTTTGTTTGTTTCTGGGATCCGGATGATGCCAGCGGCCCGCGAATGACAATCGAAATAAGAGTTACTGCCGCCAACGAATGGTATTTCGATGGCTTTTTAAAAACCGACAACGATGACCTGACGCTTATCGATGCCACCAAAACACACCCCACCGGTGAGTGGATGCATGCCGCAGTGACATACAAGGACAATATGTTTACTACCTATGTTAACGGCCAGCAGGAATTGAGCGGGACGGTAGGCTATATTTCAAAAGTGTTCAACACAACCGGGAAAACCTCGGTGGGGGCACGTTATAACCTGGCAAGATGGTACCATGGTTTGATAAAAGCCATAAAAGTTACACATGCTGCAATACCCCCTGAGGAATTCTTTTCCATCCCCGATACCATGGCAACCGGTGAGGAAGAAATACGGTCCGGGACCAATACCCTGAAGATCTATCCGGTACCCGTGCAAAATGAGCTTTATCTGAGAGAAATAGGAGGCAACGCTTTACCCTTTTCAGTTTCGGTAACAAGCATAACCGGGCAGGTATTATATCATTCAGGACCGATGACCGATGAGGTTGAAGCTGAACAAAAAATAGATGTCAGTTATCTGCATAACGGGATTTATTTTGTTGTTCTGCAATACAACGATTATTGTATTGCCCGGAAAATATGGATTATGCGATAACTGAAATGTTCCAGCATCCGATAAGGCAGGTGTGCGTACACCTGCAGCCTGACACCATACAGAAATAAGCCGGCCAGCGGATTTGCACAGGTCTGTATTATTTCATAACTTTCGAATTGTTGAGGGTTTTAATTCATAATGCCAGGTATAGCCTCTACAAAGATCCATTAATATTAATCTTTTTAATCTCATTGAAAAAATGAAATCAGGTCTCACTTTATTTGGTCTTACACTTGCTCTGGCAGGATTTTCCCAGTCAGCTGATTCTGTCCTGGTCAGAGGGCAGATTATTACAAAAGATAATCACCCGCTGGAACAGGCGACCATCAGGATCTCCAATACAGACAAAGTAGCCTTTTCAGATGCATCCGGACAATTTGAATTATGGACACCCATTGAAGGTATACTTGAGTTTTCCTGTATTTCAGAGCCTTATAAAGTTAGTGTGAGTTCGTTCGGAGGTTGCAAGGAGAATGAGGTATTAAAATTTAAATTCGATCTTAAACAACCGAATTCCAATTACAAAACCAAAAAACTCAAAGGAAGGACGATAAAAGTCAATAAACTGGACGAGGGACGCCTCTCTGATTTTGTTCTGGCCTATTATAATTCCGATTTTGAAAGGATTACACAAAAACATTATGCTTATCATCAGAGCCAGAACCACAAGATCATTTTCATGGTCAACGGCAGGGTCATGGAGGAAAATTTTAATCCGATCAATTTAGATTACAGTTTATTACAAAATGTAGCTATTTTAAGGATCCTGGATAGTTATGATAAAATAATATTTATGATCTCAACCAAAGAAAAATAAGGGCATTAGGTATTCCGGAATATACTACCTGAGCACTATGCTCCGTCGATAACTGATCCTGACCGCCCGGCTTTTACAGTAATCCGCTTCTTTCCAGCAATGGTTTTATGGAAGGCTCCTGCCCCCTGAACCGCCTGTACAATTCCATAGGATGTTCGGTACCTCCTTTTGACAAAATGTGGACACGGAATGACTTTGCTGTCTTCCTATCGAATAATCCGTTTTGCCTGAACAGCGAAAAGGCATCAGCATCGAGCACTTCGGCCCATTTGTATCCATAATATCCTGCTGCATAACCTCCGCCGAAAATATGATGAAATCCGGTACTGACACTGCAGCCGTCAACCGGCGGAAAAAGTTCTGTTGGGTCCATGGCCCTGGATTCCAGTTCAACCACAGAACCTTCATAGGGTTGAGTCAGCGAATGCCATGCCATATCATTGAATCCAAAACTCAGCTGGCGCACAAATGCATATCCGTTGTTGAAATTCCGGCTGCGGATGATGTTGTCGAGCATTGCTGCGGGCATCTTTTCGCCTGTCTTATAATGCATGGCAACCACGTCGAGCCATTCTTTTTCCTCGCCCCAGTTCTCCATGATCTGCGACGGCAGCTCAACAAAGTCACGATAAACATTTGTTCCCGAAAGGCTCCAATAGCTGCATTCACTCATGATGCTGTGCAGGGCGTGTCCGAATTCATGCAGAAAGGTACGCAATTCATCATAGGTCAGCAATGAAGGCTCTGTGTCGGTTGGTTTGGTGAAGTTGAATACCAGCGACACATGAGGCCTGTTATCGCGGTTATCCTTTTTATGCTGCTCCAGGTAGTTGGTCATCCATGCCCCACCCTGTTTGCCTTCGCGTGGAAAATAATCGAGATACAGCAGCGCCAGGAAACGTCCATCCTCTTCCGTAATTTTAAATGTCCTGACATCGGGATGATAGACCGGAATATTTTCAATACGTTTAAAACACAGGCCGTAAAGCAATCCAATCAGGTTGAGGATGCTCCCTTCCACATTTTCAAGCCTGAAGTAGGGTTTTATCATTTCATCGCTGATATCAAACTTTTCTTTCCTTAGCTTTTCGGCATAATACGACCAGTCCCATCGCTGCAGGGTGAAATCCGCTCCAAGTTTCCGGGCATAATCCTGCACTTCAGCATATTCTCTGCGGGCAACCGGCATGGAGGTATCCAGTATTTCGTTAAGAAAGCGGTTAACCTTTTCAGGACTCTCAGCCATGCGGTTTTCAAGAACATACCGGGCATAGGTGTCATACCCCAGCAGGGTCGCTATGGTTAAACGCAATGCGGCAATTCGTTTGATGATCTGCTGGTTATCTTTTTCATTGTTATGAAAGCATCTTGAACTGTAAGCCCGGAAAAGTTCCTCCCGTAATTTACGGTTATCGGCATACTTCATAAAAGCAATATAGCTGGGAGCTTTAAGGGTAAATACCCAGCCCTGCAGGTTCCTTGCCCTTGCTTCCAGCGCAGCTGCTTCTCTCACAAATCCGGGGAGGCCGGACAGGTCTTCTTCCTTTGTCAAATGCAACTGGTAACCATTGGTTTCATCCAGCAGGTTTTCCTCAAACTTAAGGCTGAGGGTTGAGAGTTCACGTGTTGCTTCCCGGAACTTCTTTTTGGCAACAGGATCAAGGTTAGCGCCATTCCTGACAAAACTCTTATGGGTTTCTTCCAGCAGTTTATGCTGCTCTGCTGAAAGCGGCAGTGAATTTCTCTGCCCATAAACAGCCTTAACTTTCCTGAACAGTTCCTCATTTAGTGTGATATCATTATAAAATTCTGATAAAACAGGCGATATCTCCTGCGCTATCTTCTGAATTTCCTTGTTGGTCTCGGCCGCATTGATATTGAAGAAAACAAGTTCCAGACGCTTAAGTTCCAGCAGGCTGTATTCCATTGCTTCAACAGTATTATAGAAATCCGGGATGGAAGGATCCTCTATTATCCTGTCAATTTTCCCGCGCGACTCATCAATGATGTCCCTGAAAGCCGGCATATAATGCTCATTCCTGATCTTGTCAAAGGCAACTGCCTGTTTAGGATCTGTGAAAGTTATCATATAAAATGTCTTTTACATTTATTTTTTTGCGGCACGAAAATACAAACAATAACCACTATTTCTTTTAAATTTACCGCTTAAAATTAAAAAGCGTGCCGTAAACCTTACCGACATCATTTATTTTATCCGGCGTTTACCTGATCGGTCATTATAACCCTGTAATTGCAACATAATTAAAAAAATTCATGAAAAGATCAAGTCTTCTGTTATTGTCCCTGTGCAGCGGACTCCTGCTTACACCGGCATGGTATGAATGTGGCCACGGCCTGCTGATGATGATAGCCCTGGTACCCCTGCTTTTTGTTGAGGACCATCTTCACAAAACCGCAGGGGA
>Ga0105094_10001205_pt1 | contig 13473 bp, 10 predicted proteins | sample PPLLak1March2015_2_FD_87023 | JGI IMG/M metagenome (GOLD analysis project Ga0105094, IMG submission 87023) | Freshwater sediment microbial communities from Prairie Pothole Lake near Jamestown, North Dakota, USA - PPLs Lake P8 Core (3) Depth... | ecosystem: Environmental > Aquatic > Freshwater >...
ATCAGGTAAGCGATGCGCTGGGTTAATACGCGCGTCTTACCGGACCCGGGGCCTGCCAGCACCAAAACCGGCCCCCCCCCCGCTGTGACAGCCCGTCGCTGTTGGGGGTTGAGTTGCTCTAAGAAGTCCATAAGAGAATAGAGAATAGAGAGCAGTCCCAGTTGAAACTATTCTCTATTCTCCAATCATCTGTTCTCTAAAGTTCCGATGTGCAGTTGGGGCAGCGAGTGGCTTTTATGGCAATGGTTGTGAAGCAATAAGGGCAATCTTTGGTGGTTGGCTCAGGCGTTGGAACAGGCTCTTCCTTTTTCTTGGTTGCATTAGCGGCTTTGACGATTATGAAGATGGCGAAGGCAATAATGAGGAAGTCAACAACAGCCTGGACGAATGCACCCCACTTAACAACTGCCTCCCCTACAGTGAAAGCCAGTTCAGAGAAATTGACCCCACCCAGCAACAGGCCAATCAACGGCATCAGGATGTCGTTAACCAGCGAAGCGATGATTTTTCCAAATGCGCCCCCAATGATAACGGCGACAGCCAGATCTAGCACATTGCCGCGCATGACAAACTCTTTGAATTCCTTTAACATTTCACCTCCTTGCAAGCAGATAATTGTGGTTGCACTGTATTCTATCTTTAGCAGGATACTGTTGTCAACGGATTTGAAAATTTGCCAAAAAATTATCCCTGGTATTTGCATTCCTGACACAAAGATGAAAACCCTACCCGGGTGGTATCCCAAGCCAATACTGTGGTAGTATTTTAACCAGTACTCCAGTAGGGTTTTTTCTACCTGCTACTTACCTGCGTTCACCCTACGGGTGGAGTACTGTTGACGACCTTGTAGAATTGGGTATAATCTAAAATGCTCCGCTCTAATAGATACCTAGTTCCGCACAAACTAGTCGTTCACTATAATCATTTCACAATAGAAAAGGATTCCCGCGGATGCCTGATCTCTTACTAGATGTTCAAGGTCTTGAAACACAATTCAAGACCTCAGATGGGGTTGTACACGCAGTCAATGGGGTTTCGTTCAATTTAGCCGAAGGTGAAACCTTAGGCATGGTGGGGGAAAGCGGTTGTGGCAAGAGCGTGACCATGTTGTCATTGCTGCGCCTGATACCGTCACCGCCTGGAGAAATTACGGCAGGAAAAGCTATATTCTTCAATCAAGATTTGTTGAAGCTCTCCAACGAGGAGATCCGTTACGTGCGGGGCGCGCAAATCAGCATGATCTTTCAGGATCCGATGACTTCTTTGAATCCGGTATTGACCATAGGTTTGCAATTGGAAGAGCCGCTCATGCTGCACCTTGGCATGAACAAAAAACAAGCCCGCGCACGAGCAGCCGAACTGCTTGGCATGGTGGGTATCCCAAAGGCAGCGGACCGCCTTGGAGATTACCCACATCAGTTTTCAGGTGGCATGCGCCAACGTGTCATGATTGCAATGGCGCTCTCTTGTAGTCCGCAAATTTTGATTGCAGACGAGCCAACCACTGCGTTGGATGTGACCATCCAGGCTCAGATTGTGGAGTTGATCAAGCGTCTGCGGGACGAACTCGGCATGGCAATCATCTGGATCACACATGATCTGGGTGTGGTAGCAGGCATCGCGCAGCGCGTTGTTGTGATGTATGGTGGGTTTATTATTGAAGAAGCCCCGGTAAATGAGTTGTACGCTAATCCTCAGCATCCGTACACGATCGGGTTGTTAGGCAGCCTGCCTCGTGTGGATGAGACGGAGCGCCACCGCCTGTTCTCCATTGATGGTCTGCCCCCGACACTATATGAGAAACCGAAGAATTGTCCGTTTGCGCCGCGTTGCAAATGGGCAGTTGAACGGTGCTGGAATGAAAACCCGCCTTTTGTAGAGATTGATACCGGGCATCGTTTGGCTTGTTGGGTGGATGTAAAAACTGGGAGAGAACGCTAATGACCGCCAACAATGTTTTACTCAGCGTTGATAATTTAGTCAAACATTTTCCGATTACAAGGGGGATCATCTTCCAAAAGCAAGTTGCTGCGGTCCATGCTGTTGACGACATCTCCTTCGATATTCACAGAGGCGAAACACTAGGGCTTGTAGGGGAATCTGGCTGTGGAAAGTCCACGACCGGGCGGACGATCTTGCAACTTTATCGCCCCACTGCCGGTTCTGTTGTGTTTGATGGAGTCGATCTTGTAGCGCTGCGCGGTGAAGACCTTCGAAAAATGCGCCGAAAGATGCAGATGATCTTTCAAGACCCATATGCCAGCCTGAATCCTCGTATGACCGTTGGTGAGATCATAGGTGAGCCGCTGGTTGTGCATAAAGTTGCGCATCAAAAAGAGATCAATGAACGTGTAGAACACTTACTTGAATTGGTTGGACTGAATCCCGCCTTTGCAAATCGCTATCCGCATGAATTCTCTGGGGGACAGCGCCAACGCATTGGTGTAGCGCGTGCGCTTTCTTTGCAACCATCTTTAATCATCTGTGATGAGCCGATTTCGGCTTTGGATGTGTCCATCCAAGCACAAGTTGTCAACCTGCTCGAGGATTTGCAGAATCAGTTCAACCTGACTTACCTGTTTGTGGCCCATGACTTGTCTATGGTGCGGCACATCAGCGATCGCGTAGCAGTCATGTATCTGGGAGTGATCGTCGAACTTGCCAGTCGCGATGAAGTGTATTACCACCCTCTACACCCGTATACACAGGCTCTGTTATCAGCGGTTCCCATCCCGGATCCGGTGGCTGATGCGAAGCGACAGCGTGTCATCCTGCAAGGTGATGTGCCCTCGCCCGTTAATCCCCCGTCAGGCTGTCGATTCCGCACTCGGTGTCCGATCGCGGAATCGATGTGCGCTGAAACACGCCCAGAATTCCGCGAGATCGAACCTGGGCACTTCGTAGCCTGTCATTTTGCAGAGAGATTTTTATAGGAAACCATGGAAGGAGGTGATTATCCTAAAGGAAGATGTGTAAAAACTCAACCTACCTTGTGTACGTGTCCAATCTAAACTTAACTAAATCGTGAGGAGAAGAAAAAAATGCGTAAGCTTTTCATAACTTTAAGTATGTTGATCGCCCTCAGCATGGTACTCGCAGCCTGCGGTGGTGCCGCTCCCGAAGCGCCTGCTGAACCGGCTGCGCCTGCTGAACCGGCTGCCCCGGCTGAACCGGCTGCCCCTGCCGAACCAGAACCGGAACCCGAGGAACCGGCCATGGAAGGCCCCAAGGTTCTGTATGGGAATTTCGGCCCTGGTGATGTGCCGTCCCTCGATCCCGCTGTCGCTGAGGATACCTCTTCCATCCAGGTCATCGAAGAGACCTTCATCGGTCTGACCAACCTCAATGAAGAGACCAGCGCCACCGAACCCGGCATGGCTACTGCCTGGGAAGAGACCACCAACGACGATGGCTCTGTGACTGTGACCTTCAACCTGCGCAACGATGTACCGTGGGTGCGCTTTAACGGTGAAGCAGTCGAGACCGTCAAAACCTGCGACGGCTCGGCTGACCGCATGGTCACCGCCCAGGACTTTGCCTATGGCATTATGCGCAACCAGGCCCCCGCCAACGCTTCCCCGTATGCTTACTTGCTGGGCTTCGTCCTGAAAGGCGCTGCCGAATTCAATTCCGGCGAGACCGATGATTTCTCGACCGTTGGCGTTGAGGTCGTTGATGATTACACCCTCAAGCTGACCTTCCTGGCGCCGACTGCCTATAATACCCAGATCGCCGGCCTGTGGGTTGCACGCCCGCAGCCTCAATGGGTCATCGAAGGCGATGACTGCACTGAAGCCCGCGGCGAACGCTGGACCGAGCCCGGCTTCTTCCAGAGCTATGGCCCCTTCACCATGAGTGAATGGATCCATGACTCAGAGTTGACCATAGTCAAGAACCCCTTCTGGCCCGGCACCGATGAGATCCCGGTCTCCAAGATCGACGCAGTTACTTTCTCGATGCTGGATGATACCGTTTCCTTTGCCGAATATGAATCTGGCAACATGGACTACAGTCCCGTTCCTTTGGCTGACATCGATCGCGTAAAGGCTGATCCGGTTCTGTCATCAGAACTGGTGATTGCGCCGGTACAGTGCACCTACTACTACGGCTTCAACACCCGTGCTCCGTTTGTGGATGATGCGCGCGTTCGTCGTGCGCTGTCCATGGCGGTTGACCGCCAGAGCTTGATCGACAATGTGACCAAGGGCGGCCAGGAACCCGCACAGTGGTTCTCACGTCCCGGCCTGGCTGCTGCCCCGACTATGGAATCCCATCCCGATCTGGGCATCAAGTACGATCCTGAGGCTGCCAAGGCTGAACTGCAGTCTTACCTGGATGAGAAGGGCCTGACTGTCGCAGATCTCGACCTGACCTTGATGTTCAACACCTCCTCCGGCCACCAGACGATCGCTGAAGCCATTCAGCAAATGTGGAAGGATGCCCTGGATGTGGACGTCAAACTCGTCAACCAGGAATGGGCAGTCTATCTGGAAACCGTTGATAGCCTCGCTACCCCGCAGATCTTCCGCCTTGGCTGGTGCCTGGACTACCCGGATGCCAATAACTTCATCCGTGAGGTCTTCGCTTCGGGTGGCAATGCCAACGCGGTCGACGACGCTGGCGAGCCCTCGGGTGGTATCATGTGGAAGAATGATCGCTTCGAGGAACTGGTAACAACAGCTGCGCTCGAGACCGATCCCGCCAAGCGTCTGGAAATGTACGCCGAAGCTGAGCAAATTCTGGTTTACGACGACGCTGTAATGATCCCGATCTACTGGTACACTCGCGTTACGGTCACCAAGCCGTACATCACCCGCACCTTTGGTGTCGGCGGTCACGAAAAATTCGAGAAGTGGGACATCCTGCCTCACTAACTCAGGTGTGACGTTTTGATTGGAGGGGAGCAATTGCTCCCCTCCAATATCTAACGCAGGCAGGTACTGGAGGTTTATTATGGGCCGTTACATTGCTCGCCGATTGATTTATATGGTGTTGGTTGTGTTGGTTGTCTCGGTCATTACGTTTGGCCTGATGCACGCCGTTCCGGGGGGGCCTTTCTCACGTGAGAAGAAGTTGCCGGCAGAGACCGTCAAGGTCTTAAATGAGCGCTATCATTTGGACGATCCTTTATGGAAACAATATACAACTTATATCTATAATGTCTTAATCCCGCACGTCACCACCACCCCGCCGAGTAATTCACTCATGGATGATCACATGTTTAATGTAAAGATTGGCTCAGTCTGGATCCGCTGGATGAACTTCGGCCCGTCTTATAAATCTCGCAGCCGTACTGTCAATGATATCTTCCGGGATAACCTGCCTATCTCGGCCCAACTGGGGACGATGGCGCTGATCATCGCCGTCTTGATCGGTATGCCTTTGGGTGTGATGGCGGCATTGAAACAAAATACCATGATGGATTACTTCGGGATGGGGGTAGCGATATTCGGCGTTTCGGTCCCGGTGATTGTATTGGGGCCTATTCTCGTGTGGGTATTTGGAGTGGCCTTGAAATGGTTCCCGGTGAGCGGCTGGGGGGCAAAACCACCCTACCTGTTAGGTTTCCTGCCTTCCAATTATAACTGGGACTTCTTCAAATTCGCGGTCATGCCCTCGGTCGCATTGGGCCTGGGTTCGTCAGCGGTGATCGCCCGCCTGACGCGTGCCAGCCTGCTGCAAACCGTGCGCGAGGATTATATCCGCACAGCCCGCGCAAAAGGCCTGCATGAAAGGGTGATTATTACACGTCACGCTTTGAAAAATTCGTTGATCCCGGTCGTGACAATTCTTGGGCCCCTGTTCGCTGCGTTGGTGACGGGTACATTTGTGACCGAGTTGATCTTCGGCATCCCGGGCATGGGCAAGTATTTTGTGACCAGCATTACCAACCGGGATTATCCGGTCATCATGGGGACCATCCTGCTCTACGCTGTTTTCCTGGTGGTGGCCAATTTATTGGTTGATATTGTATATGCCTATCTCGATCCCCGTATTCGCTACGATTAGTCATTTAGGAGGTGAACAATGGCAGAGACAAGACTAGAATCAGAAACCCTCGGCTCAGCCGGTATGCCGCTCACGCAGAAACGCGAAAGTCTGTTTCAAGATGCATTCAGGCGTTTACTTCGTAACCGAGCGGCGGTCATGGGTGGCACCATTATCCTCCTGCTCATCTTGATGGCGGTGTTTGCTCCGTTGGTTGCACTTAAATCTTTTGAAGTCCAGGTCCTGGTAGACCAGAACAAGGTCCCCGAGTGGGTTTTAAAAGTCTTCCCAACCATGCAGCCCTATGCCGAGATCTCTAACGATTACCCTCTTGGGGCAGATAGGGTTGGGCGCGACCTGTTCAGCCGCATCGTCTATGGTGCACGCGTATCACTGGCTGTAGCATTTATTGGCCCTTTGATCAGCCTGCTTATCGGTGTCATTTACGGCAGTATCTCGGGCTATTTTGGTGGCCGGGTGGATAACATCATGATGCGCATTGTAGACGTATTGTACGCCTTCCCAAGCCTGCTCTTCATCATCTTGTTGATGGCTTTCTTCCGTTCGACCATCTCGGATATCCAGCCGGGTACGTTTGCATATTATGTCAGTAAGCTGGATGAGAATATGGGGGGTATGTTTTTCATCTTTGTGGGCATTGGTTTGACCGCCTGGGAGACCATGGCCCGTCTCACTCGCGGGCAGGTACTTTCGATCCGGGAGAAAGAGTTCATCGAGGCAGCGCACACGATTGGCGCATCGAATCTACGCATTATGTTCCGGCACATCTTACCGAATATTGTTGGTCCTCTGGTTGTTGCCGAAACATTAGCCATACCAGGATATATCTCAACCGAAACATTCCTTTCATTCATCGGCCTGGGTGTCAATCCGCCGACCCCCTCCTGGGGCTCGATGATCTCGGATGGTTCTTCGGTGATTCGTTCGTACCCGAATCAGACTATCTTTCCCGCGCTGGCGCTTGCCATTACCATGTTTGCTTTCAACTTCCTTGGGGATGGGCTGCGTGATGCGCTGGATCCTCGCCTGCGCGGAACGCAATAGGCGAAAGATATCTCAGGTCTAAAGTAGCTTGAAGACAGGATTCAGAAAACGCTATGTTTCTGAATCCTGTTACATTATTTTGGTATGAAAATCGGTTGACTAGTTTACCCGTAGAGTCATGAGGCGTCCATGCAAAAAAGCTCCCCTTCCCTCCCAATCCTGGCTGTCCTAGCTATTGTAGCGACCCTGGGAATATCGAGTTGGATATCGCCGGGCACGATTGTCCCGCTTCAACAAGAACCCCCAACCCCTACGCTTATAGCTATGACGCCTACCGAGGATAGTTGGATCATTGTTGATCTACCAGAAGATGCTACTCAACTCGAGTATGGAACAGAAGTATACCGCTTGGTATGTAAAGCCTGCCACGGCGACAAGGGGCAGGGCCTGACCGACGATTGGCGCGCCCAGTGGGCGCCAAAGGATCAAAATTGCTGGCAATCCAAATGTCATGCCCTTAACCACCCGCCTGACGGCTTTTATATGCCACAGGTCCCGGCAGTGCTTGGTCAACCGATCAGGAACTTCGGGACAGCGCTAAACCTCTACACTTATAACCATCACTTCATGCCCTGGCATGATCGTGGCAGCATGACAGAAAAAGAGTCCTGGAGTGTCACCGCATATATTTTGAAGATAAATGGCATCGATCCGGGCCCCGATCTCAATGCCGAAACCGCTGCGAATATCGATTTGAGCGTTATCGACCCAAATCTTGGCCCTACTCCTGTCCCACCCTCCCCGGAAGCACAACCCGCACCAGTACTGGAGAATACCCCCACCCCGGTGCCGACGCTTGGACATGAGAATCAAAATGCCAATGCAAAAGTCCAGCAGTGGATTTTACCGGTCGCTCTGCTGATTGTCCTTATCGTTGTGACAGCCCTACTGCTGCGTAGACGACCGGCGGAATAATCGCAGGTAAAAACGAATTCAAAAGCGCTTCATCGGCTGACCTCCAACCTGCTGCCGTTATCGATGGCAGACCAACCCAATCCCTCTTCGCATAAATGGATCAGACGATCCATTTTTGCTATTGGGCGGAATCTCGTTTTTATGGCATACTTTGAGGACGAACCATCCCAATGAAAAGGGACATAACCATGACTTACCAGCCAGTAAAACGTAACCTGTTGCCGTTATTCTTGCTTATCTTTCTCCTTTCTGCCTGTCAGGTTCCATTGGGAGCAAAGACACCTACTTCTACACCGGAACTACCTCCTACTCCTATCCCGACGCCGACTCCGTTCCCGCCACGTACACTGACAATCTGCCTGGGCGCAGAGCCCAATACCCTCTACCCTCTCGGGGGACCAAACGCAGCCGCCCGTAGCGTGCTTGAGGCCATCTACGACGGCCCAATAGATGTGATTAAGTACCAGTACCAGCATGCTATCCTCAGGAAAATTCCTAGCATCGACAGTGGGGATACCTTGATCGATCCGGTCCCGGTTGAAACAGGTGATTCAATCGTAGATGCCGATGGAAACCTGGCTTTTCTGGAGACAGGTCTGCGTGTGCGCCCGGCGGGTTGCCGCAGTGACGATTGCGCCATCGAATACGACGGTACCAGTTCCCTTGAAATGGACCAGATGATCGTCAACTTCAGCTTGCTTGAAGACCTTGTCTGGTCCGATGGTGAACCACTCACTGCCGAAGATTCGATCTTTGCTTATAACCTGGCCAAAGATGAAGATACGCCCGGCTCTAAGTTCATCTTTGACCGCACTCAAACCTATGAGGCAACCGACGAGACCACCCTCCAGTGGTGGGGCATACCCGGCTTCATTGATCCGACGTACTACGCTAATTTTTGGGTGCCGCTCCCCAAACACGCCTGGGAAAGTTTTGCGGCTGCAGAACTGCCCCAGATCGATGTTGCCTCTCGTATGCCCGTTGGCTGGGGGCCGTATGTGCTCCAGGAATGGGTCGCTGGCGACCATCTAACTCTCACAAAGAATATCCGTTATTTCCGCGCCGATGAAGGTTTGCCTGTCTTCGATACCCTGGTTTTCCGTATCGTACCCGACCCCAACGCTGCCATGAGCGATCTGGTCGCCGGGAAATGTGACCTGCTCGACTCCACCATCAACCTGGACGGCCAGTTATCTCTCTTGCTCCAGATGCAAACAGACGGGCAGGCCCAGGCGCTGACCACCAGGACCAACACCATCGAATGGCTTGGGCTTGGCGTCACACCCGCTTCCTATGATGACGGTTACACCACCTCTCCACCGCTCGACCGCCCGGACTTCTTCTACGACCAGCGTACCCGCCAGGCCATTGCCATGTGCCTCGACCGTCAAAAGGTTGTGGATACGGTGCTTTTTGGACTGTCGGTTGTCCCGAATACGTATATCTCACCCGATCACCCTCTGTATGACTCTACGGTTGCGCCCTATCCTTACGACCCCGCCCAGGCCAATCGCATCCTTGAGCAGGTCGGTTGGATGGACCTGGACAACGATCCCTCGACGCCTCGACAGGCCCAGGGTGTCCTGAACGTTCCGCCGCTCACGCCGTTCGTCTTGAACTACTACACCAGTTCAGCTACCCAGCGCCGACAGGTCAGCGAGATTCTGGCTCTTTCGCTGGGCCAGTGTGGCATCGGTGTCAATATCACTTATTTCTCTTATATAGATCTTTACGCCGAAGGCGGGGCAGGCGGGCCTTTGTTTGGTCGCAGCTTCGACCTGGCGGAATATGCCATGGGCAGTTCCAGCCTCGAGCCATCCTGTACCTGGTACACCACGGAACAGATACCGACCGAGGCCAATAACTGGGTAGGAGCAAATTTGACCGGCTATAAAAGTCTTGAATTTGATGCCGCTTGTGTTAAGGCGCAACAACAGACCCCCGATGACGCCGCTTACCGTGAAGCCTATCAACAAACCCAGTCCATCTTCTCGTCCGACTTGCCGGCCATCCCGCTATACTTGCGCCTGAAAGTGGCTGCTTCCCGCCCGGATATGTGCGGCTTTGGCCTCGACCCAACCGCTAATACGCTCTGGAACATCGAGTCTCTGGATTACGGCACCAACTGCGCGCCATAGGTTTTTCTTTTGCCATGCGGTCTCTCCGTTTTTTGCTGCTTGCCGCTCTCTTGCTGGCCGCCTGTACAGCCACACCGGAGCCGCTTCCTACATCGGTACCTACAAACGCAACTGTTCCCGCTACGCCCACTCCTCTCCCGCAGCGCGAGCCCTTGTTGCGGGTCGCCGTTTTGGGTGAAGCGACCACCACTAACGTTTGGACTTTGTTCGACGAAACGGGCGCTGATTACTGGAATTATGCGACTCAAGCCGACTATTGGCCGCGTCTCTACCACCTCGCGCCTCCTTCGTTGAGCTTGGAGCCTGCTGCCGCCAAAGGAGAGCCCACTTCCCTTGTATGTGATGCCGCCACCTGCACAGCGACGGTCAGCCTACAACCCAACCTGACCTGGACGGACGACTCTCCCCTCACCGCTGAGGATGTGGCTTTTACAGCCAACACAGCCTTGGGTTTTCAGCTTAGTCTTAACTGGCGTCAGGCCTACAACCCGGATGTACTTGACCATGTTGAAGCGCTGGATGAGAGCACGGTCAAGTTTTATTTCAAGGGCACGCCCACTGTTGCCGACTGGCAGTATGGGGTTCTGCAGGGACCGATTCTCAACCAGGCTTACTGGCAGCCGCGCATTGTCAATGCTGTCGAACTACTCCCAGATGCGACATTATTGCCAACCATCCGAGAGCTGGAAAGTGAGTTTGCCGACATGCAGTCCCAAGTGGATAGCTTGAATCTCTCGCTGAACAGCATGGCTCCAGCCAGTACGGTGTATCAGGATACATCCAGGCAGGCGCAAGGATTGCAGGAAGAATTGAATAGCGTTTATAACAAACTCGAAAAGAGTCGTACTGAATACGAGACGAAGCTGACCGAAGCGCGCGCAGCCCTGTTTGCGTTGGCCAATACAAACGAACCAACTCTGGGACCGTGGTGGTTCGAGAGCCGTATCGAAGGGAACTTTGAAAACCAGGCCAATTTGGGCACGCCCTTTGGCGATCCCTGGTTCGACAATGTCCGCTACATCACCTATCCCAATGAAGCGGCGGCTGTGAGCGCTTTGCTCAACGATGAGGTCGATGTGATTTTGACGCCTGCCGGGTTGTCATCCGATTCTGTTGCTCGGTTGGAAAATACGCCCGAAATAACGCTCAGTCGCAATGTGACGCGTAGCGCACGTTTCCTGGCTTTCAACCATGCCAATCCATATCTGGCAGACCCGGCCTTGCATCAGGTATTGGCCTGTATGATTAATCCGCAAACGATGGCCGAGGAATTGAACGGAGAGGTTGCTCCACTGGCCGGTTTTGTGTTGGACGATTTCTGGCAAAATAAGGAGGCCTCCCTGCCATGCGCAGGGATAGCGAATCATGTGCGCCTGGCAGAAGCCATCAGACTCTTGAAAGCGGCAGGTTATACCTGGAGCGAAGAGCCCACAGCGGATACAGCAGGCAAGGGACTTAAAGCTCCTGATGGTACCTTGTTGCCGCAACTTTCTTTGCTTTCGCCTACCTATGCGGTGGATACCCAGCGGGCCGAAGCTGCTGTTTATATCGCCCGACAGGCACATTTGCTTGGATTAGAGTTGGATGTGCGTTTGAGCGACGCAGATGAATTGCTGTACGAGGTTTATGGTTCTGGAAACTATGATATGGCCTTGTTGGGCTGGCGCTTGAGTGCTTACCCGGCTTATCTGTGTGAATGGTTCACGCCGTCAGAGGAGAATCCGTTTGCTTATAACGGAAGCAGCCTGATGTCCGTGTGCGATGCGTGGGGGCAGACCAGCGATTTGGAAGGGGCAAGGGCTCACGTGTCCGAAATCCAATCCATTCTGATGCAAGACTTTCCCCTCATCCCGTTATATACGGGCGTGCGCGTCGATGCTTATCGAAATATTCGTTATCCGTTTGACAATGTAGTTGATGGCCTTTCAGGATTGTATGCCGCGCCTGCGCTAGCGATCCCAAATCCGTAACGAGAACAATTGAATCTTTGCTATAATGCTAGCAATCCGGCAAGAGGAGAGAAGCGAGACAATGAAGAAACCCTTACTGGAAGTCAAAAAATTGAAGACCTACTTCTACACCGAAGATGGGACGGTGCGCGCCGTGGACGGTGTGGACTTCGAGGTCTACCCAGGCGAAGTGCTGGGATTGGTGGGTGAGTCCGGGTGTGGCAAAAGTGTCACTTCCCTTTCGATCATGCGCCTGATCTCCGCGCCGGGCAAGGTGGAGGCGGGTGAGATCCTATTCGATGGCGCCGACTTGCTCAAGCTGCCCGAGAACGAGATGATCCACGTGCGCGGCAACCGCATCTCGATGATCTTCCAGCAACCGCAGACGGCGTTGAACCCGGTCTTCAAGGTGGGCGACCAGATCGGTGAGGTGCTCAACATCCACCAGGACTTTGGCAAGGAAGCGGGCTACCATCGTGCGGTGGAACTGTTGAAGATGGTGGGCATCTCGGACGCCGAACGGCGCGTGGACGCCTATCCGCACGAGCTTTCGGGCGGTATGGCCCAGCGCGTGATGATCGCTATGGCGCTGGCCTGCTTGCCGGAACTGCTGATCGCAGATGAGCCCACCACCGCCCTGGATGTGACCATCCAGGCGCAGATCCTGGACTTGATGCGCAACCTGCGCGAGAATACTGGCACGGCCATCATCCTGATCACGCATGACCTGGGGGTGGTGGCGGAGATGTGTGAACGTGTGGCTGTCATGTACGCCGGGGAGATCGTGGAGCAGGCGGAGGTGGGCACGCTGTTCGACACGCCGCTGCATCCCTATACGGTGGGCTTGATCGGTTCGATCCCCATTCTGGGCAAGCTTAAGGAACGCCTGGAAGTCATCCCCGGTTCGGTGCCGAACCTGGTGAACCTGCCGCCGGGCTGCCGCTTCGCCCCGCGCTGTAAGTCCATGCTGGAACACGGCTTGAAGATCTGCGCGGAAGTCAAGCCGGACCTGATCGATTACAAACCCGGACACAAAGTGCGCTGCTGGTTGTATCAGGATGGGGAGGGGCATCACGCGCCGTTCTCATCCGGCCAGTCCAGTGGAGCAACGAACGATGAGTGAAACTGCCAACGAATACCTGGTGGAAGTCAAGAATCTGGTGAAGTATTTCCCGGTGCGAGCCGGGCGGTTGCAGCGGGTGGTGGCACATGTGCAGGCAGTGGACAATGTCAGTTTCGCGGTGCGCAAGGGCGAAACGCTCGGTATCGTCGGAGAGTCCGGTTCGGGCAAGACCACGCTCGGTTTGGCGATCCTGCGGCTGATTTCGTCCGATGGTCCGATCGTGTTCATGGGCAAGCAGCTGCAGGGGCTGAAATTCAAGCAGATGCGGCCGTTTCGCCATCACATGCAGATCGTG
>Ga0105094_10001207_pt1 | contig 13462 bp, 12 predicted proteins | sample PPLLak1March2015_2_FD_87023 | JGI IMG/M metagenome (GOLD analysis project Ga0105094, IMG submission 87023) | Freshwater sediment microbial communities from Prairie Pothole Lake near Jamestown, North Dakota, USA - PPLs Lake P8 Core (3) Depth... | ecosystem: Environmental > Aquatic > Freshwater >...
CCGCGACGACGGCCCAGATCACGCCTGTGCCCAGGATGGCCCCGGTGCGTGTGGCCAGGATGACCTCACCCGATCCGATGAATTCAGAGCACCAGATGATGGACGGGCCGACAAGCAACAGGAGCGACAGGCCGCGCGGCGGAGATTTGATGTCCATACGGGAGAATTGAGATAATTAACAATAAAGATAACGTAAAACGGATGGAAAATAAACCATAATGCACGGAGATAGTTTCGAATTTCCGCTCATTGGTTTTTACGTTGCCCTGCTATCTCTCACACCCGCTGCCTGTTCAACAGCAGTCTCTTTGCCGAAAGGAAAGCAATAAGGGTCAATGGGATCCCAAGGATCGCACCCCCGATTAATAAGGTAAGAAACAGGTGGCCGGCGCCGGTAAAAAGATGGATCAACGATGCCATACCGGCTCCCTGCGGAAAAACAAACTGACCCTCGGTTCCCAGTATAGCTTTCCCCACAAGGAATGCCAGCGCATAGAAAGGAGGCGCGGTAAGCGGGTTTACATGGTAAACGCCTACCACTGATGCTATTTTATTCCACCGGAATGCTGCTGATAAAAACAGGGCGATGAAGACCTTGAAGCCAATGAAAGGTGTTGTGGCCAGAAAAATACCCAGGGCATAGCCACTGGCAACATCACTGGGATTGCCTTTTATCGTTAATAAGCGCTGCAGCGTATCTTTTATCCGGTTCAGTTTAGTTTTCCTCATAATATGTCAATCCTATAATTCAAATCAATTCTCCGTTTCAAGCAATTCTTTCAGTTTAACCAGGTTGTTGTGAAACATCCGCACCATGATAGGATCAATGATATACCTCGGAAATATCGGGGAAGCAACGGCAAATGCTGAAAAGGAAACACTGGCTTTATGCCGGCCGGTACCGGCTATGGTCCATTTTGCCGTATAATCTGTTACCCGGTTTATGTTGGATTTTTCAGGGATATAATGATCCTTGCTGTTGATATTGATGATGGTGTAATTGCTTTTATCAGCCTGTACAACCTTGAAGTTCGAAACCAGGTCCCTTTTTTCAAAAGGCCAGGGTATATCAAACAAGGTATAGGCATACCACTCCGATCCGCTGATCTGTTTCAGGGAGTAATGCTCCTCTATCCCGTCCATCCACTGTTCAGTGCGCTTAAAGTCAGTCAGTAATCTTATGACCTCATCAGCTGAACAATCTACCTCCATTGTGCCCATCCGTTCCCTGACTTTCTGCGTTTCGCTCACTTCAATCCAGCGCACATAAGACTTCACGCCGGAGGTGTTTCTTTCCAGCTGCCAGCTCCCTTCTGTCACATGTTTATTATCTGCCGGCGGACTCCCTGTGTTCGGTTCCGGCAACATCAGCATGAGTCCTGTAACCATAAATAACTTTATTATCATAACTTATTTTCGAGGTCGTGAAGATAACTTAAATATTTGCAGGAGTGAGCATCTTGCCGGAAATTTCCTTTTGTACCCTGATTTTCTTTTCCAGTTTTAACGAAAGATTGTAGTATAAGTTTCGCGGCATAACGGATGCCAGTAATGTCAGTAGCCGGTTCCACACTCCCGGAATGCAGACTATCTTTCCTTTCTCCAGACAATGCATTGAGTATTCAACAACGGCCGATGGCTCCATCCAGGGAAACAATCTGTGTTTAATCCTGTCTGTCAGAATATTCAGATTTCTGTGAAAGTCACTGGTGGTAAAACCGGGACAAAGGCATTGAACCCTGATCCCGTATCGCCTGACATCCAGGAATAATGATTCCGTAAAGCTCTTCAGGAATGATTTGGTGCTGACGTACATGGTACTGCGGGAAGCCGGTAACCAGGCTGCCATAGAGGACACATTAAGGATTATCCCGGACCTTCTTTCTATCATTTGCGGAAGGACTTTATGGATCAGCATCAGAGGGGCATTAACATGCACGTTCATCATACCGAGCTGGTGGTCGATCTCATCTTCGCTGAAACTCAGATTCATCCCGTATCCTGCATTATTCACCAGCACCTCAATATGGTGGTGCATCCCAACGACCTGAAGCAATGCCGTTACATCTTTCTTAACAGATAAATCCGCAATAACGACGTTGACCTTTACTCCGTATGCTGTACTGATTTCGTCAGCAACACGGGTTATCACATCTTTCCTCCTTCCGGTAATCAACAGATCATATCCCTGCCGGGCAAAACAACGGGCGAATTCCTTCCCGATCCCGCTGGTGGCTCCCGTGATTATGGCCAGCTTCCGGTTTCCGGATCCTTCCCCCGTTACAGGATACCTGATCCCGGGAAACTGTTTTTCCGGAACAGTCAGAAAATGCCGGATACCTTTCAGGTGTGCTGCCGGCGGCAGAAAGTACTTTATGCCGGACAGGCTTTTCAGCACCTGCCTGAGCGCAGGCATATGCCCTGCCATTCTCAGGAATATCCCGGCCATCCTATGCTTTTCATATTTAATTACGCTTTTCATTTCAGTGTGGTTTTGGTGGTTTACAGTTAAAGCATTTACATGGCTACCTATTTATAACGGTAAATTATCTCTTATCATTTCAAGCATTGCCTGAAAAAAAATCAGGACTTTTTTTGGTTGTTTTCTATTATTATAGACAATCAAAAGAAAAAAAAGTTGCTTTCTCCCGGATTCAAAAAGTATGTTATTGATACAATTTTAATTACGGCTCAAAATTGCACAACAAACACGGTAATTTAAAACGGATTTAACCTCACGGATCGCGCTATACTGGCAAATTGCAACCATAGCGACAAATGAAAATGGATCTGGGCTGTGATTTGTTAAAAAATGCAAAAAAAAAACAATGATTATTATATAATACAAATTTTATATTTTACCGTTGAATCCGCTTACGGTAACTGCAACTTTTCTGATTCAGCTATGTTGTATTTTTTGCCTCAACTGGCTGATTTTATCAAATGCTTCCCGGAAAAACAGGTTTCTTTGTTTTTCCCCCACTTCGCTGATCAGGGTCGACTTTTTTATCAGGGAATGGACCCACCGGAAGGTCTCATCGGTAAATAAGTGGTTTGATGTATTGATAAAATTGAATGTCTGTGTGCTCAGATAAACGGTTTTCTGATCCCCGTCGACCGACATGATGCAATTCGTCGCAATTTCAATATCACAGTCATATACCTGGAAATTCACCGGTTCTCCCGGAATTCTCGGTTTACCGGGCACTTTCGAACTGCACCTGGCTGCTTCCTGCATATAATTGAATTCCTGTTCTACCTCATCACAAAGGGCCAGGGCATCATTCTTGGATGCAAATTCTCCGGAATCCCAGTAGAATTCGATCTGGCGCAACAAGCTATAGGTGATCAGGTCTGTCCATACTTCAACGGAAGGTATTGAGCAGTATAATTCGTGCATGGCTTTTCCAGCGGCGATGAATTCCGGATTGATGCTGGTAACAGAATATTTATAATCCTGATAATCAGGGTGGCGCGTAATGGACTTAAGCCAATACAGGGTTTTGAAAAAAGAGACCAGGGGAAACCGGAAATTGTGAAATATCGGTATATCAATGGCGGCATACATGATATATACGCCTTTCTTGCTGCTGGCATTCTTCAGGGCTGTCATAATATTGTTTACCCAGTATTTATAATCGGAGATCTCCCGGATAGGCTTATATATGAAGGAGACCAATCCGGTCTGCTGGTTTCCGCATACCGAATCGAACGAAATATTATAATGCAGGCAGATCTTTTGGATTTCATGGATATCCAGCAAAGTCTCTCTCCGAAGTCTGCGATAGACACTGTCATTGCTGATGCCCAGCAATTCGGAAAGTTCAAACACCAGTGAATACTTATCGGGTATCTGATCCTGAACCAGGCCCAATAATTGCTGCTGAATTGCCGTTAATTCCATTTTCTGACGCTTAGGTTATGGTGCAGAAATCATGAAAGCAAAAGCGAGTTGAAAAACTGCAAAGTGAAAAACTGCTGAGACCCGAAACGCGAAAAGACTATTTCATAAAAACCATTGAAACAAAGATATGGTTTTCCAGCTCATAGCAATAAAAAATTGAAGGAAAGAATGATGGATGTTGAAAGCGTCATTGACGGCTTCGCTTGCAATACTGATACTCATATTACTTATTACCGATTACCGGTTACTGATTACCTTTGCCACCTTCTTATCTCAGGCCACCCTGCCCGGATAGGCCTGCAGCCCCCTCCTCAGGCATTCCATAGCCTTTCCCAAATCGTCGATGTTCAGCACATAAGCGACCCTTACTTCCTGCCTTCCCAGGTCGGTGTTGAAATAAAAACCTGAGCCCGGTGCCAGCATAACGGTCTGTTTGTTGTAAGAGAATTCCTGCAGCATCCACATGGCAAATTTTTCAGCATCATCCACCGGCAGTTTCACCATGGTATAAAAAGCTCCTTTGGGTAACGGACAAAATACGCCTTCCATGCTGTTCAATTCCTTCACCATAAAATTCCTGCGTTTGAGAAACTCCTGATATACCATATCAAGGTATTCGGGCGGGGAATCCAGGGCGGCTTCGGCAGCAATCTGGCCAATATTGGGAGGACAAAGGCGTGCCTGGCAGAATTTCAATGCCGTCTGCAGCAGTTCCTTGTTTTTCGATGCCATCACTCCAACGCGCAAGCCGGTTGCACTGTAACGTTTTGAAACGGAATCGATCAGCACCAGGTTATTTTCCAGGCCTTCAATCTGCATGGCCGAAGTGAAGCTATTGCCGTCATAGCAAAGGTCACGGTATACCTCGTCGCAGATGAAGAACAGGTTATGTTTCAGCACCAGGTCGCGAATCTGTTCCAGGTCCTGCCTGGAATACACGTGTCCGGTCGGATTGTTGGGATTGCATATAATGATGGCCCTGGTCCTTTCGGTGATCTTTTTTTCAAACTCACTGATCGGCGGCAGGGCGAAGCCGGATTCAATGCTGGAGGTGACAGGGACAACCTTTACGTCACTCGCAATGGCAAAGCTGAAATAGTTGGCATAGAATGGTTCCGGAACAATTATCTCATCACCGGCATTCAGGCATGTCAGCAGGGTGAGGGTAATGGCTTCCGATGCACCGGTAGTGATCAGCATATCGGTGTATTCAAGATCAACATGTATGGATTTATAATATTTGACGAATTTCCGGCGCAGGGTTTCATTTCCTGCACTATGACCGTAGTCGACAACCTTCAATGCAATGCTGCGGATGGCCTCAAGCGCGTTGGGAGAGGTAGGAATATCAGGTTGTCCGATGTTCAACCGGTAAACGATGTTACCTTTGCGGCTTGCCTCTTCGGCAAGCGGAACCAGCTTGCGAATGGGCGAATTGGGCATACACCTGCCCCTTATGGATATTTCAGGCATTGGTTAAGGGTTATAATTATAATTCCTTCCGCAGGTGAGTGCGAAAGCAAAGCAACAAAACCGATGAGAGACAGGATATTACGGCTTAGGTTGTTCAGCCTCCGCAGGTGACACTGTCCCTTTAATGGTAAGCGTCACGATGGGATTGCTGGCATTGGAATATACCGTAATGGTCTTGGTAAAAGGACCTACCAGCCGGGTATTGTAACCAACTTTCACAGCAGACTTTTCTCCTTTTTTTACCGGTTCAGCTGACCATTCAGGCTTGGTGCAGCCACAGGATGATTTTACATTATTTATGATCAGGGGTTCTTTACCGGTATTCTTGAAGACAAACTCAAAGGTCCCGTCACCGCCATTCTTTATGGTACCAAAATCATGCACCATTTCCTCGAATTCAATCTTTGCCAGGTTGGCATTCTTGAGTGCCGCTGTATCAGGCGATTGTGAACAACTAATCGAGATGGTAAACACTGAAACCAATAAAACCGTCAGAATCTTTTTCATTTTACATGTTAATTTAAAATCCTAGGCAAAAATAGTTTAAATAGTAATTACTGGTACAAAGAAATTGAAAAACATATCAGCTTGTACGTAAACCGGGATTTAAAGTTTACAGATTGACAGATTGGTCTTTCAGTCGTGCTGTCATGCAGTCGTGCAGTCATATCACTGTTCCACTGTTCCACGATTCCACTATTCCACCGTTCCACTGTTTCACCTTTTCACCATTCCAATATTCCACTATCCCTCATCCTGTTTCCAATAAATTCTTATTTTTGCCAAAATTTAAGCAAGCCGATTGCATAAATAAATTCTGATCCATGGAAATTGCAGCAAAATACGATCCGAAACAGGTAGAGGATAAATGGTATCAATATTGGTTAAGAAAAGGATTTTTCAGGTCAAAGCCTGATGGCCGTAAACCCTATACGATTGTGATCCCACCGCCCAATGTCACGGGAGTGCTGCACATGGGGCATATGCTGAACAATACCATACAGGATCTGCTCATCCGGCGTGCCCGTATGGCGGGTAAAAATGCGCTCTGGGTGCCGGGCACTGATCATGCTTCCATAGCAACCGAAGCAAGGGTGGTGGCAAAACTCAGGAGTGAAGGAATTGAAAAAAAGGATATCAGCCGCGAGGAATTTCTTAAGCATGCCTGGGAATGGCGGCATAAGCACGGGGGCATAATCCTGGAGCAGCTTAAGAAACTGGGGGCCTCATGTGACTGGGACAGGACCAGGTTTACCATGGATGATGACATGTCTGAAAGTGTCATTCAGGTATTCGTTGACCTGTATAACAAAGGCAAAATATACCGCGGTGTGCGTATGGTAAACTGGGACCCGGTTGCCAAAACCGCTGTTTCAGACGAAGAAGTGATCTATCGTGAAGTCAAATCAAAACTCCATTATATTAAGTACAGGATCGACGGCGAAAATGAATTTGTGACGATCGCCACAACCAGGCCTGAGACCATCCTGGGAGATACCGCTGTTTGTGTCAACCCTGCTGATAAGCGATTCCATAAACTAAGGGGCAAAAAGGTTTTTGTCCCGCTGGTAAACAGGCTTGTTCCCATCATAGAGGATGAGTATGTGGATATGGAATTCGGAACAGGCTGCCTGAAGATCACGCCGGCCCATGATATCAACGACTATGAAATAGGCATCAGGCATGGCCTTGACAGCATCGACATTTTTAATGATGACGGTACCCTGAATGAAAAGGCCGTTTTGTTCGTCGGCGTTGACCGCTTCAAAGCCCGCGGAAAAGTGATTCAGAAGCTTGGCGAGGAAGGCCTGCTGGCAAAAGAAGAAGACTATATAAACAAAATAGGATATTCCGAAAGGACGGATGCAGTCATAGAACCCAGACTTTCCATGCAATGGTTCATGAAGATGAAAGACCTCGCGGGGCCGGCCCTTGAAAATGTAATGAATGACAACGTCAGACTGCACCCTTCCAAATTTAAAAACACCTATCGTCACTGGATGGAGAATGTAATGGACTGGTGTATATCAAGACAGCTCTGGTGGGGGCACCGGATACCGGCTTATTACATTGCCGGGACAAATGAATTTGTTGTTGCCGGGACCCCGTTGAAAGCGCTGGAACTTGCGAGGGAGAAAACCGGCAAGCATGACCTTAAACTGGCAGACCTTACACAGGATGAGGATGTGCTCGACACATGGTTTTCATCCTGGCTCTGGCCGATATCGGTTTTTGACGGCATCAGGAATCCTGAAAATCCTGACATTTCCTATTACTATCCCACCGATGACCTGATCACCGCGCCCGACATATTGTTCTTCTGGGTGGCCCGCATGATCATGGCGGGATATGAATACAGGGGAGACAAGCCTTTTCACAATGTTTACCTCACCGGGATGGTACGCGACAACAAAAAGCGCAAAATGTCGAAATCACTGGGCAATTCACCCGATCCGCTCGCGCTGATCGAAAAATACGGAGCCGACGGCGTGAGGGTGGGCATGCTGTTATGTTCCCCTGCCGGCAACGATCTGCTCTTTGATGAAAGTCTTCCGGAACAGGGACGGAATTTTGCCAATAAAATATGGAATGCTTTCCGGCTGGTGAATTCATGGAAGGTCGAAAAGGATCTCCTGCCCACGGATGCTGCCCGTGCCGCTGTTTATTGGTTTTACGAGCGCCTGAAGCAGGCCATAGCCGAAATTGATGAGGACTACCAGCAATACCGCATATCCGAAGCGCTGATGACCGTATACAAACTGTTCTGGGATGAATTTGCCTCGTGGTACCTGGAAATCATCAAGCCTGCCCCCGGGCAACCCATTGACAACCGGACTCATGGCGCTACCATTGATATGTTCGAAATAATGCTGAGAATGCTGCATCCTTTCATGCCCTTTATCACCGAAGAGATCTGGCAATTGCTGAAGGAAAGACCGGCCAATTGCAGTATCATGAATGAAAGAAATCCTCAGGTCAAGGCCTATGATAAAGAAAAGATCCTGGAATTTGAAGTGGCAAGGGAAATTGTAGGATTCATCCGGAATATACGGTCGGAAAACCAGATCTCTCCCAGGGAAAAGCTGATGCTTTACATCAAATCAGCCCACTGGGATGATGATTTCGATGCCGCCATCATTAAACTTGCTAACCTGTCTGAAATGAAACGGGTCGATGCCAAAGTGGAAGGCGCCGCAAGCCTGATCAACCGGTTTGGGGAATTTTATATTCCCCTGGGGGATCTGCATGATCACGAGGCGGAACTGGAAAAGCTTGAAAAGGAGCTGGTATATACGAAAGGCTTCCTGGACTCAGTCATGAACAAACTCTCCAATGAGAAATTTGCTAATCATGCACCCGAGAAAGTGCTGAAAATGGAGCAGAAAAAGAAAAGTGACGCGGAAATCAAAATAAAATCGCTGGAAGAGCATATTGCCAATTTAAAGAAGAGACTGTAGGCTACAGGCTAAAAGCTACAGACTAAGTTTTTCACTTTTCACTTTTCACTTTTCACTGGTTACCGATTACCGATTACCATTTACCCCTCAGACCACTGACAGGGTTTCAACCCGCTAGCTCGCACACACCGCTGTCAGGGTCTTCTTACCGGTTCTTACGGTGCCAGCCTGTGAACCTCCCATATATTCCCGTTCAGCGAATATTCAAATCGGTCGTGCAGGCGGTTTTCCCTCCCCTGCCAGAATTCATACAAGCCCGGGATTAGCTTATACCCTCCCCAGTTTTCCGGGCGCTCCGGTACCTTATGCCGGAATAATTGCAGGTAATCGCGCTGCAGGTTTTCCATGTATTCCCTGCTGGGGATCCGCTGGCTTTGAGGCGATGCCCATGCCCCTATTTTGCTTCCTTCAGGCCGGGCATTGAAATATTCATCGGAGACCCTGCGCAACGCCTTGACCACTTTCCCTTCAATCCTCACCTGGCGTTCCAGTTCAGGCCAGAAAAAAACCAAAGCTGCCCGGGGATTGAATTCAAGCTGCCTTCCCTTTTTACTTTCATAGTTGGTGAAAAAGGTCAGTCCGTCTGCATCGATATCCTTCAATAAAATGATCCGTGCCGAAGGCCTGCCATCAGCTGTAGCTGTTGCCAGCGTCATGGCCGTCGGCTCTGAAACCTGCGCCTGCATGGCATCATTTAACCAGAACCTGAACTGGTTCAGGGGATTGGCATCGAGACTTTCGTATTCCAGTCGCGACAACTGGTATTCTTTTCGTAAGGTGGAGATATCTTGCACCGGAGTATTGGTTGATTGGTTGATTTGTTGATTGGTTGATTTGCTGATTGAGTCGTGCAGTCAAATAGATCTTGCCTTTTATTCTGATATTCTTGCTCCCGGTTCTTAGTTCTCGACTTTTTGCTCTCGCATTACTTGTCACTCGTCACCTGCCTGCCGGCAGGCAGGCTTGTCACTAGTCACTGCCTTGTCCCTTGTCTCTTGTCCCTATTAAAACAACTCAAATGCTGATTGGTTCATTCGACCTGAGCCTGGCATTTTTTATGCTGGCATTCAGCTCAAATCCCATCAGCAGGGCCAGCGCACTGATATTCAACCAGAACATCATGGCGATCAGCGTGCCAATGGAACCGTAGAACCGGTTAAAAGGAGCAAAATGGTTGACAAAATAGGAAAAAATAATGGAGGCAAGGATGGCGAGCAGGGTTGCCATGAAAGAACCGGGTGAAAAAAAGCGCCATTTGGTTTTACGCGCAGGAGCAAAATAATACAGGAAAGAAATCGCAAAAAAGGTAAGAAAGAAAATAATGATCCATTTGCCTACTTGCATCAGGATTACAACCCCGTATCCCCTGACGATGCCGGCATCGGATAACATCCTGACGCCCAGCTTACTGAACAGCAACAGCAGACCGGAAGATGATATCAGCAGCAGGAGAATGATGATAAGGCCTATGGATACCAGCCGGATCTCGACCCAGTGCCGGGTATCCACGGTATGATAAGTGGCATTGAAAGATTCAACCACGCCTGCCACAGCTTTTAACGCAAAAAAACCCGTGAGCAGGAAGCCAAAGATCTGCAGGCTTGCGCGTTTTCTGAAAATTTCATCCAGCAGGGTTTCGATGGCGATGTAAGAATTCTCAGGGATCAGATCATATAACATCTCCATGAGTTCGTGCTGAAAATTCCTTATGGGCAGGTAAGGGATAAGGGTTAAGATGAATATAAGGCCTGGACCCATGGCCAGCAGGAAATTGAAAGCAATGGCGCTGGCCCTGGTATTTAACGATCCTTTGCTAAGGCCCTGAAAGAAAAAGATGAAGACATCATACACGGGAACTCCCCTGGAACCGGGAAAGGGCAGGCGGCGAAAGTAGTCTCCCAGCTTATGCACCTTCTTGTCAAAGAAAAGATAGGTTCTTTTATGGGCCGGGATTTCTGACATCTGTTAAAAATCAATGGCATCCAGACTTAGATCAAGGCTGTCAATATGATGGGTTAATGCGCCGACGGAGATGTAATCAACACCGCATTCTGCGTATTGTCTGAGGTTTTCAAGGGTGATCCCACCCGATGATTCGGTCTCAACCTTATTACCGATCATTTTTACGGCAAGCCGGGTATTCTCCGGCGTGAAATTGTCGAGCATGATCCGGTCAACTCCTCCGGTTCTCAGTATGGCTTTAACATCCTCCAGCGAGCGTGCTTCTACTTCAATCTTCAGGTCTTTGCCGGTTTTTTTCAGGTAAGCGCGGCTACTTTCAATAGCCTCCCTGATCCCACCCGCAAAATCAATATGGTTATCCTTGATGAGGATCATATCGTAAAGGCCCATTCTATGATTTACGCCTCCGCCGGTATGCACCGCTTCCTTTTCCAGCATCCGCATGCCCGGTGTGGTTTTTCTTGTATCCAACACCCTGGTTTTCAGCCCCTTCAGTGCATCTGCATAACGTCTCGTGACGGTAGCTATGCCGCTCATACGCTGCATGATGTTAAGCACTGTCCTTTCTGCCTGCAGCAATGCCAATATCTTTCCTTCCACGATAAAGGCCACATCACCGGGGTAAATCAGCGAACCATCCTTCAGGTATACATCCAGGCGGATATCCTTGTCAATTTTTTTAAATACCAGCGGGGCGACGCTGATACCCGCAAGGACACCTGGCTCCTTCACGAGCAGCCTGGCCTTGCCTTTTTTATCGCCGGGAATACAAGCCAGCGACGTATGGTCTCCATCACCGATGTCTTCCTTCAGGGCATTTTCAATAAAAAGATCGAGATCCTTATTCTTCATCCTTTTCAAATCGCAATTGATGGATAAGGGGTTTGTTTTCTTTCATCTTCACCAGAATGGTCACCCTGTAAGTGCCGCCTGAGGTAACCAGTTTTCCGATAGCATATTGAGAACCCTCTTTCCCTCCCTTATGTAAAATGGAAAAGGAAGCAGGGGTGTTGCGGGTAAAAAAATCCTTCATAATAAGCTCAGCCTGCTGTTTGCTGTAAAAGTCCTCCTTGTCAAGGATGGCGACTTCAAGGCTGGCATTGAAATAGACTGCAAGTGTGGCAGCGTTTCCCGTGCTGATGGCATTGATGATGGCTTCCGGTATCTCCGTCCGCGCAGATTGCATAAAAAGGGCCGGCAGGATCATCAGCAACAAGGTCATTTTATATGTCCGCCCGAATCTGTTCATGGTTTTTAATTTTTGGCATGCTTTTTTCAATACAATATCACTAAGTTCGTTCGTCCTTTTCTTTAGCAAAAAACAGGCCACAATTTAATGGCCATAAAATTAGAATTAATAATCAGAAATACAATGAAAATTAAAGTACTAAATACCGGGGCAACTGATATACCCTACTTGCAGGAAGGCATTGACCACTATTTGAAAAGGCTGGCCCATTATATACCGGTGGAGATGGTAAGCACGCCCGACATAAAAACAGGGAAATCAGCATCCCCCGACTATATTAAAGAACAGGAAGGGAATCTCATACTCCGCCACCTGGCCGGCACCGATATGGCCGTTTTGCTCGATGAACACGGAAAACAAATGACCTCAGCCGGCTTTTCAACATACATCCAGCGTTGCATGAACAGGGGTGTGCGCAATCTTACCTTCGTAACCGGAGGAGCCTATGGGTTTTCAAAGGACGTTTATGAAAAAGTGCAGGAAAAGATCTCCATATCTTCCATGACCTTCCCGCACCAGCTTGTCAGGCTTATCTTTGCTGAACAATTGTACCGTGCCTTTACAATTTTAAAGGGTGAGTCCTATCATCATAAATGACAGAATCGTATATTTACAGATATGACGGTAAAACTCAACATTCAGCATTACCTGCTCCTTTTTGCGGTGTGCGCAATCCTGGCCTTTTTTTCCGGAGATATTCTGAAAAAAAAACTATATACTTCATCTGATCAGGGCAGCATCCAAAGGGAGTTGGACAGCAAATTTACACTCCTCGATGATGTGGTAGCGGATTTTAAAACCAGGGGTGAGATTTCCGATCCCAAAAAAGCTGATAAAAAAGGTATTATCCTCCTGTCTTACCAAAAGGACAGCCTGGTATACTGGTCGAGTAACGGGATTTCAAGTCTTGCCATGGAGAACCTTCAGCATGACACCTCACGCTTTTCCTTTATTTCCAATACCTGGTATATCATCAGAAAATATACACAGGGTGATACCGTCATAATAGGCCTGCTGAAAATAAAACATGAATATCCCTATCAGAATGAATTCCTTCACAATGCATTTCAGCAAGATTTGCATATACCCTATACGACACAGATATCACTTACATCCGGGGACAGCGACTTAAGTCTTTTTGACTGGGAAAACCAGTATCTTTTTTCGCTGGTATTCGACGGGGCATTAAAATATCCCTGGCTGGTACGCTATCTTCCTTCCATTTTTTATCTTTTTGCCCTGTTGCTTTTCCTGGTTGTCATTACACTAATATTTAAAAGGATATCGGGAGGGCCGGTAAAAAATGCCATGTTCCTGCTGCTTGTCATGCTTTTATTGACAGGCCGTGCATTACAGGTAAAATTCCTGTTCCCGGGAGCCCTTTATAACCTTGAGCTGTTCGGCCCTTTTCTTTTC
>Ga0105094_10001211_pt1 | contig 13448 bp, 12 predicted proteins | sample PPLLak1March2015_2_FD_87023 | JGI IMG/M metagenome (GOLD analysis project Ga0105094, IMG submission 87023) | Freshwater sediment microbial communities from Prairie Pothole Lake near Jamestown, North Dakota, USA - PPLs Lake P8 Core (3) Depth... | ecosystem: Environmental > Aquatic > Freshwater >...
CCTGGCGACCAGCATTCCCTTGGCCTTGAGTTCCTCGTAGATGGGCAAGGCTTTGGCCCTTTTCTCATGAAGGATCAGATTGAAAGGAGGTGATCAGACTCAACAGACTGTCCGAAGAATGGTGTTAACGAAACTGCGAACGAGAAAGGAGCGGAAAAATGGCTAGATTCAAATTGGGTGCATTGGCATTTGTGCTTGTGATGTCCCTGATCTTGCTGGGGGGTCCGAGCGCCTATGCGAAAACATTGTATGTCGGCGGCACGCAATCGTTAACCGGGCCTTTTGCCGAGGATTCAGCAGCAGTGCTGTCTGCCTATGAGGACTATGTCAAATATGTGAACACTACCAAAAAGCTGGCGCCCTGGAGAACGGAGAAGCTCCCGGCGGACATTACCCTGGAAGTGCTGTGGCGGGATGATGAGCTCAAGCCGGCCAAAGCCTTGCCCATCTACGAGGAACTCAAGGCCAAGGGAATGCTGGTCGCCAGGATATCGGGATCTCCTATAGCGCTGGCACTCAAAGACCGATTGTGGGAAGACGGTATGGGAGCTACGAGTATGGCTACCGGACCCTACTACCTGTCACCGCCTCAAAGCTGCTTCACTTATTACCCCATTTATACCGACTGTATGGGCGCCATCGCCGATTGGTTCAAGGGGAGCTGGAAGGAAGCGAGAAAGCCCAAAGTTGCTTACCTGACCGCCGATAATGCCATGGGCAAGTCCATTGAGATCCCTGAAATGAAGGCCTATCTTGAACAGATCGGCTATGAGTTTGTGGGCATCCAGTATGTGCCTCTTGTGCCGACCTCCCCGCCCACCACTCAGCTGACCTGGCTCAAGGAAAAAGGGGTGGATCTTGCCCTGGGTGTCATGATCAACCCCGGCTCTCAGCCGACGGTGAAAGAGATGGTCAGGTTGGGCATGGGACCCTTTCAGCCCTACAAAATGACCTTCGGCGTAGCTTCCCCTGGTCACGCGGTCGTCTTCGCTGATGCGATGAAAGAACTGGGCGACGGGTATGTGTGCGCCGGCAGCTTCCCCTCGTGGGATGATCCTGCGCCCGGCGTGAAGTTCATGATCGAAGCGCAGAAATTGAATCACCCCAACAAGTTCGTCAACCACATCATGTATCAGGGCGGGTTCCTTGAGGCCATGATCCAGGTTGAAGCGTTGCGGCTTGCCATGGAAAAGGTTCCTGTTGATAAGCTGACCCCCCGCGCCGTGCTGGAGAATGGGTTTTACAGGATCAAGAACCTTGAAACCGGCGGCATCAGCAGTACCCCTCTGACCTACGGTCCGGGAGATATCGAGGGAGTTGATGAAATACGGATCGACCAAGTGCAGAAGGGCAAGGTAGTAAAGGTAGGATCCACCCCATTGCGACACATTTTTACGAAGAAATAGTCCTAAATTACTCCCCCCATGTCCCTCTCCCCTGACGGGAGAGGGTCGGGGTGAGGAAGGATGTGCGAATCCTGAAAGGGCCGCTTCACATGACTCTCACCAAAGAAGATTTCTCTATTTTGGACGAGTTTGCTTTCGATGTTCCGCCTGTAGCCGTCAAGTTCTTGCCAAGACGACCGGACCATATCGAAAGGTCCGCGGAAAAGATGGCTCTCTGCGAAATGCTCAAGAAGGCGCAGCAGGGGAATGCGTTTTTTGTGGATGCGGAAAACCACGTCTGCGAAGCAGGCCTCTATGTCCTGGGGCAAGCCGATACCCCTGAACCTTTCATCAGCGGCGAATTCGGAGCGGGGTTGCGGATCTTTGAAGAGCCGCGCTCCGCAAGCCGGCTTTATCTTCACATCCCTAAACTGGGCAGAGGCGTTATCCACTATGTTGCCTTTTCGCCTTTAGACAAGCTTTCCTTTGACCCGGATCTGTTGATCATCCTCGCCAACACTGACCAGACCGAAATCCTGCTCCGTGCCATGAGCTACAGGACAGGGGAGATGTGGGAGAGCAAATTCACAGCCGCCATAGGGTGTGCATGGACCTACATCTATCCTTACCTGACCGGCAAGCTGAATTACAGCCTTACGGGTCTGGGCCACGGAATGAAGCGTCGAAAACTTTTTCGCGAAGGCATGCAGCTTGTTTCCATCCCTTTTGACCTCCTGCCTTCCATGCTGCAGACTTTGCAGAAGATGCCATGGGTTTTGCCTGCCTGTGAACCGGCTGGAAAGGAATTTGTCCAACGTTTGCTCACGGATTTAGGGATTACCCCTCTGAAATGACAAAAAGGGCTTGGCCTCAGAGACGAAGAAATAAAGGCCTTAGCCCTTGATCCACTCCCTGTTCTCTCTCTATACACCCCTTCGCAAGTATGAATTGCTTTTTTGGAACGTCTGAAATACAATCCCTTGAAATTCTCACATCCAACCGGGGATTCCCCTCCGGGGAACCCAAAAAAAGGAGGGAAGGCATGAAAAGGCGATTGGCGGTAATGGGTCTCTTTTTGGTCCTGGGTTTTGTGTTCTCCTTTTCCGCGTATGCAGCGGATCCCATTGTCATCGGTGTGCCGACATCTACGGGATTTGTGGAAGGAAAGGAAGGACTGGCTGTAGTGGAGATGGCGGTTGCGGACATCAATGCCAAGGGAGGGGTGAAGGTCGGTTCGGAGAAAAGGATGCTCAAGGTGGAAACCATTGACATTCGTGATGCGGCACCGGGCGTCCCCGTTCCTGAAGCTCTGATGGGAATCGAGAAGCTGATTCTTGAAAAGAAACCAACAGCCCTGCTCATCGGCCCATTCCGCTCCGAGGCCTTGCTTGCGGCAATGGATATCCTAGCCAAGTACAAGGTCCCCATGCTCGGCACGATAGCCATGACGCCTGCTTCAGAGGAAAAAGTCAAGAAGGAGCCGGACAAATACAAATATATTTTCAGAACCTGTCTCAACGCCAAGTACCTGGTCACCTACCTTGTGGGGATCATGTCTTTCGTGAACAAAGAATTCGGATTCAACAAGGTCTACATCATGCACCAAGACGTGGCTTGGGCCAGGGCCACGGCAGACGGGATGGTAAAGAACTACTTTGAGAAGACCGGGTGGACCGTGGCCGGCCAGGAGAGTTATCCCACTGGCGCTTCGGATTTCTCTTCCGCTTTGATGAAGGCCCGCAGCGGTGGAGCCCAGGTGATCCTTCCAATTTTCGACATGCCCCAGAGCGGAACCCTGGTCAAGCAGTGGAAATCCATGAAGGTCCCTGCGCTGATGGCCGGGTTCATTTCACCGCTTGCGGGTCCGGGAGCCTGGCAGACCTTTGAAAAGAAAATCGGCGGCGCCGTCAACTGCAATTTCGAGCTCGGCAGCGCCATCGCCTCCAAGAAGATTCCCCAGTCCGTGGAATTCATCAAGGCTTACGAAAAGAAATTTGGAAAACCCATGGAAGCCGGTCATGGCCCCGGCCCAACTTGGGAATCGGTGTACATCTTGAAAGAGGCGATTGAAAGAGCGGGAAGCCTTGACCCGGATGCTGTGGTGGCGGAAATCAAGAAAACAGACCGGACAGGGGTCATGGGGCGCATTAAGTTCGACGACGGTCATCAGGCTATCTTCGGCATGGACCCCAAAGAAGCTGCGGTGGCGTGTGTTTTTCAGTGGAACGAAAAGGGGGAACGGGTCAATGTTTTCCCTGAATCCATTGCCGATGCGAAGATTCAACTCCCTGCAGGCTTGAAGCCGGCCAAGTAACGAAAGAGAATTAAATCATCCTCGACTTTACCCTCTCCCTTGGTGGGGAGAGGGTAGGGTGAGGAGGAGTTCTAGACGTGTTCGTAGGGACAGTTGTTTACGCGATCATTAACAGCGTCATCCTGATCCTGATGTCCATCGGGTTCAACCTGACCTTCGGCATCAGTGGGGTGTCCAATTTTGCCTATGGGGCCCTATACATCCTTGCCGCCTTCGTGACTTGGATGCTCCTGTACCTCGTGGGTATTCCCTATCTGGTCTCAGCCCTCCTCTCCATTGTCTTTACTGCGTTCATCGGCGCTCTCATGTATCGCTTCATCCTCATGCGCGTGCGCGGGCAGGCGTTGTCAGAGGTGATCGCCACCTTTGGAATCGGATTGGCTATCCTCGAGTTTTTTCGCTACCTGGGTTTCGTGGGTGTGGAATACTCTCTCCCCGTTTTCATAGACGAGAGCTTCATGATCGGCGATGTCTATGTGGACGTGCAGCGAATCCTGATCGTGATCTCAAGCGTGGTCCTGGTTTTTTTGCTCTGGCTTTTTGTTCACCACACCTCGCTTGGACTGGCTTTCAGGGGGATTGCCCAGGATGAACGCACCGCCCTCACCTTCGGCATGGATTCAGACTGGATCGCTACCTTGAGCGTCTCCTTTGGTGCAGGGCTTGCGGCCATTGCCGCGACGATTATCATCCCCTTGGGAACCATCTCTGTGAGTCAAGGCTATGATGTGCTGGTCAATGCTCTGGCGGTCTCCATCATTGGAGGGTTGGGCAGTACAGGCGGTGTGATCGTGGCCAGCCTTGTCGTGGGCTTTGCACAGCGTTTTACGGACACCTACATCGGGTCCCACTGGACCATGATCGTGAGCCTTGTGGCTATCCTGATCGTGTTGGTAATCAAGCCCTCGGGGCTCTATGGAAAACAGAAGGAGTTGGAAGAAAGAATTTGAAGGTCTACGGCAACTCAAAAACCAACCACGAAAGCACGAAAGGAAGAAGCCACGAAAGAAGAAGAGGGATTTTTCGTGATTTTCTGATTTAGTGTTTTCGTGGTGAGAAGTTGATTCGTGTGGTTGAAAGCATAACGAGGAGCGGTTGTGAAAAAACGACGGGAAAGAATCGATCGGGGCATCAAGGTCAGGTCTGAGGACATTTTCGCCCTCTGTTCCTGGCGGGAAATGTTCTATCTTTCTGCGCCCAGACTCCTTCCCATCGTCGGTTTTATTATTCTCCCTCTGATTCTGGGAGATTACTGGCAGAGGGTTCTGCTCTCCGTAGCGGTCTTTGCTCTCTTGGCAATCAGCTGGGATATCTTGGCCCAGAGCAGCATGGTCTCTCTTGGGCAGGCGCTCTTTTTTGGAATGGGCGCCTACTGCTCCGGAATTCTGAACCACTATTTCGGGATGAGCCCTTTCGTAACGATCCCTATTGCCGCGGTCCTGGGAGGAGCTATCTGCACGCTTCTCCTTTTGCCGGTCCTGAGGCTACGCGGTGTTTACTTCGCCATGGTCACTTTGATTATCCCTCTCATGCTGGAGCGAGTGATTGAAGCGACCAAGATTTTCGGAGGCACCGAGGGAATCAGCGGGCTCACGGCTCTTCCATCCAAATGGCTGGAGCTCTATATTCTCCTCGCCGCCGTCCTGGCCGCTTTGTTCGGTTTCAGGCGCCTGATGACCTCCGATTACGGTCTGGTCCTCAAAGGCATTAAAGACAACGACCGCTCGGTCATGAATGCGGGAATCAACATCTACTGGTTCAAGATCCAGGCCCTCTTTATTGCAAGCGCGGTGGGCGCCTTTGCAGGTGCCATGATGACCCATGTCTACCGGTTCGTGGGCATGCCAGTGTTTGCGCTCGACTATTCGATTCTCCCTATTGCCGCCGCCATGGTGGGAGGTGCAGGCACCTTTGCAGGGGCCGCGCTTGGGGCCTTCATTCTCGTCCCTCTTTCGGAAGCGCTTCGAGCGCTAGGGGGACTGAGAATCGTCTTCTACGGCATGTTTCTGGTCATTTTCGTTGTGGGGCTCCCTGAGGGGATCTTTCACTTTGTTTCGCGCAAATATCACCAGTTCGAGCGCTGGGTCGAGGGGGATCAATGAGCGAAACTCCCCTGTTGCGTGTCACGGATCTCTCAAAGGCCTTTGGCGGGGTTCAGGCCGTCAACCGGGTGAGCTTTGATCTGAACAAAGGCGATCTTCTCGGCATCATCGGCCCGAACGGGTCCGGCAAAACCACAACAGTCAATCTGATCACAGGGTTCGTGAAGGCCAGCGGGGGAAAGGTCCTTTTAAAAGGCCAGGACATTACAAGCTGGGCGCCTTATAAAATAGTGCGTCTCGGGATTGCAAGAACCTTCCAGATGGTGAAACCCTTTTATCAATTGCCCGCCTTCAAGAACATGATCATCCCTCTTTACTCTCCTAGGGTGAAAGCCCTTGCCGGAGGGAAATATGGGGACCGCAATGCCGTGGCTTTGGATCTTCTCGAAGAAGTCGGGTTTGAAAGGGATGCCCAGGTTGCCTACAAGGTGGCCAGTGTCCTTCCCCAAGGCTACCTCAAGCGGTTGGAGCTGGCAAAAGCCATCGCCCTTCAACCCGAACTCATGATCCTGGATGAGCTCTTCTCCGGGCTCAGCCTTGCGGAAGTGGCCAGCATTGTGCCCATCATCGAGAAACTCCTCCTGGAAGGCAAGACCATCATTATGATCGAGCACCGGCTCAAGGAGCTCTTCAGAATCGCCAACCGGCTAATCGTGCTCAACTACGGCCGTAAGATTGCGGAAGGATCTGCCAAGGAGGTCATGGAGAGCGACGAGGTGAAGAAAGCGTATCTCGGCTCGGAGGAATAAGGGGACACAGATAAACACAGATTTTATGGATTGAGGAAACACAAAAATCCGTCCGTGTCGATCCGTGGAAATCCGTGTCCTATTTCTTGGTATTAGCTATGCTTGATGTTCAGAATCTCATGGTCTTTTTTGAAAACGCGTTGGCGCTCAATGACTTCAGCATGAAAGTCGAAGAGGGCGAGATCGTCGGCGTCATCGGCTCCAACAGCGCGGGCAAGACCACCCTGATGAATACCCTCTCCGGCCTGATCATTGACATGCGCACGAAGGAGAAGCGAAGGGGAGGAGAGCGGATCACCGTTTACGGAAAAATCGTCTACAAGGGAGAAGACGTTACAGAGACCAGCCCGAGCGACCGAGTGAAAAAGGGCATCGTCCTTTCAAGAGAAAGACATCCGGTTTTCCCGGAAAGCAGCGTAGTGGAGAACCTGAGGATTGCCGGCTATCTTCGAAAGAAATCGCAAATTCATGACGCGATGGAATATGTGTTCAAGCTGTTTCCTGCCTTGGTCCACCTGAGGACCCGAAAGGCAGGGTTTTTGAGCGGCGGTGAGCAGCAGATGCTCGCAATCGGCATGAGCCTGGTGGTCAAGCCGGAACTGCTGCTTTTGGATGAACCGCTCCTGGGCCTCAGTCCCATGATGCAAAAAACCCTAGTGGATGCTATCTGCAACCTGAAGAAAGACTCAGGGATCACGGTTCTGATGACTGAGCAATTCGCGAGACCCGTGCTCCCGATCATTCACAGGGGATACGTCATAGAGAACGGCATGCTGACGCTCAGCGGAACAGGCAAAGAGCTTATGGAGAATCCCGAAATCAAGGCGGCCTACTTCGGTGTGTGAGAAAGAGGTTTCTCGCAGAGCCCTCAGAGAAAGAAAGAGAATTGAAAGAATATGGGGACACAGATAAAGGCGGATTCGACGGATTAGAGAAACAAAAAAACCATCTGTGTAGATCTGTGTAAATCCGTGTCCTATTCCTCTACGTTCTCGGCGGTAAGGATTGACTGCAGGAAATGAACCAAACGGCCGACTACAATATTTACGCTGCCTTTGAGGAGACGGCTAAAAGGCGGGGTGACCATCCGGCGGTCATCTATCTGGGGACCCGCTACTCCTACCTTGAAGTCAATAACCTGGCAGAACGATTCGCTGCGGCCCTTCTGAGCCTTGGCGTAACGCCCGGCCGAAGGGTTATGCTTTACATCCCCAATACGCTCCAATGGGTGATCACGTGGCTCGGTATCCAGCGAGCAGGCGCGGTCGCTGTTCCCCTTACGCCCATCTATACGCCTCATGATCTCAGATATATCGCGAACGACAGTGAGGCGGAAGCTATCATCTGTGCGGATACCAATTTCGGATATGTGAAGAGGGTTCTGCCCGAGACCAAGATCAAAACAGTGATCGTCACCCGAATGGCCGAGCTTCTGCCCTGGTGGAAGCGATACTTCGGCTATCTCTTCGATGTGATCCCCAAGGGAAAGATCGCTCTTCAGGACAACACGTATTCTCTGAGGGCGCTGCTGGACAAATACAAAGGAGAGGTGAGAAACCTGCCTGCGCTGAAGAGAGACGGCAGAGCGAGAGCCGAAATCCTTTATACGGGAGGTACCACGAAATTCCCAAAAGGCGTTCCCTTTACGCATGACCTGTTCCTTGTGTCCATGGCGGAGCAGATCATGGTGAGCGAGCCACTGGTCCCTGCGGAGCAGAATATCATCTTCGGAAACGCGCCGCTGTTTCACATCCTGGGGCAGACGTGCAGCCTCGCTACGCTCCTTGTCGGCGGGACCCTGTTGCTTCAGCCAAAAGTCAACGTGGACGCTACGTTCGAAGGCATTGAGCGATTCAAAGCAACCGCCATGATCGGTGTCCCGACTCTTTACAGGATGATGCTGGAGCACGACCGGATCGACCAATATGATTTGAGTTCGGTCGTGTACTGGTATAGCGCCGGAGACGTTCTGCCCGTGGAGGTTGGAAAACGCTGGCAGGAGAAGTTCGGCAAAGTGATCTATCAGGGGTATGGGGCCACCGAGACTTGCGGCGGCGTCGCCATGTGCCCCGTCACAGTCAGCAATCCGCCCAAGAGCGTGGGGCGTATTGTGCCCAGCAAGAGGATTAAACTTGTGGATCCGAATACGCTCGAACCGGTGAAGATTGGCGAACCGGGGGAGCTTTTGGTTAACTCGGATCTTATGGTGACTACTTACCTTAACAAACCTGAAGAAACAGCTGATTCCTTTATAGAAATAGAGAGTCGGAAGTGGTACCGAACAGCGGATGTCATGTCCATGGACGAAGAAGGAAACATCTATTTCGTGGACAGAACCGTGGACACGATAAAGCACAAGGGCTACAGGGTCTCGGCCTCGGAGATCGAAGCAGTTCTTCAGGAACACCCGGCGGTGGTGGGAGCCTGCGTAGTCGGTGTGCCGGATGAGAAGGTCGGTGAGAGAATCAAGGCCTATGTGGTTCTCAAGGCGGACATCAAGGGAATCACGGGATATGATCTGATCAAGTGGTGCCGCAAGAACCTCGTTGCCTACAAGATCCCTCAGTACATCGAATTCAGGGACATGCTCCCCAAATCAAAGGTGGGAAAACTTCTGCGTCGAGAAATCCGGGATGAAGAAAAGCGAAGAGCAGAAGCGTAATGGTTTTCGATTCTGTTAGGTATAGCCCCTGATGAGACGGGGCTTCGGCTTCCGGGACGTTTGTGCGCCCCGGAAGCCGTCAGAAATTATAGGATTACAGATTCCATGGCTTCGGATCACCAGAAGCGAATTTGCCGGGCATTTTGAAATACCCTGCCTCCACCGCCTTCTTCACCCGTTTTGAGGCTTCATTCATCCCCATTTCGTTCATGAGCGTGAAAGGCCCCTTCGGCCAGGCCAGGGCCGTGCAGACACCCAGCTCCAGGTCCTTGGCCGACACTACTCCCTTTTCGACCAAATGACTAGAAATGCAGAATATGGAGCCCAGCAGGCTGTCGCCTACAACCCTTCGCTCTGCCGGATTTTCAAGAACGGGGCCGTCCTCGAGGTTCCAAAGTTTGCCGCTTTCAAACATCTTCTTTAACTGATCCGGAACCGGCGGAAATCCGATGTCCGACTTGGCCAGATATTCGACCATGGAGTTGCCGGCATGATAAGCCGTGCCGAGGCCAGAGCCGTTTTGCACCCACATGATGCCGTATTTCACTCCCAGCGTTTCTTGGGATATTTTTTCCAGCGTCGCCACATTGTATTTGCCGCCCAAAAAGGCGTTGAGCACCAGGTAGCTCGATATGAAAATCGGGTTTATAGCGAATCCAGGAAAATCCTTGACAGTGATCGGCACCTTCTTGTTCTGTTTGGAAAATGCCATCAGCGCGTTGTAAGTTTCGTCGCTCGTTTTCTTCTGGTTGATCACTTCAACCAGGCGATTGACATTGGCCGGGAAAAAATAGTGTAGACCGGCGGTTCTTGCCGGATTGTCCACTCTTTCCATGAGCTTTTCGATGAGAAAGGTCGAGGTGTTGCTCACGATAATGGTGTCCTTGGGGCACGCCTTGGAGAGCTCCCCGAAAATCTGAATCTTCAGGTCCATTTTTTCAACGGCCGCTTCGATGATCAAATCGCAGACCTTCAGGTCATCGTAAGCCGTTGTGCCTCTGATGGCGCCGCAGGTTTTGTCCATATCCGCCTGGGTCATCTTGCCCTGGCCTACTCGTTTGGCCAAGGGCTTGACCACGAACTTGTCAAACATGGATTTGAGCAGTTCGTCGTTGAGTTCCTTGTACACAACGCGGTAGCCGTTTGCTGCGGCATTGAGCCCGATCGCTGCACCCATCACACCGAAACCAATGATTCCAACTGTTTTCACGTCTTTCATCTATTCCTCCTTCATTCTCAAAATGATTACCACCAGTGCCGGGTTCACTGGTCGGATCTAATCTTTTGCGCCGTCTCTGTCTTGTCTTGACTGCCCACCTGGCAAGCGTTTCTGAGTCAGGTGGAGACCCCAAGTTTCGGCAGAATGTAAGCCTGAAGCGCCACCCACACGACAACAAACAGAACAAACCATAAAATCCCCATATTTTTTCCCTTTGTGGATTCCTTTTCCATAAGCGAGTCAGAGGGCATCAAGCAACGCACGGCTGCTGTCAGTGCCCTCAGGAAAAACCGCCGTGAGAGGCGCAGGAGTGAGAACTTACGCTCGTACCTTCACTCGATCCAGATGTACTGCATGAGAAAGAGGACATGAGCCTGCACGTGTCATTCTCACCGCAGGTCGGGCACACAGCCAAATCATCGGGGTCGGAAGGGAACACAAGTTGCTCAAAAGTGTTCCCGCATTTCTTGCACTGAAATTCGTAAATGGGCATTCGGAGTTCTCCTTGTGAAAACTTAAGGCACAATATAATGTCCGCTTCAAAGAAATCAAGGCAATCGAACATTGGACATCAAGTAAGCCATTTGGGAAGATAAAGGCTCAGGGGCGGCCAGTAAGTGATCAGGGCGAGAGTGAGAAGAAGAATGAGCAGAAAGGGCACGGTCGCTCGGTAAAGCTCGACAACGGGCCGCTCGAAACGGGTGCTCGCGATGAAAAGATTGAGGCCGATGGGAGGTGTGTTGTACCCGATGCCGAGGTTGGCCAGGAAAACCACCCCAAGGTGCACCGGATCCACCTGAAATTTCTCGGCAAGAGGGATAATCAGAGGCACCACCACGAGAATGGCGCTGAAGATATCCATCATGCAGCCGACGAGCAGCAGGAAAAGGTTTAGAACCAGAAGGAAAGCGATTTTGCTCTCGATCATTCCTTTCATGAACTCGAAGATTCTCATGGGAACAAAGGCATCAACCAGGTAGTTCGTGAAACCCAGCGCGGCGCCCAGCACGATCATGATGCCCCCCACCATTTTCATGCTCGCCAGCATGATTCTAGGCACATCGCTCGAAAGACGGAGTTCCCTGAACACAACGGCTTTGAGAAGCAGCACATAGACCACGGTCAGGGAGGCCGCTTCTGTGGCGGTACAGAATCCCGAATAGATGCCTGCAAGAATCAGGAAGGGGATGGGGAGTTCCCACGCCGCCTCTTTGAGAGAAAGCAGGAATTCGGAAACTGAAAAAGGAGGAGTCTCGAGTTTCCATTTTCTCCCCATAAAGATGGAGAAGAGGCAGAGAGAACCGACGATGAGAATCCCGGGAAGAAGACCGGCGATGAAGAGCTTCTCGATGCTCACTCCTGAAACAAATCCATAGAGAATAATCGGGAGGCTGGGCGGAAAAAGGAGGCCCAGGCTACCTGAAGCCGTGACCAGTCCGAGAGAAAAATGCTCCCTGTATTTTTCGGCAATGAGCGCAGGAAGGAGGAGACCGCCAAGGGCAATGATGGTGACCCCTGTCGCTCCCGTGATGGCGGTAAAGAAAGAACTCGAAACCAGCGCTACCACTCCAAGCCCTCCGGGAAGCCATCCGAAAAGGCTCCTTGAAAATCGAACCAGTCGCCTGGAGGTGTGGCCCTCACTCAGGAGATATCCCACAAAGGTGAAAAGCGGAACCGCGAGGAGCACGGGCGCGTTTGCCAGGCGGAAGACCTCGATGGCAATGGCGGAAAAATCCACTCCGCTCGTGTGGAGCCCCAGCATGGCAGCGGCCATGATCCCTGCGAAAATCGGGAGGCCTGAAAGAGAAAAGAAAATGAGAAGGATAACGATCGTAGCAATCACGATGCCGTCCTCCTCAGGATCCCCGAGGCGGAGGAGAGCATTCTCACCAAAAAGCGAAAACACATGAACAGAAAGCCTGCCGGAAGAATCAGCTGTCCGACCCAGGTGGGAATGCCAAGGAAGAGCTTGCCGCCAAAGCTCATCTCCGTTCCGACATAGAACAGCGATGCTTTGAGCATGAGTGCCGTCACAAGGGCGCCGGCCAGAGAGAGCAGAACGTCGAGCAGGGGAAGCCAGGGCGCCGGTATGATCTGGGTGAGCAGGTCGATCTTGATGTGCTTGTTTTCACCCGTCAGCAGCGAGGCGCCCAAAAAGGTCACCCAGAGGACGAGAAGCCGAACAAAAGGCTCAGCCCAGTCGATGCTGCCCATGAGGTCATTGGCCCAGCCGATGTGAGCGTAAATGAAAAGACTCCTAAACAAAACCTGCAGAAAGGTGAGGGAGACCATGAGACTCAGGAAAAGGATGAGAAGCCATCCCTCGAACCGAGCGATGGCCGTATCGATTCGGGCGAGGATTTTCATCGGCGGTTCTTTTTTAGGAGGTCGTATACCTTGTCAAGAACATCCTTTGAATACAGCTTGCCCGTCAGAGCCTGCGCGACCTGATCGTGCACTCTGTAGAACTCCTTCAGATCCGCGTCCTGCGGCATGGGGAGGATTTTGACCCCTCCTTTTTCAAGCAAAGCCACGGATTCCTCCGTTTGCTTTCTGAGCTCGATCGTAAGGCGTTCCATGGAGCGGTGAAACTCGTCTCTGATGATTTTGAAATGCTCCGACGGGATTTTCTGAGCAAAGTTCTTTGAAACCAGCACTGCACCGGTGGAATGGGCAAGAGGCAGCGAGGTCATGTACTTGACGTAGAGGTTCCACTGAAGCGCGATGGCGCCGAGAGGCGGTGCATAGACCGTGTCGATCATGCCTGAGTTCAGCGCGGTGGTGACATCCGTGATGGAGAGGGGAATGGGGTTGTTGCCCATGGCGGAGAATGTCTCTTTGGCAATCGGATCTCCGGACCATGTCCACACTTTGAGTTTTGCCAAATCACCGAGCTTGCGTATCGGCTCCTGGGAAAAGAGGTGGACGTTTCCCACCTCGGCCCAGGAAAGTAGCTCAAAATCCTTTTGCCGAAACTGTTCCGCAAAGAATCCTTCCATCTCCTTGTGTACCAGATC
>Ga0105094_10001214_pt1 | contig 13424 bp, 13 predicted proteins | sample PPLLak1March2015_2_FD_87023 | JGI IMG/M metagenome (GOLD analysis project Ga0105094, IMG submission 87023) | Freshwater sediment microbial communities from Prairie Pothole Lake near Jamestown, North Dakota, USA - PPLs Lake P8 Core (3) Depth... | ecosystem: Environmental > Aquatic > Freshwater >...
GAAATATCGTACAGCGTTGTTCTTCCGCCCAGTTCTGCCCGTAATTTGACAAATTGTCCCCTGCCGAAAAGATTCCCCTGTGTCAACTCAATCATTGCAATAAACTGTTCAACTGAACTGTAACCGCCACCAACGCTGAAAAAACCGGTCGGCCTTTCCTTTACCTTAATGCCGAGTTCAACCAGTTTTTCCTGAGGCTGAGGTTTGGGGTCTAATTCAACTGATTCAAAAAAGTTCAGATTATTAATCTTTTCGTAACTTCTTTTTATCAGCGCGCTGTTGAAAATATCTCCTTCATCCAGCCTGACTTCTCTTCGAATAACTTTATCCCTTGTTTTTGTATTTCCCGAAATCTCTATGCGCCCGATTCTGTATCTGTCTCCTTCACTGATATTCAGGACGAGTTTGACCAGCTTTTTATTTTCATCGGGAATTACGTCGGGATTGACGGTGATCAAAGCATACCCGGTCTCCGAATACAGTTCAGAAATCGAAAAAATATCCTTTCGTAACTTTTCCTTACTGAAAGGTTTGTCGGGGAGCATGGTTATCCTTTTTCTCACTGCATCTTCCGTGAATACTTTATTGCCGGTCAGCTCGATCGATGAGACTTTGTACTGGTCTCCCTCTGAAATTGTTATTGTTATAAACATCCCTTTTTGATCGCCAGTGAGCTGAATCTGCGGTTCTCCAAGTGCTACTTTTATATATCCGTTATTGAAATAGAGATCTTTTATCTTTTCGATATCAACATTCATCTGATCCTTCTTGTAATACCCTGAAGACGTGATGAACGAGAACAATCCCCATTCCTTGGTATCCATAACACCTTTGATCTTTTTGGTAGAGAAAGTCTTATTGCCTTCAATAAGGATTTTTTTGATTTTTACCTTCGTCCCTTCCTCTATCTGATAGGTCAGGGTGACTTCATCCGGGCTGATTATCCTCATGACCGGGACGATGTGTGAAAGCCAGAAGCCCTCTTCTTCATAGAATGCCCTGAGTTTGGCAGCATTGGCCTGGATGAGGACTGCATCGGCAATGGCGCCGGATGTTATGGTCATCTTTTCCTTCAATTTCGCATCATCAAATTCATCGTTGCCCTGCAGTTCAATTTTGACTATGGTCGGTTTTTCCTTAACTACATATATCAGTTTTATCCCGCCCTCGAATGTCTCAATCTCGGCCCGTACATCATCAAAATATCCCAGCTTATAGATGTTTTTGATATCGTCATTTGTTTTTTCCTGTGATATGACTTCTCCCTGTTTCTGGGTAATTTTGCTTTTTACCGCGCTTTCATCAATTCTTTTCAGACCTTTTATTTCGATTGTGTTGATGAGAGGTAATGCCTGTGCATAAAGGAGCGCAGTTGAAAAAATTATTATGAAAGAACAGGGAAGAATTTTCAGGAATATTCTCTTAATGGACTTGCAGTGTTTCCGATTCATAAACTCGGAAAGTATAGCACTTTGATCGGGAGAAATGTAAGCACAAAATATGATTTTTGTAGACATATAATGCGTATTAATCACGTAAAAAGGACTATACTATGCCAGAAAATAATTTTCGTTCGCTGGAAACTGAGGTTCCATGAACAGATCAACCACAAAAAGTCAGGTTGAAGATCTCCTAAGAAAAAGAGATTTTGTGGCCCTGATTGATCTCTGTGAAACAGATGGACATTATTGGCAGGAGGTCCGTTTTCGACTCTATGATCTGGACGAGGTACTCCGGTGGTCTGCCATCGAAACTGCTGCAAGACTCATGAAGAAATGGTGGAAATTGGGTAAAGAGGAAAAAGTCCGTATCTATATCAGGACTCTCTTCTGGTCCATGAATGATGAATCCGGCGGAATCGGATGGAGCTCCCCCCAGACTGTCGCAGAGATCATCTCACAGAATCCTGTATTAATTGATCCTTACGGAAGCATGATGATCGCCCACTGCATTGATGAACCTCCGCTTCTCAAAGGATGCTTCTGGGGGATCGGGAGAATGGGGGGCTTAATAACGCAATGTGTAAGGTCTTTTCAGGATGAGATTCTGAAAGTTTTTGACACTGACGACGTTGAAATTATTGGATTAGCGGCGTGGGCTATGGGAGAGGCCGGTTTTGATTTGGCTGCTCCTTTCCTTGAAAAATTGAGATTTCGTCGTGAGCCGGTGACGATTTATATCGAAGGGAAATTTTGGCAAAAATCTCTGGGGCAATGGGTTGAAGAGGCTCTCATGAATATGAAGACGGTGGAATAGTCCATATTTATCGTTTGCTTAAAACATACTCAAAAATAACCACAGTTCATTTAATCTTTTTATAAATAATCCTTACTTGACAAAAAAAGAAGAGTTAATTATCATTAAAAACCTTCTTAAGACTTAAAAAATAAGAGGCATATTTCTGTCTAAAATTTTAGTAAACACCAATCAGAAGGAAGGGGGTGAAGAGTATCACTACGTTTTCTCGTTCATTTTTCTGCATCTTAATTAAAACTCACCAGAAGGAGGTAAGCTATGGGAATCCCAGGAAAAGAGAAACTGTGGGATAAAGAAGAGAAAGAACACAGGAAGTATGATGATGTGAGGATTTTTGCTGATAAGGACTTGAAGAACTACACTGAAGACGAGCTGAAAACCTTTAAACCAAAACATGCTACCCCAATGTTAGATGAATTGGAAAAAGGTCCCTGGCCCAGTTTTGTGAGCGACCTCAAGAGAGAGGCACTCCATAGAAAGAAAGTGGGACAGGATAATCTGTTGATTCCAATGGAGGCTGTAGATGATTTGTTAGGTGTGGTTGAGCTCTCCTATAAAGAGGGTGAAACTCACTGGAAGCACGGCGGTATCGTTGGAGTTCTTGGTTACGGCGGAGGAGTTATCGGCCGGTATTGTGACCAGCAGCAGAAGTTTCCTGCCGTTGCACATTTCCATACCATTAGAGTTAACCAGCCCGGTGCAAAATTTTACAATACTGACTTTTTGAGAGCTTTTTGTGATATCTGTGAATACCGGGGAAGTGGTATCACAAACATGCATGGTTCAACCGGCGATATGGTTATGCTCGGTTCTACGACCGAACAGTTGGAACCGATATTTTTCGACCTGACCCATGATCTGGGGAATGATATCGGCGGTTCGGGTTCAAACCTCCGTACTCCGTCTGACTGTATCGGTCCGGCACGGTGCGAGTTTGCCTGCTACGATACCCTTGGCATGTGTTATGAAATGACCATGGCTTTCCAGGATGAATTACACAGACCAGCCTTCCCATATAAATTCAAGTTTAAGTTTGATGGATGTCCGAACTGCTGCGTGGCATCTATCGCCCGGTCTGACATGGCTTTCATCGGTACATGGAAAGACGATATCCGGATCAATCAGGAAGCTGTCCAGGCTTATGTTGCAGACAAGATCCCCCGTGACGGCGGCGGTATGACAGGTGCAAACTGGGGTCCCTTCGATATCAAGTCAGAAATTATCGATCTGTGCCCTACCCATTGTATGCAGTGGGATGGGAAGAAACTTTCGATTAACAACGCTGAATGCATCCGTTGCATGCATTGCATCAATGCAATGCCGGAGGCATTAAGGGTTGGAAAAGATACAGGCTTGAGCATCCTCCTCGGAGCAAAGGCGCCTATTTTGGAGGGCGCTCAGATGTCAGTGCTGACGGTACCTTTCATGTACGCAAAGCACCCGTTCGAAAGCCAGCAAGCATTTGCCAGGAAGGTCCAGGACTGGTGGATAGAAGAAGGAAAGAACCGTGAGCGTCTTGGCGAGTTGATTCAGCGCATGGGGTTAAAGACACTCATCGAAGTTCTCGGACTTCCCGCGATGCCGCAGATGGTGAAAGAACCGCGTTCCAATCCGTACGTCTTCTTCAAGGCAGATGAGGTTCCGGGCGGATTTGCAAGAGATATTGACGATTACAGAAGCAGACATCCGAAATAGAATATTTACTATTTATAAAATAACAAAGGAGGTAATATCATGTCGAAAGAAAGACTTGGCTATTTCGATCCCAAAAAGCCGCAGGAAGGCAGGATTACCGATATAGGACCTTCACACTATGGGCAGTTCATGCCACCTATTTTAAGAAAGAATTATGGCAACTGGGCATCACACAGAATACTGGAACCCGGATTACTGATGCACGTCTCCGAAACAGGAGATAAAGCATTCTCGGTGAGGTTTGGAGCGCCGAGGGTAATGTCTGTAGAACATATTCGTGAGATCTGTGATATCGCAGACAAGTATTGTAACGGATATGTGAGATGGACGACGAGGAATAACGTTGAGTTTATAACGGACAAGGAAGATACCGCAAGAGCCTTAAAAAAAGATCTGGACAGCAGGAAACATATCGGAGGCTCTTTCAAGTTTCCGACCGGCGGTACAGGCAATTCAATCACGAATATCGTTCATACCCAGGGCTGGCTCCATTGCCATACCCCTGCTACTGACGCTTCAGGTCTGGTAAAGGCCGTTGCAGACGATTTATTCAACGATTTCAAGACAATGAGGATGCCCGCGAAATTGAGGGTTTCGATGGCATGCTGTCTGAATATGTGCGGCGCTGTGCACTGTTCTGATATCGCCCTCCTCGGCTATCACCGCAAGCCTCCTGCAATCGATAATGATGCTGTTGGGAAGGCCTGTGAGATACCGCTGGTCGTTGCAGCCTGCCCATTGTATGCTATTAAGCCGGTAACAACAGCGGAAGGGAAAAAGACCGTTACAATCAATACCGAAAAATGCATGTACTGCGGAAACTGTTACACCATGTGCATGGGACTGCCTTTAGCAGACAAAGAAGGAGACGGTGTAGCAATCCTGGCTGGTGGAAAGATTTCGAATAGACTCAGTCAACCGAAATTCTCGAAGGTAGTTGTGCCCTGGTTGCCGAATGAGATGCCTCGTTGGCCATCCGTGGTTAAAACGGTTCATCAAATCGTGGAGGCTTACGCAAAAGATGCGAAAAAATACGAGAGACTCGGTGACTGGGCTGAGCGTATCGGCTGGGAAAGGTTCTTCGAAAAGTGCGGGTTAGAATTCTCATGGCATTTGCTTGATGATTACCGCCTCGCTTATGATACATTCAGGACATCAACGCAGTTCAAGTATACGGATCATGCATGGGCTGTATCAAAGGCCGCTGGTGGTATATAATATCAATTAAGGAGAATCAACTATGAGCAGAGATGAAGATATAAAGCAGGCAATTCTTGATTATGGATCAAAGGGAGCAAAAACCAAGTTCTATTTTAAGGATATGCTTGTCGGCGTAAAGAAAGTAGTTCCTGACGCCGGAGCTTCAGAGGTCAAGAGCGTTGCCTCGAAGCTTGTCGCAGACGGTATCATGGAATATTTCTCAACAGGAAGCTCAACTATGTACGGAGTGAAGGGAAGAGGCATCTCTGTTGAGAAATCCGGCGATTCCGGCGGCGAATAGAACTATTACTGAGTAGTTCGTTTGCATCTTAGGGCACGGGTGGTTTAAAAAGGCCACCCGTGCTTATTTTTCGAATAATGTCTTGCGGGTAAAGGATACTTCTGTAAATTTTCATAATATATACACCTGTCTTTACGTGTATTACATCATAAATAAGAAAAGGACATGAAAGATCTAAAAAATATTGAAGAATTCATAGCTGAACAGAAACTCCGCCTTGTCGACAACCCGGAATGTGCTTCTTCCTTATATAACATGGGCGTTGCTTTCATGCAACAGGGGAAATTCGATAAGGCGATCGATGCTTTTGAGGAGTCTATCGAGACTGGTGTCAGGATGTTCGAAGCTTTTGTCAATCTCGGGTATATCTATTTTAAGGAAGGCGACCTCGAAAAAGTTGCAAAGGCAAATCTGCGGGCTGTGGAAATAGAACCCCGATATGCGCGGGGGTATTCCAATCTTGGGTTCGCTTACCTCCAGATGGGAAGGACCGATGAAGCGATACAGGCTCTTGAGAAGGCTTTGGAATTAAACCCGGACATTATTCAGGCAATGTGTAATCTTGCAAACGCGTATCTCCAGAAAGGCGATCTCGAAAAGAGTCTTATGATGAATCAGAAAATGCTTGAACAGGCACCGAATTTCGCTCTTGGCTATAACAACCTATCTAATGTTTATTATCATCTGGGCAAGATGGAGAGAGCGATCGAAAATTGCGATAAGGCTCTTGAAATGGGCTTTGAGGTTCATCCGGATTTTCTGAAGCTTCTCGATCAGCATCGGAAGAAAGTGAACAAACCATCAGCAATAAAATCAAAAACAAAACAACCGATGATGAAAGGAAAAACAAAAAAAGGGGGGAAAGCTAAAAAGTCAGAATGAGAGAAGATCTTTTTCCCAGATACGAGGTTCTTCCCCGCAAGGCAGATATCCTTTTCCAAACAATTCATGAAAAATACCCTGACAGTGTGCGATGCAGGATCCGTTGCTGCGATTGCTGCCATGCTGTTTTCGGGCTCTTCCCCATAGAAGCCGCATTTATCAATTATCATTTCAACCGTCTTGACCGCAAGGTGCGAAGAGATGTCCTGAAGAGAGTTGAAAAAGCCGAGGGAGAGATTTTAAAGGCTAAAGACAGTCTGAAGGTTTTTGAGGACGACCAGAAGATGAAAGTTTACGGGCTCGGGAAACAACGGGTAAGATGTCCTCTTTTAAGCGATAAGGAAGAATGCGTGCTTTATGAACACAGGCCGGTTATCTGCCGCATTTACGGAGTCCCGTACAGTCTTCATAAAGGGGAAAAAGAGATCGCCTATGTTTGTGGTATTTCAGGATTCGAGGCACATGCCTCGTATCCGACAGTGAAACTTGATAACCTCTACCAGAAGCTTGTCACACTCTCCGTTGAAATGCTGAAGGAGGCAGGGTTCTTAAATCCTGCTGCTAAAGCCGGCCTCATGCTGCCTCTCGCACGGATTTTGCGCATGTCCTTTGCTGACATTGTTACGGGCAATTTCGGAGAGTAAGATACAGCCTGGCAACATGATTTCGAAAATTTCTTTCAATGACCGGAAAATCTTTTGTTTTCTCATACTGCTCAATAACGGGTTTGAATGTTGTTGCAAGGTCATCCATGCTGAAGGAACGCAATAACGTTAAGAATTCTCCCTGAGAACCGCAGTAATCCAGGAAAGCTTTTTTTGATTCAAGTCCGAGAAAAAAACCTGCGAGTGTAGCATTGACACATTTCTCATCCGCCCAGACAATATCTCCGACACCGTCCAGTTTGTCGAGACGCATCTGAATCGAGAGATGGAGAAGAAAATAGAACAGGGCATGAACGGGATTGATCATCTCATTGCTATCAGATCCTATAAATGGCTCATAGCCCCTTATTGTAGTAAGACGGACATCAATTTGGTCGTTATCTTCAATTTTCACGATAAAATCCCCTGCTGCGTGGTGCCAGGGAAAGATCAAACGGAAGTTTTCAATGTCATAATATAAAGTAAGGATCATGGCAATCTGGCGGTAAATTTCGAAGCCTTGTTCAGATGTGAGAAATCGGCCTCCACGTCCATATTCCCAAAGTTTAATCATTTGTTTACCGTCTTCAGACTTCGCAATATGAAATTCATGATATCCTTCAAACCATTCTTCGAGCAGAAATACCATTGAATCAGCTTCATAGAGGAGGAGAGGTTCCGGCACATAGGGGCGTTTGTATTGTTCCTGGAGTGTCCGGAGAACAACAAATTCTTTCTTTAAGGCATTTCTACCGGCATCGGTGACTGCAACATTGAGACCAAGTTTTGCTCTTTTATCGGTGGTAAGAACCTCGATGCTTGCAGGATGGTAGAGTGCCCCATGTTTTTCTGTGCGGACAATTATTTCATTGAGTGCACTGAGATCGAAATCAGTTTCCAGTCTCTCATTGACTGCACCAAGCAACGGCTGGAAATTTTCCCTTGAGAGAAAATCACTGATGGCACGAAAATAAATCCGGTAAGGGGTTTTTAGTGGATCAGCTTCAAGGGGATAGTCAAACCTGTGAGTATCGACCGGGACATCGCCGGCAGGGGATGCAACAAGATACCGTATTGCCGGTTTCTTCATCAAGAAATTTTCTGAATAGCTTCACGTGCCAACTGGCCGACAGTCACTTCCTGCAAATCACCGTCTCTCCAAATCGAGAGTTTATTCTCATCGGTCTCAAGGTTTTTTAATTTCTCGAAAACATCATTGAATCCTATATTGCCAAGAGCCCATGCAGCATAGCCACGGAGCACGGAATCAGGATTTTCAAGAAAATCAGAGAGGGATCGAAATGCATATTTGGCAAGGGCAGGATCTGCTGCTGCGATCTTACCGAGAGCCCAGGTCACCTCCCTCCACAAATTCTGCTGGGCCATGAACGAGAGAAGTGGTTTAGTGAACTCTCCGAAAAGTCGGGGATTCGTGCTTATGATAGTGCCAGTTGCTTCAAGTGCTCCCCAGGCTGATGCTCCGGGAGCGGCTGCACTCTGGAGGAGATTAGTGAGCAATTTACTGATGAGGTCAGGGCGCTTTTCAGCGACCCGCTTGCTCACCTCACCGAGCAGATCAGTAATCATCCATCGCTGGTGTTCATCCGGCGTATAGAGCATGCGTTGCAGTTCATTGATCACACGGGAATCTTCCTCAGCAAGAGCCATAAGGTCCTGAAGACTATTCTCTGACACATACTGTCTGAGTTTTTCTTTGGAGAATTTTTCCGAGCGTAATTTGGTTTTGATAATAGGAGTTGTGTATGTGAGTTTTTCTTTCACCTTTTCGCTGGTTGCCTCATGGAACTGCTCAAAGAGCTTCACAAAAACCAGCGCACCCCGCACATACCGGTCCTGATATACCCTGTCCGGTGCGACCGTGTGTGTAACAATATCGTAATTTCCGATTACGGCATCTGTATAATCGGTTCCGTGAGAGAGTGAAAACGCTAAATAATCATCCTCGTTGCAGGCGAAAAGGAGTGCCTCAATGAAGGCAGCTCCCATGTTGTGCCCTGTTACGTCGTATGCATAAACGGCACCACAATACGTGCAGGCACCGATCGGGAATTCCAGAACTTTTCTCTGTGGTAATTCTCTTGGTTGTTCAATTGCGGAATAACAGAAAGGACAACGGGGTTCTTCCGGTGCAGTTGCCATTATGGCTCCTTTATTGATGTTTTTCTAATCTTTATAATGTATTATAGCTTTCTTTCTTCGTTTGAAGAAATAGCTATTCAGGTTGACCGCTGGAAAAGTATTCTTGACTTTTCCGGGAAAGCATATTTATTGTAAAAATACTCTTGACGTGTGTGTATTCCGGGCAGAGTCAAAGCACCTTATTTACTTAAATACAGAAAGGAGTCTGTGATGCCTATTTACGAATTCAGATGTCTTAAATGCGGGAGGGTTTTTGAACTTCTTAAGCTGAAAAAGGAAGACGAGACGCTAAAGATGAAGTGTCCGAAATGTAGTTCTCCGGAAATAGAGCGCGTGTTGAGCACTATTAACATCGGCGCCTCTGTCCGTGGCAGCAAAATGAAAACAACGGCGAAGAGTTGCAGCAGCGGTTCTTGCAGCACTATTGAAATCCCAGGCAGAAAATGATCTCCTGCCCAAGGCTCACCATTGCAGGCCTTGGTGGTGATACCGGTAAAACAGCAATAAGCGTCGGCTTGTGCCGTTTTTGGCATGATAAAGGGTACAAAGTCACTCCCTTCAAAAAAGGCCCCGATTATATCGATATGGAATGGTTGAGGCGGGGTGCATACCAGCCCTGTTATAACATAGACCTTTTTCTCATGAATAAAGATCAGGTGCTTTCCTCCTTCTGCATGAATACCGAAAAGACAGATATTGCCATCATCGAAGGTAATCGTGGTCTCTATGATGGCATGGATCTGGCAGGGAGTGTAAGCACCGCTGAGATAGCAAAGCTGCTCCAGGCACCCGTTATTCTTCTTGTAAACTGTACTAAAGTTACCAGAACTGTTGCGGCTTTGGTTCGCGGATGTCAGATGTTCGACCCTGAAGTTGCCATCAAAGGGGTGATCCTTAATAAACTGGCCGGGCCCCGTCACGAATATACTGTTCGAAAGAGCATCGAATATTACTGCGACATCCCTGTTGTTGGATCTATCCCGAAACTGAAAGATATAAAATTCCCGGGAAGGCATCTCGGGCTGGTACCGCCTCAGGAACATCCGGAATCTGAAGACGCCCTTCAAAGTGCCTCAGAGATTATTGGCAGGTATTTGGATACAGAGCAGGTGTGGAAGATTGCACAGAATGCACTGCCATTGGATTGCGATACCAACGACAGGCCGGAGAGCACAGAAAAACGGGTAAAAATTGGCATAATTCGTGACTCCGCTTTCCAGTTTTATTATCCGGAAAATTTAGATGCTTTGAAAAGGGCAGGGGCAGATATAATTGAATTCAGTGCATTGACAGACTGCTTGCCATCTTCACTTGATGCACTTTATATCGGTGGCGGTTTCCCCGAAACTCACGCTTCTGCTCTGTCCGAAAATGTAAAACTCAGAAATGAAATTAAGGAGGCTGCGGAGAGAGGACTGCCAATTTACGCCGAATGCGGTGGACTCATGTATCTTTCCAAAGAATTACTATGGGAAGATAAGACCTATCCTATGGCCGGCGTTCTTCCTGCAGTTATCGGAATAAGCCGCAAACCTAAGGGACATGGCTATACGGTGATAGAGGTCGGTGCTCCGAATCCCTTTTTTAAGACCGGACAAATTCTCCACGGCCATGAATTTCATTATTCCTCTATGCTTACGATGGATACAACTGATCAGCACTCTTTCGTTTTCAAGATGATGAAAGGCGAGGGGATAACGAATGGGATGGATGGGGTATGTTACAGGAATGTCCTTGCAACGTATACGCATCTTCACGCAATGGGGACTCCAGAATGGGTTCAGGGGATGATAAAGGTTGCGGTTGCCTGTAAAGAAAAAAACTTATCGGTCGATTAATTTTTTTTATTTGATTATAGTAGTCTCTTTGTATTACTTTGTATAACCCATTCGACAGAAATCTTTCATGTTGTAATTGAAAGGTTTTGTATGTCTGTGATAACATAGACAGCCTAAGATTGATGGGAGTGGTCTTCTATCAAATAATCTACATTCAAAAAGGAGGAAGGACAGATGCCGGATTTAGAGTTTGAAGGAGCGAAGTACGAGATTGATGAGGATGGTTATCTGGTTGACTGGCAGGTATGGAAGGAAGGCATGGCTGCAGTCATGGCGAAAGAGGACGGTCTTGAGCTGACCACTGAACACTGGGACATAATCAAGTTCCTGAGAGAATACTTCATGAAGTTCCAGATTGCACCGATGATCAAAATTCTCGTCAAAGAAATCGGTAAAGCCATGGGTCCGGAAAAAGGAAATACCAAGTACCTGTATGAGCTTTTCCCAGCCGGTCCTGCAAAGCAGGCATGTAGATATGCCGGACTTCCAAAACCGACAGGCTGCGTGTAATATCCGATCATTGAAAAGCAAGAAGTTTGAAGTTACGTAAACTTCTTACTTCTTGCTATTCATTTTTCATGTTCGTTTGTGTAACTGAATTTTAAAAAGCGTATAAAAGAACAAACGTTTAGCAAAATACCATAAGGTCTTCTCAGAAGGCTACAGGACGAGGGAGTGAGGAGAAGCATAGACCGGATATGAAGCTTAGGGAACTCCTGTTAGAAAAAAAATCTCAGATCGTAAAGAAATGGTTTGAGGCAATCATTGAGAATTACCCGGCTGATAGTTCAAATTTTTTCCTAAAACAAAAAGACCGCTTTCTGAATCCGGTTGGTCACACTTTGTCAGAGGGCGTGACTGATATTTTCAATGAGCTTGTGCAAGACTCTGAACCCGAGAAGTTTTTTCCCATCCTCAACGATATCATAAAAATCAAAGCGGTTCAGGATTTCACTCCGTCGCAGGCTGTCTCTTTTCTCTTTCTACTGAAGAAAGTGATCAGGGAAGAAGCGGGCAGTGAAATACATAAAAAGCATCTCATGGACGAATTGACAGAATTTGAGTCAGAAATTGATCGGCTGATCCTTATCTCCTTCGACATTTACATGAAATGCAGGGAGAGAATTTATGAAATTAAAACTGATGATGTACGGAGAATGACTTTCAGGCTCCTGCAGAGGGCAAATCTTGTCTGTGAAGTTCAGGAAGAGGGGTCGTCTCCCGGAGAAGAAACAGTAATAAATCAAAAAATAAAGGGGTAACACTATGGGACTTTTATTTTCCTTCTTCGCGGTGGTAGCTCTCATTGTGATTGTTTTTATTGGAGTTAGCGGAGCTAATTTGCATTACTTATTTGGAGTCATAATCCCGTATGCGGCATTCATCACCTTTATCGCTGGAATTGTCTATCGGGTGCTGAAATGGGGGAAGGTGCCTGTCCCGTTCCGCATACCTACAACTGCAGGCCAGGAGAAGTCGTTTCCCTGGATTAAAGCAAACAGCATCGACAACCCGTCATCCGGCCTCGGTGTTATCGTCCGGATGGCCATGGAAGTGCTACTCTTCCGCTCCCTATTCAGGAACACAAGGGTGGAATTGCGGGACGGCCCGAAGTTGTCTTATGGATCGTCAAAATGGCTGTGGTTAGGTGGTCTTGCTTTTCATTATACGTTTCTTTTTGTTCTGATCAGACATTTCAGGCTTTTCCTTGAGCCGGTCCCCGGCGTAATTAAAATCGTTGAATCCCTTGACGGTTTCTTTCAGGTAGGTGCACCGGTCGTCTATATTACGGACCTGGTATTCCTCGGCGCTGTTACATTCCTGTTCCTCCGGCGAGTCGTTATCCCTCAGGTTCGTTACATTTCCCTTGCAGCTGATTATTTCCCGCTCTTTCTGATCGGCAGTATTGGTATAACCGGTGTTTTAATGCGGTACTTTTTGAAAACAGATGTTGTCGGTATTAAGGAGTTGACGATGGGCTGGGTAACCTTGAACCCGGTGGTGCCCCAGGGTATCAATATAATTTTTTACATACACCTTTTCCTTGTCAGCTCTCTTCTCGTATATTTCCCCATGAGCAAACTGATGCATATGGCAGGGGTATTCCTCAGCCCGACAAGGAATCTCGCAAATAACAACCGTGCTGCAATGCATGTGAATCCGTGGAATTATCCGGTTAAGGTTCATACCTATCATGAATATGAAGACGATTTCAGAGAAAAAATGAAAGCCGCCGGATTACCTGTAGAAAAGGAGTAAATATGGCAAATCCAAAACCAGAAGAACTCGCGAAGATTGATCACAAGCCTCCCAAAACGGGGTGGATGGATACGCCTACCGTATTTAAGCAAGGCATCTTCCCCTATGGTTGTAAACCGAAATCCCTTGAAACCCTCGGCTTCCCTAACCCAAGGCAATGGTCCGTAAAAGACGAGGACTGGAAGCTCC
>Ga0105094_10001218_pt1 | contig 13412 bp, 5 predicted proteins | sample PPLLak1March2015_2_FD_87023 | JGI IMG/M metagenome (GOLD analysis project Ga0105094, IMG submission 87023) | Freshwater sediment microbial communities from Prairie Pothole Lake near Jamestown, North Dakota, USA - PPLs Lake P8 Core (3) Depth... | ecosystem: Environmental > Aquatic > Freshwater >...
CCTGCCAGTTATGGAGCTGCGCGTAACGGATTTCGATGCTGTATTTTTTACCGGCTTCTACCTTTAACGGAATGCGTGAAGGCAGGGTGCGCCAGTTATTATATATTTGAACCTGTTCTCCGTTAACGATCAGTTCGTAATAACCGGTAGCTCCGCCTTTAAACACCAATTCTTCTGAAATTTTCGCGATGAATTCGGTTTCAAATAAAGCGGAAAAACCTTCAAGTTTAACACCCGAAGCAAATTCGTGTTGGCCGGCAGTGGTCATTTTAATAGGGTTTGCAATCTGTTGCGTGATTACCACATCACCTTTCAGATCACGATTGTTCCAATAGGTTGCTTTAATTCCGGGTTTTCCTTCAAACGAAAGCTGATCGAAATAACTTTGGGTTACTTTGTCTTCCACCAAATCGCAGCCTTTGTCATACAAGATTTTGTTTTCAGGAAGCTTTGTTTTAATCCCATCGAGAATGGAAATGGTGCGCACCGGTGTACCGTTGTAGTTTCCCCACAACATCACTTTGTCATCGGCATTGGGGCCAATCACAGCAATTTTTTTCGACGATTTCGAAAGGGGCAGCATGTTGTTTTCATTCCGGAGCAGTGTCATTGTTTGTAGCGCCATCTCGAGCGCCAGTTGGCGGTGTTTTTCGTTGTTTAATACGGATGCGGGAATTTGTGCCCAGGGTACGATGGCATCGTCGTCAAAATCGCCCAGGTCGAAACGGCCAATCAGTATGCGCATCAGGCTTTTATCTATATCTTCTTCCCTGATCAAACCTTTTTCAATTCCTTCGGGCAGTGTTTTGTAAGGGTAGTTTTCCCACACGCATTCCAAATCTGTTCCGGCCAAAACGCCTTTTGATGCTGCATGTACCGGGGTCGAAGAAACTTTGTGTGTTGAAAAAAAGTCGGTTATGGCACCGCAATCGGATACAACTATATGCTTAAAACCCCACTCGTCGCGTAAAATGCGCTGCAACAGGCGGGTACTGCCGCAGCATGGTTCATCGTCCAGCCTTTGGTAGGCACACATTACCTGGCGCACATCGGCTTCCTGAACCAGTGCTTTAAAAGCGGGCAGATAAGTTTCGTGAAATTCGCGTGGATTCACATTGTTGAGGTTTAGCTCATGTCGGCTCCACTCGGGTCCGGAATGTACTGCATAGTGCTTTGCGCAAGCCAGCAGTTTACGGTATTTGGCATCGGCGGGCCCCTGCAGGCCTTTAACCACTTGCACGCCCATGCGGGAGGTCAGGTAAGGATCTTCGCCATAGGTTTCCTGACCCCGTCCCCATCGCGGATCGCGAAAAATGTTCACATTGGGAGTCCACACAGACAGGCTCAGAAAGCGTTTGTTTTCGTTGCCCATTTGCAGCCATTGATGGTATTTGGCACGTGCTTCATCCGATACTGCATCAAAAATCCGGTAAACCAGTTCATCGTTAAACGAGGCGGCCATTCCAATGGGTTCGGGAAAAACCGTTACATTATCGTTGTTGGCATATCCGTGCAGCGCTTCGCTCCACCAGTTGAATTTTTTTATACCCAGGCGGGGAATGGCATCGCTCTGGTCGCACATCAAAGCGGCTTTTTCTTCAAGGGTCAACCGTGAAATGAGGTCTTTAGCCCGTTCTTCGGAACTGAGATTCGGGTTTTGGAAGGGATATTGCTGTCCGAAAACAGCGATGGAATACCATGTGCTGATTACAAAAAGTAAAATCCCTTTGATGTTCATTGGAATAAGTGATGACTTCATGTATTATGATAAATTTAGTTATTGTAATGGTTTTAAACAGGCAGCAAACCCACCTCTTCGGAGCATTTTCACTTCAACTTCAGCAGTATTGTCAACGATCAGATATCGGATTGAAAATTCTTTATCGTGCTTACCATCAGCAATTAAAGTGAACTTGTATTTTATTCCATCGGGTAAGAAACCAAAGGTCAGCTTTTTGCTCTTTTCTCTCATTTCGGCATTAATACCTCCAATGTACCATTCATTACCTTTCTGACGGGCGATGATAACTTCCTTTCCGGGGTAGCCATCTACCAACCTGGTGTTATCCCAGGCATTCGGAACTTCTTTAAGGAACCATTTAGCGGCATCGGGCAATTGATAGTAGCCTTCAGGGCGGTCGGCCAAATGTTGAATACCCGATTCGAACACTACGCTTAAGGCCAGTTCATGCCCGTAAGAAGTAATGTGCGGATACTGAGAATTGGTAAAGGTTACCGGGGTATAATCCATGGCACCAACAACATTCCGTGTAAATGGCAGAATGGTGTTATGCTCAGGCGCAGTTGTTGTTAATTCGGGGCCATTGTTGTACCATTCGGCACCACGTACCCCTTCATACGTCATCAGGTGGGGATAAGTTCGTGCCCAGCCACGCGGAACAATGCATCCATGAAAATAAACCATCATTTCAAATTTGGCCGCATCGTCCAGAATATCGAGGTAGTATTTAATCATATCCTGTTTTTCGCTTTCGAAAAAATCTATTTTCACCCCTGCAACGCCCAACTTTTTCAGTTTGGTGAACTCTTCTACACGGTTTTCATGGGTAAGCATTCTGTCTTTGGGAGTTGCATTCACCCAGGTATGGTCGCCCCCTGAATTATACCAAATCATAGGCTTTACACCTAATGAGTGAATATATTTTAAAGCATCCACCAAATTTCCACCATCTCCCATCGCATCCCATTCCCAATCGAGCAGTGTATAAGGCCAACCCATTTCGGCGGCTAAATCGGCAAACTCGCAAACTGTTTTAAAACTTCGGGTACCATGGTTATCGGACCAGTAGTTCCATGATGCCACGCCGGGTTGAATCCATTCGGTTTTTGTAACAACCGATGGGGTAGAAACATCATCAACCAGGGTTGATTCAACAATATCGGCAAGGCTGCCTACAATAATTACCCGCCATGGCGATTTCCAGGGAAGGGTAATAGTTGGTTGCGTTTCGCCCTTTTCCCTTCCGTTCCATTTGTCGGGGAAGGTAAGTTTATACTTTACTTTTTCAGCGTAATTGGTGAGTTTCGTGCCGCAATACGAACGGTTAACATCAGCTTCGTGTATCAAATACCAGCAAACGTTGTCGGGTGTATTGAACAGGGCCGGATAGCCCCAGTCTTTTTGGATATTTCCGTCTTTCATCATGCTGTAAAGACTTTCGTTGGCCGGGTTGAATTTTTCGAGCCAACGTTTTGTGCTGTCGGGAATGATATATGTGGTTAGTTCATCTTTAATTACAAAAGATCCTTCTTTTTCAGGGAATTCATAACGGAAAGCCACTCCATCGTTATAAGCCCGGATAATAAAATTCATGCGGGCTTTACCCGGGTTTTCAAAATTAACGACTACTTCATTGGCCGAATTGCTGCATTGTGATCGTTTACCATGCAAAACAGTATATGGTTCAGTTATTAAAATGGGCTTACCAGCTTTCAGATATTTAAGTTCTTTCAAAAAGTCCTGATCGCTACGCGAAAGTCCAAGTAATATTTCCGGAATTGGCTCGTAAATTTTTCCATTATATAAATAGTTTATTTTTAAATACCATTCGCCAATTTCCGCGCTTTGTTTATTGTAGAGTGCAATGTTGATTTTTTTATTTGGCGACAAAACTTCAACTTTCTGCGACAGGGCATTAATTGTGCTAAGAACAATTAGACCCAAGAAAACATTCAATTTCATATTTTCTTGTTTTAAATGTATGTTTTTCAGTCCCTTTCCCATAAGTTAATCAACAATAATTGCCTGCCGGCATTTTCAGCTTCTTTATAATCTGATATCTGAAACAATATTTTATTCAAACGGTCAGTTATGCATGAGCCCGGAATCAGTCCTACATGGGTCAAAAGAATGATCACCTTAAATATAGTGCTTTTGAATACAACATGAAAGAATAACCTTAAAGTTTATGGGTGCACTATATCGTCATTAAAAAAGTTATGGTTGCGTTGTGAAACAGAATATTTAACCTATAAATATTATCCCTGATAATTAAATTGAAAACAGGAGTTTTGTATATTAAATACAGTGAGTATGTTATTGACATAGGATTGTCGATAACATACTCACTATCAGGTTACAATTAATTATTCCCAGCCTGGATTTTGTACTATTGAACCTTCATTCTTATTGATTTCAACCGTTGCTATGGGGAGAAGATACATTCGTTCTTCGAAACTTCTTTCAAGCAGTAGTACCTCTGTATAGGTCTTTTCTCCGGTGTCAACATTTTTTATTACATCCAGCCCCATGATTGGCCTGTTTTCAACATCCATAGCTATTTTCCATCTTCTTACGTCAAAATACCGGTGCGATTCAAATGCCAGTTCGATTCTCCGTTCATTGTAAAGCCTCTTTCTTAGGTCTTCTCCTGTGACATTTGCCGGTATAGGGGGCATACCAGCTCTTTCCCTGACTTTCGAAATATATTCCCTGCAGATGCCTTCTTCGCCCAGTTCAAACATCGCTTCCGCATAATTCAGGTATATTTCGGCCAAACGGAAGTATATCCAGGGATTTGTATAGAAATCCTGCCAGCTGAGAGCAACATCTTCATTGGGCATAAACTTTTTAAGTACGTAGTTTGTACGTGGATTGTCGCCACTCTGCTTATAAGAATCAAACCCCCATGTTGCACCATTTGAGGCAATCCACATCTCCATCAAATCACCGTGATATATGGTTGAATCATGTGTAATGGTAGCCTCGAAACGGGGATCACGGTTTGCCCAGGGATGATCAGGATCATATCCTGACGCAGGATTTATTGTTTTTACCCCATCCGCGTAAATAAAGGGAGGTTCTCCGTTGATCATGTCGTAATCATCGACCAAATTCTGAGTGGGGCCGTTGCTTCCCCACCATCCTCCATAAGCACCATAACGCCGATTAAGATTATGCATGGGTGCCTGATGGCCATTTGTGGTGGTAAAGTTCCGGGTAAAGATTAGTTCGTTATTTTCCGATCCACTGGGCAGAATAAATGCTTCCCTGTAATCGGGATACAGCGAATAATCACTGCTTAACAGGGCTGCCGCAGCATCAGCGGCTTTCTGCCATTTGTTAATATCGTTTGAAGTATTGAACAGGGGAGAGGCGGCATATAGCAATACACGTGAAAGTAATGCCTTACAGGCATCCTGAGTGGCCCTGCCAAAGTTTGCATCGGCTGAAGCATACTTTTCAGGCAAAACAGGCATTGCTTCATCAAGATCTTTTTCAATGAATTCCACACATTCATCGAAGGTATTTCTGGTAAATGTAACTTCGCCTAACTCGTAAGATTGTGCAACAATGGGAACTCCTCCGAATCTTTCGATAAGATTGAAATATATAAATGCCCTTAAAAATTTTGCTTCTCCGATCAGTTGCTCTTTATCATCGAAGGAAAAAGGAGTTTCTGCCATCTGTTCCAGAAAAACGTTAACTTTTCTGATGTATTCATAGCCTCTGTTCCAGTAGTAGAGATACCCTCCCCAATAATCACCGTTTCCAACTTCGGTTATGTTATCGGCCGTATATGGATACACAAAAATACCGGCCCCCCAATTGCCAGGTGCAGAGTTATAAGCTTCGTCCGTAAATTTTGAAAACATATGTATATAGAAGCCATGAGGAATAGCGTTATATAAAGAATTATGATAGGCTCTTATCAGATTCTCGTCATTCCATACCGCATCATCAGCAATTCGATCTTTTGCTGTAATATCAAGTATATCGTCATTGCAGGAAATGAACGACAATACTATTGCAGTTATTACAAGTATATTTTTCATTTGTTTTTGTTTAGAATTTAACATTAGCTCCAATATTGATTATCCGTTGCTGCGGATAGTATGTTAAATCGCCGCTCATCTCAGGGTCAGCCCACTTTATTTCTTTTGCCCATGTTAACAGATTGAATGCGTTTATATATAACCGGATATCTTTCATTTTGAGTTTTGACGTTATTTTGGAAGGCAATGAGTACCCTAATTCCAGCGTTTTAAGTCTGATGAATGTGGCATCATATAAAAATAAAGTAGTAGCTCCGACCTGGTAGGCATCTGCCCTGGGCATTTTTCCATCAGGATTGTCGACGGTCCATCGGTCATTTGCTCTTTCCACAACGGCATTATCAAAATCAGTGTTTCCTAACTTCACAAATGCATTATCATAATTATAGGCATTAGTCTGGCCCTGGAGGAAGATACTTAAATCAAAATACCGGTATTGTAGATTCATATTCAATCCAAAAATATATTCAGGTGTGGCCGTGTAATCGAATCTGAACTGATCCTGTGCATTAATCTTTTCATCACCGTTCAAGTCAATAATTTTAATATCTCCAAGTCTGGAACCCCCTGGATGAGGAAATGAATCCAGTTCTGCCTTGGTATTAAAAATTCCATCTGCTTTGTAGTACAATCCTGCTCCAATCGGATGACCGGTTTGATTTTGATAGGGTTCAACCTGCGGCGTTTCGTCCATAAATACAATTTTATTTCTCGCAAATGAAACAGTTGCTTCGATGAAATAAGCCAGTTTCCCAGCAGTATTTCTATGGTTTAAAACCAGTTCATATCCATTATTGTCCACTTTTCCGATGTTTTCACTTGGCAAACTGGAAAAACCATAAATATTAGGTATTGAAAGGTTTCGTTGTGCTAATATATTCGATCGCTTTTCTTGCCAAAGAGTAAGTTCCATTCCTAACTTTCTATTCCACAGAGAAGCTTCCAACCCTATATCTGTTTTCTTACTGGTTTCCCAGGTGATATTTGAATTAGGTATTGTATTGGCATAAATACCTGGTACATCACCCGAACCTAATACATAGTTATCTCCAAACGAGTATGACTGTAAATATTGATATGGATCCACCCTATCGTTGCCGGTTTGTCCATGGGAGAACCTCAGTTTTAACTGGTTCACGAAAAGAAGATTGTTGCGTATAAATTCCTCTTCCGACAAACGCCATCCAACAGAAAATCCGGGGAAAAAACCATATCGCTTGCCCTCAGGAAAAATCTGGGAACCATCGTAACGGAACAAGAATTCAAATAAATATTTAGAGCTGAAACCGTAGTTGAAACGGCCAAAATAGTTATTGTATCCGGTAGCTGAAGCGGAACCGGAGTTGTTTTTGTCTGCCGGATCCGTGCTTCCAACATCAATCTGATCGATAGCAGAGCTTACAAAATTTTTTCTGTATGCTTCTGCAAATTGATATGAGTTCTTTTGTTTCTCGAGCCCAAGCATTGCCGAAACATGATGATTATTATAAGTTCTGTCATATACAATTTTAATATTATACATCATTGTGGTCCATTTCCGATAGGTATCCCATAGTTCAACTGTTGAAGCGCCTGTTCCCTGCTTTCGTTCATATTCACCTGTATTGACATTATATTCATAATAATAATAAGGCAAACTGAATCTTTTTTCAAACTGGTTGCTTATGTCATAATTGAATGACCCATCTATTTTTAGACCAGTTATAAATGGTATTTTATAGGCGGCTGTGAATGTAGAATAAATTGGAGTGTCTTCTATTTTGTCTGTCCCCCGCTGATCAAGTAATAGAGGGTTCTCTCCCAATCTTCCCGGGGCAGTTAATCCGTTCGGATATTGAGCAACTAATGTAGGGTTGGAATGCAGAATATTATAGAAATTTACCCATGTGACCACCGGCGAATAAGTTCTATTGTTGAGGATTGTGTATAGATTGACCCCTACAGTTAAGTTTTTTGTTATATCTATATCGATTTTTGAACGCATATTATATTGTCTATAATCAGTAGGATTGTGATAATAATTTCCATCCTGGAATAATGATCCAAATGAAAACAGATACTTGACAAATTCAGTACCACCGTTCACCTGTAAACTCATGCGTCTCTGAATCGAGTAAGGTTTTAAAACCTCTTTCATCCAATCCGTATTAGGGTATAAAACCGGGTCTGATCCATCACGGTACTTTTGAACGGCTTCGTCTGAATAAAAAGGCACATAGTTGTCTACAGGCCGACCTTTTCTATACCAATCCCCTTCATTATATACTTCAGCAAAGGTAGCTGCATCGAGCATATCAGGAATTTTTGTAGGACTATGAACGGCATAATTGTAAGCAAAATCGAAAACAGGTTTGCCTATGATTCCCTTTTTAGTAGTTATTAAAATTACACCATTGGCTGCTCGTGCTCCATAAATAGCTGCTGAGGCATCTTTAAGTACGGAAATGCTTTCTATATCATCAGGGTTCAGCCTGCTCATTTGACTTCGCGGAACGCCGTCCACGATAATCAGTGGAGCATTTGCTTCTGCCAGGTCGGCGGGATCTGACACAAATGTACCAACCCCGCGTATTAAAATGCTTGGATCATCTCTTCCGGGTTCTCCGCTACGCTGGTTAACAGATAATCCAGGCAACTTTCCTGCAAGAGAACTGATAAGGTTAGAAGACGGGCTCTTTTTTATCTCTTTCCCGGAAACATTCACCACAGAACCTGTTAATGTTTCTTTTTTCTGCTCCCCGTAACCAACGACAATAATCTCCTCCAATGCTGTAACATCCGGTACCATGGATATATTAATTACCACCTGGGTACCGATGGATATTTCCTCTGAAATATATCCAACAGAGCTGAATACCAATATGGCTTCCTGCGACGGCACATCAATGGAAAAGTTACCGTCAACATCAGTAACCGTTCCTTCCATAGTTCCTTTCAGCAATATATTCACTCCGGGCAAAGGCATACCGTCTGCGTCGGTCACATTACCTGATATTTTAATACCCTGTTTTTCCAAAAATTCTTCCTGTGCTATTACAATCAGGTTGTTTGAAAGAAGTTTATAGGATATCCCGGTTCCTACAAGCGCTTCATCGAGAATCTCTTCCACTGAAGCATTGCTTGCATTGATGCTTATTTTCTTATCGGAGATTGTTTCATTCCTGTACAGGAATTTCAAATCAGTGCTATTTTCCAGAACATCAAGAACATCCTGAATTGAAACATTTTTCAGTGCCAGGGTTAACCTGCTGTTCTGGGAAAATGAATTTGCCGTTACGTTCAGGAAAGTCAGCAACAGCAAAATAGTGGTTAGTTTCATAATTTTTAGGGTTAAAGGAGTAAATAGTCCACCTATTCTCCATTCATAATTTGAAGGTTTTTTCATAGTTTTGCAGTGTTGTAGTTAATAAGTCAAGGTTTATTAGTTACACAGGACCGGGAGATGCAGCAACATTTTCCCGGTTTTTTTGTTAAGGTTAGGTTTATTTATTCCATAGGCACCAGGGTTAAATGAATTGAATCAGCAATAATCAATAAATTACTATCTTATTTTTTTCAATGGTGTAGGAAAAACGTGTGGTAAGTTTCAAGGCATTTAAAGCCTGTTCAATAGTTTCATTATCGAAAGTACCGGTGAAAGTAGACTTATTAAGATTTTTGTTTTTTAAAGTAATTTCAACTCCGTACCAGCGTTGAAGCTTGGATATAAGAACATAAATACTGTCGCCTCTGAAAGTCAATCTGTTGTTTATCCACGATGTGGCCTTTTCCATGCTTTGGCTGATTGCCGGTTCAGTTGTAATTACAGGCTCTATGTTTAGATTGTCCTGTTCGTACTTTGATTTGTCCCTGGTGGGTATTTCGGATGTTTTGAGCAAAAATCTATCGTCTGTTTTTGAATAGGTAATGATCTGGTTAGGCTTTATTTTAATGTTCTGAACGATATTTCCTTTATTATCGACTTTTTCAATAACAACTGAACCTGAAACAAGAGCCATTTCAACATCCTTTTCTTCCTGAAATGATTTAACATTAAATTTTGTTCCGTAAACCCTGATATTTATATCGGAAGTTTTAACTATAAAAGGAATTTTTTCAGAAGGCTTAACATCGAAAAAAGCTTCTCCTTCCAGAAAAACTGTCCTTTCCCCATGAAAAAAATCATTTGCATATTTTATCCTGCTGCCAGAATTTAAACGTATATTGGTGCCATCGGGCAGTATTACACTGCTTTTTGATCCGTAAGGAACTATAAATTCACTGTAAACATTTGCGGCTGAACCGGCTTTGTTTGCATAAGAACGATAGATCAACCATGAGACCAGTAAAAACGCTGCAATTAAGGCGGCGTATCCTGCAATACGGTAAATGGTTTTAAATGCTGTTGCCTGGAATGAAATACTTATACCTTTATCTTCCGCTATTTTACCCTTGATCATGCTCCATATCTGGTTAGGCCGGATATTATGGTTTTTTTTGTTGTTTTGCCATTTTTCCCTTGAATATGCTTCTATTTCAGCGCTATTTCCATCCTGGTTCAAATATCTGGAAAGTTGTTGAAGTTCTTCAGCGCTTATTTGGTCGGAAATAAATTTTTGAATCAGATCGGATATTTTTTTTTCTTCATTCATGAGTGAATCCCCTTTAATTAAATAACACTTGTGAGGTATTTTTCCGTGAAGACGGAAAAAGAACTATTTTGTACCGAAGTACTTCAGTATATTTTTCCTGAGAACGTCAAGAGAATTTCTGATTTGCGTATCCACTGTATTTTCAGATATCGATAATTTCTGGGCAATTTCCTTGTAGGTCAGTCCTTCATCGAAGCTGCAAAGGAAAATATCACGCCGTCTGTCGGGCAGATCCCTGATAAATTTGCGGACAAAGAATTCCATTTCATCATAGTCAATCTTAAATTCCGTGCCTGAATCAGAATCGGAACCAGTAACCGATAAATACTCAAGGTAATGTTTTTTATTAACCTCCTTACGCAATGCATTTAACGACTTATTTTTGGCAATCTGATACAGTATAGCACCGAATTGCGTAATCTCGTCCATCTTATGTCTTGTTTCCCAAATGCTGATAAATACTTCCTGGAGAATATTCTCTGCCTCATTGGAATCTCTGATGAATGAACGGATAAAATTATAAACCTTAAGGTAATACTTGTTATATAGTATTTCAAAGGCCTTGGTATCATCCCTCCTTAATCTTCTCAGGATAATGCTGTCAGACATCTTATTTTCGGTGTGTAAGAAGAGATATTCAGATTTTTATAAATCGTATACTATCATGTTTAAGGTCAGTACAGCAACGTAGCACATATAATCACGAAGGGTAACCATTGAAATCAACTTGAAAGATGGAAACCGATCCGCTGTATTTATTTAAAATCTCTTTGCGCGAAAAGCGTTTGGCCATGGTCAGATAATTGCTGTCACCCGTTATCCGGTAAGCGTCTGCATAAAATGATTGGTTTTATTTTCATTACTGATATAAACTGAATTGAATTTTGATTACCAGGGCTATAATTATATAATTAATTCAGGTTTTTTACATATACAATCGTATAGGTTTTTCCGGCTTGTGTAGGCAGATCGTATAATAAAGTTGATTTAAGATTTACCGGGTTTAAAACTGACGGTTCAGCAATCAAAGGATATTTTATAGTCGGAGTGGCAAAGAACGGGTTTGGATTTTCTCCCGCAGCCGGTTGCAGCAGGGAACCATTTTCCAGCGCCACTTCGTTGGGGACACGGAGACGGCAATTCCCGCCCAGATTGGACCTGATCACGATCTCCTGAACCTTGCCGTCTGTCCAGCTAAAGCTGACATCGAAACCGCCGTAAGCCCTCAGTCCTTTTATCTCACCGGTTTTCTTCCAGTCATCAGGTATGGCAGGCAGAATATGGATAGCTCCGTCATGGCTTTGCAGAAGCATCTCGGTAATACCTGAAGTACAGCCAAAGTTCCCGTCGATCTGGAACGGAGGGTGTGCGTCAAACAGGTTAGGATAGGTACCTCCGTTATTCCTTGCAATAACCGGATCAACCAGGGTAAGCTGGTCGGATATCAGTTTTCGTGCGTGGTTGCCATCAAGGAGGCGCGCCCAGAAATTGACCTTCCAGCCCATCGACCAGCCGGTGGAGACATCACCCCTGTGAATAAGCGTTGTACGCGCTGCATCGAACAATTCCGGAGAGGTATAGGGCGAAATCTGGTTGCCTGGGAACAGGCCATAGAGGTGAGATACATGCCGGTGATTGTCGCTGGGATTATCCCAATCTTCCATCCATTCCTGCAACTGTCCGAAGCGGCCAATCTGCATCGGGGGCAGGTGGTCGAGTATGGCCTTGAAATCAACCATCAGGGCACTGTCCATTTTCAGTAATGATGCAGCTTTAATGGTTTTCGTAAATAAATCGAACAGTATCTGGTTATCCATCGTTGTTCCTGCGCATACGGAGGCGGAATGACCGGCGGGGGCATTCTCAGGTGAAATGGAAGGACTTATCACCAGCCACTTATTTTTAGGTTCCTCGATTAGAAAATCCTGATAAAATTCACAGGCCGATCTCATCACCGGATAAACCGAATCAAGATAGGCCAGGTCACCGCTGTATAAATATTTTTCCCATAAATGCTGGGTGAGCCAGGCGCCACCCATGGGCCACATTCCCCAATAGGCTCCGTCCACCACACCATTGATCCGCCATAGATCGGTGTTGTGATGCGCAACCCAGCCATCCGCCCCATACATGTCAGCGGCAGTTTGCCGGCCTGTCTCCGACAGTTCCTTGACCATTTGCACAAGAGGCTCGTGCATTTCAGTCATATTGCATTTTTCTGCCGGCCAGTAGTTCATTTCGGTGTTGATGTTGATGGTATATTTGCTGTCCCATGCCGGATTGACCTGGTCGTTCCACAGGCCCTGCAATGTAGCGGGTTGTCCGCCCGGCTGGGAACATGAAATGAGCAGGTAGCGCCCGAACTGATAATACATGACGACCAGTTCCGGGTCTCCTGTTTTGGAAAAATCTCTTATCCTTGAATCTGTTGGAAAAGCAGACAATGATGCAGATCCCAGATTAAAGCTGACGCGGTTAAAATATTGCTGAAAAGCGGTTACATGATTGTTTAACAGCGCTGAATACGACTTAATCTCAGCAGCAGAGAGATAGTGCTGGCATCTTTCGGTTTCATCCGCCGTTAACGTTTTGTAATCCACAAAATTCGTTGCGATTGAGATCAGAATGAGGACTTCGTCAGCGCTGCTTATGTCAATCTTACTGGTTCCTGCGGTAGAGGATCCGCCTGAATTCAATATTTTTACCCGGGCATCGAATTTCACCTGACCGTTTACTCCTTCGTGGCTGCCCGAAAGCCCGGTCAGTTCCAGGGTATTCTTATCCAGCACCCTCATCGATTTTTGCAGCGGGCCATTTATGCTGGCCGAAAATGTTAGTTTTCCCGGTTCACTGGCACTTAATTTCACCACGATTACCTGGTCGGGTTGAGAAGCAAAAATTTCACGCTTGTAAGTAACATCGCCCACTTTGTACGTAGTGGTAAAAACGGCTTTCTCCAGGTCCAGTTCACGATAATAACCGGTA
>Ga0105094_10001219_pt1 | contig 13410 bp, 13 predicted proteins | sample PPLLak1March2015_2_FD_87023 | JGI IMG/M metagenome (GOLD analysis project Ga0105094, IMG submission 87023) | Freshwater sediment microbial communities from Prairie Pothole Lake near Jamestown, North Dakota, USA - PPLs Lake P8 Core (3) Depth... | ecosystem: Environmental > Aquatic > Freshwater >...
GCTGTTCGGCCTGGTCGATTCCCTCAAGGCCTTGGCCCTGGAGAGGCAGCTGGACTGGATCGAGGTGGCCGGGCGCTGGCTGATGGCCTCGGTCATTGCGGTGCTGACCTACTGGGCCTGGCGACTGCTCAAGGACGTGGCCATCCACTATGGCGAGCGCATCGCCCAGCGCTCCGAGACGCGCGTCGACGACGTACTGCTGCCGATCGTGAACCAGTTCGCGCCGATCGTACTGTTCATCATCGGCGGATCAACCATCCTGCAGTACCTGGGCGTGCGGCTGGACGCACTTCTGGTCGCCATCGGCGGCGCGGCCTTCATCCTGGCCTTTGCGCTGCAGGACATCCTCTCCAACGTCTTCAGCGGCTTGTCGTTGCTGGTCGACACCCCGTTTCGCTACGGCGATCTGGTCAAGCTGGAGGACGGCACGATCTGCCAGGTGGTCAAGATCGGCGTGCGCGTCACGCAACTGTTCGACATTGATACCCACGCCGTCATCTACATGCCCAACAGCAAGCTGGCTAATGAGCGCCTGATCAATCTGATGCAGCCCACCCCGGAGTTGATCTCCAGCCTGCGAATCGTGGTTGCCCGCGGCAGTGACGTCGAGCACGTGCGCCGTATCCTGATCGACGCCCTGGACGGCCAACCCGATCTGTTGGGCGACATCCCGACCAAGCTTCAACGCCTGGGCGACTTCGCCGTCCTGTCGGAGGCCAAACGCGCCCACGGTCTCGAGCGACTGGACGCCGAACGGGCCGTAGACCAGCGGGTGATCGAGGCCGCCCAGGCACTGCGGGGTCTGGCCGCGCAGATCAGCAAGGCGGAGCAGAACGGGATCAGCAAGGCGGAGCAGCGTTCGATCCTGGAACTCTTCGAGCCGCTGGCGCAGCGTCTGGGTGCGGTGCCGGGGGTGCAGAAGCGTCTGGATGGCTATCGAGGCAGCCTGGACAGCTTCGTGCAGACCTGCCTGGCCGATATCGACCCCGACACCCTGGCCGCCCGGGCGCGCCGGTGGATCGAGATCTGGTCACGCGACCCCGACATTGTCCCGGGCGAAGATGATGACCGGCTCAAGCAGCAATGGTCGTCCCGGATCATCTCGCTCTGGCGGCGCATCGACGAGACGCGCCGGCGTATCGAGCGGCTCGACGGGCTGGAGCAACGGCTGGACGATGCTGTGCTGCGCCTTGCCAGCTGGCTGGTGCGCGACTTCAAGCAACCCATGCCGGTCTGGAAGGGGTCCGGGGCGGCATTCAAAGGCTTCGAGGACGGCGGGTTGGTGTTCAGCCTGTTCTTCTTCGTCGACAACATCGAGTTGGAGCATTTCTGGCGGCAGGTGCGTGTCGAGGGGGAACTGCGGCGTGAGATTGCCCGGCGGCTGCGCCAGGAAGGCATCGAGTTCGCCAGCTCCCGGCTCGAGGTGGCCTTCCTGAACGGCGGCATGGCCCCGGCCGGTCTGCCCGGGCCGGCGCTCGAGCTGAACCGCTAGCTGTCCAGTGGGCGGGGACTGACGGCCCCTCAGGCCGGAGCAGGGGGAAGTCCGAGCCGGGCGCGCAGGGTAGGGAGCAGGGCTTGCACGGCCCGGGCGCGGTGGCTGAGCCGATTCTTCTCTGCCGGGCTGAGTTCGGCCATGGTCTGGTTTCCCCCCTGAAGCAGGAAGATGGCATCGTAGCCAAAGCCGCCCAAGCCGCGCTCGTGGGGCACGATCTCCCCCGGGCAGGTGCCTTCGGCCACATCCGGGCGCCCGTCCGTGCCTGCCAGGGCCGCTGCGCAGCGGAAGCGCGCCGTCCACGGCCGGGGATGCGGTTGGAGCAGGAGCAGAAGAAGCCGGCGCCTGTCGGCGTCGGAGCCGGCTGCGCCGGGCAGGCGTCCGGCATGGTCATCCAGCAGGCGGTGCGAGCGCAGGCCGGGGGCGCCGGCCAGGGCGTCGACCTCCAGGCCGGTATCGTCAGCCAAGGTCCAAAGCCCGGACGCGGCGGCGAAGGCCGTCGCTTTGAGGCGGGCGTTGGCGGCGTAGTCGGCGCCCTGCTCGTCGATCTCCAGACTCAGCCCGAGGTCGGCGGGGCCCAGGAGCGTCAACGGGAGCCCAGACAGAAGGGCCTGCATCTCCTGTCGCTTTCCGGGGTTATTCGTTGCGACCAATAGCGTCGTCATTGCCCTGAGAGCTTTGACTACTCGAACAGTACTCTTGTCCCATCTATGGATGACCCGGTGACAAGGTCTAGCATATGTGGCGTTCCAACCGCCGCGCCGCGTAGATTATGTCGTTAGAAAACCCGACTCCTTGACGCTCGATTCTATCTATGTTATAATCCGCTCGATTTTCTGGAAACCCGATTGCCAGGCGGCGGTTTGAGCACCAGTCAACGTCATCCGTTGCGGCTGAACGTTGGTTTCCTGCTTCACCAGGGCGTCGGGACCAGCCGCGACTTCGAGTTTGATCATCAGGCCGTCCAGGTCGGGCCGGATGTGCGTGTGACCCGCCTGGCAGGCAGGGTCCGCCTCTCACGCACAGCCCAGGGATTATACGCGCACGGTCGGCTGACCGCCGACACCCGCAGCGAGTGCGTCCGCTGCTTGAGCGAGATCGACTTGCCCTTGCGGGTCGAGGTCAACGATTTGTTCGTCTACCCAGCCAGTCAGGCAACCGACCCCAACCTGACGATCCCGGAAACCGGGATCCTCGATTTGAGCCCGGTGGTGCGTGAGTACCTCCTGCTGGCCGTTCCGCTGCAGCCGTTGTGCCGGCCCGACTGCCAGGGCCTGTGCCCCGAGTGCGGCAACAACCGCAATGAGACCGCCTGTGACCACACGTCCGCCGAGGTCGATCCGCGCCTGGCGGCCTTGAGGTCCCTCCTCCCGGACGCTTGAGTCCGGGATGCACGCTGACGACCGTTCGCATCCTGCATCGCGCAGCGTAGGCGTGATGCCGTCAGGAGCAGGTGGATGAGCGTAACCAGGGATCGTTGGCAGCGACGGGAAGCCTTCGCCGCCCTGATCGAGAAGGGCGACTACCAGGGTTTCATCACGGCCGACGACATCGTCACCGTATTCCACGAAGTCGAAGATGCCGAGGAACGGCTGGAGCGGCTGCGCGACTTCTTCCGCGGCGCCGGGATCGAGGTCTACGAGGACCCGGCCGAGATCCCCGCCCACCTGCGCCCCGAAGAGGAACCGGAAGAGACCGAGGAATTCGACCTGAGCGCCATCGCCAGCGACGACACGGTCGGCCTGTATTTGAAGGAGATGGCCCGCGTCCCGCTCCTGACGACGCAGCAGGAGGTCGACCTGGCCACGCGCATCGAGCGCGGGCGCGCATCCGAGTCGCGCCTGGTGCGGCAGAACGGGAACAGCACGCCGCGCAAGCGCGCCGAGCTGGTGGCGTACATCCAGGACGGCCGGGCAGCCCGCGATCACTTGATCAAAGCCAATACCCGCCTGGTGGTCAGCATCGCCAAGAAGTACATGGGCCGCGGCGTGCCGTTCCTGGACCTGATCCAGGAGGGCAACCTGGGCCTGATGAAGGCGGTCGAGAAATTCGATTACCAGCGCGGCTTCCGCTTCAGCACCTATGCCACCTGGTGGATCCGCCAGACCATCACGCGGGCGATCGCCGACCAGGGCCGCACCATCCGCGTGCCGGTGCATATGTCCGACCGCATCCGCCGGTTGTACAAAGTGGCGCGCGAGCTCGAACAGGATATGGGCCGCAAGCCGTCGCCCGAGGAAATCGCCACGGTGATGGACGTCGATTCGCGCAAGGTGCAGTGGATGATGCGCGTGTCGTGGCGGCCGCTTTCGCTGGAATCGCCCGTGGGCGAGGAAGAGGACTCGGAGCTGGGGGCGTTCGTCGAGGATGAGACGACCCCGACTCCGACGCAGAGCGCCTACCAGAACCTCCTGCGGGACAAGATCGAGGAGGTCCTGGCCACCTTGAGCCCGCGCGAGGCGCGCATTCTGCGGCTGCGCTTCGGGCTGCACAACGGGCGCTCGTACACGCTGGAGGAGGTTGGGCAGAAGTTCGGCCTGACCCGAGAGCGGATCCGCCAGATTGAAGGCAAGGCCCTGCGCCGCCTGCGCCATCCCCGGCGGGCGCGCCAACTGCGCGACTACCTGAGCTGACCCAGGTTGCTCTCCAGGCGGGGGCGATAAGCATCGCCCCCGCTTCTCGTTCCCCCCAGTTGCTGGGCAATCCTATTGTTCGGCCCCGTACCCCTGGCGGTTGCCGCGCCGGCCCGCCACCTATGGGAGGGCGACTTCGAGTCCTGCCTCTTGACATTGGTAGAACACCTGTTCTATACTCCCCCCAGACGCACGATCACATCGGGAGGGTGCCATGTCTGCTTACGCCACTCGAACTGCTTCGCTTCTGGGTGCCGACGGCCTTCTGGGAGCCGTGCGGCGCCTGCTGCGCAGGGCGCCGGTCAGCCGGGGCGCCGCCTTCGGCCTGATCATCCTGGTTGGCATGATCGGGTTCGAGATCTTCAACTACAGCACCACCCAGTTTGCTCTGCTCGACCTGATGGGCGACCAACGCTTCCTGGGCATTGCCTGGGCGACGATTCTGGCCCTGGCATTCTGCGCCATCGACTTCGCCGGGATTGCACGCCTGTTCACACCCGAGCGCGACCGACGCGAGCAGGCCGAGATCTGGTACCTGCTCGGCGCCTGGTTCCTGGCGGCGACGATGAACGCCATGCTGACCTGGTGGGGCGTGTCGCTGTCCTTGCTCAGCCGTCAGTCCCTGGGGAACGAGATCCTCAGCCGGCAAGAACTGTTGTCCGGCGCCCCGGTCTTCGTCGCGGTACTCGTCTGGCTGATCCGCGTGCTCATGATCGGGACGCTCACGCTGGGTGGGGAGCGCCTCTTCAGCCAGGCGGAGGCGCGCTCGGCCGGGCGCCTGCGCCGGGTACAGCCGGAGGCCTTCAACGTGCAGCAGACCGTCCCCTCGGCAGCGGTCGCTCGGGCGCACCGGCCGGCCCCCAAACCGGCTGCGACTGATCCCGGCTACAGTCAGCGGCCGCTGGCGGCGCAGCCGCCTTCACGCCCGCAGGCCGGGCCGGCGTGACCGTCCTGCAGCCGACGGCGGCGCGGCCGGGTGAAGCAGGGCTCTCGCCTCTCGATCCCGGGTTCCTGCGCCGCTGCCTGTTGCTGGCTGTCCCCTGTGCGTTGAGCGTGGCGCTGGTCTTGGCCACGCTCAACCTCTCCTCCGCCGTCCGGCTTCGCCTGATGGACGGATCCTCAGGGCCGGCACCGAGAGTGGTGCCCGAGGCCGGCGCAGCGGCGGAGGTACCGTCCGGGCCGGCGCTGTCGCCGGCCTTCACGCCCGAGGTGCGCTACTGGTCGCAGGCCATCCTGCGCTGGTCGCAGGCGTTCGGGCTTGACCCCAACCTGGTGGCGGCGGTGATGCAGATCGAGTCCTGCGGGGACCCGACCGCGGTCTCGTCCGCCGGGGCGCGCGGGCTGTTCCAGGTGATGCCCTACCATTTCGAGGCTGGCGAGGATCCCCTTGACCCGGAGACTAACGCGCGGCGCGGCTTGCGCTACCTGGCGCAGGCGCTCGAAAGAGCCGGCGGGCAGGTCGGGCTGGCGCTGGCGGGTTATAACGGCGGGCACGGCGTGATTGCCTGGCCGCCCGAATCCTGGCCGACCGAGACGCGCCGCTACGCGGGCTGGGGCACAGGGCTGTTGGCCGATGTCGCGGCCTGGCCGGCTTCCGGCAATGGCCTGAGCGCCTGGCTCGCGGCTGGCGGAAGCCGTCTGTGCGTTCGCGCGGCGGCGGTCCTGGGTCTGTCCGGCTGACCCGCGGGCCACTAGACGAACGATCGTGTTGCAGACGCAGCGCGGTCGGCAGGGGCCGGAGGGATCGGAGGGCGCTAGCCGGAGGAGGGCCGCTCGACTCTCACTGGCGCCTGCGGCTCGACGGCCGGGGCCGTCATGTCAGCCAATGGAAGCCACACGGAGAAGGTCGTGCCCTTCCCGACCTCGGAGGCGACTTCGATCTGCCCGTCGTGGCTCCGTGCAATCCAGTGGGCGATCGACAGGCCCAGTCCGGCCCCTCCCTGCAGCGTGCGCTTGCGTGAGCGATCCACCCGGTAGAAGCGCTCGAAGATGTGCGGAAGCGCCTCCTGGGCGATCCCCGGACCGGTGTCGGAGACCGTCAGGCGGGCGCGGTCGCCCACGCACGACAGGCTCAGGGTGATGGTCCCGTCGGCCGGGGTGTATTCGATGGCGTTCGAGACCAGGTTGAGCAGCATCTGCTTCAAACGATCCGGATCCCCGCGCACCCTGGCCTGGTCTTCGCGCCCGAGACGGATATCGAGTCGATCCTGAGCCAGGACCTTGGCCTGTTTGTAGACCTGCAGCAGCAGCGTATCCAGCTCGACCAGGTCGTGCGCCATCGGGAGCCGACCGCTCTCGGCCTGCGCCAGGAGGAGCAGATCCTGGACCATGCGCGTCATCCGGTCGACCTCGGAGGTGATGGCCTCCAGCGACTCGGGGTCGGGTGTGCCCATGCGGCGGATGAGATCGACATTGCCGCGGATGGCCGTCAACGGGGTGCGCAGTTCGTGGGAGACATCGGCGACGAACCGCCTCTGAGTCTCAAACAAGCTCTCCAGGCGCTCGAGAGTCTCATTGAACGCCTGGGTCAGGCGTCCGACCTCGTCGGTCGGCGGGCCGTATCCGACCGGGATGCGGAGCGAGAGGTCGTCGGCGCGGGTGATCTGCAGCGCGGCCTGCGTGATCTGATCGAGTGGTCGCAGGGCTCCCCGGGCGGTGGTCAGGCCGACCAGTGCCGCCAACGCCACGGCCAGGACCCCGCCGCCGCCCAGGAAGAGCAGCAGGGCTTCGCGCGCCCGGTCGACGGTCTCCAGGGAGGAGGCCAGCTGCAGGCGGCCCAGGATCTCGCTGGATGGCGGGGCCACAACGGGCACGGTCAGGATGAGCAGGTGCGCCCCGCCGATATTGACCGTGGTGTGGGTCGGGACGGTGACGTCCAGCGCCTGAGGGTCAAGCGGATCGGGCATCGACATCAAGTTGGCGGATTCGACGCGCAAGATCCGGTCCGCGCCCCACACCTGGACGTAGACGTTCGCCGTCAGGTCGAGAGGCGGCAGGGTGATACCGCGTATGTCGCGGCGGCTGGCGCTGAGAATATCGTCGGCGGTCTGCGCCAGCGTGTTCTCGATCTGTGCGGTCAGGCTGCGGGTGAGCAGCAGGTAGAGGGCTGCGCCGAAGAGCAGGAGCACCCCAGCCAGGACTGCGGTGTACCACAGGGTCAGGCGGGCGCGCAGGGTCACGCCGGTTCCCGCAGCACGTAGCCGGCGCCCCGTACCGTGTGGATCAGGCGCGGCTCGCCGCCCTCCTCCGTCTTCTGGCGCAGGTAGCGGATGTAGACCTCGATGATGTTGCTCTCGCCGCCGAAGTCGTATCCCCACACCCGGTCGAAGATCACTTCGCGGGTCAGCACCTGGCGCGGGTGGCGCAGGAAGAGCTCGAGCAGCTCGTATTCCTTGGCGGTCAGCTCGAAGGCGCGCTCGCTGCGAAAACCCTGGCGGGTGCCGGTGTCGAGGCGCAGGTCGGCGAAGCTGAGGGTCTCGGCGCCTTCCGGGCGCGCCCGGCGCAGCAGGGCGCGGATGCGCGCCAACAGCTCATCGAACTCGAACGGTTTGACCAGGTAGTCGTCGGCGCCGGCATCCAGGCCCTGGACGCGGTCGGATACGGCATCCTTGGCGGTCAGCATCAGGATGGGCACCTCACTGGCGGCGCGCAGCCGTTTGCAGACCTCCAATCCGTCCAGCCCGGGCAGCATCCAGTCCAGCACCACCAGGTCGGGGGGAGTCTCACGGGCGGCGTTCAGGCCGGCGGTGCCGTCGGCGGCGGTCTCGACGCGGTAGCCTTCGTAGGCCAGGCCCCGCTTGAGGAAGTCGAGGATCTTCTCCTCATCCTCGATGATCAGCACACGTTCGCGCATACGCCTCCCTCTGCAGAGTATACCGCCCGGGCGAGTGCATGTGTGAGCGGAGTGTGAATCAGGCCTCGGCCAGCGCCTGCAGCCGGTCGGTCATCCGCCCCATGGCGTCGAAGGCGGCTTCGATCGGCTCGGGGCTGGTCAAGTCGACGCCGGCCCGCTGCAGCGCTTCCAAAGGATAGAGCGAGCTGCCGGCCTTCAGAAAGCCGAGGTAGTCCTGGACTGCGCCGGGGATCCCGGACAGGACGCGCTCGGCCAGCGCCTGGGCGCCGGCGATCCCGGTGGCATACTGGAACACATAGTAGTCGGTGTACAGATGGCCGAACGTGGCCCAGATGATCCCCACCCGAGGACGGTCGACGTGCACCTCGGCGCCGAAGCCCTCGCTGAACAGGTCGGCGCACAGCTCGATCATATCTTCAGCCGAGAGTCCGCGGCCACGCTCCTCTCGCTGATGAATCTCCAGCTCGAATCGGGCCAAGGTCGGCATGATGAAGAAGTAGCGGTAGAAGTTGGCCATGGCCTCCTCGATCAGCTCGGACTGGAAGGCCGGATCGGTTTCGCTGGCGAGCAGGTGGGCGCGGACCAGGGCCTGGTGGAAGTTGGAGGCGACCTCGGCGACGAAATTCGAGTAGTCAGTGTAGATGTAAGGCTGGTGCTGCCAGGTCAGATAGGAGTGCATCGAGTGCCCGAGTTCGTGCGCCAGCGTGCTCAGGCTGAGGACGTTGTCCACGTAACTGGTCTTGATGAAGGGCAGGGTGCCCTGTGCGCCGCTGGAGAATGCGCCGGCGGACTTGCCCCGGCATGGATAGACATCGATCCAGCGCTCCTCCAGGCAACCGCGGCGTACAGCCTCGACGTACTCGTCGCCCATCGGGGTCAGGCCGGCGCAGATCCAGTCGACCGCCTGCTCGAACGGAATCCGGCGGCGGCTGCCCGTCAAGGGCGCCCACATATCGAAAGGCTGCAAGGGATCGACGCGCAGCAGCCGCCGACGCAGCGCGAAGTAGCGCTGCCAGGCGGGGAGATGCCGGCGGAACGTGTCGATCAAGTTGTGGAACACGCCCTCGGGGATATCGTTCTCGAATAGGGTCGCCGCCAGCGTGGAGGCGTGCCGCCGGGCGCGCATGAACAGCACGCTGCGCTTGATGGAGGCCCCCAAATTCGAGGCCAGGGCGTGGCGATGCGACAGGTAGACGTCGTGGAAGCCCTGCCAGGCTGATTGGCGCGCCGGTCGATCGCTGCCGCTCAAGATGCGAACAAGTGTTGTCTGGGTCAGCTCGATCGGCTCGCCGGCGGCGGTCCGCGCCGGGGGAAAGGCGAAATCGGCGTTGGTCAGCTGCCCCATGGTCGCCTCGACGGCGCTGAACGGATCAGCCAGCAGGCCGAGCAGCTCCTCGACCTCGCCCGAGCGGACATGGGCCTGTCGTCGGAACAGGTCGTCGACGTAATGGGGCAGGGCCTTCAGGCGCGGCTCGGCCGAGATCCAGGCGCGCAGGCTCGGCTCGCCGATGGCCAGGAGCTCCGGATTGAGAAAGGCGCAAGCCGCGGTCGCCTGAGCCACCAACGCCTGAGCCTGGCCGGACATGCGCGCGGCGGCCTGGTCGGTCGTGTCGACCGCGGCGGACATGCCGGCGTAGATGCGGATCCGCCCGACCCGCTGCATCGCCTGGGCGATGCCATCCAGGGCGTCGGCCAGGGTGGAAGGGCCCTCGGCCAGCCGGCCGCGGAAACGCTCCAGGTCGGTCAGGCTGCCAGTACAGGCGAGCAGTTCATCCTCCCAGGCCGCCGCGGAGGGGAATAGGCTGGGAGCGTTCCAGGTGTAGCGCGGGTCGATCTCGCCGTGTGACGGGAGCGAAGGTGCGGGCATGACGATCTTCTCCAGGGGGTCGGCGGCCGGCCCTTAGGATACATCAACTGATCGGCGCAGGGCGGCGGCGAGGGCCCGGGAAACAAAAGGAGCCGGGTTGACCGGCTCCCCTTGATGATGCGCCTGCCGACTAGACCAACTCGACCTTGGCCCCGGCCGCCTCGAGCCTGGTCTTGGCCTCCGTGGCAGCTTCCTTCCCGGCCGCCTCGAGCACCTTGGCGCCGGCGGTCTCGGCCAGATCCTTGGCCTCTTTCAGGCCCATGGTCGTGATCTGGCGGATGACCTTGATGACCTCGATCTTCTTCGGGCCGACGTCCTTGATGATGACGTCGAACTCGGATTTCTCCTCGACCGCTTCGGCCGCCCCGCCGGCGCCGGCGGCCGGCATGGCGGCCATGGCAACCGGAGCTGCGGCAGAGACGCCCCACTTCTCTTCCAACATCTTGGTCAGCTCAGCCGCTTCCAGGACGGTCAGCTTGCTGAGTTCGTCGACCAGTTTCTGCAGTTCAGCCATTTCTTGAAACCCTCTCTCTCACATGTGTGCGTTTGTTGTGATCGGTCATGCAGGCGCAGCCGTCTCGGAATAGGCCTTGACCACGGATGCCAGCTGGCGCACGGATCCATTCAGTGCGCCGACGACGCGGCTGGCGGGAGTCTGGATCAGCCCCAGCAGCCGGGCGCGCAGTACCGGGAGCCCGGGCAGTTCGGCCAGCTGCTCAACCTGCCGGGCGCCGTACAGGACGCCGTCGATGACGGCCGCCTTGACCCGGATGGACTCGGATTGCTTGGCTGCCTCGACGATGGTCTTGGCCAGGCCGGGCACGTCATCGGCCACGGTCCCGATGACCGTGGTGCCGAGCAGTGCTTCCTCCGGGACCGGCAGTCCGACGTGCTGGAGGGCCAGCTTGACCAGCGTGTTCTTGACGACGTGGAACTCGCCGCCCAGCTCGCGGACCTTTTGGCGCAGGTCTTCCTGCTGCTTGACGGTCAATTTGGTGAAACTCGCCAGCACGACGCCCTTACTTCCCCGCAGGATATCCTCGTAGCGGGTGATCATGGCCTGCTTGTCGCTCTTAGTGATCGCCAATGGTTCTCACCTCCTTTCAGCTTTCGTGCCGCGAGCACCGGCGGCGCGCCGGTGCCAGACGGCAGCAAAAGAGTCTTTGCCTCGCGCAGGGTGCCGCTGCAAAGACTCTTTTGATGCCCAGAAGGCTGAGTCTTCACCTCGGCAGGAGATTAAGCCCGCTAGTGGGGCGCCTGCTGTCTGCGGCGAAGCAATGGTTCGCTTGCGCGATGCTAGACCGTCTCCTCCATCGCCTGGGCGGAGTTGGGATCGACGCGGATCCCGGGGCCCATGGTCGTGGTGAGTGTGATCTTGCGGATGAAGGCGCCCTTGGCTCCGGAGGGCCGCGCCTTCTTGATGGCTTCCATCAGCGCGGACATGTTCGCCCGCAGCTTCTCGGCCTCGAAGGAGGCCTTCCCGATCGGGATGTGCAGGTTGCCGGTCTTGTCCAGGCGAAACTCGACGCGACCAGCCTTGAGCTCGTTGATGGCGCGCGGCAGGTCGCCGGCCGGGACGACGGTGCCGGCTTTCGGGTTGGGCATCAGACCGCGCGTGCCCAGGATACGTCCCAGGCCGGACTTGCCGATCTTGCCCATCATCTCGGGGGTGGCCACGGTGGCGTCGAATTCGATCCAGCCGCCCTGGATGCGCTTGATGGCCTCGTCGTCGCCGATGTAGTCGGCGCCGGCCTCGGTCGCCGCCCGAGCGGCGTCGCCCTCGGCGAAAGCCAACACGCGCACGGTCTTGCCCAGCCCGTGCGGCAGCAGGACGGTATCGCGCACCTGCTGATCGGCCTGCTTGGGATCGACGCCCAGGCGAATGTGCATCTCGACCGTGGCGTCGAACTTGGTGATGCTGGTCTGGCGCGCCAGTTCCAGCGCTTCCAGCGGCTCGTACAGCCGGTCCTCTTCGACTTTGGCGGCGGCCGCCAGGTACTTCTTCCCGTGTTTGCTCATTAGGCTCCCTGTGGTCCAGACGGGCCGCGCCTGCAGCGGCCCTCCCACGGTCTGGCTAGTCTTCGACGACGATGCCCATATTGCGGGCGGTGCCTTCCACCTGGCGCATGGCGCCCTCCAGGTCGATGGCGTTCAAATCCTTCATCTTGATCTCGGCGATCTCGCGCACCTGCTTGCGGGTCACCTTGCCGACCTTGATGCGGTTGGCTTCGGCCGAGCCCTTCTCGATGCCGGCCGCCTTGCGCAGCAGCATCGGGGTGGGGGGCGTCTTGAGGATGAAGGTGAATGAACCGTCAGTGTAGATGGTGATCTCGGCCGGAATGATCTCGCCGGCCCGGGTGGCGGTGCGGGCGTTGTACTCCTTGCAGAACATCATCAGGTTGATGCCGTGCGGCGCCAATGCCGGGCCGATGGGCGGGGCGGGGTTGGCCTTGCCGGCCTCGATCTGCACGCGGACGATCGCTTTGAGTTTCTTAGCCACGAGCTTTCTCCTCGGTGGTCGTAGCGGGCGGTGGAGGGCCGCCCTCCCACGAATTCACTCAGGCCTTTTCGACCTGAAGGAAATCCAGTTCGACCGGCGTCTCACGGCCGAAGAAGGATACCATCACCCGGACCTTGGCCCGCTCCATGTCGATCTCGGCCACGGTCCCGATGAAGTCGTTGAACGGGCCATCGTTGATACGCACCTTTTGGCCGGTCTTGTAAGTGACCTTGACCCGGGGCGCTTCGGCTTCCATGCGCTTGACGATCTGAGCGACTTCCTCCGGCCGCAGGGGCGTGGGCTCGTTGCCCATGCCGACAAAGCCGGTCACTCCGGGGGTGTTGCGAACGACGTACCACGATTCCTCGCTCAGGAGCATCTGCACCAGGATGTAGCCGGGGAAGACGCGCCGCTCGACGGTGCGGCGCTTGCCGTCCTTGACCTCGATCTCCTCTTCGGTCGGCACGACCACGTCGAAGATCTTGTCCTTCATCCCCATGGTGTCGATGCGCTGCTCGAGGTTATGGCGGACCTTATTCTCGTAACCCGAGTAGCAGTGGACGACGTACCAGCGCCGCCCGTCGTCGGGCTCAGGTGCGGGGGGAGCCTCGCTCGCCTCGGGCGCTGCGGCGGCCGGTTCGAGCACAGGCGCCGCGGCAGCCGCCTGGGCTTCCTGCACCATCGTCTCAAAGGAGGCCGGCACGACGACGGCCGCCTGGGCCTCGTGGACCAGCGCCTCGGCGGCCGCCTGGATGACGGCATCCATGCGGCGGGTCTCGCTGAGCGGCTCCGGTTCAGGTTCGGCCGGAGGCTCCGGTTCAGGTTCGGGCTGCGGCTCGGGCGCTTCGGGCTCAGCGGCCGGCTGCTCAGCCTGAGGCTGATCCGCGGGCTGCGCCTGGGCGGGTTCGGGCGGCGCGGCGGGACCCTCCCCCGGGTCTTGCGGGGGCGTCGGTTCCTCGAGTCGCTCGACGTCCGATTCGCTCATTGCCATTCCCGTCCGGCTAGGCCAGCCCGATGATGAGGGCGAACAGGCGTGAGAACAAGAAATCCAGCAGGCCCAGGATA
>Ga0105094_10001221_pt1 | contig 13409 bp, 9 predicted proteins | sample PPLLak1March2015_2_FD_87023 | JGI IMG/M metagenome (GOLD analysis project Ga0105094, IMG submission 87023) | Freshwater sediment microbial communities from Prairie Pothole Lake near Jamestown, North Dakota, USA - PPLs Lake P8 Core (3) Depth... | ecosystem: Environmental > Aquatic > Freshwater >...
TAATAAAGGGTTTGAAATTGAGAAACAAACAGTCGTTGAAAATAATCCGGCTGCATGGAGAACAATTGGATTTATTCATGGCAGAGGAACAACAACAGAATCACAATCCTATTCATTTTCGGATAAAAATATAAGACCCGGGAATTACTACTACAGACTGAAACAGATTGACTATGACGGTACTTTTGAATATTCCGGAATTCTTAATATAAAGATAGCCCCCCGATTCTCTTTTAAACTTGAGCAAAATTATCCTAATCCTTTCAATCCTTCAACGAGAATTAATTATTCCGTGAAAGAGAATGTACTGGTATCGTTAAAAGTGTATGATGCACTAGGAAGTGAAGTAGCAACTTTAGTTAATGAAGAGAAAGCTGCAGGAGAGTATGATATTAATTTTAATGCTGCCGAATATTCCAGTGGAATTTACTTCTATGTTTTAAAAGCTGGAAATTTTGTTTCAGCAAAAAAAATGCTGCTGATCAAATAAATTAAAAATAGACTTTATCTTTTTTGTAAATTTGACGGCGTCTGCGGAGTAGAAATAATCTTTTCAAATAATTTCCATCTTAATTCCGGGTTCTCGGGAGTACCGCCGTTCCTGTTTATATAATCCTTCACCAGGTCTTCTCCAAGATTATAGTTTATCACATAACTGCGGTAATTTTCGATAAATTGAAAATATTTTTCCGCACGCTCCGGGGTCATTAAAGAGTATTTAATTAACCACGTTATTGTTTCGTCTTTTGTCCATTTCCCGTCAATATAATTTCTCGCAGCTTCATTATGGGCATAAGTTAATTTGGATATTAAGTCCGTAACTTTGTAATATTTTTCAGCCTTGGAAGGATCCAATCCGGCTAGAGGAAAAAGGATTTCCTTTTCAAATTTAATTCTGGAATCTCCCGGGAAAGCCATTTCAATTCCGAAATTAGCGGTCCCTTCTGCAATAAGCGACTGCGGGCTGTTTAAAGCATATACAGTGAATTCGAGCCATCCGCGGTTCTTGACTAAATTACTTTCAAGGAGAAGATTATAAACATGATGCCCCGGATAACCTTCATGAGCTGCAAGATCAACTGCCCGGCTGATATAGATCGGTAGATCGGTATTAACCTGTATTAAACTGAAGAAATTTCCTTTATACCAGTTATAGCCGCCCCACGGTTTTCCGGTTACATATTCCACTTTAAAATCTTCATCCCTTGGAAGCCCGATAAAATTAAGAGTTCTTTTTCTGCATTCTGCAATTGCCGTGTTAAATACGGTGTCGAGCTTTTCTCTCGTAACGATAAAAGATTTTCTGAAATTATTTAACTGTGTTTCTACATCCCCGCTTCCCGGAAGTTCTTTATCCAGTTCATTAATGATGTTTTGAAAATAAGCAGCATCATGTTTGGGGGCCGAAGCATCGTATAAAGCTTTTGATTCTTCATCAAAACTCAATTGGCCACCCTGCAGTATGAATATTTTTGTCCTTACGGAAAGAAGCTGCTTATATAAATATTTATAACGAAGGATTTGAATTTCATCGGCATCATAATTTGATATGGAATCAAGCATATCCAGGAGTGTACCGGATTTCTCGTATAACCTGCTAAGCCCTGTAATATCATTTTCCGCAGAATCTTTTTCTGCCGGTTTCAATTCCTCGGGTCCATAATATGCATCAACATAACCGGGATCATATTTACCGGTATTTAAAACCAGCTTTACATACTCCGCTGCGATATTATTCATTTTATCTTCGAACTCTTTCATGTTATCTTTATTTTTTTCTTTTGAACATGATATATATGCAAATGAAGCAGCCAAAAAAAAGATTGCTAATTTAAAAGACATAATATCAATTCCGCCTTTTCTTGAAATTTAATCAACGGAAAAAATTTTAAAGTTTAAAGGATCAACAATAACTGAAAAAGTATTTTCTTTAATCTCCTTTACTTCTCCTGTATTAATATCTATTGCTTTAGTTAAATTGTAGAAGAAGGGAAATTTAAGATCCGCATTCTTAGGCGAATGATTCTTATTTAAGATTACTAAAATTCTTTCGCTTGTTTCGGAACGAAGGTAGGAATAGATATTTTTATCCGCCAGAATAGTCTGAAAATCTCCGTATCTTAAAGGTGAATGTTCTTTCCTGAGCCAGACCAACTTTCTTACATCTTGTAATGTTTCAATCTCCCGATTGTTAAGGCGGTCTCCAAACCTCATCATTCTCCTATTATCTGGGTCGGAGGCACCGGTCATGCCGAATTCGTCTCCGTAGTAAATAACGGGTATTCCAGGAATTGTAAGAAGGTAAGCAAGATATAATTTTAATTTCTTATAGCTTAAATCGTTATCTACTTTTGGCGGTTTATCCCAGCCGATTTCATCGGCACCTGCTCCGCCTGTAGGAACATCTCCGTCGGCGTAAGCCATAAATCTTACTTTATCATGACTGTCAATTATATTTCCCATCAGATGATTATTTCCGTATACCGAAAATGTTTTTTTCATTTCCACATCCAGATCGGAAAAATTTGAATTTGAATCGAGAAAAGTCTTTGTGGCAACATCGAAGAGATTGAAATTGAACTGTGCGCTAAGCTGTCCGTTATTTACATAGGAGCTGATTAATTCATAGCTTCCAAAAGTCTCCCCGATCTGGTAAACAAATTCTTTGCCGGGTTCTTTTTTCAATTTCCGTGTTAGCATTCTCCAGAATTCATTCGGTACATGTTTAACGGCATCATGACGGAATCCGTCAGCGCCGGTTTCCTTCAGCCACCAAACCGCATTATCAGTCATTACTTCAAGTGCTTCTTTTGACTTTGTATAATCAAAGGAAGGCATATAAGGTTCAAACCAGGTTGTAAGTCTCTGTTCATCCCATAATCTTAAATTTAAACGGCCGTCGGGAAGCTTCAGCTCACCAAACCAATCCCGGTGTTCTTTCCAGAAAGGATGTTCGATATGAACATGGTGTGCAACGTAATCCAGCAATATTTTTATTCCATGTTCATGAGCCTTTCGGATAAGCTCTTTTAAGAGCTCCATATTTCCGAAACGCTCTTCAACATTAGTAGGATGAATAGGCCAATAGCCGTGGTAGCCTGTATAAAATCTGTAGGGTTCCGGGGTCTCACGGTAGGCACTATCAGTATTCTCAATAACAGGCGACAACCAGAGGGTGTTTATCCCCAATGAATCAAAATAACCTTGATCGATTTTATCTATTATTCCTTTAAAATCTCCTCCCTGGTAATTTGCTTTTACTGAGAGCTGAGGATGAATTACAGGGATGCTGTTAGATGAGTCGCCGTCCATGAAACGGTCAATCATTAAAGAATATATGATAGCATCGCGCCAATTAAATGTATTTTTAGAATCGAGATTGTTCAGGTAAACCGACTGAATGTTTGAAGCGGTTCCTTCTTTGTTAACTGCAATCCTTAAGATTTTATTTTCACTTATCTGATTTTTATCTAAAGTGATTTTGATATGCCTGTTTGAAATCTTTACAGGTTTTTTGTCGGCTTTTTTATTGTCCAGAAGAATAATAAGATTTTTTTCGTTTAAATCATTCTGCAAATCATTTTCATAAAAGAATAATAATTCGATCCCATTTCCCGTTATATTTTTTTCTAAAAAGTGCAGATAGCTTTTTGATTTGTTTAATGCCTCAACAAATAATACCGAATTAAAATCCCCTACGCCGCTCGGAGTTTTATTCGGATTTTCGGGATCAGCTATTTCTTTCCCATCTGCATGAAACTTATACTCGTATCTGCCTGGATCCAATGCAACGGCCGCTTCATATGTTCCGCTTCCATCATTATCGAACATCGGGATGCTAGTTCTGTTCCAATTGTTAAATGTTCCGAATAGATTTACCCTCACCGGTTTTATTGGCGGTTTATATCTGAATACCGATTTTATTTTTCTTTTGGTGTAAACGGGAATCTGATAAATTTCATCTCCCAATTTAAATCCTATTAAATCTAGTCCCGTGAAATTTTCAGAAGGTGTAAGAGCCAGGAAATTTGTAGCCGGATTAAAGCTTATCTGAATATTATCATTCGGATAAAATACAGGAGAATAATCTTCAGAATAGAAAAGGTCGCTTATTAAAACCGAATCTGTTACTCCGGCTGTTAAATTTATAATGGGAATAATATCATCGATTTCCTTTGCAGCTACGGCTGTAAAAAAGAATATAAGGAGAGTTAAAGATTTTATTATCTTCATAAAAATTACGGTTTAAATTACATCGATTATCTTAAAAAAAAGACTCACCTTAAACCTGTTTAGCCGAACAGGAGTGAGTCTAAATAATTAAAAATATTTCAGGATAACTTTACTTCTGCAGGACGGCGTCCTTGGCAGCTTTTGCTATTCTGAATTTTAAAACTTTCTTCGCAGGAATTCTAATTTGTTCGCCGGTTGCAGGATTTCTCCCCATTCTTTCTTTCCGATCAATTACTACCAGTTTTCCCAAGCCGGGAAGTACAAAAGATTTTTTAGCTTCTTTGTGTGCTAGCGTTACAAGTTCCTCAAGGAACTGTCCGGCGAGTTTTTTTGTGGTATCCGTTTTTTTTGCTAGGTGATCGAGTATCTGGGATTTGGTTAAAGATTTACCAGCTGCCATAGTATAGCCCTCATGGTTAATTGTTAATATATATTTTCATGCGAAAATAAAAATATTTTCTTAATAAAAAAATTATTTTCAATCATTATTTATTCTTTTCTATTAATTTGTTGAACTGCCCGGCTGCGGGGTATTTTGTAGCTTTAGCTATAATTCTTTATTTTCACAGCAAAATATTGCCTGAATAGTTCAGCTCAATTAATGAAAATTAAGTTTCTTCTCCTCATTTTATATTTTCTTACAGATATTTACCCGCAAATTAATTCCGATTCCTTAGCGACCCGTAACATTGTTTTGGATTCTCTGAAGCAGGACACTTCAGCAATTGATACTATAGGCCTTCTTGGCGATTCTTTGAAGATTTCGAAAAAGGATACTTTAGCACCTCTTCTCCAAACTCCCTTTTACTCCGGCAGTTCCTTTATTCCCAATAAAAGGATTGTTATGCTCGATTATCGCTACACTGCTGATTTCCTGGAAGTCTTTCCATTTACATTCATTTTGGATAAAGGTTTTATCGGCCAGCGGAATGAAGTTGTTATTTACGGAACCCGCTTCAATTCCATTAGCTACTTTCTGGACGGAGTATTGTTTAACGACAGGTATTCAAACTCGTTGGATTTAAATCATACTCAATCGGAGTCAATAGATTCAATAGAAATAATTCCTGCACCGAGAGGATTCTTGTATGGTCCTGTAAACAATGCGGTCAGTGTTAATTTAATAACGAAAGATTTTATTTCGAAAATTCCTTATTCCAGGATTAAATACTATGAAGGTCCTTTCGGAGAGGCAATGTTCGACGGAGTATTCAGTGCAATGCTGTTTAATAAACTAAATTTCTTTGCTGACATTACAAACAGGAAAACAGATGAAAGCTTTGAGAACAGCAGCTACAGCATCTGGCAGGCAAGTGCTAGATTGAAATATCTGCTTTCAAATAAACTTAATTTGTCCGGCAGTTATAATTTTGTTCATTCGGAAACAGGTCTAAACGGAGGAATTGATGTTGACAGCATCAGCCGGATTACGGCCAATATCGACAGTCTTCTTTATGATGAAAGATTAGCTCCTGTAATTTATCCGAGTGTTCTTCAGAAAAATAAGCAGCATCATTTTAATTTGCGGACCCTTTGGAATCCTACAGAGAATTTAAAAACTGATCTTAATCTTTATTATAAATTTTATCTGGATGAAAAAGATAATCTTGAAAATCATGTTGAAGATATCGAATTACTTAATACAAGCATAAAAAGTAAAATTCTCGGAGTTTTTTTAAAAGAAAATTTTAATTATGGGATTTTTAATTCCCAAATAAATTTTAATTATGAATATCATGATTATTTAGTCCTGGATAAAATTGGACCTTCTTTAACGGTTCCGGATAATGCCATGATAAGGAATTCATTTTCTCATAATATTTTTTCGGTTTCCCCGGTAATCTCAATTCTTTCATTTGACAGCAAATTAATATTCTCGGTATTTTATAAGTATTATAAAAAAATAAATTTAAATGTTAGTCTCCCTGCTTTAAATGGAGCGGGAATCGACGTATCCTATAAATTTAATTCAAAGTATAGTTTTTATTTAGGTTACTCAGGGTTTGAATTCATCCAGAACTTTGAAAATATAGAGACTATAGAAGCCGGCGCAAGGTATTCAGAAAAAAATATTTTTTTTGATCTAAGATTCTACAACAGGGAAATTCCGTACGGTCTAATCAGTAGTAATTTCGAAGGTAGGCCTATAATAAATTCAAATATCTCTGGAATTGGAATTGGAGCTGAAATAAATTTATGGAAGATTCAACTTGAATCCCAATTAAATATACCTGGAAAGGAAACTTTCTATAATCAATTTCAATTAAGAGGGGGGGTGTTCTACAAGGATGTTCTTTTTGATTCAAGCTTGGCTCTTAAGACTGGATTTGCTGTGTATCGTTTCAGCAGGCAGGAGTTAATAACTCGTATTCCAATTAAAACAGGGAGTTCAAAACCAAGGATTGATTTTACTTTAGCAGGTGAAATACAAAATTCCGCAATAGTTTATTTTGCCTGGGAAAATCTATTGAACGAGAACTATTACATTGTCCCCTATTACCCCATGCCTGAAAGAAGCATCAGGTTCGGCATAGCCTGGGAAATTTTCAACTAACCGGAACTTAAACTCCATTACTCCAAAACTCCAGCACTCCAAAATCCAATTCCTAGGGTTAAGGATTCTGATTAAAGGCTCATCATATCTTTAAACTTAACCGACTGCCTTCTCGATACTTCTATTTTCGATCCGTCCTTCATTTTTACAAGCAATCCGCCGTTCAGCCATTGCTCAACTTTATCGATATATTTTAAATTTATGATATGCTTTCTGTTTGCCCTGAAGAAAGTTTTATTATCCAGCCTCTCATCTAAATAATTTAATGTTCTCAGTATTAAAGGTTTTACATCTTCAAAATATAAACGGACATAATTTCCCTCTGATTCAAACAAGCGTATTGATGAAAGTTTGACAAACCAGCAGCGTTCCCCGTCTTTAACAAAGATTTGATCATTTTCCGATAGGATCTGTTTTTCGCTTTTAGAGACGTGATCCTTCCTGTTTTTTTCAACAAGCTTTTTAATGGTCTCTTCCAGCCTTTTCGGTTCTATAGGTTTCAAAAGATAATCCATTGCATTATATTCAAATGCTTTCAATGCGTATTCATCATAAGCTGTTGTGAAGACAACTGTCGGCACACTGTCCAGTTCTTCAAGAAGCTCGAAGCCGTTTTTGCCCGGCATCTGAATATCGAGAAATATTAAATCAGGATTAAACTTGCTTATTTTTTCTAGGGCATCTTCCGTATTGACAGCTTCTCCGACAATATTAATTTCTTTAAATGGGGTCAGCAGGCGCCGAAGTTCTACGCGTGCTAATCTTTCATCATCAATGATTAAAGCTTTCATTTATTTGTACCTCCCGTCGGAATTACTATTTCTGCAAATACCTGGTTCCCCTCTTTATTTTTTATTGTGAAGAGTGCATCTTCTCCGTAAATCAGGTTCAAGCGGTGCTTGGTATTGTTTATTCCAAAACCTTTAGAATTTTTCAAATCTTCTTCACGGATATTTCCCGTATTTTTTATTAGAATATGAAGCTGCGAATCTCTTACTATCGAATCGATAGAAACTTCCCCTCCTTCTTTGCTTTTTGAAATCCCATGCTTTATTCCGTTCTCCACCAATGTTTGAATCATCATCGGCGGTATCTCTATTTTGGTTGACTTCGGATCAATATTAATTTTATACTTTAAACGCTCTTCAAACCTCATCGATTCAAGAGAAAGGTAATCGGCTACTGTCTGCATTTCTTCCTCAAGCGGCACGCTCTCGCTTCTTTCAATCTTCAACGAATATCTGAGAATGTTTGAAAGTTTTGTAACTGCAATTTGTGCATTTTGCGGATCTTCCTGAATCAATGCCCTGATGCTGTTTAGTGCATTAAACATAAAATGAGGATTAAGCTGGGATTTTAACGTTTTAAGCTCAAAGTCTTTTACTGCTGCTTCCCAAATATAAGATTCAATCTCAACCTTTTTATAGTTTTCAAAATAATGAATAGAAAAGTAGATTAAGGACCAGAGAAGAATAACGCCGCTTAAGTTAAACATTCCCATCATTAACATTGCGGGTTTAAATTTTGAGGGATCATACTGACCCATTTGAAAATTTACAAGGAAAGCTAAAAAGTACATAAAAATTCCGATGAACACACTCGAAAGAAGTACTCTTGGTATTAACCTTTTTAAAGGAAGATTTATCCATCCTCTTTTTTTAAGGATTAATTTATAGATGTGAGTTAATAAAATTCCGCTTACGAATAAAGAGCTAAGAACTAAAATCCTGCCTATATTCAGCTGGTCGAATGAAGCTATTAAAATTAGGTTTACGAATGCAAAAGAAAGCCATCCGGAAAGTTGGGAAATCCAATATATAGTTTTTCTATTCATCTTTAAGCTGGTTGCTTCAGGTACCTCCGTAAGGTTATTTAGGGCATGCAGCCGGAAATTATTTACTTCCATTAAATATAATCTTATCCTTTCTAAAAACGAAATATATTAATGCATCACAGCTTTGCTGAATGACTCATTCAGATCATCTCAAAAATAGTTACCTATTATATAAAACCCGGTTTTTTTATTATTGGTGGATTTAAATAGGGATAACCGGATTTTTCGGCGTGACCTTGAATGTTCGGATGAGTATAAAATGTGTAATATAAACCTTAATGCGATTAGAGCAGAACGGTGTTATCTTTCATCGGCACTTTCCATTTCGTTTTCTTCTTCCCAATCATATTTTTTATAGGGGTCGGATTTCCGGAAGATAAAAGCACAAGCAATTCCCGTTAAAGCTCCATAAAGATGCGATTCCCAGGAAATTCTTTTATCAATCGGGAGCAGACCCCAGACCATACTGCCGTATAAAAAAATTACAAGGAGCGCAAGGGCAATTGACCTGGGATCTCTTCTAATTAAACCGCTGAAGAAGAGGAAGGAAGCAAAACCGTAAATTAGGCCGCTTGCCCCTACATGGTAGGCTGACCTCCCCAGCAGCCATACAGCTATTCCGGGAATGAAATAAATCAGTAAAATTACTTTTAATGAAGCATTTTTATAAAAATAAAGAATTCCTAAAGCCAGTAAAAAAACAGGAAGTGAATTTGCTACTAAGTGATTTATATCTGAATGAATAAGAGGAGAGGTTAAAATACCTATTAAACCATAGATGTTTCTGGGAAATAGACTTAGTTTAATAAGGTTAAAATCAAAAACTATTTCAGTGATTTTTATAAACCAAAGAATAAACAAGAAGCTGCCGGAAATTGCGGTGCATTTAATAAATAACTTTTTATCCTGGTTCATCAATAATCTTCAATGTAAATAATCATTAATCAAGATAAGATACCTGAAATACTCCGAATCAGACTTGAGCCTTTCTTCGTTTTTGTATGCTTCTTGCAACCATCCAGCAGAAGGAAGCCCATGCAGTACCGACTGCCCATCCGCCGATAACATCTGTGGGATAATGTACCCCCAGGTAAATCCTGCTGAATCCTATTATAAAAGTTAAAAATAATGCCACAATAATTATGTATACCTTTAATTTTCTTACCGGTTCAATTCTCGCAAGAAGTGATGCCTGAGTAAGATAAACAACAGCAGACATCATTGAATGTCCGCTTGGAAAGCTTAGTGATGTAACTTTCATGAAGTGAATTACAACCGTGGGCCGTTCCCTTCCGATCAATTCTTTTAGCCCAAAGCTTAATAGTGTTCCCCCGATAGTTGCAGCAAGTATCAGCCACATACTTTGATATTCCTTTTTCAGCATTAAGAATAGAACCACGCCCGAGGTGATTAAAAAAATTACAGTCCCTCCTCCTAAAGCAGTTATATCAACCATTACTTCTTTCAGCCATAAAGGACCTCTTGGTAATCCGATATCAATACTGTTACGGAGAGATGTTAAGATCCATTCATCAAAAGACTGTGTTGATCCCTCAACTACTGCTTCGGAAATTGCAATAAAAAGCCATACACCAAAAATCATTGCGAATGATACAATAAGTATGCTTATTTCCTTATGGGCCAATTCTTTTAAGGTGCTTTTAAGTTTAGAATATTTGGAAGATAAATTCATTTTTGGTAAATCTAAAATATTTGTAATAGTTAATTAGCAAAGATAAACTCCGCTGAACTTCAGTCAAAATTAAGACGGCGGCAATATTAAACTTCTATAATCTTCTGTCAAGGATTGCGAATACACAATTTTTACAGAGAATTCAGATTTATTATATTACTTTTATCATTGTCCTTAATTAAGCATCATAATTTGAATATGAATAAACGCTCTCTGAAATCTTTGGAAGTTACCGAAAAAGATGAACCTTTAAAAAAGGATATCCGTGAGCTGGGAATTATACTTGGAAATGTGCTCAAGGAACAGGAAGGTGTTGAAGTTTTTCATATAGAGGAAAAGCTTAGAGCATTAACCAAGGAATTAAGAACAAATTACACCGATAATATTTATAAAAGGATAATATCCCTTATTGAAAAACTGGATATTAAAAAAACGTATAAGGTGGTCAGGGCGTTCTCTACATATTTTATTCTTGTTAATGCTGCCGATGAAGTTCACCGCATTAGAATGTACAGATCTCAAATTTCTATGAATGAATCAGCACCGAAAGGATCTGTCGATGAAGCTTTGTCAATTTTAAATAATTCAAATTTGACGAGAGAAAATGTAAAAGAAATACTTGATGCGGTTGAAATTATTCCTGTATTCACCGCGCATCCGACTGAAGCTACCCGGCAGACAATACTTAGAAAAATATTGAGAATAAGCCAGCTTCTTCTGCAGAGAGAACTAATAAAATATACTCATGAAGAAGAGGAAGAAATAAAACGTGAGCTTCATACCGTAATAACTTTATTGTGGCAGTCCAACGAAATAAGATTTCATAAAATAACCGTAATGGACGAAATACAAAGGGGATTATTCTTTTTTAAGGATATTTTATATGATGTTCTGCCTAAATTTTATATCAGGCTGAATTTGAAATTATCATCCTTCTTTAATATTGAATCCCCTTCTCCCATAGTCATAAAGTTCGGCTCATGGATGGGAGGAGACCGGGACGGCCATCCGTATGTAACCGAGGGAATTACAAAAAAAACATTACTCAATAATAAAAAGCAGATAATCAACCTCTATCTGCAGGATCTCGAGCCGTTGTATACTTACCTAAGCACTTCATCAATAATAATTCCGGCTGATAAAGAATTAGTTGATTCGGTAAAAAGAGATGATGCGGTTCTTAAAACTAAAAAGACAAACGGACTTATGCGAGATCCTTCTGAAATTTACCGCAGCAAACTCTTCCTTATCTCAAGAAAGCTTCTTAAAACTTTAGACAATGAAAAAAGAGGTTATAAAAACAGTCAAGAGTTTCTCGATGACATGAATCTAATTTATCAAAGTTTGTGCAACAATAAAGGCAAAATTATTGCAGAAAATAGGGTTCTCCCTTTTATCTATAAAGTTAAAACCTTCGGTTTCCATTTCGTTTCAATCGACATTAGGCAGAATACATCATTGCTCCGGCTTGCAGTAAACGATCTTATCAAAAATATTGGTCTGCGGGGAAATTTTTCCCGGCTAAGTGAAGAAACCAAAATAGAATACCTTACACAGCATGCAATAAAATCATCCTTTCTTAAAAAAAACAGACTGAAGAAATCTACAAAGCAGGTAATGAGCGAACTTTCGTTAATTAAATGGGGTAAGGAAAATATTTCAGAGGAAGCAACTAATGATTTTATAATAAGCAACTGTTCCTCGGTAAGCGATATTTTGTCGGTGCTATTTCTTGCAAGGCACGTCGGACTTGTAAAATTTTCAAAGGGAGAGATGCTTTCTTCCGATGTTGATATTCTTCCGCTCTTTGAAACTATTGAGGATCTAAGAAATTCTGCCGATGTAATGAATGCGCTTTTAGAAAATAAGGTTTACTGGCAGCATCTCATGCTTAGAAATAAAATTCAAAAAGTAATGATCGGATATTCCGACAGCAATAAGGACGGCGGAATTGTTACATCAAATTTTGAATTGTACAAAGCTCAGAAAGCCATAAAAAATATCTGCGATGAAAAAGGAATCGAGCTGGTTCTCTTTCACGGCAGAGGAGGCAGCACTTCACGGGGCGGCGGACCTGTTAGCGAATCGATTTTAGCACAGCCGAAAGGTACAATCGACGGAAAGATTAAAATTACAGAACAGGGCGAAATGATTTCTACAAAATATTTGATACCTGAAATAGCCGAGAGAAGTTTGGAGTTAATGGGCTCTGCAGTAATATTGAAAACTGCTGAATCTAAATTTGGAATTGAGGAAAATATGGATAAAGAACCGGATAATTTTCAATTAATATTTGAAGAGATAAGCGAAGAAGCATTTAAACATTACAAAAAACTAATAAATCAACTAAGGTTTCCGGAGTATTTTAGGACTGCAACTCCGATAGATATAATTGAAAGAATTGAAATCGGCTCCCGTCCCCCCTCCAGGAGTTCAGGCGAAGATATCCGCACACTTAGAGCTATTCCGTGGGTTTTTGCATGGACACAAAACCGGCAGACAATTTCCGGCTGGTACGGCTTCGGCTATTCCATCAGCTCATGTATCGAAAGAGGTATAGTGTCGATGGAGGATTTAAAAAGAATGTACAAAAATTGGGAATTCTTTAAAGTTCTTGTTGATAATATCGAAATGGTTCTTTTAAAAACAGATATGATAATTGGGAAGGAATATATATCCCTGTGCCCGGATAAGTCATCTGCGATACAGATTTTTAATATGATTAATGAAGAATATGAAAGATCGTTGAATATTCTTTTGGATATAACCGGTGAAACAGATCTCCTTGATTACGATAAATCTCTTCAGAGATCTATACTCCTAAGAAATCCATACATCGATCCCATCAGTTTTATACAAATAAAATTTATTAGGCAGTACCGGGAAAAAAATGCGTCAGCCAGAAAAAAGAAGCTGCTGCTTTCTCTATTACGTTCAACCGTGAACGGAATCGCTTCCGGATTAAGGAATACCGGCTAAATCAAGAAAAACAATGTTCATATGATTTTATTTTACTAGTAGAGATAATTTTGTCTTAAGAAAGGATAAATTTGAATGGATCTTTTGTGCTGTTTTTAAGTAAAAATAGAAAAGCA
>Ga0105094_10001225_pt1 | contig 13391 bp, 12 predicted proteins | sample PPLLak1March2015_2_FD_87023 | JGI IMG/M metagenome (GOLD analysis project Ga0105094, IMG submission 87023) | Freshwater sediment microbial communities from Prairie Pothole Lake near Jamestown, North Dakota, USA - PPLs Lake P8 Core (3) Depth... | ecosystem: Environmental > Aquatic > Freshwater >...
GGTTTTCAATCGGCTACGGTTTCGACGCGATTGCCATCGCCCTGCTGGGAAAGACACACCCGCTCGGGGTGGTGCTGGCAGCCATCCTGTTCGCCGGGATGCGCAATGGCGGCACTCGTATGCAATTCCTGACCCAGATCCCGGTGGACATTATCTCGGTCATCCAGGCCTTGATCCTGCTTTTCGTGGCTGCCGACGCCATTATCCGCTACATTTACCGCATCAAAGTAGAAGAAGAACGCGTCACATTGACACGCGGGTGGGGAGGTTAACATGGACTGGCGCCGTTTCGGTTTTATCTTCCTGGTCATTGCGGTCCTTTTTGGCGTGGTCGTCGCAATTGGCAGCAAAGCAGACTCGCCTGTTCTCATCATCACCAGTATGCTGGCAACCACAATCGCTGTCGCTACTCCCCTGACGCTTGGCGCACTCTCAGGCATCTTCTGTGAGCGCGCAGGCGTGGTCAACATTGGCATTGAAGGCATGATGCTCGGTGCGGCCTTCTTCGGCTGGCTGGCAGCCATCTACATGAACACCATCTTCGGATTTGCGCCGCTCCCCAGCCTGCTCATTGGCGTGCTATTCGCCATGCTCTCGGGAGGTCTCTTTGCCCTCTTGCACGCCGTGCTCTCGGTCACTTATAAAGTAGACCAGATCATCGGCGGGACAGTCATCAATATTCTGGCCGTAGGCGTGACCGGCTTTCTCAACCGCCAGTTATTCTTCGAAAAGGGCAGTATCTTTGGCGGCCAGGTACCGCACGCTCCGGGAGTATTGCCCCGTATCCAAATCCCATTCCTGGCCGACATTCCTGTTGCCGGGCGTATATTCGACCAGCAACCGATCACGATTGCAGCCATATTGTTGGTCATCATCGCACACTATGTGCTCTTCTATACTCCCTGGGGTCTGCGTACGCGCGCCGTAGGCGAACATCCCAGAGCTGCCGATACGGTTGGCATCAACGTAGCTTTCATGCGCTATGCCAACGTCGTCATCGGCGGTATGTTGGCCGGGCTGGGCGGCGCCTACTTCACGCTCGAATCCGTCCCCTCGTTTGAGCCGCTGATGACCAACGGGCGCGGCTTCATCTCCCTGGCTGCCATGATCTTCGGCAACTGGTCACCTTTCGGAGCCTGGGCTGCTTCCTTGGTCTTCGGCACAGCGCAAGCTTTGCAGATCAACCTGCAATTCTACCGCCCCTTGATCCCGGATCAATGGGCTTTTCTGCAAAATGCCTACATTGTCGGGTTGGCTCCCTATATCCTGACCATGCTCATCCTGACCGGTATCATCGGCAAGACTACTCCGCCGGCCGCAGACGGCGTGCCTTACGAGAAATAGGAGGACGAGATGACAGACAATAACATCATCCTCCAGGCCAGGGGTGTCACCAAGCGCTTCCCCGGCGTACTAGCTAACGACAAAGTAGATTTCGACCTCAAAAAGGGCGAGATCCATGTGTTGCTCGGTGAAAACGGCGCCGGGAAAACCACGCTGATGAACATCCTTTATGGGCTTTACCACCAGGATGAAGGCGAGATGCTCGTCAATGGGGTAGCCGTCAAAGTTGACAGTCCAAACGATTCGATCGCGCTGGGCATCGGCATGGTACACCAGCACTTCATGCTTGTCCCGGTTTTCACGGTTGCAGAGAATGTCATGCTGGGCGACGAAACAACCCGACGCGGCATACTGGACCGAAAAACTGTCTCCGCCAAAGTGAAGGAGCTCTCGCATCAACATGGACTGGATGTTGACCCCGAAGCTTTGGTCGGACAGCTACCCGTCGGCATTCAACAGCGCGTCGAGATCGTTAAAACGCTCTATCGGAATGCACAGATCCTCATCCTCGATGAACCAACTGCCGTGCTCACACCGCAGGAAGCCGATGAACTCTTCGTCATCATGCGCGGGCTGACCGAACGCGGCGTCTCGATCATATTCATTACCCACAAGCTCAAAGAAGTGCTGGCCGTTGCAGACCGCATCACCGTCATGCGTTCAGGTCGCGTGGTCGGCACTGTCACGCCCGAAGAAATGAATGAAGCCAAGCTAGCTTCCATGATGGTGGGCCGCGAGGTCATCCTCAAGGTCAAAAAGGGCGAAGCCGAGCCAAAAGAAAAGATCCTGATCGTTGAAAATCTGGAAGTACAGGATGACCGCGGACTGGAAGTCGTGCGCGGGGTATCCTTCGAAGTACGGGAAGGCGAGATCCTGGGTATTGCTGGTGTGCAGGGCAATGGCCAAACCCAGTTAGCCGAGGTGCTGACCGGTCTTCGTCTTGCCAAAAAGGGCAGTATCTTTATGAACGGCAAAGACGTAACCGGCAAGACGCCTCGACCCATCATCGAGGCCGGCCTGGCGCATATCCCTGAAGACCGTCAGCGCCATGGGCTTGTGCTGGGAGACACAGTTGCCGACAACCTGGTGTTGTGCACCTACTACCAGCCGCCGTTTGCCAAGTGGATCGTGATACAGCAGGAGGCAGTGGATGCCAACGCTCGTAAACTGATCGAAGAATACGACGTGCGTACGCCCTCGCCCTTTGTGCTGACTTCCAAATTGTCGGGCGGCAACCAGCAAAAAGTCATTGTGGCGCGCGAACTCAGCCGGGACGTGAAGCTGCTGATCGCTTCCCAGCCGACTCGCGGCCTAGATGTGGGTTCCATTGAATACATCCACAAAGAGATCATCGCCATGCGCGACCGGGGTATCGGCGTGCTGCTCATCTCCGCTGAACTGGACGAGATCATGGCCCTCTCCGACCGCATTGCCGTGATGTATCGCGGACAAATCGTCACCACGGTGGATGCCAAAAAGGCCACCCGCGAAGAGCTTGGTTTGTGGATGGCAGGTTCGCACGCCTGAGTTATTCTTTGTAGTGTAGGAGAAGTCCAAAAATAAGGGTTGGACGTGCTGCACACGTCCAACCCTTATTTTTGGTTTTTTTTACGAACTGTGTGAGTCCAATTGTTATGAGGCTGTCCAAAAAGCCTGCTTTTTCCTTTTTGGACAGCCCGAAGTGGGAGAAAGTGCTGTTAAATTGTCCCGATCTGTGGATTGCAGACCAAAAAAACATCTAAATTAGCCCACAAGTGGGAGATAAAAAAGGGCTGCCTACTTTTTAGACAGCCTCTTTGTATTCACCGTTTTGGGGGGCATAAAAAACAGGACGTTTTCTCCAGCCTGCGATACAATTAACATTAATATTTTGTGCAATTGTATGGAGGATGAGAGAATGTTCAAAATCACCCGGCTCGCTTCGATTCTTTTAACCCTTGTGTTTGGCATTTCCGCTTGCAACCTGCCCTCAAACGCCACTCCAACACAAGGCGCAGACGCTGTCTTAACCGCTGCAGCCCAAACAGTGGAAGCCAACCTGACCCAGGCTGCTATCCTTAACCCGCCAACTGTGCCGGTCATACCGACCAGCACTATGGGCCCGCCAACGGTTACACTGGCTGTTTCCACCAGTACCCAGCCTGTTGCCATAAATACTCAAATCTGTGACCTGGCGCTATTTATCAAAGATGTAAACATTCCTGATGGCACAGAGTTCGAACCCAACGAGACTTTCACGAAGACCTGGCGTCTCAAAAACATTGGCACATGCACCTGGAGCGGATACTCACTTGTGTTCGACTCCGGCGATGCAATGGGTGGCCCAGCTTCCACACCGATTGGCTCTGTTTCGCCCGGTCAGGAAGTTGACCTTTCAGTCAATCTAAAGTCCCCCGGCTCTGATGGGTCATACAAGGGCTATTGGCGCATCAAGAACAGCGCGGGAGTGCTGATCCCCGTTTCCAGCGGGTACCAGAGCAAATCCTTCTATGTAGAGATAAAAGTAAAATCTCCCGCTCCCACACCAACAAACACTGTTGCGCCTAAGGCTGATTTGATCATAAACTTGCTCGAACTGACGCCTTCAACGCCAACACAGGGACAACCCGTTGCAGTCAAGGTTCAGGTATACAACCAGGGGAATGCAGCTGCAGGGGCTTTCAAAGTGGCTTGGTGGCCCGGAGAAAATTACCCAAATCCGGCTTGTGAATGGGATGTCCCCTCACTGGTTGCGATAGGCGGCCTTGTGCTGAACTGCAATTACGCAGGTTACCCAAGTCCATATGGTTCAATCGTAACCAAAGCCAGCGCTGACACCGGCAATGCCATTTCTGAAAGCAATGAAGGCAACAACGATGCCAAGGTGACAATCAGCGTTAATAGTCCTTAGCCTCTATTTTATAGATTCTACGAGCGCCCGGCAGGCGACCGGGCGCTTTTCATGAGTATTTTCTAATGTCCAGGCAGTATAATATTTCGCTGGCAAATCTCTATCATTGCCGAAAGGACACAGAATGAAAAGAAATCGAAAGTACAACTTTCTATCCATTCTCATACTCTTTGCCCTGCTTTTGAGCTCCTGCGGCAGCGCTGCTGTAGAAACCGACACGATTTCTACAGCAGTCGCTATGACGGTGGCTGCGCAGGAAACGGAAAGGGCACAGGCCACGGCCAGGGCAACGGCATCGTCCCCGCAGGGGGATGCAAGCCAGACGTCCACGCCTGAAGCGGCTGATGTTACATCCACACCGACGAAAGCGCCTACGTTCGCGCCGCCTACGGCTCCCGGGCCAATTGGTTCAGGGGATCCCTGCCTGCTCGCTAACCTGGTTAGCGAAACCATTCCTGACGGTATGATCATGCAGCCGGGCGAAACCTTTTGGAAGACCTGGCGCCTAAAGAACAACGGCACTTGCACCTGGAACTCTGCCTACAAGATCGTCTACTGGAGCGGCGACTTGATGGGCGGTCTGCTCGAATACCAGCTTCCAGAAGAGGTCGGCCCTGGAGAAGAAGTGGATATTACGCTTTATATGAAAGCGCCGACATCAAACGGAAACTACACCAGCTCCTGGAAACTTCAGTCGGAATGGGGAGGTCAATTCGGCGTTGGCCAATATGACACACCCTTTTATGTGCAAGTAAACGTCAACGATGAATCGAATCCCGATTACGGCGTTACGAACGTGACGTATAACATTGTCCGCGACCCTGCTGCGGGGTGCGCGACCAACGTGTGGTACTACGTGAATGCGACCATCACAACCAATGGTCCGGCGGTTGTCAATTATCAATGGCTGCAAAGTGATGGAAACAATACCGGCACGGGAAAAACGCTGAAATTCAGTGAGGCTGGCTCTCAGACCATAACACGCTCCTGGTCATTCCATCTGGGGGCAACACCCGGCACGAAATGGATGCAAATCATCATCCATGAACCCAATTACCAGGAATATCCACAGGCGACTTTTGTTTACGATTGCAAGTAAATTGTGAAAGCTTCAAAAACAGCCGAGGTTCCCACCTCGGCTGTTTTTTATGGGAACCTTGATGGACGGAATAACGTCTTTAACCAATGAGAATATGCTATTCTATTCCTGAAAGGATACAGAGGTTCTTATGAAAAAGAGTCTCGTAAAAATTCCATGGATTGCTCTTCTGGCGCTCATCCCTCTGGCCTGCAACCTGGGCGTAAATGCGCATCCGGACGCATCTGCTACTTTGAATCCGCTCTACACAGCCGCCGCACAAACCCTGGAAGCGATGGCAACACAAGCCAATACCACAGATAGTGCGCTTGCCACTTCAACGCTATCCCCCGGGGAAAATCTAACAGCAACGCCGACCTCTACATTGTCCTTTGCAACCTCTACCCTGTATTTGTCGCCTGTGCCTGTCAAACGCTGTGACGCCGCGGCTTTTGTCAAAGATGTGACCATCTCGGACGGCACCATCCTCAGCCCGGGAACCACATTTGCAAAAACATGGCGCTTACAAAACGTGGGCACATGCACTTGGACTTCCTCCTACGCGCTGGTTTTCATCAGCGGTGATGGTTTGAGTGGACCCAGTAGCGTAAGCCTGCTTGGGAACGTAAACCCGGGCGATACTGTGGATTTGACCGTAAATTTGGTTGCGCCTTCTCAAAAGGGCCATTATCGCGGCAACTGGAAGCTGCGCAACGCATCCGGTGTCTTGTTTGGGATTGGTACACAAGCCGACACGGCGTTCTGGGTAGATATCAACGTCAGCGGGCCTGAATTTGTAGCTTATGACTTCGTCGCTAACGCCTGCAACGCAGACTGGAGAAACAACGGCGGGCCTCTTCCCTGTCCTGGCTCTGATGGGGACGATGAAGGGTACGTGCTTAAACTGTCCGCGCCACGCATGGAAAATGGAACAACCGAAAATCAACCCGGCCTGCTGACGACACCCAGGCATACAGCCAAAGGATATATCCAAGGCAGATATCCTGTATTCAAAGTACAGCAGGGCGATCATTTTTTGGCAAAGGTCAACTGCCAGTACAATGCCAATACCTGTGATGTGCTCTTCCGCCTGGAATACAAGATTGACGATGGTCAGATAAAAACTCTAAAGGAATGGCATGAAGTATACGAAGGCAAGTATTATTTGGTTGACCTAGATTTGAGTTTCCTGGCAGGAAAAAATGTCAAGTTTTACCTGACAGCGTTGGCGAACGGCTCGAAAGGCAAGGATCATGCTCTCTGGCTGGCTCCGCGTATCGTGCGCCAGGGCACGCCACCACCGACACCGACACCAACAGTTACATACACGGCAACAGCCACTGCAACTCCAACATCCACGCCGACTTCGACGCCAACGGAAACACCGACAGCTACAGCCACACCATAGATATAACTGTTTTGAGTTATTCTGGCTGCCATCCTACTTTTTGGGGATAAGCAGCCAGGGATAATTTGCATGGAGCAAGGTGCGTTATAATGAAAAGGCGAGATCAATTCTCCGCTTGTCATGTCAGGAATTATGCGGTCAAGGGAGAAGCCCGAAAATAAGGGGGACGGGCTACGCCCGTCCCCCTTATTTTCGGTATCATTTCGCGAACTACGTAAGCTCTAAATGTATTACTACATGGAGGCATCGAATGCGAGAAGGAATAAAATTTTGGCTGGCCAGCTTACTTGTGCTTTCGCTTTTCCTGTCAGCTTGTACCTTCGGGCAAGAACCTGAACCCACACCGGATGTTGGCGCCATTTTCACGGCAGCAGCGGAAACTGTTCAGGCGCAATTCGCCCTACAACTTACGCAGACAGCCCTGGCTGCACCCACAGCCACACTCCCCCCACTCCCGCCAACTGCAACCCTCATGCCCACATTTGCGCTTGATGGTTCTAACAACGCTCCAGCAACCACTCCACTTGCAACGCTAGGGGTTGGTACGCAGTCATCCATATTCCCCGTCCTGGGAACACCCACACCCCTGGCGGCTTTAGCCACAGAAGCGGAACAATGTAATAACTCTGCCTTTATTGATGATGTCACTTACCCAGATGGTACTGAAATCAGATATGATGAGCAGCGCATTCAAAAAGTCTGGCGAATCCAGAACACAGGTACCTGTACCTGGGACGATGGCTACGTCTTGGTACAGTACAGTGGCGATAATATGAACGCATCAAAATGGCAGATCATTTACAAGAAGGAATTTGTTGAGCCCGAAGAAATTGTCGATATATCAGTCGAAGTGAGCGTTCCATCGACCCCAGGGGAACATGGCGGCTGCTGGAGAATGCAATCAGACAACGGCTACTACTTTGGGACGCCAATGTGCATGCTCATAAAGGTTAAGTAAACGCCAGGTTTTATCTGTTATATCCGGGAGACCCTATGATCAAAAAGATAGTTTTTTTTCTTGCTCTAACGAGTCTTCTTTATGCCTGTGGGCCAACGGCGCCGGTTGCGCCCACCATCGATGTCAATGCGATCCACACCGCTGCCGCAGAGACTGTTATCGCCGAATTCACACAAACGGCGAGAGCCGTTCCTCCCACCTCGGCGGCAACTGCGACCGAAGCTGTCACCCTCACACCTGAGCCTGCTACACAGCCGCCCCAGACAGCAGTACCAACGAACAACCCTTTTGAATCTACTCCAACACAGATACTTTGTGACGACGCAATATGGGTGGCGGATGTCACTGTGCCGGACGGTACTCAGATGACGCCGGGACAGGATTTTGTCAAAACCTGGAAAATCCGCAACATCGGCTCCTGCACCTGGGGTACGGGGTACTCTGCCATCTTTGCCTATGGCGAAAAAATGAGTGGCGTTGCCGAGCCAATGACCGGGGCCGTTGCTCCGGGTGAAGAGGTCGAAATATCTGTCCGCTTCAAGGCGCCCGATAACGCCGGCGAATATTCCACTTACTGGCGTATGGCAAATGCCAGTAGTGTCCCATTTGGTGAAAATATCTTCATGCTCATCGTCGTCCGCTGAAATATGAGCCTCGAGGGTGCCATCAAAGACCAGGCGCGCCGGCTGGGGTTCACCCTGGCCGGCGTTACTACGCCTGGGCCGCCCCTCCACCTCTCCACATTCGAACGCTGGCTGGACGCCGAGCGCCACGGGGACATGCACTACCTTGCGGATGAGGGAGCCCGCGCGCGCCGTGGGGACCCGCGCCTGATCCTACCTGAATGCAAATCCATCCTCGTGCTGGCTGCACCTTACGCGGACCCGAAGTCTGCTGAGGCCTCCGAGAGGCCTGATCCAACCGGACGCGTGGCCGCCTACGCCTGGGGCAATGACTACCATAACATCTTCCCCAAAAAGTTACAGGAACTAATCGTCTTTATCGAAGAACGGGTTGGGCATCCTGTGCCTAACCGCTATTACACTGACACTGGCCCCATCCTCGAACGCGACCTGGCGCAACGTGCCGGGCTGGGCTGGATCGGCAAAAACACCTGCCTCATTAACCCCAAGCAAGGTTCCTATTTCCTGCTAGCAGAGATTCTGCTCGGCATCGACCTGGAGCCCGACCCACCCTTCACCACGGATCACTGCGGTACATGCACGCGCTGCATCGATGCCTGTCCCACCGCATGCATCCTGCCGGACCGCACCATTGACGCGCGCCGATGTATCTCCTATCTCACCATTGAATTGAAAAACGATATCCCGGACGAACTGCGTCCGCTGCTGGGCGACTGGGTTTTCGGTTGCGACGTCTGCCAGATGGTCTGCCCCTGGAACCGGTTTGCCAGCCCGCAGGGAGACGCATCTTTCTCCCCCCGGCCTGATACGCCTACCCCAAACCTGATCCGTGAATTGGAATTGACGCCCGAAACCTTCAATCGCAAGTTCAAAAACAGCCCGGTCAAACGCGCCAAACGACGCGGGTATCTGCGCAATGTAGCTGTAGCCTTGGGCAACTCGCAAGACTTCAAAGCCATTCAAGCGCTTGAAAACGCTTTGGAAGATTCTGAATCAATGATACGCGAACACGCAAGTTGGGCAATCGAAAGCATCAAAAAAGCACAAAATGAATAACAAAACACGCCTTCTCATTGCAACAAACAATAAAGGGAAAATCAAAGAAATAAAAGCTATCTTGCAAAATTTGGACCTTGAACTTATCCTTCCGGCTGACATCGGGCTGGAACTGGATGTGGTAGAAGATGGCCAGACCTACGCCGAAAACGCCGCCAAGAAAGCGCTGGTCTTCTCACAGGCCAGCGGTCTGACAGCCCTGGCCGATGATACCGGCCTCGAAGTGGACGCGTTGGGCGGCAGGCCTGGCCTGCACTCGAACCGTTTTGGCCCGCAACCATCCACTGAGGCCAGCAGGCGTGCCTACCTGCTGGAAAGCCTTAACGGCAAGCCCCGTCCGTGGACGGCCAGGTTCCGAGCTACGGTGGCAATTGCCAGCCCGGGAAGAGGCGTGAGGCTGGTCGAAGGGACCTGTCCCGGCGAGATCATCCCTGAGGAACGCGGGGTGGGCGGATTTGGCTACGATCCTATTTTTCTGTTAGCAAGTCTAAATAAAACCATGGCCGAATTGGAAATGGACGAAGAAAATCGCTTGAGTCACCGCGGTCAAGCGATTCGCAATGCCATTCCCATGTTGATCGAGCTTTTGGAAACCTAATATGGAATTTGAGCCAGGAAACCGGTTAACAAACTTGCCACCTCATCCGGCCGTTCAACCATAACCATATGGCCTGCCCCCTCAAGAACATGCAACTGTGCCCCCTCGATTTGATCCCTTAAATATTCCGAACGATTTGGGGGCGTCATGCGATCTTCACTGCCACAAATAAGAAGCGTGGGAACGCGGATCTTTTTTACATTGTCCATCATATCGAAAGCATCGCAGGCCAGAAGATCCCCATAAAGAACAGCCTGGCGTGTCTCTGCCATCTGCTTTACGGCCAGCTCTTTTAAGCGCTCATCAGTTGTAGAACTGTAAGAATTCTCAACGATCGTTTCAACAGCCGTGTGGAAGGCAGATGGGTTGGCCGCCATCTCAAGAGTAGACGGAGCCACCCGCATTTTTGCACCGCTCCCAACCAACCCCAGTCCAAGGACGCGTTTTCGAAATTGCAAAGCAAGGGAAAGGGCAATGGCGCTCCCCATGGAGAAACCGACCAGGACCGCAGCCGAAAGGCGCAGGGCCTTCATAAACTCGATAATTGCCTTACTGTACTCTCCGATATCCTGTCTGCCTATCCCCTCCGACTTGCCATGACCGGGTAAATCCAAGGTAAACATGCGTTGTCCGCTCAGGCGACGGATCTGGGGCGGCCAACTCAAATGAGACCCACCGCCTCCATGAAGCACTAACACAGACGGGCGATCACGCAATTCTTCTCCAGATGCAAAATAGTACAAACCAGCTGCAGTCGGCATAAGGCTCTATCGCTTGGCGTGATGCAGGCGGTCTGCTGCTTCTTCCGTAAGTGGAACATAGACCTGGACAAGCGTGCCCCTGCTATGCTGAGACTGGATATTCAACAGGCCATTGACCATTTCGGTTCGCTCACGCAGGTTGATCATTCCCAGGCTACCGCGCTTATCGTAGATCTTATTCATCGCTTGCACATCAAACCCGATACCGTCATCTTGAACTTCAAGTAGTGCAAGCCCGGGTTCCATCTCCTTTAGTCGCACCCAGATATTGGATGCTGCAGCATGTTTCCGTGCATTATTTACAGCTTCCTCGACGATATAGAAGATGACACCTTGCTTACCCATCTCCATATCCGCAACAATTTTTTCATTCACGTCAATCACGACGTTTTGTCTGTAAGTTTCGCGTATCTTCTCTGCCATGGATTCAAGCGCAGCTGTTAATCCTTGCGACTCAAGAATCAGCGGTCGCAAGGTAAAGAGCATATGACGGATTTCTTTGGTCGTCCGGTGTGCCAGGTCTTCGATTTTGACTAACTCGTTTAGAGCGGATTTAGTATCCCTATCGAACATGCGACGTGTCAAATTGATGCGCATGGCCATAGCCGCTACAGATTGCGTTGGGCCATCATGCAAGTCACGCGCCAGTTTCTTGCGCGCTTCCTCATGAACATCCATCATACGTTCTTTTTCTTCGATCAGGTCCTGGTACAGACGGGCGTTCTGGATAGCAATCACAACCTGACGGCCAATCATATCCAGTAAGTCTGTGCGCTCACGCATAAAGTAATTTGGGTCGGCGTGTGCGAAAAGCATTGCTCCGTACACATTAAAACCACTACGTAATGGAAAACAATAAGCTGCGGTGCAATTTCTCAACGCGATCACCCGTCCCAATTCCGGGTCAAAACTTATATTGTTCGTAAGAACAGCCTCGCCCTCATCAAGAACCCGCTTTAAAATCCCTTCACTACCATTCAATTTGATGTTGTGGTCGGCACTGGTAAAGCGTCGCGCTGATCTGATCTCCAGTTGATCGCCATTGAACAACATCATAGCGCTGATCAACCTTTCATCTTTTTCAGCATCAGGGTCAGGATTCAGAGCGACATAGCCAAGATCGAGCGCGGAATCCAATACGCGTTTATAGCTCAGTGTACTTGTCAGCGTGGCTGTAAGCTCATAGAGAGCGTGCCAGCGTTCATTCTCCATGCGTACACGTCTCTGCTCTTCGTCGAGGCGTATCACACGCATTTTGCGCAGGTGTTCGATCAATTTACGGCTGATAAACCCAAACAACAAACCGAGCCCTACTGTAACGGCAAGTACACCCAGGGATTTTTGCAGAAATCCTAAAGAAATCAGGCCATCCCACAGACTGGCAAGTTCCAGCGCAAAAAATAGCCATGCGATAACGAGCGCCCCCACCAGTTCAAAATAAATGGCTCCCATTAAAATAGGCAATAACCCGGCCCAAAAGACTGGCCCAGATAAGCCCCCTTGCAACCAGAAAAGCGCACCCGCCATCAAAAAATCAATTGCCAGGCTAATTTGACGGTGGTATGAGAACCGTAAATTCAAGCCGGCGAACACCGTCATTGCCAAATTCCAGATGACAAGCCCAATCAGCGGCCAAACGGGCGCTTCGGACAGCAACGTATCCCCCATAGCCAACGAAGCCACCATCCCTAACAACGTTAGCCAGCGCAAGGAGATGGCATACCAATCTGCGATGTAAGGGGTATCGAATGTACGCATAGTTCAATAATAACCCAAAAAAACTAAACCATCCTAAGGGGACCTTACAAATTACTTACCAACTATATTTTATATCCCATTTTCTGAAGATAGGAGCCAAACTGCTCAACCAAAATAGCTTGCTGCTCAGCAGAATAAGACTCTCGGAAACGACCGATCTTGCCCTTATAAAAATGCAGACCCTGCTGCCCCTCCGCTTTACCGGGACGATACTCCTCGATCACTTCCTGGATCTCCGGCCTGCTCCCGTCTAATTGAAGGAATTCAACCAGACGGGCTGATTCGGCATCATAGTCCTGCAACAAGTCTTCGTAGCGAGCGACGAGCACACCCTTTTCAGCTTGCCACTTCTCCCAAATCCTGACGTATTCCTGCATAAATGCCAGCGACTTCTCGAAATCACTCAGGTGCGAAAATGCGTTCGGGCGGCCCTTTTCTAACGCCCGTTGACCGTATTCATAAGCCGAGAGCATGGCATCGCGCGGGTCGCGGTAAATGTAGGTAGTCCGTAGCAAGCCCGTCGTCGAGAGCAGACGCGACCAGATCGTCGGCCCGGCATGTGCTTTGATGACGAAGGTCACCCCCGCCAGCGCGGGAACCGCCACCATCACCAGTCGTCGCAGGGAAAGTACGCCGATGTTGCAATTGACTTCCGTCAAGATGCCCTGTAAGCGATACTGTTCACGGATCTCACGCACATCGGCACAGCCCGTGGTTTTCATCAGGTCGTGGATCAGGTTGTAATGCCAGCCCGAACCGGCGCGCGGCATCCCAACAGAAAGGACAATCATGCACGTTCCTCCAGGGCGCTCTCAGAATGAATTCTCGACATACCGACCAGGATACCCAAGTTTACCCAAATATTGGGTGTAGCGAAAGAGTCCTGCGTGATATTA
>Ga0105094_10001227_pt1 | contig 13380 bp, 15 predicted proteins | sample PPLLak1March2015_2_FD_87023 | JGI IMG/M metagenome (GOLD analysis project Ga0105094, IMG submission 87023) | Freshwater sediment microbial communities from Prairie Pothole Lake near Jamestown, North Dakota, USA - PPLs Lake P8 Core (3) Depth... | ecosystem: Environmental > Aquatic > Freshwater >...
GAGCCTGCTGCATTTCACCGATTGCCACGCCCAGCTCAAGCCGATCTATTTCCGCGAACCCTCGATCAACATCGGCGTCAGCGGCTCCGCCGGCAAGCCCCCGCATCTGGTCGGTGAGGCGCTGCTCAAGACGTTCAAGATCGCCCAGAATTCGATCGAGGCACATGCCTTCACCTACCTGAATTTCGACGAGGCCGCGCGCCAGTACGGCAAGGTCGGCGGCTTTGCGCACCTGGCCACGCTGGTGAAGAGCCTGCGCGACCAGCGCAAGGGCCGCACCCTGCTGCTCGACGGCGGCGACACTTGGCAGGGCTCCGGCACCTCGCTCTGGACCAAGGGCCAGGACATGGTGGATGCCTGCAAGCTGCTGGGCGTGGACATCATGACCGGGCACTGGGAATTCACCTACGGCGCCGAGCGCGTCAAGGAGATCGTCGACAAGCACCTCAAGGGCAGCATCGAGTTCCTCGCCCAGAACGTGAACGACGCCACCTGGGGCGAGTCGGTGTTCAAGCCCTATGTGATCCGCGAACTGAACGGCGTGCAGGTGGCCATCATCGGCCAGGCGTTCCCGTACACGCCGATTGCCAATCCGCGCTGGATGGTGCCGGACTGGAGCTTCGGCATCAACGACGACAACATGCAGAAGATGGTCGACAAGGCGCGCGCCGAGGGCGCCAAGGTCGTGGTGGTGCTGTCGCACAACGGCATGGACGTGGACCTGAAGATGGCCTCGCGCGTCACAGGTATCGACGCGATTCTCGGCGGCCACACCCACGACGGCGTGCCGGCCCCGAGCGTGATCGCGAACAAGTCCGGCAAGACCCTGGTCTGCAACTCCGGCTCGAACGGCAAGTTCCTGTCGGTGCTGGATCTCGAGGTCAAGGGCGGCAAGGTCACCGATTACCGCTACAAGCTGCTGCCGGTGTTCTCCAACCTGATCGAGCCGGACGCCAAGATGGCGGCCTACATCGAGAAGGTGCGCGCGCCGTTCAAGGCCAAGCTCGAGGAAAAGCTGGCGGTTACCGAAGGCACGCTCTACCGGCGTGGCAACTTCAACGGCACCTTCGACCAGCTGATCGTGGACGCCATGATCGAGGTGCAGGGCGCGGATATCGCGTTCTCGCCCGGTTTCCGCTGGGGCACGTCACTGCTGCCGGGCGACACCATCACCATGGAACATCTCATGGACCAGACCGCGATCACCTATGCGACCGCCACGCTCAACGAGCGCACCGGCGAACAGATCAAGACCATCCTCGAGGACATCGCCGACAACCTGTTCCACGAAGACCCGTATTACCAGCAGGGCGGCGACATGGTGCGCGTCGGCGGACTCAAGTACACCATCGACCCGACGCAGAAGATCGGCAAGCGCATCACCGACATGGAAGTGAACGGCCAGGCGCTCAATCCGACAAAAACCTACCTGGTCGCGGGATGGGCGAGCATCGAGCAGAATCCGGTCGGCAACAAACCGATCTGGGACGTGGTGGCTGAATACATGCGCCATAAGAAAACCATCAAGGCCGCCCAGCCGAATACCCCGAAGATCAAGGGCGTGGCCGGCAACCCGGGCCTGGCCTGAAATTGCGCAAGTGGTAACCAGAAGGGCCCCGGTTGGGGCCCTTTTTTTTACTATCTACACACCCGGTCGTAGGGGGCGGGTTTCAAACCCGCCCCTACATCAAACCCGCCACTACAATAAACGTGGCATTACAGATCCCAGAACCGCAACGGCCGATACTGCACGCCGTCGGCTTCGCTGACCGACTCCATCAGCGCAAACTGTTTCACTGCCCAGGTGATCGGCATGAGCGGCAGGCGCCCCGGATCCCTGCGTAGCTTGCGCGCCACCGTCAGATGCACCTCATAAGGCCGCTGCTCAGGGGTAAATCCACAGGCCTCAGCCCCATAGCGCAAGCCTGCGACCAGCGCCTGCAGTGCCGCAGGGGGTTTCATGCAGCCGAGCCAAGCCGCCTGGGGCCGGCGAAAATAGCCAAGGCGATCCAGCGTCAGGTCGAACGGTTCAGCCCGTACCAGGGAGGCGGCGTCTTCAAGACACAGTCGCTGCGCCGCCTCCACCGCACCGAGAAACACCAGGGTGCAGTGCAGATTTTCCGCCCTTACCCGGCGCCCGGCGTCGCGCGGCAGGAGCGCTGCGGCCGCCTGCGCGAGGCGCTGCTGCAACTCCGGTTCCGGCCACAGGGCAAAAAAAAGGCGCTGTGTTTCCACAGCGCCTTTCGGGTGCGACATAAACCGGCTCAGCCGTTTGCCCGCAGCGCGGCAATCCGCTCCTCGATCGGCGGGTGCGACATAAACAGCCGTTTCAGCCCGTCACCGATGCTGCCACTGATGCCGAACGCCGCCATCTGGTCGGGCAGCGGCGCGCTATGGCCGGCCTGGAGGGCCGTCAGCGCGCCAATCATGCTGCCGGTGCCAGCCAGATAGGCACCACCGGCATCGGCACGGAACTCGCGCTGGCGGCTGAACCACATGACGATCGTGCTCGCCAGGATGCCGAGCACCAGCTGCGCCACGATGCTGGTGACATAGAACGCCGGGCCGTAGCCGCGCTCGGTCTTGAACACCACCTTGTCCACCAGGTGACCGACGACGCGCGACAGCACGATGACGAAGGTGTTCACCACGCCCTGAATGAGGGCCAGCGTCACCATGTCGCCATTGGCCACGTGCGAGATCTCGTGACCGAGCACCGCCTCGACCTCATCGCGCTTCATGCCGCTCAGCAGTCCGCTGCTCACCGCCACCAGTGCGTGGTTGCGGTTCATGCCGGTCGCGAACGCATTCATCTCCGGGGAGTTAAAAATCGCCACCTCCGGCATGCCGATGCCGGCCTTCTCGGCCTGGCGGCGCACGGTCTCGACCAGCCACTTCTCGGTGGCAGTCTGCGGCTGTTCGATTACCTGCGCGCCCATGGCGCGCTTCGCCATCCACTTGGACATGGCGAGCGAGATGAACGAACCGCCCATGCCGAGCACCGCGGCCATGATCAGCAAGGCAGTCATATTGATGCCTCCCTGCTCGTTGAGCATGGTATCGATGCCCAACAACTGAAGGGTGACACTCAAAACCAACAACACAGCGATATTGGTCGCCAGAAAAAGCAGCACGCGCTTCATATGTTCTCCAAGTTAAGAAACCATTCAATTAGATTGGGGTAACAGGTCGAGAGTTCAACTACCCGCTTCCAAAGCTAGATTCTACGCGACATTCCCGAAGCCTGAAAAAAACGTCGCAGGCTTTATGGTTTTGGCATGATTTTGAGAATTTTTCCGGAACCATGATCGGCAAGGTATAGTTCCCGATGTTCATCCTGGCCGAAACTGCTCACGGCGTGTGGCAGGCGCAGGAGTTCGCCCTGAGCCACAACCCGGTCGTCGCGGACGCGCAGCGCCCACAGACGCTTGCTGACGTAATCGGCGTACAGATACGCCCCGCACAGGCCGGCTATGGCCGTGCCACGATAAACGAAACCGCCGGTCACAGAAAAGCCTTCCGGATGACGGTAAGTAAAGATCGGCGGTACGAAGCCGGACGGGTTGCAACGCGCGTTAACCGCAGGGGTGCAGATGTCGCCCTCCAGGACATTCCAGCCGTAGTTGCCGCCCTTGCGAATGATGTCGATCTCCTCCGCCCGGTCCTGGCCGACGTCGGCCAACCAAAGTGTGCCGCTGCGCGCGTCGAACGAATACCGCCACGGGTTACGCAGACCGAGCGCCCAGATCTCCGGGCGATAGCCCTTCTTGTTTACAAATGGATTGTCCGGCGGCACGCGATACGGCCGCGCACCATCGGCGCGATCGACATCGATGCGCAGCAGCTTGCCGAGCAACGAACCGGGGTTCTGGGCGTGACCCTGCGGGTCATTGGCGGCACCGCCATCGCCCATGCCGATGTAGAGATAGCCATCGGGACCGAAGGCAAGCTGGCCGCCGTTGTGATTGCTGTACGGCTGGCCGATGCGCAACAGCAGGGTTTCGCTTTTCGGATCGGCGCGTTCGGTCGACGCACGCCGCCAGCGACTGATGCGCGTGTGCAGACCCGTCGCGTCGCGCGCCGTGTAATCCACGAAGAACAACCCATTGTCACGATAGCGCGGATGGAAGGCGATACTGAGCAGCCCCTTCTCGCCGCCGCTCTCGACCTGCGCGCGGATATCCAGAAACGGCTCCGCCCGCACCTGACCCCGCTCGACCACGCGCACCACGCCGGCCTGCTCGACCACGTACAGCCGGCCACTGCCATCGGGCGCCACGGCAATGTGCACCGGTTCACGCAAACCTTGCGCGACCTGCTGGAGCGTCACCGGTGGAAAGCCGGCCTCGGCCGGCGGTTCGACGCAGGGGGTGGCCGCCTGCGCCGCCGACGCCCCCAGCAACGCTGCCAACAGGCCCGCGCAGCCCCGTTCCCACGAGAATAAATCTTTGCGCATCACCGTCCTCCCTGTTGGTTTCCGATTCTCCGCCTTCAGCTTATCATTAATAAAGCCCTACTTCGCAGGATCACGCTGGAACAGCCAAAGGAGCAGCCCATGAGCATCGGAGAAATCTGCAACCGCGAGACGGTATTTACCACGAAGGACAGCTCCATCAGCCAGGCCGCTCAGCTCATGCGCGAGCAGCATGTCGGCGATCTGGTGGTGGTGGAAGAAAAAGCCGGGCGGCGCATTCCGGTCGGCATCCTGACCGACCGCGACCTGGTCGTCGAAATCCTGGCCAAGAACGTGGACATGAATGCCGTGACCGTCGGCGACGTGATGAGCAATGAACTTTTGACCGCGCGCGAAAGCGACGGACTGTACGAGACCCTGCAGCGCATGCGCGCCAAGGGCGTGCGGCGCGTGCCGGTGGTGGATGCCGGCGGGGCGCTCGCCGGCATCGTCTCGGCGGACGACCTGCTCGATCTGCTGGCCGACGAGCTCACTGCGCTCGCCCGTCTGCTGTCGCGCGAGCAGGCGCGCGAACGCCAGAAACGCACTTAAGGCGGCGCGAATTTAGTGGCATAATGGGCGAATTGAAGCGCCACCGGCCTGAACAAGACTCAGCAGAACCTTTATAAAACATACAGTTATAGAACTTCTGACCAGAATCTGATCCGCATCTCCTCCGTTCCGGCGGGGCGAGAAGTACCGGTCGCGCAACCGATTTCGAAAATCACAGAGCCTTTAAGGAAAAACCCATGTCCGCCAAGCACCCTGTTATCGCTGTCACCGGCTCGTCCGGCGCCGGCACCACCACCGTGAAACGCGCGTTCGAGCACATCTTTCTGCGTGAGAAAATAAAACCGGTGACCATCGAGGGCGACAGCTTTCACCGCTACAACCGCGCCGAAATGCGCGACATGGTGAAAAAGGCCGAGGCCGGCGGCAACAAGCACTTCAGTCATTTCGGCGCCGACGCCAATTTGTTCGACAAGCTCGAAGAGATGTTCAAGACCTATGGTGAGAACGGCGGCGGTAAAAAACGCTACTACCTGCACAGCGAAGAAGAGGCGGCCGAACACAACAAGCGTCTCGGCACCAGCCTCAAGCCGGGCGAATTCACACCGTGGGAAGACATCGCGTCCGGCACCGACATGATGTTCTACGAGGGTCTGCACGGTCTCGTGGTGCACGACAAGATCAACATGGCCCAATACGTGGACCTGGGCGTCGGCGTCGTGCCCATCGTGAACCTCGAGTGGATCCAGAAAATCCAGCGCGACAACAAGGAACGCGGCTACTCACCCGAGGTGATTGTCGACACCATCCTGCGCCGCATGCCGGACTACGTGAATGTCATCACGCCGCAGTTCAGCTTCACCGACATCAACTTTCAGCGCGTGCCGACCGTGGACACGTCCAATCCGTTTATTGCGCGCGACATCCCGACACCGGACGAAAGCATGGTGATCATTCGCTTCAAGCGCGTGGAAAAATGGGGCATCGATTTCCCCTGGCTGCTCAACATGATCCCGCATTCATTCATGTCACGCCGCAACACCATCGTCGTCCCGGGCGGGAAAATGGGTTATGCCATGGAACTGATCCTGACGCCCATCATTCACGATATGCTGGCCAAGCGTAAAAAGTAACAACGCTCAGTCGTCTGAAAAGGGCCTGCACAGCAGGCCTTTTTCTTTTTGCATGTTGGTGATCCCTGTTGCGCCACGTGACTCAGTCGCAACCATCTCGTTTAATCGCCGTATCGGCGCGGGTTATCTCGTAAGTGCCGAAGAATTGCGCGCACATGTGCGGCTGCAGATAAAGTCCTTCAAGCGGGAACTCGCGCTGCGGCAAAGGATAGAGCCGAATAATGGTGTCCATGACCAATCAACGGCTTCCCTCGCAAGGTGTCGCTCGGAAGGCGCGCGCCCGGCACACTCGCCAAGCCGGCGTCGGGTCACGGAAACAGTGGAATCATCGGCCCCGCCCCTTCTATCTTCGCCTTGGGATGATGCGACTTCACGAGTTCGATGAACTTATCCACATCCTGCTTGGCCACATCTACGATAACCAACAATTCGCCAGCTTCAATTGCGTCCTCGAACTGCTTCAGCTGCGTGTTGGGCGCCGAAATCCCGATCATCGGCGCGACGAAGGCACCGAAGCCCGCACCCACAAGCGTCGTGGCAAGAATCGCACCGCCACCGAGTGCCAACCCGGCCGGTGGAAACGTGACAGCCACCACTCCGGCCAGAAGACCGGTCGCGCCTCCGACCGCCAATCCCTTTTCGACTGCCGGCACAAAATCGCTCTCCTGCAATACACCCGCCTCGGGGATGTCCTTATCCTGCAGCAATTGATGATCCTTGGCGATCACATGAATGTGACGCTCCGGAATCCGCGCCAACAGTAAGCCATCGACAACGCGCTTGGCGATTTTGGCGTCCGGAGCAAGAAAATAGTGTCTCTGCATCACCCACCTCATTCTCGTATCCGGGAAACTGCTGCGTTATAAACCGCGACTGTCGGTCTCCTCGATGTCGGCGTGTATCGGACAACGATTATGATTATGCGGCCGTGCCGCCTCTGAACGTGTACTCTCAACCAGTCGTGGCGCGTTCACAACACGAAATGTCAAGGACTACATTTTGATTCCCATTGCGGCAGCGCTCGAGTCGACGGCAGGAATACCGCTTGTGCAACCACGACTGAACCGATTTCGACCATCAGTCACTTGGTTGGCTTGCGGTAGTCCCGATGAACCGCAGGGTCTACCTCCTTGGAGCGCCTCCGCCCGGCCTCTTCACTGCGCTCGGCTTCTTCCGTATCCTGTCCGCCGGCCCGCTCCACGGCTTCCTCCACCCTGCCGGACTTCACGAACTTCCGCGTAGCTTCGTTATAACGCGCAGCCGACTCACGGTCTCCTTCACCCTGGTTCTTGTTCCCGGTCCGTTCCTTCTTCGGATTCTGTTTCATCGCTCAAACCTCCTATCATTGTCTGGGGCATTTGAAATTATCGATCGCACTTCCTGGAAATGAATTGAAATATATCAATCTGGCAAATTTTCCGTGACGCAAGCGTCAATAACTTAGTTAACCGTATAGCTAAACTGAGTACTGATATTTCGCAATGCCTCATGGAATCTTTTACGGCAGCGTTATAGTGTTATGAAGTGTCACATCAGGAGATCAAACCCATGCGCGATTACAGCAACATACCGACTTTGAATTGGACCGAGAATGACGCCGCCCGCAAGGCGCAGGCCCAGATAATGCGTCAGGAACCGGTGATCCTGCAGATGCCACAGTCCTTCCGCACCGACGTCGATGGCTCCAACTTTCACTGTGAACTGGACGAGCAGAGTGGTGTTCTCTATGGTTGTGATGGCGGCAAGCTGATCAGCGAATTGGCGGCACAGAACCGGATTCCGGAACTGGATCGCGTTGCCGAGGCGTGTGTCCGCTCAAGCTCGCTGGTCGACCTCGACAGTTCCCACAAACGCCTCATCGTGCACGACTGATGACCTTCCGGTCCCCGGCTGACGTGCACAGATGTCTCTTGGGAATCGGTCAGTGAAGCCGTTACAACTTGACCTTGCAAACCGACAAGGCCGCCTTTCACCGTCGATCACAACCCGGGTTTAATTGCCTCTGTGATTCGGCCTACGCCGCATGCGATTCGGCCGGCGTCGCATATAGGTCTTGGCCTCTTCTCCGGGATTGGGAAGACCCGCGATCCGCCAGGCGCGCATGAGATCGCCGCCGAACAACCGATCGATGCACTCGTGTTCCATATCGAGATCCCGGCACAAGTTGCGCTCCGCCGGCAGCGTTCCCTTGGCGAGATAGTGCTCACGCAGATAACGCAGCACATCGAGATGCTTGTTCTCCAGTCGGTCAATCCCGCTACCATGGGCGATGTCGCTGGCGATCACCTCCGACCACTGTTCCGGACTGGTCAGAAATCCGTCATCGTCGAATTGCAGCGACGAAATCTGTTTATCCATAAATATGCTCGCTCCGGTCGCTGCCATGCCACCCCCCCCTGGCCTGTATCACACGGCGATCGTGGATCCTGCCGTGTTTTCAGAGTGTTGTACTTAACACTAAGGCACCCCGGCGCTCGACGCATTGACGGACCGCAATGCAAGCAATGTGACACGCAGTGGATGGGGGTCTGGATGCGGGCAGGGGCGCTACCGACCTACCGGTCACTGCACGGACTTGTTGTGCTACTCATTGCTCCCCTTTTCGGGACTGCCCGCTGATGCCAGGTCAGTGAGGCTGGGGGCTATGCCCGTTCTTTAAAGGACACAAAGCATCTCCATGGGCGAACCAACTAATAATAATCTTTTCGCAGGACGTCGCCCTCTTGACTGAATGTGGAAATATAACCTTACAAAGTCTCTTTGTTTTTTTTGACACAGACGGCTGGGGGCCTTCAGTGTTACAAGACTCTTGATCGCCAAATCGATGGACTTTGCGTCCCTTTCCTACGGAGTCAGTCGGACGCATCGCGCCGATACGTACGTATATAACCCTCTGGAGGTGCTCCCATGTCGGTGCACAAACCATTCAGCCGCTACACAGTCGAGACAAATTTCTCTGCCGGTCCTGTGAGTTCGGCGGAAATGACAACAGCCATCGGTTACAACATCCTGCCGCGGCTGCGATATTTGCTCGCTCATGCCCACCGTGTTTCCTATCACCCGCATGACGCCTTGTATCATCAGGGCGACGTTGCCGACACGGTGCTGTTCATTACGAGCGGCTTTTTAAAGCTTGTTAGCCATCTTCCCAACGGCCGCGTACGGATCGTAAGGCTGCATCGCTCCGGATCGATCCTCGGCCTCGGTGGCCTGTTCCGCAAGAACCATAAGCAGACTGCTGTGGCCATTACCCCCGTCACCGCTTTGTGCCTGCCTGTCAGCGCGCTCCGTCGGCTGCGCACCGATGACCCCACGACCTATGCCCGACTCGTCGAGAGCTGGCACGATGACCTGCAGCAGGCGGATATGTGGATCACTCAGTTCTCAACCGGCCCGATACGGGGGCGCGTCGCCCGGCTACTGGTCTTTCTTGACGAATTCGAGCCTGAGTTTGCCGACGGACAGGTGCGTTTGCTCACCTGCGAAGAGATGGGATCGATCCTCGGCGTAACCAGCGAAAGCGTGAGCCGCACTCTCGCCGAATTCAAACGGCGCCATCTCCTTGTCTTTGCGCAACGTGACGACGCGTCGAAAGAAATCTATAACGCCGACATGACTTCATTGTGCAAGATCGCCGATGAGTGAACCATGCCGGTTTCGCCATGGCCCTGTGGTTCTCTCACAAGAACTGCCGCATGCTTCATGCCGGCGGCACGATCCGATATTGCGCTTTCGCAATGAACACTGTGCATGGAAGTGATTTCATGCATGGTGATGGATCGTTATTGTCGCGATTGTCGCGTGTACACGCGACTACTACGTGCCAATCGAAACAGGAGGAGAACATCATGCGCGTTCGTGAAATCATGAGCCACTGTTTCCGTAGCATCCCGCGGAATGTGCCGATCCGTAACGCCGCTGTGTGGATGCGTGACCTCAACGTCGGCATGTTTCCGGTGGAGGAAAACGGAGAAATTATCGGTGCCGTCACTGCTCGCGACATCACCGTACGCGGTACCGCCAGCGGCATCGATCCGGATGCGACCCCGGTGGGCGATGTCATGAGCAATGAAATATACACCTGCGTCGAGGATGATGACCTGCTGCACGCCGCCCGGATCATGGAACATCACCGGATCCGACGACTCATGGTGCAGAACAGCGACGGGGAGTTCGTCGGCATGCTGACGCTGGCCGACCTGGCGCGCCATCTCGTATCGGTACCGCTGTGTACATTAGTGCTCCAGGACGCCTCGCATCCTGTGTCTGAGACAGGTGCCAGACATTAGATCACTACATCGATACGGCACACACACAGACAGACCGGCTAGCCCGTTTACCGGCAGAGTTGGAGCATGAAAAGCGAATTGTATTCCCATAAGATCGCGGCAGTGTATCCGGAATTACGAAATCGACAGGAATGAGTACGTGGGCGGCATCAGTACCACGTATATGACCAACAAACCGATGCTCAACCGGGGCCTGGAACTGCTAACCATGCTGAAGGAAGACCTCGAGCATCTCGGTGCCGAGGACCTGCACCAACTCCAGAGAGCCTGGGAGCTTTATCACCGGGTCTGGACGGCGGAATCGGTGACCCGGCACACGCTCTTCCGGCAGGAAACCCGCTGGCCGGGCTACTATTATCGCGGCGATCATCCGAAGCTGGACGACACGGACTGGCATGTATTCACCGCTTCTCAGTACCACACGAAAAGGTGAATGGCACATGGCCAAGCTTCCGGTACACCACATCATTGACTAAGCAAGGTGATTCAGCGATCCCGGCACGGTGTTCAAACACTGCCTATTTTGTAGGCAGTGTGAGTGATCGATGAATGGTGGGCCGTGACAGATTCGAACTGTCGACCAACTGGTTAAAAGTGAGATTCGCTTTGATTCTTTTTTATCGCGAAAACAAATAGTTGCACACAAGTAGCAGTGCCGAGTGAAGTACAATTTTAAGCATTGCGCATCATTGCATATCAACAAGTTACATAATAGTTTTGAGAGCAGTTGCATCGCATTGCATGCGTCACTCACCCAAACTCGCGCATGTGCGCGTTGGATTCGTTAATGCGGAAGCCCTGCTTGGGCGCCGTATAGACGTTTGGCGAGTGTCTCGCCCGCGCGCGCCCGGCGCACCAGGCGTTTCAGCTGTGCTCGCAAGTAGCCGGTGTTGCGTTCGAGATAGCGCATCACGACCCCCTTATCGGACCGGGGCAAGTGTCCATAGCGAAGACGCACAACCACCACGGCAATGAAGGCGTGGCGTTGGGAATCCTCGCCCTGGGGCTCACAATTCACCTCCTGCGTGCCATCTAAGAAGATGCGTAATCGCGCCACCGTGGGGGGGTAACGCTCAACCCAAACCTCAGCGTTCAGGCTCATACCTTGTTGGAAATACGTACCCCCGTTCGGGATCAAATGGAATTCCCAGCCTTAAAGCTAATTTGGCTCGAAACGGTCATCTTGCATGGGGTTCCGTTGACGGTGATGCAGGTCTGGCTCGGGCACGCGGACTCCCGCCCACAAGCGCGGAACAGCCTTGACCGCTTTGCAGGCGATGAATTCTCTGCGAACGCAGGTCCTCTGACCGGCAAAATTCACAGGCGAACAGCGGTTGTTCAAATTGATACATGCAATCAGCGGCGCTTTCTCACCCATTCACAGGCAGTCATTGCGATCCAGACAAGGGCGGCCAGGATGATGGCCACCGGCATGCTTTTCGACAACACCGCCAGAACCGATCCGGCCACGATGATGAAGACTTCAGGCAACGTGAATTTCATATATTTATCCAGGGCTGTTCCCGACATTGATCGGCGAAAGCACGATAACTCACTGAGCGTAACTGAGCGTATTATGAAAAGGACGGATATGTAGGTGTCCTCGATTTCAACTTCGATAAGTGTCATGGTGCACATGAAGCCACCTTAAGTGAATTTCCATTTCCATCCAACCATTTTGTGGCTGACTATTCACTAAGCAAACGGGCGCGTATTTTGAGTTTTCCTACAGTCTCAACGGCTGAGCTCAGACGCGGCGGCGCGTTAGCGCCGACGTCGGCTGGAGCGATTTGTTGGGCGCTATTTGCCGCATTTTAGCTTCAGAAGCTCAACGGACTGCTCAATGTCTTCTTCTTGGTACTCGGCCACAGTTACGTATTGAGTAGAGTTGTCGGGCTCACTACGTGTTTTGGTACCAGGTGAATAATAGTGCATTGCGACCATCAGCATTTTCCTCTCTTTCCTGTTGATCCAATGCATCAGTCGTTGGTGTACGAAACGGTTATTGTTGTTAGAAACGTCACTAAACGATTCCCATTTCTTGATACCAACAAAACAACGAACCCATGGTGTTTTCACATTTGATATGTAGAACTGTGCCACTGAGACGTCAGGATATTTAGCTTCAACAATATAACTTGTCTGTAGCCAATCACCGCCCGTGTGCCAGACATCCTTGGCGTTGTTTGGCAACGGCAAGGCCACCCCATCCGCGGCGGAACTTGACGCAATGGTTAGCGCCAATGCAAAAACCGATACTGTGACAGTTGTCCAGATGTTCATTCTGGTGGCGCCCAACGCGCCAATAACCCGCGCGAGTTTACGAGCGTCCGGTTCATTGGATTGTTAGCGCCGACGAACCTGTGGTTCATAATCTCTACGAATTGTCATGCCGGGTCGCTTCAGACACATGGTTGATGGCAATAGACAAAGCCGTTCTCGACATTTCAATTGGCATAAACGGCGAGTCCAGGTGCTTTTTTCGAGTTTGTTCGGGAAGCACAGGTATATGCAAGAAACCGCTCCGATGAGCGAGCTTGTCTCTCTCGGCAAAATACAGACTGGAATACAGAATGTGGTTGCAAAGATGCTGTCCGGCATAGAACGAGTACCCGGCCGGTATATTGCGCTCCTCCAACACCGACCGGAGGCTGTCGATCCCCGGCAGGTTGGCCCAATACGCCACCGGGCGATCGGGGTCGATTACCTCTCGCATGAATGAATTCGTTGCGATTTTCTCGATGGTGATCTTGTTGTATGGCGGTGCCTGTCCGGTGAAAATGCACAAGTTCGGTTTGTGCATACGCAACAAGGTTCCAAGTTGATCCTCGAGAGTCCGATGTTCTGTCTCCCGCGAGCTATCGTCACAACGGATGACTTCGAAGACCAGCCGCTCTCTCAAGGCACGCAATTCATCCGGAAGATTGCTCTTGAGAGTAGACACCAATTCGCCGGACGCGTTGATGTCCTCCCGGTAGGGTCCGAATCCGGTAAC
>Ga0105094_10001228_pt1 | contig 13380 bp, 11 predicted proteins | sample PPLLak1March2015_2_FD_87023 | JGI IMG/M metagenome (GOLD analysis project Ga0105094, IMG submission 87023) | Freshwater sediment microbial communities from Prairie Pothole Lake near Jamestown, North Dakota, USA - PPLs Lake P8 Core (3) Depth... | ecosystem: Environmental > Aquatic > Freshwater >...
GTTCACGTTCCTTCCACAAAACCTCAGCGATAGCGAGGTCGGCGGGGGTAGTTATCTTTATATTATCATAAGAGCCGGGATAGAGCTTAACCTTATAGCCGGCTTTTTCGACCAGCGAGGCGTCGTCGGTGGCTTCGCCAAGGGCCTGCCGGTAGGTATTTTGAATGACATCGATGCGAAAGACCTGCGGGGTCTGGACAGCCCTTAGATTTTGACGTGGGAGCGTCTGGCGCACGATGTCGTCAGCACCGGCGACCTTGATGGTGTCCGTCACGGGTACGGCTGCTGCGGCGGCGCCGGTCTCTTTAGCCGCCTCCAGCCCCTTTTCGATGAGGTCGTTAGTCACGAGCGGTCGAGCGCCGTCGTGGATGACCACCCAGGCGGCGTCCTTTAGCCTTTTGAGCCCTTCCGCCACCGAGTCCTGCCGTTGTTTGCCCCCCGCGCAGACTTCGGCGACCTTGGACCATTTTTCCGAAGCGACGAGACGGCGGCACTTTTCGATATTCGTGGAGCTAATAACGACGATTATCTGGTCGATGGATTTGCACTTTTCGAAGACATCGATGACCCTGGCGAGGACCGGCCGGCCGGCGATGGGGGCGAAAAGCTTATCGGCGCCGCCCATCCGCCGGCTGTCCCCCGCCGCGGCGATGATGGCCGAGACTTTTTGTTTATTGGTCATATTGCTCTGGCACTTACTTAATATCTTCCAGGATGGCTTTCATTAGGTCGATTTCAGCCTGTTGCGACGCCTTAATCTGCTCGCAGAGCTCTTGGATACGGGCGTCTGTTACTGATGCTTCTTCACACATGAGGATGGCGCCGGCATGGTGCGGTATCATGGAGCGTAGGAACTGTTCGTCGCCGATGCCTGTCTGCTGGCGGATAAAAAGAAGGGCGACTATAAAAATTGCCAGGCCGCCCGCCAGAACCCCGATAATGATTTTCTTGTTGCCGTACATCGACCACATCAGGACAATTTCTATCACGAGCATCGGGCTGGTCATGATAGCGGCCATATAAAACTGGTTCAGATTGAGAACCACGTTTTCCGAACGGTCGACCATGGCGTACATGAGGAAATACATAGCGATGAAATGCAGGACGGCCATCAGGAGCAGCCGTAAATACAGGTGCTTCATGTGCCCGGACTTCGTTACTGGCTTATCCATCGAGGCGTGCATCTATGTTCCCCCTTTACCGCTCTTTACCTCACCCCCGGTCCTCCCCTCCATCGGCGAAGAAGGGTGAAGAGAAGAGGGACTTCGCTCCTCTTAAACGCCCTCCTCGTTAATTCTCCCGGCTACGAGTCCCCTATTCACCGCCTCCCGGAGCGTGCTTACAGCTATGAGTTCCAGGTCTTTCGGGTGATTTATTGGCGTACCCGTCTTGGGGATGATGCATTTCTTGAATCCCAGCCGGGAGACTTCAGCGAGGCGGCGGTCGAGCTGGTTGACGGCGCGTATCTCGCCGCTGAGGCCGACCTCCCCGATGGCCGCCGTCTGCGGCATCAGGGCGGCATCGCGGTAGCTGGAGGCTATCGCCAGCGCCATGGCGAGGTCGGCGGCGGGTTCGCCAACCTTGAGCCCGCCGGTGACGTTCACGAGGATGTCCTGCGCCGCCAGCTTCAGACCCACTCGCCGGGAAAGCACCGCCGCCACCATGAGGAGTCGATTGAAGTCCACGCCGTTGGCCGTCCGCCGCGGCTGTCCGAAGGCGTTGAGGGTCGTCAAGGCCTGAATCTCGACCAGTATCGGGCGGCTGCCCTCGATGACCGGCACGACCGCCGAGCCGACGGTTTCCGTCCCGCGCTGGGAAAGGAAGGCCAGCGACGGGTTGGCCACTTCGACCATGCCCTGCTCTTTCATCTCGAACACGCCGACCTCATTAGTAGAGCCGAAGCGGTTTTTCACACACCTCAGGAGTCGATAGGCGCTGAACGGCTCGCCTTCAAGATAGAGGACGACGTCGACGATGTGTTCCAGGACGCGCGGCCCGGCTATCGCGCCTTCCTTGGTGACGTGGCCGGAGATAAAGACGGGGACGCCGGAGGTCTTGGCGAACTGCATCAGCCGCATGGTGCACTCGCGCACCTGGGCCACGCTGCCCGCGGCCGACTCCATACCCGGGGCATAGACAGTCTGGATGGAGTCGACGATGACGAGGGCCGGCGAGGCCTGCCGGGAATGCTCGAGCACGCGTTCGAGGTCGGTCTCGGCCATGATATAGAGCCCGGCACCGTCGAGGCCGAGTCGATCCGCCCGGAGCTTTATCTGGTGGGCGGTCTCCTCGCCGGTGACATAGACCACGCGGCTGTCGTCGCCGGCGATAGAGGCGGCGGCCTGGAGGAGGAGGGTCGACTTCCCGATACCGGGGTCGCCGGAGATAAGGACCAGAGAGCCCGCGACGATGCCGCCGCCAAGGACCCGGTTGAATTCAACGATGGGGAGCAAACGGCGTTCGGCGGACTCGATATCCACCTCGGAGAGCTGTTGAGGCGACGTGAACGGGGCGGAAGGCCGGGCTAAAGCCGGCTCGGCACGGACGGTCATCTCGACGAAGGAGTTCCACTGCTGGCAGTCCGGGCAGCGGCCGAGCCACTTGAGACTCTCCTTGCCGCACTCCTGGCAGACGAAGACGACCCGGTCCGAGGGTTTACTCACAGGTAGAGTTTAGTATTTTTAAGGTTAGAAGGCAAGGGAAAGGGAGGGGGCTAAAACCCTCTCCTGTCTCCCTTTACGAAAGGGAGACGTTAATACCCGAAAAAATAATATCTCTTCGGAAGAGGCGAACGGTTTATTCGTTTTTCGTTTATTCGTTTTTCGTTTTTTGTATTTTTGTTTTGAAGCTAAAGTGGTGATTTTCGTAGCTGTTATTCGTTTATCTATTTATGTCAAGCCCAGCTTCAGATGGCGATTATTCGTTTTTAGAGTTATGGTAAGTTGACGACCCTATTCAATTGTTAAAAGCGCAGTAAGTTACGGTATAAGTATATAGCCGAGGGAGGGAAAAGGGAAGGGGAAAATGTCGTAAGGGAGTGCGCCAGCGAGAGGGGCGCTAGCCCCTCTCAAATTTAACTCCCCCTTCCCTTGGCAAGGGAAGCCCTTCTACGCTAAAGCTTCGCAGGATAAAGGGGCAGGGGGATAGGTTCAGTAATAACCTAAGGTAAAGGCCCAATCCCCAGCCCGGCCATTATGGCCAGCATGACGGCGGCCGCCATCACAGACCCGATCTGGCCGCCGGTGTTAGCGCCCACGGCGTAAAAGAGGAGGAAGTTGCGGGGATTGGCGCGCTGGCCTTCCCGCTGCACCACGCGGGCGGACATCGGGAAGGCGGAGGTGCCAGCCGCCCCCAGTAGCGGGTTAATCTTGCCCTTGCTCACCACCCGCATGAGTTTACCCAGTAACATTCCCGTCACGGTATCTAAAGATATCGCCAGGAAGCCCAGCAGGAACACCAGAATCGTGTCCCAGGTCAGGAAGCTGCCGCCGAGCATCGACGCCCCGATGCACAACCCCAGTAGAAGCGTAACCACGTTAGCGATAGTGTTCTGCGAGGCGTCGACCAGCCGGCCGACCACACCGCTCTCCCGGAGCAGGTTGCCGAGCATGAGCATCCCCATCAGCGGGGCGCCCATGGGCGCGATCAAAATCGTCAGGATACCGGCGACAACCGGGAAGAGGATCTTCACCCGCTGCGACACCTGCTTTTCACCGGGGGGCATCAGGGTAGCGCGCTCCTTTTTCGTGGTCATCGCCCGCATGATGGGCGGCTGGATGATGGGGACTAAAGCCATGTAGGAATAGGCGGCGATGGACACCGCCGGCAGCAAATCGCGGGCGAACCTGGACGTCACGTATATCGCGGTGGGACCATCCATAGCGCCGATAATGGCTATCGACACGGCCTCTTGTTGAGCGAAGCCCAGCGCCAGGGCCAGCAGCAGCGTAATAAATATCCCGAACTGCCCCGCCGCCCCGAAGATAAGCACCACGGGATTGGCCAGCATCGGGCCGAAGTCGATCATCGCCCCGAGGCCCAGGAAAAGCAGGACGGGGAAGAGCTGGGTGAGGATGCCGGACACGTAAAGCAGGTTGATGACGCCGCCCTCGTCGTGGGCGGAAAGGCCGGCCAGCGGCAGGTTGCCCAGAACGACGCCAGCACCGATGGGTATCAGCAGGAGTGGCTCGATCTTCCGGCCGATGCCCAGGTAGAGGAGCAGGCAGCCGATGAGTATCATGATGGCGCCCTGCCAGGTAAGGCTGGTGAACCCCTGCCCCAGGCTGGATAAGGCGTCTAAAAAAGCGTCCATCGTCCGTTTTGCTAGGTCTTAGTCGAGCCCTGTTCGTCTTTCTTAAAAGGGAACAGGCGGTTGAGGAGGCGGATAACGAGCGTGAGCAGGTAAAGGGTGATGAACGTCACGCCCATCCCCGCCACCATCATCGTCAGGCCGAAAGCAAGGTCATTCATGCTAATACTCGATCACGGCGATCTTCTCGCCGGGCTTCACCGCCTGGTCCTCCCGTACCGCCACCTCGGTCACGGTCCCCCCTACCGGCGAAACGATGGGGTTTTCCATCTTCATGGACTCCAGCACGCAGACGACGTCCCCTTCTTTTATAACGTCGCCGGGTTTAACGTTCACGCTTAATATCTTGCCCGTGATGGGCACTTCAATCGTTTCCCTGGCCAACTCTCTCGCTCCTCAGCTAAATAATAAAGACGGAAGGCCGGTCGGTAAACCGCTATTGCCCCATTATACTGGAATCAGGCCGACAAGTCACGCCAATCTTCCGGGAGCGACAGGCCAAAAAGAATTGCTCCAGCCCGGGCGATACACCCAAGCTGGAGCAATCGATCCTAACGAAGCCGGCGTTTAAGCGTGGCGGCGGCGGTACATGATGATCAGGGCAACCGAGGCGCCGATGACCACCACAGCGCCGATGACCGCGTAAATCCACCAGGCCAGGCCGCCTTCATCCGGCTCTCCCAGGGTCGGGGTGGGCGTGAGCGTGGGCGTAGGTGTAGGTGTAGGGGTGGGGGTCGCCGTAGGCGTTGGGGTCGGTGTAAGAGTCGGCGTGGGCGTGGGCGTCGCGGGCAGCGCCTTCACGGTGACCGTGCCGGAAAGACCGGCAACGCTGACCGTATAGGTCCCGGCCGCGTCCCAGGACAGGGTGAAAGACACTTCGAGGCTTTCATGGCCGTCGAGATTGGCGGTCACGGTTTCCTCAGCCACGCCGTTCACTTCGAGGACTAGTTCATAAACGCCGGAGAGGTCGCCGGTATTGGTGAGGGTGAAGACGACAACGGCTTCTTCGCCGATCGCCACTTCATCCGGGGATATCGCCAGGCTGCTGGCGACGAAGGCGGCCGGGCTGACGCTCTCCAAGACGGTGAACGGGGTGAAGTGGTAGATGGTCGTGCTGATGGTATGCGCCGCCGTATTTATCGTGAATGGACCTTCGAGGTCGACCCAGGCGGAGCCGTCCCAGTAAGCCATGACCAGGGTGCCGCCCTCAAGGGCTGCGGGGTCGTAAGTCATGGTCAACGTGATACCGCCGGGGAACCGCGCGCCGTCAGGCTCGAGGTCATAGACCAGGGCGACGCGGTTGGTCTCCGCCGGCAGGTCCGGCGGGTCCGCCAGGCGCGTCACCGAGATGCTGGTCAGCGGCCCGCCGGCCGATGTCTCACCGACCGCGCCCGCCGCTATCTCCAGGGTCAACTGATTATCATCGGACTGCACGGTGATGTCGTTGATGAACTTATGGTCAGCGTCAACCAGGGCCGGAGTTCCGCCCGGCGCCCCGCCCCCGGGGGCAGCCGGGGCGGCAAGCGTGAACTGGGCTATGGCATCGTTGGTGAAAGCCATGGCATCATCGCCGTCGGTGCCATAAACGATAGCCTGGATACGATAAGTACTGGCGGGCCAGCCGGCCGGGGGCACCCAGACCACCGAGTAAGTGATATAGGCCGTCCCGGTGTGGTCACCGCTGGAGCTGTAGCCGTAACCGTAACTGCTGCCGAAATCCAGTGTTCCCCAGGTCCCGGACTGATACCCGTAGCCGTAGCCGTAACGGGTATCCTGGGCCTGGCCCCAGACGGGGCCGGTGGCGCCGGTAATAGCAGCCGAACCGCCTGCCCCGGAATAGCTGCGCGACAGGGTGGTATCAGGCGCCGACGGCAGCGGCAAATCAGTAAAAAGCACCGAGTAAATGCCGGTATCGACCGCCTTGTATATCCGGAGGTCAATGCTCTGGACCGGCAGGAGGTCGGCGTCGTTGATATCCACTCTAATAGTAAAAGAATAGGAATTTCCCAGCGTGCCGGCGGCCGGATTGGTGACATCGATATCGACGGCTTTGACCGACGCGGGAGAGGCGAACCATAGCGTCGCCGAGAAGGCGACCACGAGTAACAGGACCAGGAACGCCCGGAGAGCCGAAGCTGGAACCATTGAAATCCTGGACATAATAACCCTCCTTTTTCCCCCGGTATTCAGTTGTTTCTTCATACTGGCGATATTGACCGGGGTCTTACCAGCAATCGTATTAAGCTCGCTTTTATTTTTCTTCAGTACTTCCGCCAGGCGGCTGATGACGGCGCGGGTGGGGGGCGGCATAACGCTGTTTTCTATCTTGCTGAGATAAGTGGCGTCAATGCCGGCCTTAGCCGCCAGCCGATGCTGGGTCAGCCCGGCTTTTATCCGGTATCCTTTAATCTTCAGGCCGAATTCCCGACGGGCACGGTTTTTAACTATTCCGGCGATATCGGCAGGGACCCTACCCGAAAGACGGCAGAGCTTGTCTCCATCGACGCCGAGGGCCAAAGCCAGGCGGGCAATCACCGCTTCGCTGGGGGGAGGCAGCCGGCCGTTTTCCAGCTTACTTATATAGGTATAGTCGACCGCGATTTTGGCGGCCAGCCCGCGCAATGAAAGGCCGGAGTTCTGCCTCAACTCCCGGAGCCTTGTACCGAAGTTTAGAGAGTCATCCACGTGACTTCTTCGATTCGACACGATCATAAAACAAATATATTGCCCGTTGAGCACATTGTCATCACATTTCCCCGCTTTTTGGTCACGTTTTGGCCTTTGTTGAGTCGAATATCAATGTTTTCATTGTGCTATTTGTCTCTTTTTTTTAAACAAAACCTAGAGACCCCACCACGATGCCGCCAGCTTTGTAATTCCCCTGATCGCTGGGTCACCGATCCTCCGGGGCCGGAGAAAAATTCAAAGTGTGATAAAATTGTGACCTTCCGGCCGGTATTGTCTGACAACTGGCGCAGACGCTGAATATTTTTTGAAACTCTTTCGTTCCGATTAGGGTTAATCCTGTGTCAAAGCTAAATTTTTCAAGAATGTAAGAAATTTGTGATAAAGATACGGACCTTACCATATTGACAATTGTCACGTATTGTCCTATTATGTGTCTTATTGGCATCTTCAGGGACTGCGTTACAAAGGCATGTGATTAACGCTTGATATAAAGAGCCGTCTATGGGGAACCTAAAACAAAAGGTAAAAAAGCTCAGGAAAAAAAGGAAGTGGACGCAAGAGGACCTTGCGCATGAAATAGGCGTAAGTCTCTCCACGGTACAACGCTGGGAGAGACAAGGCGGCAAACCCATCCGCATCGTCGCCCGGGAATTAGACCGTCTTTTTGCGGAGGCAATAGTAAAGTGAGTCAGCAGCACCGAAAAAGGGTCAAATGAGCCTCTCGCTATTTCTAGTCAAGCTACGGCATTAAAGGGAGTAAGCAGACTATTGAAGAAAAAAAGAGAACCTACATTCTGGCAGGACCGCCCGACTTTAGTGACCGGCGGCACGGGGTTACTTGGGGGATGGTTAACACGTCGTCTTCTTGACCTGGGGGCCGACTGCGTCTGCCTGGTACGCGACTGGGTGCCGCGCAGCGAAATGATCCACGCCCGGCTTACGGACCGGGTCAAGGTGGTCCGGGGCGATGTGTGCGACCAGGCGCTCCTGGAACGGATACTCGGGGAAGATGAGATCAATACTGTTTTCCACCTGGCGGCCCAGACCATCGTCGGTACCGCTAACCGTAATCCTATTTCGACCTTTAACACGAACATCCGGGGCACCTGGGCATTGCTGGAAGCCTGCCGCCGGAGCCCGACGGTCCGGAGTATCGTCATCGCTTCATCGGATAAAGCCTACGGCGATCAGGAAAAGCTGCCCTATGATGAAGACACACCGATGCAAGGCCGTTATCCTTACGATGTCAGCAAGTCATGCGCCGACCTGCTGACGCAATCGTACGCCAATACCTACAAGCTCCCGGCAGCGATTACGCGCTGCGGGAATTTCTATGGCGGCGGCGATCTGAACTGGAACCGCGTCGTCCCGGGGACCATCCGCTCGATAATACGCGGTCAACGACCCATTATACGCTCCGACGGCAAGTACGTGCGGGACTATTTTTACATCGAAGACGGCGCCGCCGCCTACATTTTACTGGCGGAGCTGCTGGCACAAAATACCGATATGTCCGGCCAGGCATTTAACTTCTCGAATGAGACGCCGTTATCCGTCCTGGAACTCGTGGAGCGGATTATTTCATTAATGGAAACGCGGCTCCAGCCGGTCATCCGCAACGAGGTCAGCCATGAAATCCGGGAACAATACTTAAATGCCGGCAAAGCCCATCACTTACTCGGCTGGCATCCCATTTACACCATGGACGAGGGACTAAAACGGACCATCTCCTGGTACCAGGAGTTTTTTCAGCAGAAGTAAACAGGAAATCGGGCTAGATGACAGCAGCCCATAAAGATATTTAAAGACAGGCGGAGTTCAAAGATGGGTAACGCAATTCCGGTGGTAATCCTGTGCGGTGGAATGGGCACACGGCTGGCGGAAATGACCGAGGTCCGTCCCAAGCCCCTGGTGGAGATCGGGGGGCGGCCTATCCTGTGGCATATCATGAAGCACTACTGCCGCTACGGCTTTACGGAGTTCGCCCTGGCCCTGGGATACAAGGGTGAACAGATCAAGCGTTACTTCCTCGAATACAGTTCCTTGAACCGTGATTTCACGGTATCGCTCAGGGACGGCCAGACCTATCCGTACAACAATAACGGAGAGGAAGAGTGGCAAGTCCACCTGGTGGATACCGGCCAGGGAACATTGACCGGCGGCAGACTAAAGAGACTGGAACACATAATCGGCAAAAGCACTTTTATGATGACCTACGGCGACGGCGTAAGCGATGTAAACCTGACCGACCTGCTGGATTTTCACCGGAGACACAAGAGCCTGGTTACCTTAACCGCCGTAAGGCCGCAGGCCCGATTCGGGTCGCTGGAAATCGAAGGAGACATGCTCCGGCGTTTTACGGAGAAGTCGCAATTACACGAAGGCTGGATAAACGGAGGGTTTTTCATCATCGAACCCGAAGCATTGCAATATATCCAGGGAGACGTGGGATGGGAACAATCGCCCCTGGAGCGCCTGGCGGAGGAGGGGCGGATATGCGCCTACAAACACGAGGGGTTCTGGCAATGCATGGATACCATCCGCGATCTGAGATACCTGGAATCGCTCTGGGAGGGAGGCAAGGCTCCGTGGAAAACGTGGTAAGTCTCAAACATAAGCATAGGGAGAACCAAATGTGGGACGAAAAAGACGCCTTCCACAAAAAAGAACAGGACGAAAAATGGTGGTGGGAACGAGCGCGCCGGGAAATCGTCCAGGGATGTATGAAAAAAGGTATCACCGGTGACATGAACATCCTGGAAATCGGCGCCGGTTACGGCGGTATGACGGGCATGTTATCCGGTTTTGGCACGGTCAATGCCATTGAACCTTACGCCGATGCGGCGTCGTATTTACAGGCGAACTTAAAAATAACGACTTACCAGGGCACTTTCGAGTCGTATACAGGGACAGAAAGATATGACCTGGTGACGTGCTTCGATGTGCTGGAACATATTGAAGATGACAAGAATGCATTATTAAAAATGGCAAAGCTGGTTAACGATAAGGGTTTCCTGGTTTTAACCGTACCGGCCTACAAATTTCTCTGGAACCGGCACGATGAAATAAACCATCATTACCGAAGATACAACAAGGAAGAATTGATAAAAAAGATCCCGCGCAATCTACTAGTTAAAAAGGTCTCATATTTCAACACCCTCTTGTTCCCCATGGCCGTACTCGATAAACTGGTCCTTTCCAAAAACAAGAGGTCCGCTTCATTCAATCCGAACTCGGCAGTCAATAGCATCCTCTACAGAATATTCTCGGCGGAAAAGACTATGCTGCGATTCCTAAATCTCCCATTCGGTGTAAGCATTCTTTTGATAGCCCAAAAACGATATGCGAGTAGATAATAATGACCTGGAACATATCCTCCAGCACACGTCTCAACTCTGGGAAGAGATGCGAGGTCAAAACGTTTTCATTACCGGCGGTACCGGTTACTTCGGCTGCTGGTTGCTGGAGAGTTTTACCCGGATAAATGACAGTCTTAACCTTGGCGCTAAAGCCACTGTGCTGAGCCGCAATCCCGCCGCTTTCGCGGCTAAAGCTCCCCACCTGGCGAACCATCCGGCGGTCCGACTGATCCAGGGCGACGTGCGGTATTTCCAGTTTCCAAAAGGGGAATTCCGTTTCGTGGTCCATGCGGCCACCGAGGCCAGCGCTAAACTCAACCGGGAGAAACCGTTATTAATGTTCGAGACGATCGTCGAGGGAACCCGCCGGACCCTGGAGTTCGCCCGAACTCACGGGACACGCAAGTTTCTGCTGACAAGCTCCGGCGCGGTGTACGGCCGGCAGCCGCCCGAGATGACACATATCGCCGAGGACTACATCGGGGCCCCGGACCCCATGGACCTGGAGAGCGCCTACGGCGAGGGAAAGTGGTCGGCCGAGGTACTCTGCAGTCTTTACGCACACCATTTTGAGCTGGAAACAAAAATCGCGCGGTGCTTTGCCCAGGTGGGCCCGTATTTACCCATGGACATCCACTACGCGATGGGCAACTTCATCCGGGACGCGGTCCAGGGCGGCCAAATACTGGTGAACGGCGATGGTTCATCGATACGTTCTTATCTCTATGCCGCGGACCTGGCTATCTGGCTCTGGACTATTTTAGTAAACGGGCATTCCTGCCATCCCTATAACGTCGGCTCAGACAGAAGTGTAAGTATTGCCGAGCTTGCCGATATCATCCGCCGGCAAATCGCCCCGCGCAGCGAGGTAATCATCGCCCATCGAGAGAAGCCATCGCCGCTGCGCCAGCGATATGTGCCGTCCATCGAACGCGCCCGCGGCGAGCTCAAGCTGGAAAGCTGGGTCCCGCTGGAAGAGGCAATAGAGCGAACAGCCCTCTGGCTGAGATCAAAGAGTATGGTGTGATAATGCTCGAAAACCTACTGCCGATTATCTATAGTTACGCTATTTTAGCGTACATGGGTTTTGGTATATTTGCCTTGATCACCCCGGACTCTTTCAAGAAACCGTATCTATACCTGCTTGTTCCACCCGGATTTGGATTTTCCCTGCTGGTAATTACCGGTTCATGGGTCATGGCGACAAATATAACCATAACATGGACGATGATATTAAGCCTGATCATGGCGACAGGCTTGAACGTATTTGCGTTATGGCGGGCCAAAATCAAGGTAAGGATATCTTTCAAAAGATTCATGCCCGCCATGTATACGCTCCTTAAAGTCCTTTCGATCAGCGTTTTAGCGGTGGGCATTTTGTCTCTGATCATCCTGCCGGGAGTGAGGGAAGGCAACTTGACGACTCCTCTGCGGACAGGCCCCGATTCAGTGGGCTATGCCGGGGCAGCGCAAAGCCTGGCCGGGGGGGAGACCCTTTCAAGCATCGCCGAAGACCTTAAAGCAGTAACGGGCCACGAAGACCTGGAAGAAGCCAAAAACGCCAACTTCCAGCTGCTGCGATTCGATCTGCACTGCAGTACCGAGTTTCTTCTAAAAGCTTTGAGGTGGGGCTACCCCACGGTCCTGGCGAATATGACCTGGGCAACCGACATGGACAGCGTTTACCGACTGGACTTCGTTTTACTTGTCTTTTCATGGGCGATGCTGCTGGGGCTGGTATATCATGCCTGCCGTACTATTATCAAAGCGCGGTGGTATATTTCTTTGCTGCTGACGGCGGCGCTGGCGCTCAATAGCAACCTGTTGAACATATATTATGAAGGTTCCTATGCCGAGGTCATGGCCATACCCGTCCTCTTCCTGCTGCTGTTATATCTCTACAATATTCGCGAGAACAGTACATTTACAAACAAATGGGACCGGATAAAACAGGTCGTTTTTACAGGATTCCTCAGCGCGGCGCTCCTGTCGATCTGGACCGAGGCGTTCATTATTTTGGGTATTGTCTGTTTTTTCATCCTGGTCCTGGACCTGGTGCAGGCCCGTAAAACGCAAAAAGCCTGGGTGCTCATTTTTGGTCTCGGCGCCCTGCTGGCTTTTATCCTGATTGCGCCCCTGACGTGGAATCTGGTCCTGTTTTATAAAAATAACCTCTTCGTCCACCTGGGAAATATAAGCCAGGGGGGATGGTGGCAACCACAATGGGCAACACTGCCGGAGATAATGGGCTGGACGGATATATATGCCCACGGCAGCCAGCCGGCACTAGTGCAAAGAGACACCGTAGAAGTTATCATCGCGTTTTTTGGCAGCCTACTCATTGTTGGGGCAGCCGTGCCCTATTTATTTTCAAATAATAAATATGCCCGGTCATTCTGGCTGGGGACGATAGTTTTTGTCGTGCTCATTTTCTTAAAGACCGGTTTTCTGGACAAGAACAATAATTATCAATACTACAAAGCTTACACGGTATTCCTGCCGGTAATATTCTTATTCGTATATGCGTCCATCTTTTGTCTCTTCAGGACGATCAACTCCCGCTGGAAGTATGCGCTATACGCGATTGTTACTTTATCGATAGGAGTGGCCGCTTTTAACGGGGCTTCGTATATTAAGAAATACGAGGCGGAGAGCAGCTATTTTTCCGAGGAAATGTTTTACCTCCAGAGGCATAACGAGGTTTTTAGCAACAACGTTTTAATGACGCCGTACGGGAACAACTATTTCCATACCGTGCAAATGGCCAGCGTGGTAAAGATGAATTTTTACAATTTTTCTTTTGAAATAGGTTATCAGAAACCCTTAATGATAACCCCGTACCTGGAAATGCCCGTGGCGATTATTCTTTACTACAACGACCAGAAACAGACCACTATCGATAGCGATGATGTCATTTATTCAGGTAACGAATTCCAGGTATTGAAAACACCTTACCGGTTGAAAGACCGGCTGGACCAAAACGGCGCCGTTGATATAAATAACTATTTCAACTTCGGCTCCAAC
>Ga0105094_10001230_pt1 | contig 13364 bp, 11 predicted proteins | sample PPLLak1March2015_2_FD_87023 | JGI IMG/M metagenome (GOLD analysis project Ga0105094, IMG submission 87023) | Freshwater sediment microbial communities from Prairie Pothole Lake near Jamestown, North Dakota, USA - PPLs Lake P8 Core (3) Depth... | ecosystem: Environmental > Aquatic > Freshwater >...
CAGCCAGCCTCCGGTATGAGGTAGCTCAATTCTACGGCCAGCTCGCCAGCAGAAAAAACATCCAGCTCGATCCTGGCGTTCATCAGCACCCGTTTGGGGACGGTGCGATACTTTTCCAGCTCGGCGACTAACTGCTGTTCGCGGCGTTCCAACAAGCGCTTATCCACCAGTAGCGCTTGAATCTCACTATCCAACTGTCCCGCCCGTGCTTGCAGTGCATCCAGCGTCGCCAGTCCTTTTTCGACCGGCAGCTCCCCGGCGGCTATGGCTGTGGCAAAGATCTGAGTTTCAGCCAGTAACTTCACCAAGGCTGAGCGGTTATGTGAGCTTAATTCGATACGACCTTCCAGGGCGCGTCGTTGATCCTGTATTTCTTCCAGGGCTTTTTCCAGGTTGCGCACTGTTTCCTGGGGCGCTTCGAGTGGGTGTTGGCGCTGAGCTTGAACGCCCAACAGGCGCGCCCGCGCAGTACCACGCGCTGTCGCGCGCAAGGAATCAGGATTCAGCTTGGCAGGCAATCCTGAAATGTCCAGGACCAGTGCGCCTGGTTCTACCGCAACAACGCCGTGACGGGTGATCTTTGCCCGGTCCACATAAACGACCACCTCGCTGATCCGCGTATCTAAAATGGGCATTTTTCTAGAATCCTTCCAACCGGGACAGGTCAGCAACGCCATCCGCCAGGGCAGCAATTCGCTGGAGCATTCCTAAGCGGTTTTTACGCCATTCCTGATTTTCATCCATCACCAACACTTCATCGAAGAACTGGTTGATCTGAACCATCATAGGCACAAAGGCATTGAGAAAGTCGTCCACAGAACCTTCTCGCCGCGGGTAAGCTTCAGCCTTCTGCAGGGATTCATACAAGGTTACTTCAGCCGGCATAGTGAAATGGCGTGTTTCGACTGCAAAACGCTCCTTCAAATCCCGCGTGATGCGCACACAACGTGCATATGCAGGCAGGATGGCGCTCCATTCGGGACGCTCGACCCAGAGTCCCAATTCTTGTACCGCACGAGCAGCACGCGCCGGATTATGGCCTTGTGCTGCCAGGACAGCATCCACCGCGTCGTAGCGGCTGCCTCGCTCCAAAAGAATATTGCGCAGACGTTCTAGGATGAATTCCTGAACCGCTACCAGGCTTTGTGGATTAACATCCACAGGCTGATGCCCAACCGAGGCCTGCAACACGGGACGAAGATCCAAATCCAGATCCCAGGCAATTAGATTCTGGACTAAACCTAGAGCAGCGCGGCGCTGCGCAAAGGGATCCTTATTGGCGGTGGGGGCCAGTCCCACTGCGAACAAACCCACCAGGGTATCCACTCGATCCGCAATGCCGACGATTAACCCGGGTTTGCTAAGAGGTAGGTGGTCCCCGGTATAGCGGGGCAAGTAATGCTCAAATAACGCATCGGCAACCTCTTTTGGCTCGCCCGAGCCTAGAGCATAATCACGTCCCATCACGCCCTGCAGGGAAGTCATTTCCACGACCATCTGAGTAGCCAGGTCGGCTTTACATAATTCCGCTGCACGCAGGGTGGTCTTCACGCCTGCCTCATCCAGATTGAAGGCTGATAGAAAATCTTGCACCAAAGCCTGTATACGGCGGGTCTTATCCAGCATCGAGCCAAGTTTTAATTGAAAGGTCAGTTTTTCCAGGCGTGGCAGGTATGCAGCCAGAGGTTGGCGCACATCTTCTCGAATAAAATATGCCGCGTCAGCAAAACGCGCCCGAATCACATGTTCGTTGCCTTCCGTAACCCGCTCCAACCAGCGCTCATCCCCATTGCGCACAGCAATAAAATAGGGCAGCAAACGCCCATTCTGCTCAATCGGGAAATAACGCTGATGTTTTTTCATTACTGAGACCAGCACTTCGCGAGGCAAATCGAGATAGGAAGCATCAAAAGTCCCACGCAATGCTGTAGGCGCTTCGACCAAATTGGTGACTTCGGCAAGCAAACCTGGATCATGTGGGATGGAGCCGCCAACCTCAGCAGCCATACGGTCTACCTGTTGGCGCACACGCTGTTTGCGTTCTGCAGGATCAAGCAGAATACCCTGGGCTTCCAGTGCAGTGAAATAGGTGTGTGAGTCTGATACAGCGAGTTCTTGAGGTTCCACATTACGTAAACCGAAGGTCGTATTGCCTGCCTGCAAACCGGCAAATTCAAAAGGCACCACCTGACCACCGTAAAGCGCCAAAATCCAGCGTATTGGACGCGAGAAAGTCGCGTTGGAGCTGTTCCAGCGCATGGATTTGTCGAATTTCAAACCTGCAATCAAACCTGGAAGCAGGTCTTTCAGGACGGTGGGCGTTGGTTTTCCTACCTGGTGGACCAGAGCAGTGACATAACGGCCGCCTTCTATCTCACGCACCTCCAGAGCCTCAACAGGAACACCTTTGCTGCGGGCGAAGCCTTGCGCGGCTGGCGTGGGTTGACCAGTCGCATCGAATGCCCGCTCGGCAGGTGGGCCTTTCACAATCTGCTCCAGATCAGGCTGGCGCGCGCTTAGTGCCTGAACAGCGATTATCAGGCGGCGTGGGGTACCTAAGACCTGCAGTGTGTCATACTCCAGACGCAATTCCTTCAAGAGCATTGGAAGGCGCCCACGCAATTGATCCAGCGCAGCGTCCAGATCCCCGGCCGGCAATTCTTCGGTACCGATCTCCAGCAGGAGATCCGCTGAGGCGTTGCTTCCTGACATCGGCTGGACAGTAGACTTTTTTACATCGGTAGAGGCAGGCTGCGGATGGTCATCATCTAACCAGGGGTATTCCAGCCGTTGGCGCTGTTCCAGATATGCCTCAGAGACACGCCGGGAGAGGTCGCGCATCCGTCCAAAAAGCGCCTGACGCTCGGTTACACCAACCACCCCGCGTGTATCCAGCACATTAAAGGTATGCGAGCATTTGAGAACATAATCATGGGCAGGTAAAACCAGTCCGGAAGCCAGGCAGGCGTTAGCCTCCGCCTCGTACAACTCATACATTTTACGCAGGCGTTCGATATCGGCAATCTCGAAATAATATTTACTGTGCTCTTGCTCTGCCTGCAGGTTTACATCGCCATCCGTACGGCTCGGACTCCATTGAATATCCCGGAAGCTGTTGACGTTTTGCAGAGCGATCGCAATTCGTTCCAAGCCGTAAGTGATCTCTACCGAGACCGGATCAAGAATCTGCCCCCCAGACTGCTGGAAATATGTATATTGAGTGATCTCCTGCCCGTCTAACCAGACTTCCCAACCCAACCCCCAGGCGCCCAAAGCAGGTGATTCCCAGTTATCTTCAACAAAACGAATATCATGCTGGCGCGCATCGATGCCCAGAGCTTCCAGGGACCGCAAATACAGTTCGATGGGGTTACCTGGATCTGGCTTCAGGATCACCTGAAATTGGTAGTGCATCTGCATCCGGTTAGGATTTTCACCGTATCGCCCATCGTCCGGACGAATGGAAGGCTCCACATATGCCACGCGCCACGGTTCTGGCCCCAAAACACGCAAGAAGGTAGCCGGGTTGTAAGTGCCTGCCCCAACCTGAGAATAGTAAGGCTGCCAGATCAGGCAGCCTTGATCGGCCCAATATTTTTGCAGGGCCATGATGATGGATTGAAAATCGAGGGGTTTGTCCATATCTCTCATACAAACGGGGAAGATTGCAAAGCCCGGTCGGGGCGTATTGCTCTGTCGGTTAAATGATTTAAGGGATCTCGCCTGCCAGCTCGCGGCGCACAACCTCATCAAAAAACTCGAATGGCTGAGCGCCTACGATCGGGATACCGTTCAGGAAGAAAGTTGGTGTGGAGGAGACGCCCAACCCTGCCGCGTATTCAAAGTCCGCCGCAACTTCCTGCTGGTAAGTACGGTTTTCAACGCACTCCTGGAATTGATCCATGTCCAATCCCAGATCGACCGCGATTTGTTCATATAAGGCTGCGCTTAAACCTTGTGTTGTATTAAACATCTGGTCATGGAATTCCCAGAATTTATCTTGTTCGCGCGCACAATTAGCTGCCTCAGCCGCGGGGGCAGCGTTGGGATGGCTGGGCAGAGGAAAATCGCGATAGACAAAGCGCACCTGATCCGGGTATTTTTCCAGGAGAGGAAGAAAAACTTCGGCATGCCAGCGGCTGCAGAATGGGCATTCATAATCGCTAAATTCGATCAGGGTGATGGCGGCATCTTCTAGACCCAGTGCAGGATCGTCATCCACTGGCACGTCATAACGCCGGACTGTGGTTGGCTCCGTCGGCTGCGGCCCAACGGGGTCAGCAGCTTGTGCAGCTGTGTTGTCTGCAACGGGAGTGGTTGTTTGAACAGCAGCCGCAACTGGGGCAGGGGCGCGCCCCCAAATCAGGTACCCTACTCCGACTCCTAACGCGAAAAACAACGGAATCAGATACAGGGCGATCTGACTGGTCCTGGCAGCGGGGGGTCTTACCTCCGCAGTCTGTATCGTTTCAGGTGACGGTTGGTTAGTATCCATGGCGGCGATTATATCATGCCCGCCTGTAGCAGGCTCGCAGGCAGTTATATAGATTATCCGTCCCCTATTAATTCACTCTTCATCTATTACAATTGCACTACTCAGGAAATGTTCGCACCAAAGGTGTTCCAGAGCATGAACAAAATCCATAGGATGACAAACAGCAGGAGCGTACCGATCAATGCCCCCAGAATCATTTTGACCACGTCCTGTGGCTTTTCGCCGCCCACTTTTCCGGTCTGTCCATTGACGATGATTGTGTACTGTTTACCTCGATAAGCATAAGACCCACTCCAGACAGGAAACAAGATATGTTTGAAGGTCATCCCGCTCCAACCGCTGCCACGGGTTTGCAGATTGCGTTTCTCACGACCTGGCTCAACTCGATAATCCAGCTCAGGGCGTAATGTTTTGGTTACCTGTTCGCGTGCCAGGAGCGATGCGTCCGACAACGAACGGTTATAAATCAAGGTTGGCCAACCGACCAGAAATTCCGGCTTAAATTCGACCACATTTTTTAGATCAAAAGGAGTAATCAACGCCAATTGCTTTTGACTCAGGGCACGCACGCCTGAGATCAGAATATCATCAAAAAAGCGCGCGACCAATCCACTGCGCGGCTCCCAATGGGCATAACGCCCACTACCTTCCTTAACATCGCAAGACCACCTGACTTCCAGGGTGCCATCAAAAGTCCAACCGGAGTAATAAGCCGGGCGCATTTTTAGCCGCGCAAGCACGGAGCGTAAATCATCCGGAGCAAAAAGCCCTTTGCCCAACCATAGCTTAATCGTATGCAGCACATTGCGCTCATCGATGCGCATGAGCATTATTAACTGGGGATCGATTAATTCTTCATCCTTAGGGGCCTCTACGAATTGGCGCGCGCCACAATATGGACAAGCGATTGATTTTTCCTCGGCAGGCAGCAACACAACCGCCCCACATCGCTCACAGGCCAATTGTTGCTGAGATGCTGCCCAAGAATGGCCTGAGGATGTGGGAAGAACAAAATCCAACACCTGCTCAGCGTGATCAGCCAGATAGGTTTGGTCCTGTGCTGCCTCACCCTCCTGGATATAACCGCAATAGCTACAGACCAGTTCACCGTCTTGCAAAGAGAAGGCGACCTGTCCCCCACATTGAGGACATAAGAAAACCTGAGCCTGAACTTCCGTCACCTGCCCCGATGAAGGTGTGACGCCAGTCCCTTGCGGTAAAATCTGAGCCTCACTCAACTTTCCATTCAACAGGGCCAAACCCCGCCGGGCAGCTGTATGGGTTGGATCGATCACCACCGCCTGCTCCAAATACTGGCGGCGCTCGACCAGGTCATCGGTTATAGCCGACAGCCATACATAAGGCCGTGCATCCATTCCATTAAGTTGGATAGCCTGATTTAAAAGCGAACGCGCCAGGGCGCGGTTATCAACCTTGGCAGCCGAAATGCCCTCATATAACAGGCGTTCATATTGACGAACGGTGCGCGACTCTTCTGGCAAGCCCATAGTGCATAAATTTTACCCCCTGGGCTCAACCAGAGTAATTTTGCTAACACAGCTGATAGGTCAGGAAAGGCTCAGATTTTCACCTGGGCGGAGAGTTCTACTATCGATGATCTGAAGAACGATATTCTTGCCAGCGTTCGAGTAAATAAGCCTCTTTGGCGCGCTCCAATCCTGCTCGCCAGACGGTATCGGACGGACGTGTCTTTAACCAGGTCAGGGTATCGCGCACAGTTTCCGATACCGGCCGAAAACTTAAACCGGCCGCAATCGCCTTGCGCGTATCTACCCGCGCAAAACCCGCATTTTCAGGATCAGAACCGGGTACCCACAGAGGTAATTCAGACCATGGAGCAACCCCCTCCTGCAAGATAAAATCCTCACTCACCCACACCAGGTTTGCTGCGCTATTCCCCAGCTGTCTGCACAGGTCCAATAAGCCTCCCATCGTGATCGGATCACCCGGACCATCTGCATTATATACTCCCACCGCCTTCTGCTCGGCCATGTCCACGATCCAGGCAGCCAGATCGCGAACGTCACTGAAGCTGATCCTCTGCTGTGGGTCGCCAGGCGCCAGAACAGCGCCACCCTGGACAATACGATCCAGCCAATACGCAAAGCGATCGCTCAAGTCGTATGGCCCGACAATTAACCCGGGCCGGATCACCAGCACCCTGCCTGGCAGCACCTGCTCAGCAGCCTGTTCACAGAGGGCCTTCAAAGGACCATATGCCTCACCATTCACTTCTTCAACAGACTCATCCTGGAGTTTGCCCACCGGAGAGGTCTCATCGATGCCGACCTGCTTGAAATCCGCATATACCGAAATGGAGGAGATGAAAATATAGCGTCCTACAGAATTCGCCAGCGCCTGCGCACTTTGCCGCACCTGACGCGGGATATACCCACAAGTATCAATGACTACGTCCCAGCTGCCCCCAGCCAGTTTATTGAGATCGCTTTCTCGGTCGCCGATCACAGTTTCTAGATCCGGGAATAAATCCGGGGTAGAGCGATTACGGTTAAAGAGCGTGACGCGATGCCCGGCTGTGCGAGCGGCGTTTACCAGCGCCCGGCCCAAAAAGCGCGTGCCACCGATGATTAACACTTCCATTATGCACCTCAGCTTTGTTCTATACGGCTCAGGTCGTGATCATAGCACAAAAAATGCGCCCTGCATCTGGCGATACATGGCGCATAATTTTTCGACCGGCAAACTGCCGGGTTTAGCGTGAAACCCCTCAAGTACTACCCGTGCTACATGATGATGAAGCAGCGCTGCCCAGTGAAAAACCGGACTTTCCAGATACTTTGGATGCAAAAGTAGATAATTTCTTGCGTATATTTTCACTGCCACAGTTCGGGCAAGTCAATTCAGCGATTGCCGTCGAGCTGAACACGAGCTCTTCAAATGGATTCCCACATTCCTGACATTGGAATTCGAATATCGGCATACTAATTTCCTCCGGTTTAATTTATCAGCTCATCCAGTCCGAGCTGGAAATTCTTCCAAAGTTTTTAGATGCACAATATCGCCAAAAGTTACATCAATCCCCGGAACTCCAATTAATCATTCAGGCCAGGTGCACTCGTTGCTGCTTCTGATAAGCTTTGCTTCAGCTCTGTCCCGCCTTCTTCTGCCTGAACTGCATCGGGAAGATCATCTTCCACGTGGTAAACGCGAGAGTTGAGGTATCCACCAGCTGCAACCAGGACATTACATAAGCCCAGGATAATAAACATCAACCCTACCCCGCGACCAGGGCCCACGCCGATCACCTGGCCAACGCTATTCGCTAACGCGCCACCTTCCATAAGCAAGGGTTTAAATACCTGGTCTGCTAATGGCCCTGCCAGGGCAAACGCGACCGGGGTGGTAGACCAGGCGATCATACGCCGCACAGAAAATACCCGACCCTGGACATCTAAAGCGACTTTACTCTGCCAGATGGCCTGGCTGGAACCATTCACAACGGGAAAGGTCATCATCATCAAGAAACCACTCACGGTCATCAAGGGGATCGATGGCCTCAATCCAAGCATGGTGGTAAAGAGACCACCCAACATCAGGAATCCCAAGACGCCGTGCACCTTGCGCTTCGGGCCACCCCAGGCGCTCATGATCAGGGTCCCGAGCAGCATCCCAATCCCAATCACCGAGCCAAGATAACCCAGCATATCGGCGCTGGTCATATCCAGCACCAGCGGCGCCAGCAGAGGTTGCATTAACCCAGAGAAGAAGTTTGTTGCTGCAAAAACCAATAACAAGCCCAGCAGCCCGGGGCGAGCGACGATGTATTTCCAACCATAAGTGGCTTCTTTCCAAAGCGAGCCTTTGCTCTGTTCTCCTTCAGCACTGACTTTTGGTCGTGGGATGCGCACAAACAATAACGAGCCAACAGCGAAAGCAAAGGTCAGAAAATCGATGAGGACCACTCCATACAGACCGGTGGTCACATACAAAGCCCCGGCAACCGCTGGTGCGATGATTTGAGAAATGGCTTCCCCAATCTGGACCATCCCACCCGCTCTGCCAAGTTGCTCTTTTGGCACCAGAGTACTGGTCGCTGCAGAGTAAGCTGGCCATTGAAAGGTGCTAAAGGCAGCACTAATCGCAGAAATCAAATAAACATGCCAGATCTCGAGGCGGTTGGTGAACAGCAACAGAAACACCACCAGCGTGCTAAGCCCTGCTCCCGTATCTGACAGGATCATCACCCAGCGCCGGTCCCAGCGATCAACCAGGGCCCCGGCCAGCGGAGAAATCAGCAGGTTTGGTACAGCAACCGCTAGCATATTCATCGCAAAGAGGGTTGCCGAACCTGTTTCCTGATAGATCCACACCCCCAGTGCAAAACCTGTCAGGCCAGAGCCAAGCGTTGAGATTAACTGGCCAAACCAAATCACCAGGAAGGTGCGCATTCCGGTGGATGTTTTCAATTTATGCATACAAGTATAGTTGCATCCAATATGCCATGAATTTTCCCCAGATCAATCACCCTGATGTACCGGCTGGCTGGCAGCAGATAAAGTTACAGACATCTCTTGAGCAGGCCGGTTTTTCTCTTCCAGGTTCATGATAGCAGGAATGAAAAAGCCGCTCACACCCATCAAAAAGGTGGAAATACCGCCTATTATGAACCACGATTGTACCCCCAACCAGTCCGATAATGGACCGGCAATGACCAGCCCCACAGGCGTCATCGCCGCAGCCATGCTGCCGATCAAGCCAAGCACCCTGCCCTGCATTTCTGGGGCAACGACATCTTGCACCACGGCGAATAAGGGTCCATTGGTAATCGGGCTGCCTACGCCAATCACAAACATCATTCCAACTGCCAGCAAGAATAGACTGGCTGGCGCCATCCCCACGCCGATCATTCCAACCCCCAGGAACATTAAGCCCAGCATGGAGGTCATGACTCGCCGCCGAAAACCACCCCACACACTCAAAATCAACCCGCCAGTTAACATACCAATACCGAAGGCTGATTCCAGTCCAGCCAATTGGATTGCTTCGCCGCCAAAATGTTTCGTCACCAGCAAAGGCAGCAGGGCAATCGCAGGCGCGGAGAGCAGGTTGATCACCGTTGCCATGCCCAGGATCATGACCAGACCCGGCCAGGACCAGACATAACGAAATCCAGCCCGTAAATCTTGCCAATAGGTCGGCTGTTCCGTCGACTGGATATCCACCAACAAACGCTGTGGTTGGGGAATGGTAACCAGCAACAAAGGCAGGATCGCCAGCAAGGCAGTAAAAATATCGATGGCCAGAACACTGTGCATCGGCAAAACACTCAGCAGGAGCGCACCGAGAGGCGCCGAACCGATATTTAACAAACCCTGTAAAGTCTGGTTAATGCCCTGCACGCGAGAAAGCTGCTCTTTTGGCACCATCAACGAAGTCGAGGCCTGCATGGCAGGCCAATGGAAGCCGCCAGCAGCGGAGCGGAAAAATAGCAAGATGTAGATATGCCAGACTTCGACAGCACCCGTCCAAAACAGGCCGACCAACGCCAGGGTCGCCAGCGCGATCAGTCCATCCGCAACGATCATCGTCCAGCGCCGGTTCCAGCGGTCCACCAGTGCGCCGGCGAATGGCCCCAGGATGATTTGTGGAATGAAACCCACCAGGGAGGCCGTGGCAAGTACAGTGGCAGAGCCAGTTGTCTTGGTGAGCCACCAGATGAGTGCAAATTGCACCAGTGCGCTTCCCAAAAGCGAAAAAGCCTGTCCAGTCCAGATACTGAAGAAACGGACTTTCCAGTTGTCAGCCAGTATAATTTCAGCTTGCTGCTGCATAAAACGCTCCATACATAGTGATCAGTTTTTGAAATATTTATAATTATATAGAAATATCAATAAATGTCAATAGATTATATTAATATTTCTTATTTTTATTTCATTATTTCTAATATATAGATTTAACTTGTATCGAAAGCAAGAAGACGCTGCGGTAGGTTATCTTAAATTACCTCCCGGTAAGCGATAGAGTTCATAAAAGGTATGTAAGCTGCAACAGGGTAGCCCGTGGATCCCCGTTATTCCTCCCCCTGGAGATACACCTTCTCCAATTAACCCCCAACAAACTTGGTCTTATAACCCAAAGCCTTGAGGCGCTCTGCTATTTGCGCCCGGTGATCACCCTGAATTTCAATCACGCCATCTTTTATCGTCCCCCCCGTGCCGCAAGCCTGCTTGAGCTGCTTTGCTAAGGTTTTCAGGTCGTCTGGGGTGATCTGCAAATCGCGGATCAGAGTAACGGTTTTTCCGCCTCGCCCCTTGCGGTCGCGCGAGATAGCCGCTACTTGTTGCTGAGGTGGCAGGCTTTTCGGTTTTGGGCAACGGCAAGGGTCGCTTTTGCAACGTGGACAGCGGCGAGAAAACTCCGGATCGGTTGAGTAAACCGTGGGTCGCTCATCAGTAGGCATTATTTTTTTCTCACAGATTTCGGTTACGCGATAGGTCCTATAACCAGTTTTACCGGTAGACCGCCATTCACAAGAGCCAGGCGGCGCATTTCTGGCAAGCGCGCTTGCGCAAGAAGCCTGTCGTCGTTGGATAAAATAGCATAATTCCAGCCGGAGCACTGCTGGCGGAGCACATCTCCCAGACGGGCATATAAATTTCGGATGTCGTGGGAGTCACTGATGCGCACACCGTAGGGCGGATTTGTGATTACCCAACCCTGCCCCGTTGCTTGAATGGCAGAAAAGGCCTGCTGTTTAAAATCAATCCAATCCCCAACCCCGGCCCGAGCAGCGTTTTCCTGAGCCATTTTGATAGCGCCAGCGTCTCGATCTGACGCCTGAATATAAGGTTGGTTGGGTTGAGGATTAGGTGCACCAACCTGACGCACGCTTTGCCAATCTTCCTCGGCATAACCTGGCCAGTTCATAAAGGCAAACTTACGCTGCAATCCAGGAGGTGTTGAACTAGCCAGCAGAGCAGCCTCTATCGCAATCGTACCCGATCCGCAAAAAGGGTCTAGCAATGGCCTGGTTGGGTCCCAGCCAGCTGCCAGCAACATCCCAGCAGCCAGGGTCTCACGCAACGGGGCTTTTGCCACGGCCAGGCGGTAGCCATGCCGGTGCAAACCAGCGCCCGAAGAATCAACACTGATCGTGCATAGATCGTGCATTATGCGCACGACCACCAGCTGAAGCTCGCCACCAGCAGCATCCTCTACATAGGGCTGCATCTGCGATTGTTGGCCTAACCGGTCGCTAATCGCTCCACTCACGCGTTGTGCAACTGCATCAGAATGATAGAGGCGCGATTTTCGGCAGGTGACGCGCAAGCTTACCGGCTGGCCCGGAACAAGATAGCGTTCCCAAGGCAGTCGAGCGGCCTTCTTACGCAGCTCATAAAATGCCACGGCTCGAAATTCACCCAACCGCACCAGTACCCGGCTAGCGGTACGCAGGTGCAAATTCGCCCGGTAAAGCGTATGAAGATCGCCAGCGAAGGGTACGCCACCGTCAAATTCGTCTCGGCCAGCTGATACAGCGGCTCCCTCTGTTTTTGATTCTGTCAGACAACCTAACTGGCGTAGCTCCCCGGCGGCGATACTTTCCAGCCCCGGGCTTGTAACCGCAAAGAGCTGCAACTGACCTGAAGCCAGGGCAATAGCAGGATCACTCATTTGAATACGACGCTGTGATCTGAGCTATAAACTCATCCGGAGCCTGTACGCACACCACTTCTCCACGCGCGCAGACCTCTCCATTCGCCAGAAGAGAAGAGGAGATCACTACCTTGCGACCTTTGATCTCTTTGACCGTGGCCCGCACCTCCAGGACGACGCCCAAGGGGGTAGGCCGGAGATAATCCACCTGCAGGGCAGCGGTCAAGAATCGATAGGAGGGATCTGTATCCATGGAACGGCCGGCAGCCCGATAAGCAGCTGCCGAAGCGGTGCCGGTGCTGTGGCAATCAATCAAGGAGGCTATCAGGCCGCCGTAAACGTACCCCGGTACCGCAGTATGGTATGGGCGCGGTTGGAAATGGCAAACCGCTTCATCACCCTGCCAGTAGCTTTTGATTTGTAGCCCATGCTCATTCAGTCGCCCGCAGCCATAACAAAGGCCGAGAGGGTCCGGGTAATAATCCTGAAAAGCCTTCTCTGTCATGCTTCCATCCTTGTGGTTTTTTCTAATATTTTCAAATTGTTCTAGAACTGATCAACAAAATTCACGCTCTATTCAGTGATGCTATTATATCTCTCACAGGCCACCACATTCTCTTTACCTACCCATGATAATCATCGACTAACCGAGATTGGTTGCGGTATACTGCTGGTGGAGGCCAAAATGCTAAATATCGGGATTTACCGCCAATGTTTGCAGGAAATTGTCCAGGAGGCCATCGCCCATAGCGATGGCTCAAATGCTGGGATAGCTGAATACCTCAGATCAGTGAAAGTAGGCGGCTGGTTCACGCGCAATAAAACAGAAAAGCGTAAAGCCTTAGAGGAAGCCCGCAAGGCTTTCGATGAGCATCGCCATTGGCCTCTAGAAATTGTAATCTCGCACCTGGGTTTAGATCTAACAATCATGCGTCTGCCCACCAAAGAATAATAGCCTTCTAGAAATTTCTTCATGGCCAACTGCGTTTAGCTCCCGACCCCTTAATCAAATCAACGCCCTGGTCACCATGCTGTCTCTCTTACCGGTTAGCGCACTGGCTGCCACTGTCCAGCTCGCTTACGAAGGGGGCAACCTGACAGTTACTTTTCCTGATAGTTATACTTCCTGCACTCCTGATTATTGGAAGAATCATCTCCCAAGCTGGCCCCCCACTGGCTTTGCCCCGTCTGATATCTTTGATACGGTATTCGACACCAGCTATTTCAGCTC
>Ga0105094_10001232_pt1 | contig 13348 bp, 6 predicted proteins | sample PPLLak1March2015_2_FD_87023 | JGI IMG/M metagenome (GOLD analysis project Ga0105094, IMG submission 87023) | Freshwater sediment microbial communities from Prairie Pothole Lake near Jamestown, North Dakota, USA - PPLs Lake P8 Core (3) Depth... | ecosystem: Environmental > Aquatic > Freshwater >...
GCACACCATAGTCACCCAACCACAGGGATTGTATGCCACCTTTATCAGGATTTTTAAGGATCTTTTCCAAAACTGGTTGCACCGAATTTCTCTCAACAACAGTCAACTCCACAGGATAGGTAGTCGGCTTTGAAATGAACCAGTAGAGAAAAGGCTGATCGTGAATCGTCAATCCAACATGGTCAGGAGCCAGTACCATCAGTAAAAAAGATTCCCTTTCCGTCCCGCGAGTTCCTCCTCCGACACGCCCGGCAGGTGACCCGCGCAACGGGGGTTTATACAATGGTTTGTCCATGGTAGTTCTTGTGATGTTCTGGGGAGCTGCATGGTCTCCTGTTTTTTTCTGGTCGGAGTACTTATCTGCCGAACTCTTTTCCTGATTTTGTTCTGCGGATTTCTTTGTCTCATTTTCGTTCGACGCACCCATAAGAAGCGGCAACGTCAAAATGAGTACTATGATGAATACGCGTCTCATGTTCTTCATTTGATCACCCCCTGAGATGTCTCTGTACGGTCCGTTATTGTTGCACCTAATACCTGATATATTACTATGCTTTCCTCCTTTCCTTTCAGCCTGACTTCTCCAATCCTTTCTGTAATGAATCGGGAATCGATGCAACGTAAAGTTGTATCACCAATAAGGATACGGCAAAGGGCATCCTTACCAATCTCTTTGTCATAACTCTCAAGACGGGAAGCAATGTTTACCGTATCGCCTATAGTAGTATATTTTAACCTCTGGGTGCTCCCCAGAAGACCAGCGACAACCGGTCCCGTAAAGATACCCACTCTCATCCCCATGGCAGGCAGTCCTTTTTTGCCCCATTGAGTATTGAGACGTTTTATTTCATTCTCCATTGCAAGGGCGCAGATGACGGCGTTCCTGGCGTCTGAACAGACCTCGTCCTCGCTGCTCCTGGGCAACGGGATACCGAAGTCCGCCTTTATACTGTCCCCGACATAATTATCCACTACACCACCATGATCCATTATCAACTTGGCCATGGATTCCATGTACGAGTTCAGCCAATCGAGGAGGTCCTTGGGATCCATTTTCTCAGACATCGCAGTGAACCCTTTCAAATCTAAAAAAAAAACGGTATCCATCATTTTTTGCGAACTCAGCCCTCCCTCGCTCAGCAACTGATCTCTCTGCTGCCATATCATGTCGGCTATTTCCTTTGACACATGCTGAGAAAAGAGCTGCATCAAAAGTGCACGTTTCTTCTTTTCGTGGTTTGACATGTAGGCCATAACGCCAACGAATGATATAAAAAAGGATAAGGCTGGAGGAAAAACGGGGATCCACATTCGGGATAGAAAAGCAAAATATGCTATAAGACACAGAATGGCTAAGCCCCCTGCACCCAAAAGCGAAAATCGCAATACCGAGCGCGTCCGGAGTCCGATCAAACATCCGATGAGGCTCCAGAGCAATATCCAGAATAATTCTTTCCCTTCTGACGGAGATGATATCGGTCGAGCCCCATCAAGAGCAAATCTCAACAACTGGCTTGTGATGTGTCCATGCAGAACAACCCCAATAATTTGCTGATCTTCTTGAAAGCCTCTGCTGAGCGGTGTATAAAAAAAATCTTTCACGCTCTGTGCGTCTACTCCAATTATGATTATCTTATTTCTGACAGAGTCAGGGGGGATATTCCCGGAAAGAAGATCCGAGAAGGAAAAGGACCGGAATGAGGCGTCCGAATTCTTGAAATCAAGAAGAAACTGGTACCCACTTGCATCAGCGCGGACATAACCCCCATCGTTTGCCTCGAAAGGTTTGATCGTCGTTTTCCCCAGTCGCAAGTAATTGTTGTCAGGATCAGACTGAGGAGCTATCCCTTCTGCCTGCAAATAGAGAGATGCCAGCCGCAGTGCAAAAGCATGATACACATTCTCACCATCATCCAAAAAGAGAAGGGCTCTCCGGACGATACCGCCCTGGTCAACCACGATATCATTAAATCCGACCTGTTCCGTGTTCCGGATAATCGTCTGCGGCTGCACACCATTGATGCCGAATTTCATGACGCCGACGATGTTCGGGTTTTCACTCACTATCCTGTTCAGCTCCTCGCTTCCAGGGGGGACGAGAATATCACGATAAATGTCGAGACCAATGGCGCGGGGCTCTGATTCGAGGAGAATCTTCATAGCCTTTGTAAGGGTCTCATCTGTCACAGGCCAACGCCTGAGAGTTCCTATGTCGGTTTCAGAAATCTTGATGAGAGTGATTTTCGGATCTTCGTCGGAAACTTTTGGCGTCAACCGAATAAACCAGTCATAGGCGAGCAGTTCCAAATGTTCGATATGCCCTCCTGCCCGTAATACCGTAATAACCAGAAAAACGAGTAAGCCGCTGAATAGTGCCATGAGGATCAGTTTTTTTGGGATAGATATGCAAAGGGGAGGCATAACTCTGCTTACAACCTTACAGCCAGTTGTTGATCAGCAGAAAGGGTGCCCAGTAACCGGGATGATCATAACGAAGATCGTTCAGCATCTTAAGTTGAGCAGCCCGCAGAGCCGCAGCCCGGGACATCTGGGCAGTGCCGAGCTGTCTGTAGAATTCAACAATAAGCTCGTAAGATGCCGGGTCATTGACATGCCAGAGTGTAGCTATGGCGCTCTGGGCACCTGCGCGTACAGCCACCCCGGCAAGTCCCAGTGCGGCACGGTCATCCCCGGCAGCGGTCTCGCATGCACTAAGGGTCAGTAAATCAAGGGGCTCATCACGAAACCTGAAAAGTCCGACAAATTCCCCGAATTGATTCATAGTAAACCTCTCATCAAACGTAAGGATGAACGTCTCTGCCGCATCCTTGCCGAAATGGCCATGAGAAGCAATATGTACGATGCTGAAAGGCTCCTGCTTCAGTTCCTTCTCCATGTTAGACACCCGGAATTCCTTGTTCAAAAGGATCTGCCCTCTGAAGAATCCTGTGGTAGCCCTCAGTTCGTCCGACACATACGGTAGTCCGGGGAACCCCTGCACGGGTTCGGTCAACCCCAATGCCAGCACCTTGGCATTTTCCAGTCTAAGCGGGCCGGGATTGGTAAGATTCAAACTCGGCGTTATCGCAATGGCATAGCTCTCTATGAGGAACTGATTCCCATCGTGCAACGCAGTCATCGGGATTGTGCGCAGAGGTCCGTCAGGCACAAATACTACCGTATCAGGCTTCATTGCCTTGAGGTCTTTCTCAAGCGGCCGAATGAGCCAGTCATAAATCCTCTGGGAATGGGGCAGGAACTCCCACGTAGTGCGCTTCTCCAGCTTTCGGCGAAACTCCCTTATTTCACCGGTTAAAGCATCTGCTCCGACCGGGATTGTAAATCTCTTAAGACGGCCACCAAAGCTTGCCAGGAGTTCCAGCCTGTCACTGAACAGTATCGGATAAATGACAGCCGCCTTTGCCGAAACCTCATCCATTTTCTTCCCTGTAAAGCGGGCGGCGTCTAAACAGTCATCCTTAAAATACTCCTTCAATTCGTAGACCTTCAGGATTTCCAACGTATCGCGGGCCTCAACAAGATAGGGTTCAATCTCCTCTTCCTTCTGCAGAGTCGAAGCTCGCTGAAGCAGCAGGTTAACCAACTCAAAACAGACAGCGCCTGCCGTTTTGCGATAGGACGCTTCAGGATTGGCATAACAGGACGACATCTCTTCCCGTATGGCCTGCAAATCGTATATTGCCTGCCGGTAAGATGTAATCGCCTCGTCCATGTGCCCCAGACGTGCGAGTATCCGGCCGCTCTGCCAGTGCCACTTATACAGGGCTTCAGATACATTTTTCTTCTGTGCCGCGAAGACCGCCACCCTGGTCAGTTCGAGGGCCTCAGGTAATCGCCCCTCGTTTTCATAAAGACTGCCGAGATAGCCATATGCATATGAGACTGTTCGTTGGTCATTTATCCTTTGCGAAACATTCAGGGCTTCATTGAGAGCCGTATACGCCTGCAGTGAAATATGCTTATCTTGTTCGGGCAGACGGGAGCGGAGATCGGAATAGGAGAGGCCTATGCTAATCAAAGAGTAAGCCTTTGAATAAGAATCATCGAGTTTCTTGAGTTGAACCACTGCCTTGTCGAGTTCTCTAAGGGTTTCAGTATACTTGCCGGTCTGGAAAGTTACCTTTGCCCCATTCACAACTGATATAACAGCTAATGAAAGGTTCCCTGCTTTCTCTGCCTGCCGGGCGCTTTCCAGATAACTTTCAAGAGCTTCCTGATAATTGCTTCGGAAAATGTGCAGGTTCCCAAGGTTGTTCAGAATTGCCGCCATCACATCCGGATATCCTGACTCTTTTGCGATCGCGAGTCCCTGATGGAGATTATCGTATGCCTGTTCGCACTTCCCTAACCCGATATAGGCATTGCCCATGCCATTGAAGACTAAAGCTGTCTGTCGTTTGTCATCCAGCCCCCTTGACAGAGGCAACGCACTTTCGAGATATTGCAGTGCCATTCTGTACTGTCCGGTCATACTGCCGGCCTGTGATAGCATGAGGAGCACTTCGCACTGTTTTACAGTGTCGGTTGTCCTCTGATACAGGTCAAGGGCGATCTCAAGGTCGGATAGTGCATCTCCGAAAGCCCCCATTCTTAATGAGAGAGAGCCCTTTTCCATATATTTATCCGCCATTGGGGCTTTCGGGGACACTAAAGTATCTGTACCAGGCTGGAGGTCTTTTCCAGCAGTGAGTTCCGCCAATGAATAAACAGAACTAAAAAAGAGAAACCAGAAAACCAGAATCAACGCATATCGTTTCATTCTCATGATCGCTTCTCCATGAAGATTATCATCACCAGTAACCTGTGAGGGAGATCTGAAAATGAATACCGGAATCCTGCAGGTCTTCGTCGGACTGGTCTATCTCTCTCAGAGCATATCCCCAATAAAATTCGATCTCAGGCTTAAACGTCACCGGTGACTTGACTCCCGTGGCCGCCCATCTGAATCCCAGGCCCACACTGGAAATGTCTTTTGGACTTGGATCAGGAAGATCCTTATTGGTCGCACGGCCATAATCAAAAAATGGGCATACCTGCAGATAGTCTGCCCAGCGTTTATTCTGGACGATCGGAATCCGTGCCTCCAGTGATGTTATAAACGCCTGGTCACTGACCAGCGAATTCTCGCGGTAACCCCGTACGCTGTATCTCCCGCCCACTCCAATCTGCTCGATCGGGAGGAGTGATTGATCGGAAAGCTGTAAATCGGCACGAAAAAGGAGTTGGGAATCCAGGATGTCGGTGAGGCGCACCCACTGGAACTGACCCAACCAGGAAACAAATTTACCATCAGGAATGTCTTTGTCCGGGTTTATTGTGGCATCCCAGGTATCAAGACCAACCGAGAGGCGTAACCGGACAGCAATGACCTGTCGCTGCGTCCTGTATGTCCATTCCTGCAGAAAGCGCAGCGGCACGACAATCGATTTCCCATTTACCTCACCCGGGGTAAAGGAAAAAGGCTCGCCTAAAAGAGTATTTTTGTTGGTCTCGTATTCCAAAGACAGGCCGAGAGCAAATTCCTGGGTTAGTGTCCGGTATACAGGCTGGCGCAGGTTAACTTCATAGCTTTCAGACCTGGTGACGATGTCCAGAGGGCCAAACACATCGTCGACCACTCCGAAATTATCTTTCCTGTATCGGAACTGCAGTGTCGTATCACGAACATTTATGGGTATGGCGTACCAGAAGTCGATCAGGGGATAATCCACACCACTCGAACCTCCATAGGTCAAACTAAGGATGTCCCCGCGGCCACTGACGTTCTGGTGCGCAAGCGATATGAGGCCCTGTTCGCCGCCAACCGACGGAGACTGATAATTGTTAAGGGCGAGCCACACAGAATAGGGAGGCTTCTCCTCAACTTTAACTTTGAGCACACTCTCACCAAGATTTGCACCGGGTCTCAACTCGGCCTGGATACGCTGTATCCTCTGATCCTGCTGGAGCAGCTGCAGTCTGTTCTGGAGGGCATAGACATCAACCGGCGTTCTCGCACCAAGTGCGATACGATTACGGAGGTAATCCTCACCGAACCACCTGTTCCCCTCCAGATCAATAGCGGTAAGCTTCCCTTCGATAACCTGCAGGGTGATCAAACCATCAACCACTGTCTGATCCGGTATTACAGCGCCGGAATTGATATATCCTTTATTAATATAGAGGAGCGTTAACTCCCGTCGCAGCGACTCGATGTCTTCCATGGTGACGGAGCGATTTTCGTATGGCGCGGCGACCCTTTCTAATTCCTCCTTCGTAAAGACAGTGTTCCCCGTCACGACTATTTTGCGGGCATAAATATCCTTGAGAAGCGACCCTGTCGATTCCTTGGGAGGAACAGGGGGAGGAGGAAGAATCTGCACCGGAGGTTCAGTCGTGGTCTTCTGTTCAACCGAATCAGGGAGTCTGTCGACAGACCTCTCGGGAGGGCTGATAGAATGCAGGACCTGACAAAAAGCAGGCGGGACGTGCGACAGCAATAATAAGTTTAGAAGAGCAAATATTGAGAAAAAGTGGCCTATATTCATCTTAAATGAGCATACTTTAATTCTCCCTCCTCCCGAAATACAATCAGATTCGCTCACAAATATACACTTAGTATAGATTGCTTGGAAGCAGGTTGCCCGGTTCAATGGGTAGACCGTCACGCCCGACCACAATGAAACTGCTGTACTTGCCACCCCTCAGCCTCACGAGGCATTGTTCCCGAAGGAGCGCCGTGGCGCTGATGAAATCACTTGATAACGGATTCAATAACCCGGTGACACTGCTGATCGGAGCATTAATATCCACCGTTCCGCTGATGCCGAGGGCAGATGAGGCATCCACAATGCTATATGGATCGGTTAAAAACACATCTGTTGCGATACGGACGTTTCCTCCCGGTCCTCCATATGCGTTTGCAATAATCTTACTGTCATTCAAAACAACAAATTCAGGGTCAATAGTGATATTGCCGCCTTTTCCGAGCCCTTGGCCGACACTTGCGGTAATCTCACTGTCAAGGAGGTAAACCAATTCCCCAGCTTGTATCTGGATGTTGCCTCCGTCAGTATATATAGCTTCCGTTGTTATAGAACTGCCCTTCATCTGTAAGGAATCCGCTTTAATATTAATACTCCCTGTGTAACCAGCACCAGAACTCTCTGCAGAAACTTTAGCTCTCCCAGAAAGTTCCATACTATCTACCGTGAATTCGATGTTACCGCTGTCTCCAGGAGTATCTGTTCCACTGGAAATCAGACCACCTTCTCGCACTTGCAGATTTTGAGCTGTGATTCGTAAGTTACCAGCATTTCCAGTTGCGGCATCGCCCAAGAAAAATCCTGCTGTACTGGTGAGAATAGATGCGCCGGCCAGTATGTCAGCTTCTGAGGAATCAACTCCTTGTTCGGTAAGAAATTTCTTGAACTCTTTATTTATGCCAGAAATAAAGACACTGTTGCTATTCACGTCGATGCTGCCTCCATCACCAGAACCAAAAGTCTCGGTAGTAATTCTGGCTCCATCCAACACTTCCAAGCTGCTGGTAGAAATTTTGATATCCCCGGCACTTCCGTCATTGACACCTGCTTGAGAAGCTATGCCTGAAGGATATAGGGTAGAATGACCATTTAAATCTAAAGAGGGTTCGGGATGCACCCCAGATATGAGCAAACTATCTGACTTCACCTCTATGTTACCACCAGCCCCAGGGCCGAATGCGCTAGCAACGATGCCAGAACCGTTCAGCAATTTTACACTGGCGGAATTTATTTTTATGTTTCCAGATTGACCGAGACCACCTGAACCTGATGTGATAAGACCTCTGTCTGTTAAGAATAGGCTGTCCACTGTCAAAAGCAAATCTCCTCCACGTCCAACATTGGTCGACGTCGATAAGCCTGTAAAGTCTTTCCCGAATGGATCGGGGGCACTCTTGGCACCTATGATACGCATATCCTTGGCGATAATTTCCAGACTTCCGGCATGCCCCGTCCCGTAAAGGGATGAGGCAAAAATACCGCCTCTCTCACTTATTTCCAGACTTTTAGTCTGGATCGAAATATTCCCGGCATTCCCTGAAGCATTGTCATAAAGGGAGCTGTCAATAGAGCCTCCACTTGTCACTTCTAAGCAATCCGTTATGATGCTGATATTTCCGCCAGTACCACCTGCGTAAGTTCCTATCAGCCGGGAATCGATGCCTGCATGAATACCGGGTGGGCTTATACGATTATCAATGACTACCCCTGAGATTAATATGTTTTTTGCATTTATTTCCAGATCTGCGCCAGGCCCTACGCTAAAAAGGGTAGTAGACATTTGTCCTCCATCCAAAATCTGCAAGTTGTCTGCACTCAGTTTTAACAGACCGCCCTTTGACCCGTATCCTGTTTGTGCTGCAAGGCCCGTAAAACATCCGGGACAATTAGGAACATCAGCAATATTTTTGCCGGAAATTAGTACGTCACGGGCGACAACATCTACAACCCCACCCGTCCCGATCCATAAACCGTTCGAAGAAATGGATCCCCCGTCCAACAATTTTAAGGAATCAGCACGAACTGTGATATTACCCGCATTACCGTTGCCTGGATACACTGCTGCTGTATTGATGAAAAAGCCGCTCTTTACCGTCAAGCTGTCAGCGGTAATGTAAACATCGCCGCTACGGCCTGATCCGAAAGCTCGCGAGCCAATATCGCCATAAAATCCGATATTGGCATGAAGACTATTGGCTGGATCATCATCCCCCAGATGGACGTTGCTGGCGGTAATGCGAACATCCCCTGCACGCCCTGCCTTGAAACTTGAGGAAGCTATCTCTGAACCATTCGTAAAAAAAATATCACCAGTTACATTTATATCAACAGCGGACCCAGGATGATTGGCCGCATCACGCGTCCCAGTATTGATACTCGTATTATCCAGGTGTAACTGCTCCCCCCTGATATTAACAACGCCCCCAGGGTTTCCCCTAGCAGCAATCCAGACATTTTTAAAAAACAATTTGCCTCCGAGTATGATAATGGATCCAGCAGGATCAACGTCGTAATTGCTGCCTTCTACATAGAAACCTGCTCCATCTGATGCTTGAGAGATTGTGATATTTCCCAGTTTTGTGAATGAGTTTGTGTTTAAATCGCTGAGAGTGACTTCCCCTGACGAAGCTACACTTAGAAGGTTAATCTGTCCGCTCGGTGCCAATAAACTACCAGTTAAATCATTTGTTATAATGATATCCCCACTAATAACTGATATATTTTTTCCTTCAGGAACTACAAGAGTGCTCTCTTGTATTGATATGGCTGCTGGATTACCATTCAAAAACCCAAAAGCTGAAGGTGGAGCAGTGGTCAGGACGCTGTCATTTAAAAGGTTGGCATAAAAAATCCCATCGCTTCCCAGCCGAATGAAGTCCGCTGTACTTACATGAAACGACCCGCTCACATCAAGCTTTGCGTTCTGTCCGAACAAAACGCCTGCGGGATTGAGCAGATAAAGATTCGCGCCATGTATGGTCGAGCGGAGGAGCCCATCGATGATTGACTGTTGCCCTCCTGTGACTCTGCCAAGGATGTTCACAATGCCATTTGGGCCATTGAAGCTCGCAGTATCACCCGTACCCACACTAAACAGTCCAAAACTTTGAAAAAGATTATTTCCCTTAATCGTTCCTCCATCAATGTTGTAGACTTTTCCGATATTTGTTACCTGCGTCCCCAGTGTCCCATCGGCCGTGATTGTGGTATTAACTGCAGCATGGCTTATAGTTGGCAGAATACTATGAAGCAGGACCCCGATTATAAGATAAGAACTGATTAATAATGCGATAACATACTTATTGTCTTGCTTAGCGGTCATTTTCCCTTCCCCCTTTAGGAATATAGGGCCAACCAACGATTCCTCATCCTTCAGTAGCCTGCCCTTATTGAATCTCGTTTACTATGTGTCGCCAGCTGTCAACTGCTTACAAACAGTTTAGCTTGATCCCGAAGAGCACTTCTAAATCACGTAAATCTTATTATTCGTCTTAAGCAATGTCAAATTGAACATAATAATAGATCCAAAAGAAAATCTTATAGACTGCTGGGCCACAAGGCAAATGCAGTTGCTATATTCAAAAAGCCATATGCAAAAATCAGGACTTGTAACTGTGGCTGTCGATACGCGTATTGGCGGTTGAACTACTCAACATTTGCCATACCTCTGAAACGATCTATTGATTCGCAAATCTTTAAATATCGCTAAGGCCTCATGGTTCACATTACAATGTGAATGATTGCCTTCCATGGGGGAACTATTCATTTTTGACGATCAGGTCAAACAGAGTGAAGAAAGACATCTTCCCTACCTTATTGCAAAGGCCCTCTCCTAATCCTCCTCTTCAAACTCTAACTTCTTTCCTTTTCCCTCTCGCCTCATGTCTTCATCCTTCAGTCGCATGCATGAGATCGGAACAGCTCCTTGCATTTTCAATCGCAATAGATGCATAAATGGACAGGGAACGCAGCATTTTCAAATCTTCAAGGGTAAAAAACTTCTGTGAGCAGTAGCTCATATTGATCACGCCAAAGACCGAACTCCTCCACTTGAGCGGGATACACAGCAGGGAGGTAATGCCCGACTTCCCCTTCTTAAACCGCGGGCCCGAAAGGACGTTATTCACCAGTTTTGCCTTGCCGGTATTGATTACAGCTCCTGCAATGCCTTCACCTATAGGCAATTCTTCCTTCGGATCCCAAACAGTGCCGAATGCAGCCTTAATCGTCAGGGATTTTTTGTCCTGATCAACGAGCATTACAGAGCCGTTTTCAGCAGTGATGATATTCCGTGCTTCTTCGATGACAAAGTTACAGGTTTCCTCAACATCGATACACAACCCCAGGCGTTTTCTTTTTACCTGTGTAAATTCCTCGTCAAGCCTCCGAATTCTTGTGCTCATCGATTCGATAAGCCTGAATACCAGAGTCGGGTCGCGGTCAATCGTCTGAAAAAGTTTTTTCTTGTCAATCCCCAGTATCCTCGTATCACCGATGGCCGTAGCAGTTGCAGACCGGGGCAGCCTGTCAAAAAGAGCCATCTCTCCAAATGTCTCACCTTTTTCAAGAACAGCAATAGGCATTTCTCCTGCGGGCGATTTTTTTGTTATTCTGACCCTGCCTGATTGTACAACGTACATCCCATCACCTTCTTCGCCCTCCTGAAAAATCACATCTCCTTCTGCATAAACCCTGCCGAGTTCACTTTCTTTCATGTGACCTCCCTACTGACCTCTCCCATACTCCCTGCATAAATCATACACCAACGGGAAACTTAGGGACCTGAAAAAAATATTCCTGTACCGTTCATTTCCGGTAAACATGTCCCAGAGCATGGAACTGAGCCTTTTCGGATATGCCGGATCTCCCTGTTCTTTCCGGACAACCCTGAGCATCCCATTTGTTAATGTTTTATATTATTCATGCAGGTCGGTCGCGGCAAAAAGAAATTTCCCATACAGGTTATCAACCATAATGCTCTTATAAACAGGCTGGTAATGATCCCGAAAATGATTCTTGCTTATCCCATGAAAAATCGCGGTTTTTGCAGCAGCCTTTCCCATGATGTACGCAGCGCCAAGGCCATCCTTAAAGAGCCTTGTTGAGCCGGCATCTCCACAAAGTACAACCCTGTCCGCAAACGCGACCTCAGGCGCCCTGATATTCATCTTGGGCAGGCAACGGCATGCTATCTCGTAGGCTCCCTTTCCGGGCAGTGCAGATTGCACAACGGGGTGATCAATAAATGCATTGACAGTATTGTGATCGATATTTTTTCCAAGGATGCATACGGTCACATAGGTGCCCTTTGGAATGATCGCAGCGAATTTGATGTCCCTGACCGGCAGGAGAAAAAGGTTGACGGAGGTTCCAAAATACTCAGAGATGGTGTTCTTATCCATCCATATCTCTGCTATTGCAGCAGTAACTGTTTCTGGTTTTCTGTAGCCAAACCCCATCTCCTCAAATATCCAAAAAGTCTAGCTTTTCACACCGAGCGCTCCGACAACAAGATCCGGCTCCTGCATCATTGTGTCTTTTGAAAACAGAACAGGCCTGTTGTTCCTGTATTCAATACGATCTACTTTTTCGTGATTATGGACTGCGCCCTCCTGGATAGCCAGATCAAGGAGAAACCTGTCAAAGCTCTCTTTCTCGCTTCCGATAATCCCTCTGGGACCCCCTCCCCGGTACACAGTCGCAATGGTCTTTTCCTTGGAAGGTTTTTCAATATAAACGTTCCCGTACTGCGTGTGAAGTTTATAGGAATTGATCCCTCTTTGTACAACTGAATCAGGAAGATTGATGCCTTCGACAGCTAAATTCTGGACGAGCAGTTCAGAGATGATCCCGCCGCATTTGTTGCAACCAATCGGACCGTCCTTTGTAAAATCCTTTGGCTCGTAGATCGTCACATGGACTGACTTTTCCATCATCTTTGCCATCTTGAGAGCAAAAATGCTGAAAAAGGAGCCTGTGGGACCTCCTCCTACAACAGCAATCTGAGCACCATTGTGCAGTATGTGTAAATCAGCCACGACTGTTCACCCGCTATTCGATTTCTGAAGAATTCCCATTTAAAATACATTGTCATGCTGAACTCGGTTCAGCATCTCATACAATCAACAGGATAGAGATCCCGAAACAAGTTCGGGAAGACAATAAACAGTTTTCCGCAGCCGGCAATTGAATCAGTTCCGTTTATTAACTTATATTTTTCGCTCTTTGTCAAGCGATCATGAAAGAAATGTCTTTTGCTTTCATAAGGTTAATGTGTTCATGGTGTCCCAAAACTGTTGCAAAGGCTCACAGAGATGAAGCACTATACTATAGGTCAATCCGGATGTGGCACATTATCGTTTTTTTCCGTATGATGTTTTTTATTGCTGTGAAGGAGCAGGGGTCAGCTTTTTCATGGATAAGTGGACTTCAGAAAACAAGACCCAACTCTTTTGTTAATCGAAATCAGAAAGAATAGATGAAAGACATGAAGATTCGCCGTTTCATTATCGTTCTTTTCATCATAGTCGTGGCAGTTGCCGGCATCTGGCTGTGGCAGTCCTTGAATCACAGGACCTCGGACAAAGGCATTGTCCTCTATGGCAATGTAGACATCCGTCAGGTTGATCTTGCATTTAATGCTAATGAGAGGATTTTACAGGTGCTTGCGGAGGAGGGAGACAGAGTCGAAAAAGGGAAGCTCCTTGCAACACTCGAAACAAACCGTCTGCTTCATGAAGTCGCACGCGCCAAAGCGCAGGCGCGTTCGCAGAGAGAAATTGTTGCACGGCTGGAAGCCGGCA
>Ga0105094_10001234_pt1 | contig 13342 bp, 10 predicted proteins | sample PPLLak1March2015_2_FD_87023 | JGI IMG/M metagenome (GOLD analysis project Ga0105094, IMG submission 87023) | Freshwater sediment microbial communities from Prairie Pothole Lake near Jamestown, North Dakota, USA - PPLs Lake P8 Core (3) Depth... | ecosystem: Environmental > Aquatic > Freshwater >...
TACCTAAAATTCGCCCGAATAGGCGGACCCATGCCTCCGCCGAATTAGGGCTTGGACAAAAACAAAAGTGATGGGTATACCTGTAACAAAGTCTTCACACTCAGATACAGGAGGCCCATCACTATGGACGAGTCTATCATTCTTAGCGAAAGTGTCAAAGCCTATTTTTCCAGTCACGCCTCCCTGGCGGCGCTGGGGAGGAAGGTGAAAAAACTCAAGTTGTTCGAACCGATCACACAAAAGGTCAAGATCGCACAAAAGGTGGTCAAATACCGGCCGAGTGAGAAGCTGATGGACGCTTTCATCACGCTGCTGGCTGGCGCACAGGGGCTGGTAGAAGTCAACAAACGCTTGAAAGCCGATCCCGGCTTGCAACGAGCCTTCGGGCGGCAGGGTTGTGCGGAACAATCGGTGGTGCAAGATACGCTGGACGCCTGCACAACTGAGAACGTGGCCCAGATGCATCAAGCGATGGAGGCCATCTTTCGGCGGCATAGCCAGACCTATCGCCATGATTATCAGTTGAACTGGCAAATACTGGATGCAGATATGACCGGTCGACCGTGTGGGAAAAAGGCCAAATTTGCCAGCAAAGGCTATTTCGCCAAACAGCGCAATCGCCGTGGGCGTCAGGAAGGCTATGTGATTGGCACCTGGTATGAAGAAATTATCGTGGAGCGGTTGTTCGATGGGAAGACCCAGTTGAACAAAGCCCTGCGTCCCTTGATCAGTGCGACGGAAGGGGTATTGGAGCTGAACGAGCGCCAACGCCAACGAACCATTGTGCGGATCGATTCGGGCGGTGGCAGTGTAGAAGACATCAATTGGCTGCTGAGAAGGGGTTATCAGGTGCATGGCAAGGATTATTCGGGTGTCCGGGCCAAGACGTTGGCCGAGAGTGTGATCGAATGGATTTGCGATCCAGACGACAGCAGTCGCCAAATGGGCTGGGTGACTATCGCAGCCGATCCGTATTGCCGTCCAATCAAGCGGATTGCCGTGCGTTGCCGCAAGAAAAACGGCCAATGGGGCTACGGCGTTATCCTCTCCTGCCTGGCTCCCAGAGACGTGTTGCTCTTGACTGGCGGTTACGAGCAGGAGATCCATGATCCCAAGGCGGTCTTGTTGGCTTACGTGAACTTCTATGATGATCGCGGCGGTGGCGTGGAGATCGAGATCAAGGAAGACAAGCAGGGATTGGCAACCAGCAAACGCAATAAGAAACGCTTCGAAGCTCAACAGATGTTGGTCCAACTCGAGGCCCTGGCTCACAACACCCTGGTTTGGGCCCGCCAGTGGCTGGCTCAAGTCTGCCCCAAAATCGCTCGCTTGGGGATCAAGCGTTTGGTTCGGGATATCTTCCAGATGGATGGCTTCCTGATCTTTGATCAATCCTTCGAACTCCTCTATCTGACGCTCAACAAAGCCGATCCTTTCGCAAAAGAGCTGTCTGCTGGCCTTGCTTCTTTACTCGCCCAGGAGCATGTCGCCATTTGTTTGGGCGAAACTTAGGTAATTAAGATATCTTAAGTCCCCGTTCGTCTATCCAAAATCCCCTGATATAATACGTTTGTTATACTTCTCACTTACATGGAGGCTTGATGTCCCAGCTTATTAAGTTTGGAACAGACGGCTGGCGAGGGCGGATTGCGGAGGATTATACCTTTGATAACGTCCGCCGCTGTACCCAAGGATTTGCAGATTATCTCATCGCACAGGGACACCAGGATGAATGGGTGATCGTTGGCTTTGACAAACGATTCTCATCTGAGCATTTCGGCACTGCAGCAGCTGAAGTGCTGGCAGGGAACGGCTTGAGGGTATACCTCACCGAAGAAGCTACCCCTACCCCAGTAATCTCTTATTCAGTCGTCAGCAAAGGGGCAGTGGGAGCAGTTAACATTACTGCCTCCCACAATCCCCCTACAGATAATGGTTTTAAAGTACGCAATGAATTCGGAGGCGCTATCGACCCTGCCGGGTTGGTGGAAATCGAGAATCGCATCCCGGCGTCCATTGAGTCGATCAAACGGATGGCATTCTCGGAAGCTGTAGACAAATCTCAGATCGTTGTTTTTGATGCTGCTCCAGACTATATCGAACAAATTAAACGGTTAGTGAATTTGGACCCGTTAAAAGGAGCTGGTCTGGATATTTTAATAGATCCAATGTGGGGGAATGGATCTGGATGGTTCCCACGCCTGCTGGGAGGCGGAAAGACGCGCGTCAGCGAGATCCACAATATCCGCAATCCAATCTATCCCGAGATGAGCCGTCCGGAGCCGATACCGCCCAATGTGGATGCCGGCTTGAGGGCAACTCTCGAGAGGAAAGCCGACGTGCTCATCATCACCGACGGCGATGCAGACCGGGTCGGGATTGGTGATGAGAAGGGCCAGTTCATTGACCAGCTGCGAGTCTATGCCTTGATGGCATACTACCTCTTGGAAGTGAGGGGTATGCGTGGTCCGATTGTCAAATCTCTCTCGACCACGACCATGCTCAATAAGCTTGGCAAGATATACAATGTCCCGGTCATCGATACGGGGGTCGGCTTCAAATATATAGCGCCGAAGATGCTTGAAACCGATGCCATGATTGGCGGCGAAGAATCGGGAGGCTACGCCTTCCATGGGCATGTCCCTGAGCGAGATGGCATCCTGGCAGGATTGTATTTTCTGGATATGATGGTCAAACTCAACAAGAAGCCCTCTGAGCTTCTCGAAACCTTGTTTTCCAAGGTTGGCGCTCACTATTATGATCGTATCGATGCCGCCTTCAGCGGTGATCGGAAGGCACGTGAGAATAAAATATTAACGGAAAATCCATCGACTTTCGGAGGTCTGGCTGTAACCGGTCTGGATACAACCGATGGATATAAATTTTCCTTAGAGGATGGTGGCTGGTTGTTGATCCGATTTTCGGGCACAGAACCGATAATCAGAGTATATACGGAGACCACCTACGAGGATCGCGTCCAGGCAATTCTTGACGATGGATTGCGTTTAGCAGGTATAAAATAGCTTGTGCTCCCTGGTCGACACTCACTGCCATCTGGACTTTAACTTATTCGATTCGGACCGGGAAGATGTGCTGCAGCGTGCCCAGGAAGCGGGAATGGTCAGGATCCTCAATCCCGGTATCGACCTGCCCTCGAGCGAAGCTGCCCTCAGCCTGGCAGACCAATATCCACTGGTATATGCAGCTATTGGCGTACACCCGAATGATGCGCTTACCTGGAACGCTGCCTCCCTGGCGGAGCTCCGACGCCTGGCGCAGCATCCAAAAGTTGTAGCCATTGGGGAGATCGGATTAGATTACTACCGTCAGCACGCCCCCCAGGATCTTCAGATGCGTATCTTCGAGGAGCAGCTGCAGCTGGCAGGGGAACTGGGGCTTCCGGTGGTTATCCATAACAGGGAAGCGACCGCTGATTTGTTGCCGATCTTGAATAGGTGGGCGGCGGATCTGGATCGCGATGGCTCGCAGTTGGTGAAACACCCTGGAGTGTTGCATTCCAATTCTGCCAGCCTGGCTGCAGCTCGAGAGGCGATAAGTCTGGGTTTCATGATCGGTTTTAGCGGACCGATCACTTTCCAAAAGGCAAACGAGCTGCGCCAGACCGCGGTTGGTATTCCCCTCCAATCGATACTGGTCGAAACCGATGCACCCTTCCTGACACCGGAACCCTACCGCGGGCGGCGCAACGAGCCAGCATATGTTTACTACGTCGTGGAAAAGCTCGCCGAAATCCATTCTATCCCTTATAATGCAACGGCTGATATCACCGAGGCCAATGCGAAAACCTTATTTTCATGGTGAGAACTTCATTGATCCAGGTTAATTTCTTCCATTCGATCCAGGACCGATTACAGCAGGTGGAGCAAGTCATGCGTTCGCAGGCTGAACGCCACCATCCTGATCTTGGATCTGCTCTAGAACACCTGCTGTCTTCTGGAGGTAAGCGAATTCGCCCAGCCGTGGCTCTCCTTACCGGAGGAATGTTAGGTGGCGATGCGGATCGATTGGTCACCTTAGGAGCAGCAATTGAGCTGCTGCATACAGCTACCCTTGTGCACGATGATCTGATCGACGGTGCGCTGCTTCGGCGAGGCATCGCGACTTTGAATTCCCAATGGTCGCCGGCAGCAACTGTTCTAACTGGAGATTTTATTTTTGCTCGTGCAGCCAAGCTGGCAGCGGAAACGGACTCTCTCTCGGTAATGCGCCTGTTCGCTGAGACCCTGGCGACGATTGTCAGCGGTGAGCTTACCCAGATGTTTACTAGCCGGGGGTTGGTCAGCATGCAGGATTACCTCCGGCGCATCTACGCCAAAACAGCTTCGATGTTCGAGCTGGCTACAGCCGCGGCTGCGATGCTAAGCCCGGTAAACGAAACAGTCGTCGAGCAAGTGCGCCAGTTTGGTTATGACATCGGGATGGCTTTCCAGATCGTAGATGATGTTTTAGACTTTACCGGCGAGCAGGCGACCGTGGGCAAACCGGTTGGTAGCGATTTACGCCAGGGATTGATCACGCTGCCGGCTTTGTACTATATCGAGGCAAATCCAACCGACCCGGATGTCACCTGGCTGCAAGAGGGCAATCTGTTTTCGGATGAACGTATGGATCGCCTTGTGGTTTCAATCCGTCACAGCGGTGTGATCGAAAGATCGCTCGACGAGGCCCGCCGTTACGTGGATTGCGCCTTGATCGGTTTGCAGAATCAACCCGATGGGGAACAGCGCCAGGCTCTCGAAGAACTGGGAAATTACATCGTCCGCCGTAGTATGTGAAATTCTGACCTTGACGCTATTTACCTGTAATGGTATAGTACCGCCCAATATGAGCAGACCACTCATCACCATCGCGCTGACAGACATGGATACTACTAATCCCTCACAAAGAGCGGGGCGCGTGTGCGGGTGGCTGCTGGCTTGATAGCAGCCAGAGGACATTCCTAATCGCTGAACACGCCTCGGAAATCGGGGCGTTTTTTTTATCCTTGTGGAGGTTAATCAACATGATTGTTCCCCATGACCAACCTATCTTTGCCGTCCCAGAGACGTCGCTCATCCCGGTGAGCGACCACCTGTCGAAGATGGAACCAATCCCGCCTTCGAAGATGTTCCTGATAAACAAATCTTTAAAGACTTACCTGGGTAAAAATCCGGGAAACGAGGTCTTCGATGCTTCCCAGGGAGATGGTGGTGCCAGCCTGCCGGGAGTCCCCCGACGGATTCTGGAGAGAGCTTTAGAGCTTCAAATCGCTCATGGGAGCTCTTATGATATGCCCTACGGCAGTGATGATTACCGCCGTATAGTAATCGAGCAGTATTGGAAGCTGGATGCTAATCTTGCCTATTCGCCTGTTAATGTGCTGGCTGCCGTGGGTGGGCGCGATGCGCTCGTGAAAGCGTATCAGGCGATGTTGGCTTTGGGTCACGGTCGCCAGGGTGATGCTCTGATCGTGTCGCGTGTGCCCTGGATTTCCTATAACTGGGGTCCTTATGGGATTGGAGCAAACGTCTTATATGCACCTGGGCGTCCCGAAGAAGGCTGGGCTTACAGCGAGGATGGCTTGCGTGCCTGTGTTGAGTACGCATCCCGCAGCGGGCGAAAGATCGCTGGTCTGGTGATTACCTGCCCGGACAATCCGACAGGATTGACTATCAGCCTGGAGCGGCAGGTCGCCCTGGCAAAAACCGCATTAAGCATCGGGGTTGCTTTTGTTCTATTTGATTGGATGTACCACTACGTCACCGATGAACAACCCATGGATTTGAACCGCGTTCTGGGATTGTTCGATCCGGACGAGCGCAAGCGGCTTATCTTCCTGGATGGTCTGACCAAAAGTTTGGGTGCGTCTAACATACGCAACTGTCACTTAATCGCCTCCGAAGAGGTGGTCAAATTCATCGTTGCTCGCGCTTCACACTCTGTAATCCCTTCATATTACTCCTTGGCAGTCGCTATGGCTGCCTACGAGATAGGCTATGCTGAAGCCTGTCGCTCCATCGTAGAACCTACCAATGCCAGCCGAAAAGTCCTGCGTGATTTGCTTGACCGGAACGGGTTCACTTATATTCTTGGGAAAGGTTATTATGCGTTTATCAATGTCGGTCGATGGATAAAGGTGCGAGGTTGGGTGGATAGCGAGCCGATGGGGCAGTATCTGGCAGAAGAGCATGGCGTGGCAGTTGTACCGGGAGCATTCTTCTCAGCGTATGGCGGCGATTGGATCCGCTTTTCGTACGCCACGCCGCCAGAACGTACGCGCGGCGCACTTCTCCGGTTAGTTGATGGTCTGGCAGCCCTGAACATAGGATCAGGTTAATTGTCGAGATGTCCTATGTATGATCCCCATCATTTTGCGGAAAAATACCACCTCGCCTTGGAAGCCGCTGAAAAAGAAAAACCAGGCAGCGGGCTGTGTGGATTTGAGCTGGAGTGGAACCTGCTTGATTCTCAGTTTCGTCCTCTTCTCAGGGTAGGGTCGGGTCCGAGCCAACAGTCATTCGTGGATTATTTACGCTCCGAATCGCTGTCTGCCTGGGTGCGGGATTACAGCCAGCTCGAAGTATTCCATTGGATGATCGAGTGGGCAACCAGGCCATATTATCATCCACGCGGCGCCGTCTATGAGGGTTGGCTGATGGAAGGCGTGCTGCTGAATGCACTCAGCAAAGCAGGACGGCAGTTTGGCGAACAGCTCTACAGCTGGCACGGCAACCTGCTCTACAGCACGACTGTGGATCACGGATCGATACCCGGCTCCTGGCACCTTGCGAAGCGCCGCTATTTGGAACGGTGTGTTGATCTATTCGGGGAGGGGTTGGCGACAGCTGGCACCCATACCAACCTGTCCTTGCCTGATCCCCTGGTCGCCTGGGATTTTATGCATTTATCCCCATCCGAGCGGGGAGACACACAGCTGGATGAGTATAAGAGCCAATTCTATATTACCGCTACCCGCCTGATGCGGGCTTTTGCAGCATTGTTTATCGCCACCAGTGCTGCCACACCGCTCCAGGCGCAAGCGCACGGCGATGAGAAGTTCGTGGTTCTTACCGAGTACGACGGAGTGCGTAATCTCACCTTTCCCAATCCTGAGGATATCGACCTGCCCGACCTGTATCGTTCTTATCAAGATTATCTGCAGATATCCTATGATCTAATCCGGCGCGGCGTGCGCTTCGGCAACAACAACTGGACTCCGGTGCGGGCGCGGTCATTCGCAGAACCAGTAGAGCGTTTGATCGCTGTGACCAGCGAACAGTTGAAAGATATCTATGCTCACGGGCTATACTCTTTGGGAAGCACTACCTCGGTGGAGGAAATGGCAGCTCAGATCGAGCGCCAGAATTTGCTGGCGCGGATCAACCTGCCGATGTCACGCGTCGAGGTCCGCACCGATGATGGCGGACATCCACTGGATGTGGATGTTGCCAATCTTACCCTTAAACATCTGCTGCTCCTCAGGTTTTATGCAGACGCTGAGTTTGGGCGTGCATTTCGCTACGATCGCGAGGATATCGACAGGGCGCGCCGAAACGAGGATGTAGCTGCTCGCTGCGGTTTGCGCGGCGAGATCGAGAATCCATTCACCGGCAAGCCTGTCAAGATGCGGGAATTCCTGAAATGGACGCTGGATGAGCTGAAGCCCCTGGCGGAAGCGATAAATCTGTGGGAAGACCTGACCCCGATGGTAGAAATGGCTGGGGGCGGCTGCAATACGGCTGAAAAAATGCGCAACCGGCTGCGAGATGAGTTCGATGTAAAAGATGTCGTGCCGCTGGATGTACTGCGTACTCTGGCAGAGGAGCGCCAGGGCCTGGTTCAAGAGCAGGTGGGCCTGATTGCGGAGCAATACTACGGGATGGGGGCAGAAGCTGCAAAGTTTGGTGAGTTTCTTCAGCGCGCTCGCGATGACGCACATGGCGATCCCCAGGTGCCAATTCGTTTTCGCCCACGACCCGAGTCTCTTGTCGATGTGAATTATGCGGATAAAACCAGCGAAATCCTGGCGTTGGCTCAGGAATTGATACGCATCCCATCGGTGACTGCCTGCCCACAGGAACGCCTGGCTGAAGTTCACCGGGCGGCGACCTGGATATTTGACTATGTGCGCAACCGCGGCCTGGAGGTGCAGTATTATTTTCAGGACAAGTACCCCGCCCTGTTGGTCGGTTTTCCCGGGCAGATGTACGCGCCGGTGATGCTGTCCGGTCATTTCGACGTCGTGCCGCCGGAGCCGGATGACAGCCAGTTCGAACCGCGTATCGAGGGTGATTATCTATGGGGGCGGGGGGCGGCTGATATGAAGACAGTGGTAGCCACTTACCTGGTGTGGATGAAAGACTGTTTGAAAAAAGGCTTCCCGTATCCCCAGGTCAATCTGCTGCTGGTTGGCAATGAGGAGAATGGAGAGATCGAGGCGATGGGAACGCCCCACCTGCTGAATCTATTGTGTGAAGAATACGATTATCAGCCATACTTCTTCATCGCTGGTGAGCGGACCGGTGAGAAGGGGAATGAGCTGTGGGGAGAGATATGCACCCAGAACAGGGGAGTGATGCGTTTTAGTGTAATTGGGCGCGGCCAGCGCGGCCACAGCGGAGCTGGCGGCTTGCAGTCAGACCTTACTGAGCGTATGCTGGTTGCCAGGGCGGCTCTCACCAATGTTCTCAGCCGCCACCTGACGCTGAGCAGTCCGGATGGCTGGCAGTCTCAGGTGAAATTTCCATTCGTACAGGTCGGCACCCCGGGTATATATAACATCATGGCTGATTATGGCCTCCTCGGGGTCGAGGTGAGACCCATTCCGCAAGATGATGTTCAAGCCCTGCGCGATGAGATAAGTGCATACTGCGTATCGCAAAACCTGGAATTGGAGCTGTCTGTCATGGAGAACGGCATTGCCTGCAGTGAAGAGAACCCTTACCTGCTTAAGCTGTTGGACGCAGTTCGTAGTGCCGCAGGCAGCATGCCAACGATTGGCCGCAAGCTGGCAGGCACCAGCGCCAGATTTGCTCCGCATGGGCAGGGCATTGTGTGGGGTCAGTGCGGCATCGGACCGCATGCCCAATCGGAACGGCATTATATCCCCAGCATTGCTCCATATTATCGTGCACTCACCGAATTTGGACGGCGGTTAGATGGAAGCGCTTAAGGGTTTCTTGATCGGTTTATCGATTGCCGCGCCCGTCGGCCCAATCGGGATATTGTGCATTCGCCGCACGATCTCTGAGGGTCGTCTGGTGGGCTTGCTCACGGGACTGGGTGCTGCCAGCGCGGATGCGGTCTATGGATCGCTGGCAGCCTTTGGATTAACCATCGTGACCGGCTTCCTGGTTTCACAGCAAGATTGGCTGCGCGCTGCCGGCGGGATCTTTCTGTGCTATCTCGGAGTGAAGACCATGCTATCCAGACCGTCGGAGGAGCTGGCGCATGCTGGCGGCAAGGGGCTGTTGGGAGCTTACCTGTCTACGTTCTTCCTTACGCTCACAAACCCGCTAACAATCCTGTCTTTTGCAGCTATCTTCGCCGGCCTGGGGCTTGGAAGCCAGGGTTACAGCTTGATTTCAGCAGTCTTACTCGTCGTAGGCGTTTTCCTCGGATCGGCAGTCTGGTGGCTGTTCTTGAGCGGGATGGTGAACCTGTTTCGTTCTCGGTTTGACTTGCGCGCGCTTATCTGGGTGAATCGCATCTCGGGCGTGATTATCCTGGGTTTCGGTCTGGCGGCTTTAATCTCCTCCTTTGTTTTATTAACCTCATAAGGTAGGCGATTAACAGATCGCGGTAGCCTGGTTTATAGTTATATCGCAGAGTGTTGGCAAGGAGATCTTATATGGTTTCACGGAATGGAAAAACTTTGGTCATGAAGTTCGGGGGCACGTCGGTTGCGGACCCTGGCGCATTCAACCAGGTGTGCCGCATCGTTAAAGGGGCCAGGGAAGAGTGGCCTCGGCTGGTTGTAATCACCTCGGCTATGACAGGGGTTACTGACCTGCTGCTCAAGTGCGCAGAACAGGCAGTCATTGGGCAAACCGGGTTCTGCCTGGAGGCGGCGAGTAAGCTGCGCACCCAGCATTTCGCGGTTGCCACGGAGCTGCTGGATGATCCGGCGCGCATCGCCCAGGTCAAGCAGGAGATTGGGCACCTGGTCACCGACCTGACCAACCTGTGCCAGGCGATCGCTGTGCTGGGTGAATCTACCCCACGTGCCCTAGATTCGGTCTCCTCGATGGGTGAGCGCATGAGCGTACGTCTGCTGGCAGCTGCGCTTGAAGCCCAGGGTGTTCCGGCCCAGTTTGTCGAAGCAAGCCAGCTGATCGTAACCGATCACCAGTTCCAGTCGGCGCACCCCATCATGGATCATACTATTGAACGGGCGCGTTCAGTGCTGGAGCCTGTGATTGCCAGCGGCAGGGTGCCGGTGGTAACGGGCTTTCTGGCGGCCACGGCAGATGGCGTTACTACGACGCTGGGTCGGGGAGGCAGCGATTATTCCGCTGGTATACTGGGAGCCGTCTTACCTGCGGACGAGGTTTGGATCTGGACAGACGTGGATGGTGTGATGACCGCCGATCCCCGCCTGGTGCCCGCAGCCTGCACAATCCCGGAGCTCTCTTTCCGTGAGATTGCCGAGCTGGCATATTATGGCGCTAAAGTGGTGCATCCCAAAACCATCCGTCCAGTTATCGAAGCCGGCATCGGCTTGCGAGTGTGCAACACGTTCAACCCTTCCCACCCGGGCACCCGGCTGGTGCGCGAAAGCGCGGCAAACAACCACGGGACGATCAAAGCCGTCACTGCCATCAAGGGACAGAGCCTGATCACCGTCGAGGGGCGGGGGATGTTGGGAGTTGTGGGCGTGGCGGCGCGCACTTTCTCCGCCGTGGCTGCCACCGGCACCAGCGTGCCATTGATCACCCAGGCCTCATCCGAACAGTCGATCTGCTTCGCTGTTCCAGTGAGCTCCGTCCCTTCTGTTGTGAGCTCACTGGAAGATGCGTTTGCTCCGGAGCTGCAGCGCGGGGATATCGACCGGGTTATATCGACCAGCGAAGTCACCATCATCACCGCTGTAGGGGCAGGCATGCGCACAACCCCCGGAGTGGCAGGAAGGATATTTACCGCTTTGGGAGAACATGGGGTGAATATCATCGCCATTGCTCAGGGTTCTTCTGAAGTATCTATCAGCCTGGTCGTTGACGCAGCCGACGCTGAAGCCGGCGTGCAGGCTATCCATGGGTTAATCGAATGAACAGGCCTGAGAAAATTCCAGTCGCTATTTTAGGCGCTACTGGCAGCGTCGGGCAGCGATTTGTGCAGCTGCTGGACGACCATCCCTGGTTTCGAGTCGTGGCGCTGACCAGCTCGGAGCGCTCGGTTGGCAAGCTGTACCGCGATGCGTGCCATTGGGTGCTCTCGGAGCCAATGCCCGCCTGGGCGCGAGACATGCAGCTGATTCCCTCGGATCCGGCTGGCTTGGACGTCCCGCTGGCATTCTCTGCCATGCCGTCACGCCAAGCGCGTGAGGTTGAAGCCTCATTGGCGGCCGCTGGCATCCTGGTATGTTCGAATGCCTCCGCTTTTCGCCGCGAGTCGGACGTGCCCATCGTGCTCCCGGAGGTGAATCCAGATCACATCCTGCTGGTTAAGGAACAGCGCCGCCGGCGCGGCTGGCGCGGCGGCATTGTCACCAACGCCAACTGCACCAGCACGGGTATGACCGTGGCTCTCAAGGCTTTAGACGATGCTTTCGGAGTGAAGCGCGTCTTCGCAGTCTCGTTGCAGGCATTGTCCGGAGCGGGTTATCCAGGGGTGGCGTCACTGGATATCGTCGATAACGTGATACCCTATATCGCAGACGAGGAAGAGAAGGTGGAATGGGAGCCGCGCAAGATCCTGGGCCGGCGGGACGGCGAAAGCATCCACCTGTCAGAGATGGTTATCTCTGCGCATACCAACCGGGTTGCGGTCATCGATGGTCACACGGTGTGTCTGTCTATCGAGCTCGAGCGGAGAGCTGCGCCGGGTGAGGCGGTCGAGGTATTGAGGGGCTTCAACGCGCCGCTGGAAAGCCGGGATCTTCCATCCAGCCCAAGGCCAGTGATCCAGGTAAGTGAAGAAGCGGACCGACCGCAGCCGCGCCTGGACTGCATGGCGGGAGGCGGCATGACGACCGTGGTGGGCAGGGTGCGGTCTGACGAAATCTTCGACTTGCGCATAGTCGTGCTTTCACACAACACGATCCGGGGAGCGGCTGGCGGCTCGATCTACAATGCCGAGCTGCTGGTCAGATCGGGTATGCTGGGGTAGGGTTTACTCAACAAAGCCCTGGTTGACAAAATCGTGCGAGCGTAGTACTATTTCTGCCGCTCGGGTAGTATCTGGCGAGGTAGCTCAATGGTGGAGCAGGGGACTCATAAGCCCTTGGATGTGGGTTCAAATCCCACCCTCGCCACTGTTGTTTTAAATCCCCGTTGATCCGCTCTTACTCTCCCGAAACTAACATCCATTAGAAAAAAATCCCTTGGCTGCCAGACATCTGCACGAAGATCATCTTCAGACATAGGCGACGTGCGCAGCTTAAATCATTGGAACTGCACAGTTCAAGGGAAATCACGGGTGTTTGGGCGTGGGTCAATAGTCCAAACACCCTTGACTTTCTTAGTGGGATGAGTCTTAAACCTAATGGGTATTCACAGTGAGGGGCAGGTAGAGATCGAACTGCTCCTGTCCATAAGCGGCGATATAGTCCACCCGCGTGATAGTATCGGTACCGGCTGATCCGCTGACGGTCAGCGTGACGGTGAAAGTCCCTGCTGCTTCGTACGTGTGGGTTGGATTCTTTAACGTGCTGGTTTGACTGTCTCCAAAGTCCCATTGGCTAGAGGTGAAGTAACCCGGGGAGGTGTTGGTAAAAGCCACTGACAACGGGGTGAAGCCCGATTTGGGGCTGGCAGTGAAGTCCGCCACCGGTGCCGGCACTTCGACATACGAGGCGTATTTCAGGTCGTGATTGCTCATATCGTAGTAGCTGATACGAGGATAGCCGTCCCCATTGAGCGCCAGCGAGGTGGACTGGCCTACAAATCCCTCGTAATCCACGATCTCTATGTGCCAACCGGAAGCATCCTGATAGGCGTATTTCAGATCGCCATTGGTCGCGTCGTAGTAGCTGATGTGGGGATAGCCGCTCCCATCAAGCGCCAGAGAGGTGCCTTCACCTACCTCCCCTTCGCTATCCACGATCTCTATGTGCCAGCCAGAGGCGTCCTGGAAGGCGTATTTCAGGTCGGCGTTGGTATCATCATAGTAGCTAATGTGTGGA
>Ga0105094_10001236_pt1 | contig 13332 bp, 10 predicted proteins | sample PPLLak1March2015_2_FD_87023 | JGI IMG/M metagenome (GOLD analysis project Ga0105094, IMG submission 87023) | Freshwater sediment microbial communities from Prairie Pothole Lake near Jamestown, North Dakota, USA - PPLs Lake P8 Core (3) Depth... | ecosystem: Environmental > Aquatic > Freshwater >...
CCGATGGCAAAAATGGTTTTCTCCAGATCGGCGGCAGGTGTGTACAGGCGCACCTCGATGTTGGCGCCTGCCGGCAGCCCCTGCACACCTGCCGGTAAAATGGCAATGCCATCCGCCTTCACCAGCGAGGAAATGACCCCAGAGCCACGCGAGAGCGGCGCAGCCAGCATGCGCGCCCCCACCTTTCCTACAGCTACACGCATATAGTCTACTTCGCCTGCGGGCGAGGTGATTTTACGCGTCAAGGTGGCTTGCACGATGGCCGGATCGGCAGTCTGCTGACCTAACCAGCGCGCAATCAAAGGCGCCACAAAAATCTCGCCGGTGAGCGCTGCCGAGACCGGATATCCCGGCACACCCACAATGGGCACTTCCCCACCCTCAGCAGCCTGCTCAGTGCGCCGGATCATCCCCAGGATCACCGGGTGCCCAGGGCGAACTGCCACACCATGCACGAACAAGTGTCCAAGCGTTTCAACAACGCGCGCCGAAAAATCTTCTGCACCGGCAGATGAACCTGCGTTGAGCAGGACCAGGTCGCTGTGATCAGCAGCCTCCTGCACCTTCTGGCAGATCAGCTCAAATTGGTCCGGCGTGATGGGGTAGCGTTCAGCCTGCCCGCCCCAGCTATTTACCTGCGCCGCCAGAACCAGCGAATTGTATTCAATAATGTCGCCACGCTCGACGGCTGTACCGACAGGTACCAGCTCAGTTCCCGTAGGCAGGACTGCCACACGCGGTTTGCGCACCACGCGCACACTGCTGCTGCCACTCCCAGCCAGTGCTCCCAGGTCCACCGGACGCAGACGGTGCCCGCCCGGCAGAACTAGTTGGGTCGCCACCATATCCTCGCCCAGAGGGCGAACATGGCTCCAGGGTGTCACCGCAGCGCGGATGCGGATCGCCCTGGGGGAGCGTAATTCTCCTGCGGGCTGGCCCTGATCGTCGAGGGGCTCAACATTTTCGATGGGAATCACCGCGTTGGCCCACTCCGGCAGAGGATCGCCGGTATCCACATACTGAGCGCCGCCTACTTCTGAGCGGTAGGGCAACGTGACGGGTGTATTCGGCTGGGCGCCTTCGGTCGCGCGGTGATGGACGGCGAAGCCATCCATGGCCGACGCATGATAATGGGGGGAAGAAATGCGCGCAAAAACCGCCTCTGCCAGGACACGACCAATGGCATTTTCATCCAGGGGTATTTCTTCGACCCCCAAAATACCCCAGCGCTCCACTGTGCGCAGGGCATCTTCCAGGCGCTGCTGGGCTTCGGCTAACGGGATATCGTGCAGGTAGATCGATTCACTCATCGCTAAAATAATTCCTATTCTTTTAATTTTTGTCAGCTTTACAAGTCCAGGTCTTTCGAAACGGTTTACTTTACCAGGTTTCCGGCTCCACCCAACGCGCCTAACGCCCGCTCCAACTGCACTTCAGGGATCAGGATGAGATCAGTATCATACGTGGAGAGCACAAAAACGCTCACCTGCGCCTTAGCCAGAGGCAGCAGCAGGCCGGATAAGACACCTACCAGGACAAAATCTAAAGGACCAGAGACCTCCAGCGCCCGCCAGCCGCGTTCGGCTTTTACTTCCGGGGGCACGTAGCGTTCGGGGCACACGATCGAGGTTTCCCCGGCACGCCAGGTAATACTGAGCAGGTGTTCCGCATGCGCCCAATCGGGCAATTCTGCCTGGGCAGGCAACCGGCAAACCGCATAGCGCCCCGCAATGAGCGCTAATTGGTAAGCGTCTTCTGGTTTCCAATCTTCGATCACAGTAAAGTAACCTCCACCTGCTCACCTGCCTGCAATCCGGTTGCATCCGGCGCAATCCGCACCAGGCCATCGGCGCGCACCAGCGTAAAGATCAGGTTGCTCTTGCCGAACACCGGCTCTGCTCGGTATTGATCCCCTTCAGCGATCAATCGCACCGGGATCCAATCTTCCCGGCCGGCCTGGGATGCCAGGTTCAGCGCGATGCGCGCAGTTACCCGTCCGGTGAGCTTATGCGACAGCAGGCCGCTCCAGGCTTCGATCATGGGCACAATAAACAGGCGCGCAATCACCAGCGCGCTGACCGGATTGCCCGGCAGGCCAATGACCAGTTTCTGGTCACAAATCCCCAGGATGGTGGGCTTGCCCGGACGGACATTGACGCCATGCACCAGTACACCCGGTTTTCCCAGGCGATTGATCACTTCCGAAGTCAGGTCACGCGTCGAGGCCGACGAACCGGCGGTGATCACGACGATATCTGCTTCGGCCAGCGCCTGGGCTGCCATCATGAAGAGCCTGTCGGCCCGGTCGGGGATGATACCATAGCGCAAAGCAGTTCCCCCGGCGGCCTCGACCAGACTGCTTAAACTATACGCGTTGACATCGCGCACCTGGCCTGGACCAGGAGTCAGGTCGGGCGGGATGACTTCATCTCCTGTGGAAAGGATCGCTACGCGTGGTTTGCAAGCGACGGAAACCTGCGTGATGCCTAAGGCCATCAGTCCGCCAATCTCCGCCGCTCCCAAGCGCGTCCCCGCTGGGATGACGACTTCCCCGATGGCGACATCTTCCCCGGCCTGCAGGATATTTTCACCCAGCGCCACAGCGCGCTGGATCTCGATCTCACCGCTTTGCACTGATTGGGTATATTCCACCATCACCACAGCGTCCGCACCCTGTGGAAGCATGCCGCCAGTGTGAATCAGTGCGCACTGGGCTGGCCCTAATATCAATGCCGGAGCAGCCCCCATCGGGACTTCACCCACCAATGTCAGATATGCTGGCAAGGATTCACTGGATCCAAAAGTATCGGCAGCGCGCACGGCAAAGCCATCCACGGTGGTGCGCGGGAAAGCGGGCAGCGCTTCTGCAGCCTGAATATCCACAGCCGTCACACGCCCGCTAGCCGATTCGGTCGTTATGCTTTCACTGCGAGGTTTGCGAGGCAGATACTCCAGCAAGCGCTGGCGCGCCTCATCAGGTGGAAGAAGGTTTAAGAATTCTGGCATTGGGTATCCGTCAAAATGAGATTCAGCGCACCCAAAAGCTGTAGGCTTGCATATAAGCAACCGCAGCAAAGAGCACCAGCCCGGTGAGGGTCAGCGCCAACCAGTTGGGTTTTTTTCCCACCCCGATCTGGCGCATCTGCCAGATTTGCAGCACTCCAAGCGGTAAGGGGATCAGCGCGGCTATGGCGATGGGCAAGGGGAAGCCAAAACTGAGCGCCACCAGGACCAGCAAAAAGGAGGTCAGGATCATCAGGTTGTGCAGGAGCATGGCGTTTTGCCAGCCCATGCGCACCAGCAGGGTGCGTTTATCATATTTCAAATCGTTGGCATAGTCGGGCAATTCAAAGGCAATCAGCATGGCAATATGCAGCGTCACTAGGGGAAATCCACTCATGGCAACCAGCCGATGCAGGGAGCCAGTCTGCAGAACCAGGCCGAATGCAGGCAGCAAAAATCCAATCAAGATGGAGGTGGTCAGCTCGCCGTAACCGGAGGCTTCCAGGCGGACCGGAGGCGTTGAGTAAAAAATCGCCCCCAGCAATGCCAGAGACATGATCAAAATGGCTTCCGGGGCGGGGTGGAGCTGCATCAGCAGCACCACCGTCAAAGAAGCCAGGATGCCGAGCATGGCCAGTGCACTGTACAGCGCCACCTGCGGCGACAGCTTGCCGGGACCGATTGCCCCACTTCCCCCAGAAAAAGGTGTGCGGTTGGGATTGAATTGGTCCGTCGGGCCATTGAAAAACTCATTCAGGAAATGTGTGCTGAGCTGCAGCGTGGATACCCATAGCTGCCCCAGCACCGCTGCGTTCCAATCAATTGGATTCCCCAGGTAGCGAGCGATCCCCACACCCAGGGCGTACAATAAAACGCCTCCCGCCAGAAAATAAAAGCGGCTCATTTTGAGAAACAAAATCAGCGGGTGCTCTGTATCCTGGTTGGCGTTGCTTTCAGGTGTGTGCATAAATCGTTTTGCAGTACTCTAGGATTAAGTTGAGATCAACTGGTTGGGCGATCAAAGTTTGATCCGAAGTTTGCGCCTGTCAACACCTGGCGGATCTCACGCTGGTGGATCTGGTTATGGCGGTAGATCATTTTAACGATTTCTTCCACGGTAGTCACACCTAGGAACGGGTGGCGACCCTGGCGCTCCAGCTCTGCAGGCTGCAAGCGCGCCACGCGGGCAATGTTCTCCGCCCGCTGCTGGCTGAACTGAGCGATTAATTCATCCCCCGGTACAGCCTGGCGTTTCATCACCTGGCTACGATTAAAAAGATCCAGATCAAAATCTTCAGCTGCGCCGCTGCCCCCAGCCAGGATCTGGTCAATTAATTTCCCCATACCAATTTCAGCAGAGACAAAATGGGCCAGGATCTCGTGCAGCTTCCAGGTGCTTTCTTCCGCATAAATCAGCGTCTCCCAGGCTTGCCCGGGCAGACTGGCAAAATACTCCAGGGTTTTCTCACCTTCTACGCGCAATCTTTCAGCCAGCCGTGCCGGGGAATCGCCCATTTTAACTCCACAGAACGATCTTGAACGCCTAACCGTTATTCCGTCGGATAGCCAGCCGCTAACCAGGCATCCATGCCGCCTTGTAAAGCCATTACATTGGTAAAGCCATTTTCGATCATGATCGACGCCGCACGGGCGCTCGATTCTTCTGCAGGTCAGGTGCAGTAGGTGATGATCCAATCTTGAGGGTCATATTGGTTCAGGAAAGCCTCAACCTCATTTTCGGGCACCGAGACTGCGCCTTGAATATGACCGTTGGAATACCAAGGCTCGCCGCGCACATCCATGAAGATAGCACTTCCCAACTCGTGAGCAGCTTTCGCATCAGCCAGGCTGATGCGCGGCACGCTGGAGAAGGGGATCATCGCCCCAGTATTCGAGGAAGTAGTAGCGGTGGGTGTGGCAGGTGTTGAAGGCAGGTTTAGTGCGAAGGCCATTGCCCCAATAACCATCACCAATCCCAGCGCCATCAGCAAAAAGGGAACCAGCTTAGATCGTGGTTGGGTAGGTTTCTTTACCAATCGAGTTTCCTCCTTAACGCGCTCATAATACCATAACCCAATCCAGCATGCGGGTCAGACAGTGATTTTTCTGTGCGTACTCTTATTTAGCTGCGGGGATCAGGCGCCGGGCTCGCTCACACCTAGTAACCTCAGAGAATTCAAAACCACCAGGACGGTGCTGGTCTCATGGAAGACCACCGCCAGGCCAACCCCTATCCAGCCAGTGAGAGCAGAGACGCTCAGGATGAGCATCACGCCAATCGCCAGGGTCAGGTTTTGCAGGATCACGCGCTGGGTGGCGCGCCCAATATGAACCGCAGTAACCAGGTGAGATAAGTTCGTGCCCATCAAAGCTACATCCGCGGTCTGTAAGGCAACATCTGTGGCGGCGCCGCCAATGGCAATGCCCACATCGGCTTGAGCTAAAGCTGGGGCATCGTTGATCCCATCGCCTACCATCGCCACTGCACCTGACTCAGCTTGCAAGGATTTGATCAAATCCAGTTTTTGCTCTGGGCGCAGCTGCGCCTGCCAGGCATCCAGACCCAGGCTTTGCGCTAGACGGCGCGCCGCCTGGGGTTGGTCGCCTGAGAGCATCATCTGTCTCTTGATGCCCATCCGGCGTAAGCTGGAAACCATGCGCTGTGCGTCTGGGCGAGGTGTGCTGGACAACGCCAGGATGCCCATTACTTCGCTCTCACGCATGGCCAGCAATACAGAATACCCTTCTTCCTGCAAGGATAAAAGCCGCGCCTGGGTATTTTCGTCCGGCTGCCCGGTTTGTTCAGCAATCCACTGTGGGCTGCCTATGCGGATTAATTGCCCGTCCAGCCTGCCCAGAACGCCTCTTCCAGTCGCTTCCACCACGTTTTCGGGGACCGGGAACGGCATACTTTGCTCACGAGCGGCAGACAGTACAGCCTGAGCGAGCGGATGCCCTGAATGCGCCTCAAGCGCGCCGGCTGCCAGCAGGAGCTCGGGCTCGGAAATACCCTGCGCAGGAATCACTCGCTCTAATTTGAAATTCCCTTGCGTGAGAGTACCGGTTTTATCATAGGCAATCGTCTCAAGCTTACCCAGCTTTTCCAGATATATTCCGCCTTTGATCAGCACTCCCTTGCGGGCAGCCTGTGAGATCCCGGCGATCACCGCCGAACTTGGACCAATCGCCAGAGCGCAAGGGGAAGCCGCCACCAGGAACACCATGGCGCGCATAAATGCGTCTTTAAATGGCAAACCGAAAAGAACTGGAACCAGGACCAGCAGCAGGACGATTGCCAGAACGACTGGAACAAAACGTTCCATAAAACGCTCAACCGACTGCTGTACAGGTGATTGGGCAGATTGAGCGGACTGCACCATCTGGACGATGCGAGCCAGCGTGCTATCGCGCGCCAGCCGCGTGGCGCGCACCTGCAACGCACCTGCACCGTTCAAGGTGCCAGCCAGTACCTGATCCCCGGATGCTTTTGGCACCGGCAGGCTTTCGCCGGTCACGGCCGATTCATCTACCGCAGATTGGCCTTCCAGCACCAGACCATCCACGGGGAATCGCACCCCAGGACGAACAAGAACGGTATCCTCCAGGCCAATCTCTGATACCAGAACATCTACGGGTTGGCCGGCGCGGATGACCACTGCTTCCGGAGAAGAAAGATCAGTCAGGGAATGGATCGCAAACCGGGCGCGCTCAACCAGGCGTTCTTCCAGCGCATGACCCAGGCTGAACAGGAAGATCAATAAGGCACCTTCGGCGGTCTCTCCAAGGAAGATAGCGCCAAATGCCGCCAGGAGCATCAAACCATCTGTGCTCACTCGGCGCTGGTGTAAGTCATGCCAAGCATGTTCAGCGATCTCCCAGCCACCCAGCACAATGGCCAACACCAACAGCGTTACACTGACCAGGTTTTGGGTGGGTGAAATTTGTGTAATCCCCCAGCCAGCCAGCAGGAAAATCCCACTCAATAGGCTGAGCAATAATGCCTGATTCTTCCGCAGCCAGCTCTGCCAGGCAGGGAGCACACGCTGGTAACCCATGCTGTGCAGGCGTTGCACAATCTGTTTCAGGCTGGTCTGGCGGGTATCAAAATCCACCTTCACCTGTTGGGAACGGTAGTCAACTGTGACTGCCTGAACGCCTGGTACGCGTTGCAGTGAGTGCTCGATCACCAGGACGCAGTCCGAACAATCGATGCCCTCCACCAGGATGGACTTGTGGGTTATGGTATTGTTGGGAAAGGTGCTCTGTGTGTCAGTCATGGAGAATATGGTCTAAGCTGCCTCTGAAAAGATGTGCAATGTGATCATCGTCCAGGCTGTAGAATACCTGGCGCCCTTGTTTGCGGGCGCGCACCAGGCGCATCAAACGCAGCCCGCGCAGGTGATGTGAAGCGGAAGATTCACTGATGCCTGCCAGCTCCGCCAGCTGGCTCACACTGGCTTCTCCTTCGGCCAGCACTGCGATCATGCGCACGCGTGAAGGATCTCCCAGGGCGCGGAACAATTCAGCCAGGCGGCCGGCGATCTCATCTGAAATCGGTGTAAAAGTGTGGTCGTTCATCATGATATCCATTAACAAATATATGAACATATATACATATCTTCATATATATTAACACAATTTAACAGCTTTGTAAAGCATCCCGCATAATGCTACTCAGTTGCGGAAGAAATTGGAAATAAAGAACCACACATTCGCCGGGCGCTCGGCCAGGCGGCGCATGAAGTACGGGTACCACTCCGTGCCATACGGCACATAAATCCGCACCGGGTAGCCTTCGCGCGCCAGGTTTTCTTGCAGGTCACGGCGAATGCCGTTTAGCATTTGAAATTCAAGGGCATTTTTTGCCAGACCTACTTTAGCAGCGTAATCTTTGGCGAATTTTATGCGCTGTTCATCATGCGAGGCAATCGCTGGAATGGGTGGAATGAGCCCATCATTGGAAAGGCATGGCTGACCGGCTGCCAATTCTGCATCGATCATCAGGCTCGCCAATTTGTCATAATTGGCATCCACATCCCGTTTCAGAGGAAAAGCTACCTGAGGCGGTTCTTTATAGGCGCCTTTGCACAGGCGAATTTTGCCCTGTGTAGACAAAATGTGCTGCACATCTTCTTCGCTGCGGTATAAACAGGACTGGATGACTACCCCGGTGTTTTCCAGCCCTGCCGCGCGCATTTGCTGGTAAATACTTAAGGTGGTGTCCACCAGTGCAGACTCTTCCATATCAATGCGCACAAAGTTTCCCGACACCCTGGCGCGTTCGAGTATAGAGCGCAAGTTCTCAACACACAGTTGTGGGTCAACAACCAGCCCAATCTGCGAGAGCTTGACCGATACATTGGCGCGTACGCCACTGGCATCGATCGCATTAAATATTTCCAGGATATCGTTGGTGGCTTTTTGGGCTGCTTCCGGCGAGTCGGTATGCTCACCCAGGTGATCCAGGGTAGCGTTGATCCCACGCTCATTCAGACTGCGAATGACCCGAATGGCATCTTCTAATTTTTCCCCGGAGACAAAGCGTGAAGCGACCCGCCAGGCGATCGACCAACGGGTGACGATCTTACGCGCCCAAGCAGCTTTAGATAGGTAGATGAGTAACGAGCGGAGCATGTCAGTTTCCTACCCTCGGTTCTATCACAATATGAGTCCTGGATTCGCGGACCAATTATCATTTTAGCATAAAGGCATCTCACACATCTCTGCCCGAAAGTCATACAAGCGGATTGACAAAGTACACTTCTTTTTAGATTTGTCCTAAATTTCGCCCATTTCTTATTGGCACGCTTCTTGCAACCATGTATAATCATATTTAGCTAGCAGGGTAACAGGATGACTATGCAATCCCAAAGCCAGGTAATCAACCATTCGCTACGCCCGCTTACGACCGCGCACCTCGCGCAGACCATGACACTGCTGGAGTTAACCTCGGTCGAGCTGGAGCAAAAAATTGATGCGGAATTAGCTGCCAATCCCGCTCTTGAATTACAGGAGCATGCGCTCTGCCCACAATGCCAGCGCCGGCTTCCTCCATCCAGGGTGTGTCCCATTTGCAGCCGGCCTGCCAATGTAATTGCCGAGCAGCCGATCATTTTTGTCTCGCCACGTACCGATTTCACGGATTACGGCAGCCGCGGCAGCATCAGCAGTGAAGAATTGCCCGGCGAAGAGTGGGCAGCCGAATCCGAAGATTTGCCAACTTATATCCTGCGCCAGGTTGCTCCAGAGCTGAATGCCGAGGATCGTTTTCTAGCGGCGCACATTCTCACCAGCCTGGACGATGATGGCCTGCTTACCGTGCCGCTCAGTGAAATTGCCATCTACCACCGCGTGCGCATGGCGCGCTTGGAGAATATCCTGAGCATCATCCAGCGCGCCGATCCACCCGGAGTTGGCTCCCCCACACCGCAGCAAGCGCTCCTGGTACAACTTGAAATCCTGGAAGAGACCAGTGATGTGCCAGAGATGGCTGCGGCAGCCATCCAGAAAGGCATGGACTTGCTATCGCGCCATGCTTATATGGAACTGGGCAAGCGGCTCAAAATTCCCACCTCTGAAGCCCAGGAAGTTGCGCGCTTCATCAGTGATAACCTGAATCCATACCCGGCGCGCGCCCACTGGGGAAACGTACGCCATAGCACGCGCTCTCAGCCGAATTATCCATCTCCCGACGTGGTGATCTCGACTCTGACGCACGAATCCAGCTCCCCCCTGGTCGTTGAAATTATCTCGCCCTATGCCGGAATGTTGCGTGTCAATCCACTATTCCGCGAGGCTGTATCGCACGCGCCGGATTCCACAGCCGAAAAATGGCAAAATGACCTGGATAGCGCAGTTCTACTGGTAAAATGTCTGCAACAGCGCGACCACACCCTGGTGCGCCTGATGCAACAGTTGGTGGTTATCCAACGCCAATTTATCATAAAGGGTGATGCGCATTTATTACCGGTTACACGCGCCAGCCTGGCCGAAACTCTAAACGTGCACGAATCAACCATCTCACGGGCGGTTTCGAGCAAATCGGTCCAGCTACCCAATGGTCGTATCATTCCCATGGCGCGCATGTTCGACCGCAGCCTGCATGTCCGCACCGCTCTGCGCCAGATCGTGGCCGGTGAACGCAAACCTCTCAGCGATACCCAGATCGCCCGCATCCTGGCCGAGCAAGGCTATGATGTTGCCCGCCGGACCGTGGCGAAATATCGCAATATGGAAGGGATCTTGCCAGCGCGATTACGAGCTGCCAGCATGAAGGCATGAGTCAAAAAGCGAGTTTCTGGTTCAACAAACAGCGCCGCGTCGGGCAAGCCGAATTTGAAGGCGCTCTCGAATTTGTTCCCCAGGCTGTCCTGGTGATCGATTCATCCAACCAGCGCGTCCTGGCAGCCAATGCCCAGGCTGAACGATTATTTAGTAGCACACGCAGTGGATTAACCAGAAAGACCCTCTCGCAATTAATTCAGTTCCCCGAAGAATTCAATTTACCTGCCCCATCCCAGACAAACGCTGCGCCTATTCTGGGCGAGATCAACCTGCCTGACCAATCCTGCTTGGATGTGCACCTGCGTTTCAACAGCCTGTCAGACGCAGCTGAGTTCCTGCTGATCACGATCGAACCTGTCTCCCCTCAGGCAGACTCAAAAGATGGCCTCGAACAAAATTCTCATTTCTGGCAAGGACTTAACCTTCTCGCCAGCGCTGCCGAACAGAAAGACTTTGATCAGCGGCTGCAAACTGCCCTGGAAGGCGTTCGCAGCATGGCGCAATGCCAGTTTGCCACACTTTATTTATGCAAAGGGACCGATCACGCAGGGCACAATCCTGAGCAACCCACGATTCCCCTGTCCAATCGAAATGCCACACGCTGGGGAAACGAGGCGCTCTTGCCTGAAACAATTGCCCCTCAAGACCTGGTCTTGTTGCGCTCTATTCGTGTGTGGGATAGCAACAAACGCCCCACCACCAGCCTGCATCGCGCAGTTCGCGAAGCTGATTTCTCTTATCTGGCCAGCGCTCCGCTGGGGTTACCCCATACGCTGACCGGCTTGTTGGTCCTGGGAGATATTCAAAAAACAGCCTCACCGGATATCCTGCGCATGATCCATTTGATGGCTGAAATCTTTTCGTATATTTTAGAAGATCATGATCGCCTGATGCAGATCAACCGCACGCTAGAAAGCCAGGCTTTACAATTACGGGTGCTGAACGCTGCGTGTACTTCGGTTCAAGACGGTATTTTTTGGCTGGCGCCTGACTTAAAAACTCGCCGTATTAATCAGGCTACCGAAACCATATTTGGTTATAAAAACCAGGAGGTCGTGGGTGAACCGATCGATAATATACTGATTGGCAGCGACGCCCTTGGCCCAGCGCTCACCCAAGCCCAAAATGGCTTCCCAACCTATCATCTACACGACATCAAACTAATACGCAGGTACGGCGATCCATTTCAGGCTGTGGTGCGCGTGCAGCCAATCCTCCATCAGGGTATGGTTGAAAGCATCCTGGTCGTGGTTCGAGATCTGAGCGAGCAAGCTGCCTACGAAGCCCACGCCCGCCAGCTCGCCCAAAATGCCGAGATGGGTGAAGTTATGGCTGCCTTTGCCCATGAAGTGCGCAATCCGATCCACAATATCAGCACCGGCTTGCAGGTCATGGAACGCGCCTTACCAGAAGAGGATGCCCAGCGCGAGGATATTCACCGGCTGTTGATGGACCTCGACAGGGTATCCAACCTGATGAATTCGATGCTTTCGACGACGCGCACCTCGGATATGAAGCCGCGTCCTGTCGATCTGGGGCGCTTGATCAAGAGCCAGGTTGACCGATTAAAACCCAGCATCACGCGTGATGGTATCAGTTGTCTGATGAATATTGAACCAGACTTACCCCAAATTAGTGGAGATACGCGGGCGCTGGAGCAAATATTCAATAATCTGATCATCAATGCTGTGCAGGCCATGAAAGATCGCCCACAAAGCCAGCTGGTCGTCAAAGTTCAATCACAACGCGCCACCAAAGACAGGGTTTTTATCGAAGCTTCAATCGCTGATAATGGGCCTGGCATCCCTAAAGAGAACCTGGATAAAATATTTCAGCCATTTTTCACGACCAAAGTCGATGGCAATGGCCTGGGTCTGCCGTTGGCAAAGCGCATTGTGACCGCGCACAAAGGATCGATCACCGTCACCAGTTTTCCTGGAGGCACCGTCTTCCGGGTGGTCTTCCCGGCCAATACGCGCAATTCACAGACCGGACCTTTGCCAGGCCTTGATAACAATGTCACCTCCCCCACACCTGTGATCCCAGCGGAGAAAACCGAATGAGCGCTACTGTTTTAATCGTCGATGACGAGGATAATGCCCGCATTAACCTCAAAAAATTTCTCGCCGGAATCGGGTATGAGTTCCTGGAAGCTGCCAATTTGACTGAAGCACGCCAGCAATTAAGCACGGGCAACGTGGATATGATCCTCCTAGATGTGCAGCTGAACGGCGATTATGGGCCTGAGCTGCTTGAAGATATTGTGGATATGAATCCCCGCCCACCCGTGATCCTGATTACAGGCTATGGGAATATTGAAACAGCGGTAGACGCCATGAAGAATGGCGCCCATGATTTCTTGCAAAAGCCCATTGATCTCGATCAATTGGAAAAAACACTTCTGCGAGCAAAAGAACAAATCGACCTGCGTCGCGAGCTGGAACACCTGCGCTCGATTCAACATGGGGAATACGAATTTATCATCGGCAATAGCCAGGCAATGAAAGAAGCCGTAACCCTGGGCAAACGCGCAGCCGCGACGGGCATTTCGATCCTGATCACAGGTGAAAACGGCACAGGCAAAGAAGTCCTGGCACGCGCCATACATCAATTCGGGCCGCGCTCCCAGAAACAATTTATCGATGTCAATTGCCCGGGGATCCAACCAACGATGTTTGAATCCGAACTCTTTGGGCATGAGTCTGGCTCGTTCACCGGTGCAGACAAACGCAAACACGGATTGATGGAGCTGGCCGATGGCGGTACCCTGTTCCTGGATGAAATTGCTACTTTACCCATCGATATGCAGTCAAAGTTCTTACGCGCCTTGGAGGAACGTGCTTTTCGACGGGTGGGTGGCAATAGCGTGATCAAGGTAGATGTTCAGCTCCTCTCCGCATCCAATCGGGATTTGATGGAAATGATCAAAGAAGGCAAATTCCGCGAAGATTTATACTACCGCTTGAATGTGCTCGAGCTGCACATCCCCCCACTACGGGAGCGGCGCGATGATATTCCGGAATTGGTGGGTTATTTTATTTGTAA
>Ga0105094_10001237_pt1 | contig 13324 bp, 10 predicted proteins | sample PPLLak1March2015_2_FD_87023 | JGI IMG/M metagenome (GOLD analysis project Ga0105094, IMG submission 87023) | Freshwater sediment microbial communities from Prairie Pothole Lake near Jamestown, North Dakota, USA - PPLs Lake P8 Core (3) Depth... | ecosystem: Environmental > Aquatic > Freshwater >...
ATGCCGATCTCGCGCAGCTCCTTCACCGAGTGCTGGGTGGGCTTGGTCTTGATCTCGCCCGCCGAGGCGATGTAGGGCACGAGCGTGAGGTGCAGGTAGCAGACGTTGTCGCGCCCCATCTCGAGGCCCATCTGCCGGATCGCCTCGAGGAACGGCAGCGACTCGATGTCGCCCACGGTGCCGCCCACCTCCACGATCGCCACGTCGGCGTCGCCCGCCCCGCGCTTGATGAACGCCTGGATCTCGTCGGTGATGTGCGGGATGACCTGCACCGTGCCGCCGAGGTAGTCGCCGCGGCGCTCCTTCTTGATCACCGACTCGTAGATCTGGCCGGTGGTGAAGTTGTTGGCGCGGCGCATCTTCGAGCGCTGGAAGCGCTCGTAGTGACCCAGGTCCAGGTCCGTTTCCGCGCCGTCCTCGGTGACGAACACCTCGCCGTGCTGAAACGGGCTCATCGTGCCCGGATCGACGTTGATGTACGGGTCCAGCTTGATGTTGGTGACGCGGATGCTGCGCGACTCGAGGATCGCGGCGAGGGATGCGGCTGCGATGCCTTTCCCAAGGGAGGAAACTACACCGCCTGTTACGAATACATACTTTGCCATTGACCTAGGGCGTGTAGGGATGGAGAAGTTTACAGGAATTTCCGGGCCTGCGTGGATCAACGCTTCGCCGGACACAGGTAGCGCGCCAGATAGTCGAACGTCCCGCCTGGCACGATGGGCGCCGGCTTGCGTTCTTCCAGAGTAGAGGAGTACCGGCCTACCACTCTGCCCGTGCCTTGCGGACCCGAGTGCGCCAGGACATTTCCGATGGAAAAAGTGCGCCGGTCGCAGTCGATCACGGCGTCCATCTCATTTGACTTCCAGCGACGAGAGGTCGTGGGGGCTTCGTAGGCAACCGGCACGTCGAGGATATAGCGGAAGCTCACCTGCGCGCCCGAGCGCTTGACGCTCGCCGGGTCGATGTAGAGCGGATCGTGGATCGGCGCGGTGGGAACGGACCTCAGGTCCCGCACGTCCGCAAGCACGGCCGCGGACGCTACGAGCAGGCAGGTGATAGCGGCACGGCGCACATCACTATAATGCCCCGAATGCGCGACAACCCGGTCAAGAAGACCCTCGCCGGGGGCGGCCCCGCGCTCGGCTCGATGGTGTTCGAGTTTCTTCACCGCCGGCATGCCGCGCATCCTCGCCAATGCCGGTGCGGAATTCGCCCTGTACTGCATGGAGCATACCGGCGCCGGCTTCGAGACGCTGAAGCCCCAGTTCTCGCTGTGCCGGGCGCTCAGGGTGGTGCCGCTCGTTCGCGTGCCCGGCACCGAGTACGACTTCATCGCCCGCGCGCTCGACTGCGGCGCGCTGGGCGTGATGGTGCCGCTGGTCGACACGGCCGAGCAGGCGCAGTTCATCGTCTCCTGCACCCGCTATCCCCCGGAGGGCCGGCGCGGCGCCGCGTTCGGCTTCGTCCACGACGACTACCAGGGCGGCGACGTGGTGGAGAAGATGCGCATGATCCACGAGCGCACGCTCGTGATCGCCATGATCGAGACGGCGAAGGGGCTCGAGAACGTCGAGGCGATCGCCGCCGTGCCTGGCGTCGACGTCCTCTGGCTCGGCCACTTCGACCTCACCAACTTCCTCGGGATACCAGGGGATTTTTCACACAGCAAATACAAGGACGCAGTGAAGCGCATCACCGCCGCCGCTGACCGCCACGGCAAGGCGGCAGGCTACATGGCCGCCGACGAAGCGCTCGGGCGCGAGTACCTCGGCCACGGCTTCCGCATGATCGCCACCGGCACTGACCAGGGAATGCTGCAGGCGGCGATCGCCCGCAACATCGGCGCATGGCGTTCAAAGTAGGCGTCTCCGGCGACCTGTTCGACTCGCGCGGCGAGCCCACCTTCGGCCGCGAAGGGCTTTCGCTTTTGGATTCTCTTTCCTGGGAAAAACTCCCCTCGGGCCTCCGTGCTATCGCCCCGGAGCACGCCGCCACCTACGACGCTCTCTACATCAATCTCGCACGGGTCGACGCTTCGTCAGTCGCCACCCCCAACCTGCGCCTCAGGCTCGTCTCGCGCCACGGCGTCGGCTACGACAGCGTCGACGTGCCGGCGATGACCAGGGCGGGCGTCCTCGTCTCGAACACCCCCGATGCCGTGCGCCGCCCGGTCGCGACCATCTCCCTGCTCCTGATCCTTGCCCTCTCCCACCGCCTCTTCACCAAGGACCGGCTGACGCGCGAGGGACGCTGGGCCGAGCGCGTCGAGCACATGGGCATGGGACTCACCGGCCGCACGCTCGGCGTGGTCGGCGCCGGCGGCATCGGCAAGGAGCTCCTGCGCATGGCGCGTGTCTTCGACCTCAAGCTCCTGGCGGCGGATCCTTACGTCGACTTCGCCACCATCGAGAGCCTAGGCGCACGAAAGGTCACCCTTGACGAGCTGATGGCGCAGTCCGACTTCGTCGTCGTCACCTGCCTGCTGAACGAGGAAACGCGCCACCTGATCGGCCCGCGCCAGCTCGCGCTGATGAAGCCCACCGCCTATCTCATCAACGTCGCGCGCGGCCCCGTGGTCGACGAGCGCGCCCTTTACGAGACGCTCGCCGCCCGCCGCATCGCCGGCGCCGGCCTCGACGTCTTCGAGGAAGAGCCGACCCCCGCCTCGAACCCGATCCTGAAGCTCGACAACGTCATCGTCACGCCCCACTCCCTCGCCTGGACCGACGAGCTCTTCTCCGGCATCGCCCGCACCGCCATCGGCGCCCTCCTCGCCGTCGCCTCAGGCCGGCAGCCCAAGTTCCTCGTCAACCCCGAGGCGCTCTCGCATCCCCGCGTAAAGGCCTGGCTGCGCTGAGCTCGCTCCGCGACCGATGGGCCGGCCTATCTTCGCTGAAAGGCCGCCGCGAGGTGCACCGCATGCTCGCGTGCAACCAGCCACAGCAGCGTAGCTGCGGGCGTCAGCGCGGCGCCCTGCGCGCGGTTGGCCGCCCCGATTTCGAACGCCTCGCGCCACTGGCGTCGGAGCACGCGTAGCGCGCTCGCAATACTGACCGCCGGATCGTAAATGTGCATGGGCTCCGAGGCCACGCCGTTCAGTTCCATCACCTTGAAGCGCCCCCGGCTGAGCTCGTCGGCACTTGCGGCACAGACGTCGAACCGACCAATGAAGAACCCCGGGTGTGCCCGGCTGATCGCGTCGATCCGGTCCTCGAGCTGCGGCGTGACCAGCTCATGCCGGTCAGCGCAACTCGCGTGATGGCTGTCAAACCCGGCCTCGAAAAGGAGCACGCGCTCACCCGCGGCCGGAACGTAGCGCAGGCGCTCCAGGGAGGATGGTCCTGCGGCGGCCGCGAGCGCCGCGATCCATGGTCCCGAGCGCACGAGCTCGGCTAATGGCGCACGTCCGTCGCCTACGGCCTCGGGATGAGACATCTGCGCGATCGACATGATGCGCCCGCGCGCCTCGCCCGGTATGCGGCGGTAGAAAATGCCGAACTCCAGGCCGCGCGCGAAGCGCTGCAGTATCGTGGTTTCGCGCGTGCGCAGGAGCCTGCGCGCCAATTCCTTCTGCGTCCCGACGACCGTGACCGCGCGCCCGCGCTCGCCGACGTCGGGCTTGAGCACGAGCGGAAACGGCACGCGCCGATGCTCGATCCATTGCCGCGCCAGCCGGAGCCGGGCGCGCGCGCCGAGCTCGACCGGAATCACCGCGAATTCCGGCACCACGCCGTCGATGCGTGCGAGCTTCTCGAGGATCGCCGACTTCGACTCGCCGGTCATCCCGCCGGTCGGAATGCCGGGATTCGCCGCCGTGTAGAGCGTCGCCGACCGGTAGCGCAGCATGAGCCAGATGACGTAGAAGGCGAGCGGGACGTAGGCCAACCACTGCGGGCGCCAAGGTCGCCGCCGCAGGACACCGGGCAGAAGCGCCGCGACGCCCACCATGCGGGTTACATGCTTCGTGAGGACAGTCTGCACGCCCTCCCCCTGCAGGTGAGCAACCGGACGGAAGTTTACGCTCGTACCGCCGCGTCTGGTCGCGTCCCGCGCTTCGCGAAGATGGCTGCGACGGGATCGCCATTTAGCCGACGTCCGCCGCGCGCGATGCATGGCGAACAGACGGCCACTTCGACAAGATCGAGCGCGTGCTCACGCTCGAAGGCGCGCTGGGCGTTGTAGGCCGGACCGGAAAACCTCGTCGCGGTCACTCGGCCTTGATGCCCGCCTTGCGGATGAAGTCGTCCCAGAACAAGGCGGCCGTGCGGCACCTGCTGGGCTAGGCCGCGCGATGCGATGCTTCCGATCGGAAGATTCCCGGCCTCCAGGATCCGGTCGCCAAGGCCGGAGAAAACGTGGTCTGCCCCTGTTTCCGCTAGGTCTGCAGCTCGGCGCGGTTCTTGAAGTGCGCGAGCGCCTCAGGATTCGCCAAAGCCTCGATGTTCTTGATGGGCCGGCCGTGCACCACCTCGCGCACGGCGAGCTCGACGATCTTGCCGCTTTTGGTGCGCGGGATGTCGGCGACCTGCAGCACCTTCGCCGGCACGTGGCGAGGCGTGGTGTTGTCGCGAATCCGCTTTTTCAAGCGCGCAATCAATTCCTCCGAAAGGGAAACACCGTCTTTCAGCTTCACGAAAAGCACCACGCGGACGTCGCCTTCCCAGTCCTGGCCGATGACGAGCGCCTCGACGATTTCGTCCAGCGTCTCTACCTGGCGGTAGATCTCGGCGGTGCCGATGCGCACGCCGCCGGGGTTGAGCACGGCGTCAGAGCGGCCGTAGATGACCATGCCGCCCTGCGGCGTGATCTCGCACCAGTCGCCGTGGCGCCAGACATCGGGGTACTTCTCGAAATAGGCGGCGCGGTACTTCGCGCCGTCGGGATCGTTCCAGAAGCCGAGCGGCATCGACGGGAAAGGCCGGGTGCACACGAGCTCGCCTTTCTGTCCTTCCACCGAAACACCTTCTTCATTGAAAACCTGGACGTCCATGCCCAGGCCTTTCGCCTGGATCTCGCCGCGCCATACCGGGCCGGCCGGGTTGCCGAGCACGAAGCAGGAGATGATGTCGGTGCCCCCCGAGATCGACGAGAGGCAGACGTCGCTCTTCACGTCGTTGTAGACGTAGTCGAAGCCCTCCGGGAGAAGCGGCGAGCCGGTGGAGATGACGGCGCGCACGTGCTCGAGCTTGTGCGTCTGCTTCGGCTTGAGGCCCGCCTTGCCCAGGGCATCGATGAACTTCGCCGAGGTGCCGAAGTGGGTCATGCGCTCGGCATCGGCGAGGTCGAAGAGCACCTTGCCGCGCGCCGCGAAGGGCGAGCCGTCGTAGAGGAGCAGCGTCGCCTCCGACGAAAGGCCGGAAATGAGCCAGTTCCACATCATCCAGCCGAGCGTGGTGAAGTAGAAGAGCCGGTCGCCGGCGCGCACGTCGCTGTGCAGGCGCTGCTCCTTCATGTGCTGCAGCAGCGTGCCGCCGGCGCCGTGCACGATGCACTTGGGCACGCCCGTCGTGCCAGAGGAATACAGGATGTAGAGCGGATGGTTGAACTCGAACCGCGGGAACTTGATCTCGGCGGGGTCGAAAGGCTCGAGGAAATCGTAGAGCGAGGTGCCGGCGGTGGCCGGGGCGCCGAGGTAGTCGATCACCACGCACTCCTCGACGCTCGGCAGGGACTCGAGCACCTGCGCGGTCTTCTCCTGCGAGTCGAACTCCTTGCCGCCGTAGAGGTAGCCGTCGGCGCAGAAGAGCACCTTCGGCTCGATCTGCCCGAAGCGGTCGAGCACGCCCTGCACGCCGAAATCGGGGGAGCAGCTCGACCAGATGGCGCCGAGGCTCGTCGTTGCGAGCATCGCCGCCGCCGCTTCCGGCAGGTTGGGCAGGTAGCCCGCCACGCGGTCGCCCGGCCCGACGCCGGCGTCGGCCAAGGCCTGTGCCATGCGGGAAACCAGCTTATAAAGCTGATCAAAAGAGAGTTTTCTTTTTATTCTGTCTTCACCCCAGAAGACTATGGCGTCGGCGTCGTCGCGCCGGCGCAGCAGGTTCTCGGCGAAATTCAGCTTGCCGTCGGGGAACCACTTGGCCCCGGGCATGCGGTTGCCGTCGACGAGCGTGCGCGCGCCTTTCTCTCCTCTCACCTCGGCGAAATCCCACAGCAGGTTCCAGAACGCCTGCGACTCGGCGACCGACCAGGCGTGGAGCGCCTCGTAGCTCCTCTTTCCGGCGAGCGCCATGAAGCGCCCCATGCCGGTCTGCGCGGCCCGCTCGGGCGACGGCGTCCAGAGCGGCTTCATTGGAGCTTCGCGCGGATGTCGGCGGGGATGCGCACCGCCTTCTGCGTCTGCATGTCGATGAACACGACCACGGCCGCGCCATCGGCATAAATTTCAGATTCAAGGGAAAGTTCGTAATAGGTCGAGACGCTCGATCCTCCCGGGCTCGCGACGTAGACCTTCACCTCGACCGTCCCGGGGTAGGTCATGGCGCGGCGGAAGTTGCAAGAGGCGTTGGCGATGACAATGCCGGTCGACTTCCAGGCCGCGTCGCGCCGCGGCAGCAGCTGCTCGAACCAGCTGATGCGCGCCTGCTCCATGTAGCGGAAATACACGATGTTGTTGACGTGCCCCATCGCGTCCATGTCGCCCCAGCGGATGGGAATGCGCTCGACATGGGCGAGCTTGCGCGCCTCGCTCTGCCCTTGCGGGTTTGTCTGCCCTTGCGGGTTTGTCATGGTAGGCCGGCGATTATAATTGCGTGCGATGCCGCGCGAATCGATGCAGTACGACGTGGTGATCGTCGGCGCGGGTCCCGCCGGCCTCGCCGCCGCCCTGCGCCTCAAGCAGCGCGCCGCCGGCCTCTCGGTCTGCGTGCTCGAAAAGGGCTCGGAAGTCGGCGCGCACATCCTCTCCGGGGCGGTCATCGACCCGCGCGCGCTGAACGAGCTGATTCCCGACTGGAAGGACAAGGGCGCGCCGCTCAAGACGGCGGTTACCGAGGATCGATTTCTCATCCTGGGAGAAAAAAGCAGCTTTCAGGTACCGAATCTATTTCTTCCCGGGTGCTTCAGGAACCACGGCAACTATGTCATCAGCCTGGGGATGCTCACCCGCTGGCTCGCGCAGCAGGCGGAAGCCGCGGGCGTGGAGATCTTCCCCGGGTTCGCGGCAGCAGAAATCCTGGCTGAAGAAGGAATCGTAAAAGGCGTCGCGACCGGCGACATGGGCATCGGCAAGAACGGCGAGAAGACCGCCGCCTACCAGCCCGGCATGGAGCTCCATGGCAAGTACACCCTCTTCGCCGAAGGTTGCCGCGGCCACCTCGGCAAGCAGCTCGAGGCGAAATTCGACCTGCGCGCGGGCGCGCAGCCGCAGGTCTTCGGCATCGGCCTGAAGGAGCTCTGGGAAGTCGCGCCCGAGCGGCACCAGCCCGGGCTCGTCATGCACACCGCCGGCTGGCCGCTCGATGCGGCGACCTACGGCGGCTCGTTCCTCTACCACCTGGAGGATCGGCTGGTCGCCGTCGGCTTCGTGGTCGGTCTGGGCTACGAGAACCCCTACCTCTCGCCCTACGAGGAATTCCAGCGCTTCAAGACGCACCCCCACATCAGGGGATTCCTCGAGCGGGGCAAAAGGATCTCCTATGGCGCACGCGCGATCTCGGCGGGCGGGCTGCAGTCGCTGCCGAAGCTCGTCTTCCCCGGCGGCACGCTGATCGGCGACGATGCGGGCTTCCTCAATGCCTCGCGCATCAAGGGCTCGCATTGCGCGATGAAGTCCGGGATGCTGGCGGCCGAGGCCGCCGCGGATGCCCTGCAGGCGGGCCGCTCCCACGACGTGCTCGCGAGCTACCCGGAGGCCTTCCGCGCGAGCTGGCTCCATGAAGAGCTGCACCGCGCGCGCAACTTCAAGCCGTGGATGTCGAAAGGCCTCTTTACCGGCACCCTGATGGTCGGCATCGACCAGGTGCTCTTCCGCGGCAAGGCGCCCTGGACGTTGAGCCACAAGCACGCCGATCACGAAACGCTGAAAAAGAAAGACGAAGTACAACCCATCGCCTATCCGAAGCCCGACGGGGTGCTGACCTTCGACCGGCTGACCTCGGTGTCCTTCTCGAACACGGTCCACAACGAGGACCAGCCTTCGCACCTGACGCTGAAGGATCCGGTGATCCCCGTGCAGGTGAACCTGCAGCGCTACGACGGCCCGGAGGCGCGCTATTGCCCCGCGGGCGTGTACGAATTCATCGATGGGCGCCTGCAGATCAACGCGCCCAACTGCGTGCACTGCAAGACCTGCGACATCAAGGACCCGACGCAGAACATCGTCTGGGTCGCCCCCGAGGGCGGCGGCGGCCCAAACTATCCCAACATGTAGGTCGCCTCAGGCGACGGACATGCGCCTTTGCAGCGTGCCCTGCGGTCCCGGGCCGAGGAGCAGAGAGACCTTGTCCGGCGGCACCGGCTGGCTGACGTAGAAGCCCTGGATCTGGTCGCAGCCCAGCTCGCGCAGCAGGCGCACCTGGTAGTCGTCCTCGACGCCCTCGGCAATGACCTTGAGCCCGAGGGTATGCGCGAGCGAGACGATCATCGCCACGATGTTGCGCGGCGTGCCGGCGTCGCCCATGCGCACCACGAAGCTGCGGTCGATCTTGAGCGTGTCCACCGGCAGGCGCGCGAGATAGCCGAGCGAGCAGTACCCGGTGCCGAAGTCGTCGACCGAGACCTCGACCCCGGCGCGGCGCAGCGTCTGCAGCTTGCGCGTGCTCTCCTCGATGTCGTCGACCAGCACGCTCTCGGTGATCTCGAGGTCGAGCAGCGGCTCGCCGCCCTTCCCCAGCCCGCCGATCGCGGAGAGCACGGAGTCGACGAAGTCCTTCTGCCGCAGCTGGATCGCCGAGACGTTGACCGAAATGCGCGGCACCGCGAGCCCGGCGGCGCGCCAGTGGCGGATGTCCTCCACGGCCTGGCGCAGCGCCCAGTTGCCGGCGGCGAGGATGATGCCGGTCTCCTCCATCAGCGAGACGAACTTGGAGGGCGGCACGCTGCCCAGCTCCGGGTCGTTCCAGCGGATGAGCGCCTCCAGCCCCGCCAGCGCGCCGGTCTGCACGTCGATCTTCGGCTGGTAGTGCAGCGCGAGCAGCCCGTCGTCGATGGCGCGGCGCAGGCGGTTCTCCATGGCCAGGGACTCGGCCACCCGGGCGTTCATCGCCGGCGCGTAGAAGAGGAAGCGCTGGTCGGAATCCTTGGCGTGCTTGAGCGCGCTCTCGGCGTGCGCGCACAGCACCTCGGTGGACTCGCCGTCGGTCGGGAACACCGCCACCCCGACCTTCAAGCTGACCACCAGCTCCACGCCGTCGACGACGAAAGGCCGCGCGAAGGCCACCGCGAGCTGGTCGATCAGCCAGTGCGTGGTCTCGCCGGGGTTGTCGAAGCCGGCGATGGCGATGGCGAAGTGGTCGGCGCCCACGCGCGCCACGGTGTCCTCCTCGCGCGCCACCTCGCGCAGCCGCGCCCCGATCTGGCGCAGCAGGTCGTCGCCCGCCTTGCGCCCGAAGGTCTCGTTCACCATGCGGAAGCGCTCGACGTCGAGGAACACCGCGGCGGCGAAGCGTTTCTCGCGCCGCGCCGCGTTGAGCGCCTGGCCGATGCGGTCCATGAACAGGCTCCGGTTCGGGAGCTCGGTGAGCGAGTCGTGGTAGGCGAGGTAGTCCATCCGCGCCTTCTGCTCGAGGTGCTGCAGCGCGAAGGACACGTCGCCGGCGAGCTCCTGCAGCAGGCGCATCTCCTCCTCGTCGAAGAAGTCGCGCACGCGCGCATAGAGGAGCAGCACCCCGGCGGTCTCGCCGCCGACGATGAGCGGCAGCGCGACGAAGGAGCCGCTCTCGGCGTCGTTCCAGATCACCGCCCGCGCGCCCGGCTTCAGGCGCGCCAGCTCGCGCGCGGCGTTGCCCTCGCCGGCGGCGGCGGCGGGCAGCATCGTCTGCGAGCGGTGATCGAGCAGGCCCACGGCGGCGAGGCGGAAGCCGCCCTTGTCGATGGCGATGCGGCAGGCCTCCTCGAGCAGCGCCTGGCGGTCGGAGGCGCGCACGATGAGCGCGTTGACGGCGCTAAGCATCGAGAGGGTGCGGTTCAGCCGCTGCACGCGCCGCTGCTGCGCCTCGAGCGCGCCGGTCTTGTCGAGCAGCTGGTCGACCATCACGCGCAGGTGCTCGCGGTCGAGGTTGCTCGGCACGGCGCGCGGCCCGGCGCGTGCCGCGAGCACCTCGTCCACGGCGGCGAGGATGGCGTCGTTGTCCGAAGGCTTGACCAGCACGCGCGCCACGCCGTGCGCGAGCGCCAGGTCCTTCGCCTCCTGGGTGCTGAAGTACGCCGTGTAGAACATCACCACGGTGCCGGAAGTCGCGGGATCGAGCTGCAGGCGCCGCGCCAGCTCGTAGCCGTCCATCTCCGGCATCAGCACGTCCGAGATCACCAGGTCGGGGCGATGCTCGCGGGCGCGCTCGAAGGCCTCGCGGCCGTCGGCCGAGGAGAGGACGCGATGCCCGGCGGTCTCGAGCAGCGCCGCCATCGCGTCGCGATTGGCACGGTTGTCGTCGGCCACCAGGATCGTTGCCATGCCCTGAATGGACAGCGGTTGCACGGTGTAAGTTTTGTCGTCGTCCGGCTACAGGTTGTCGGATAAAATGCGCCGCATGGGAGCCGTCGCGAGAGACACGAAGGCAGCAGCGTTCGCCAGCTTTAGCGAGTTCTATCCGTTTTATCTATCGCAGCATGCCGACCGCACCTGCCGGCGCCTGCATTTCGTCGGCACCAGCCTCGGACTTGCGGCAGTACTTCACGCTTTTGCCACGCTGAATTTCTGGTGGCTGCTCGCGGGGCTGGTCGCCGGCTACGCCTTCGCCTGGGTCGGCCACTTCTTCTTCGAGAAGAACCGCCCGGCCACCTTCACCCACCCGCTCTACAGCTTCATGGGCGACTGGGTGATGTGGCGCGACATCCTGGCGGGGAAGATTCCCTTTTGAGCGGCACCGCCTCGTTCTGGCGCGCCGAGGCCCCGGCGCTCGCGGTCCTCGCGCTGGTGCTGACGGTGCTGCTGCTGCGGGCGCGGCCCTACGAGCGCTCGGTGTTCCTGAACACCCTGTCGCTGTTCCTGATCGGGCTCGCCGGCCAGGGCGCCGCCCTGCTCCTGCAGAGCCTCGATTTCCCGGCCGCGGCGCACGGCACGTACACGGTGTTCCGCATCGTCACCGCGGTGGCGCTGATCCGCATGTTCGGCTTCGCGCTGTTCCGCCTCGCGCTGCCGCTGCTCGGCAAGCAGCCGCCGCGCATCATCGAGGACCTCGCGATCATCGTGGTCTACGTCGGCTACGGCTTCGTGCAGCTGCGCGGCGCGGGCGTCGACCTCGCGAGCCTGGTCACCACCTCGGCGATCCTCACCGCGGTGATCGCCTTCGCCATGCAGGACACGCTGGGCAACGTGCTGGCGGGGCTGGCCATCCAGCTCGACAACTCGGTGCAGGTGGGCGACTGGGTCAGGGTCGACAACCTCGCCGGCCGGGTGCGCGACATCCGCTGGCGCTCGACGCTGCTCGAGACGCGCGACTGGGAAACGGTGGTCATCCCGAACAGCATGCTGATGAAGCAGCGCGTCGCCATCCTCGGCCGCCGCGAGGGGGCGCCGAGCCAGTGGCGGCGCACCCTCGACTTCATGGTCGACCCGGGGGTGCCCCCGGCCCGCGTCATCGCCACCCTGGAAGACGAGATGCGCGAGCTCGCCATCCCGAACGTCGCCCGCGCGCCCGCACCGAGCGTGGTGCTGAACGGCTTCGAGGAGGGCAACCTGCGCTACCAGCTGCGCTACTTCCTCACCGAGATCCTCGAGGACGACTCCACCGATTCCATGGTGCGGGTGCATCTGTTCGCCACGCTGCAGCGCGCCGGCATCCGCGTCGCCGAGCCGCAGCGCACGGTGCACGCCATCGCGCGCGACGAGGCGCACGCCGCCACCGTGCGCCGGCGCGAGCTCACCCGCCGCATGCAGATCCTCTCCGGCGTGAGCCTCCTGGCCGGGCTCTCCGACAACGAGAAGGCCGACCTTGCCGAGGGGCTGCAGTACGCGCCTTTCGCGCGCGGCGACGTGATCACCAAGCAGGGCAACGTCGCGCACTGGCTCTACATCGTCGCCTTCGGCGAGGCCGAGGTGCTGTACGAGCCGCCCAACGGCGGCATGACGCGGGTGGTCGGCACCCTGCGCGCGGGCGAGTTCTTCGGCGAGATGGCGCTCGTCACCGGGGATGCGCGCAGCGCCACCGTGATCGCCAAGACCGACGTGGAGTGCTACCGGCTCGAGCGCGCCTCGTTCCAGGCGCTGCTCGCCGCCCGGCCGGAGCTCGCGGAGGAGGTGAAGCGGGTGGTCGGCAGCCGCAGCACCGATCTCGAGCACGTGCGCCAGGCCTCCGCCGGGGCGGGGGACGGCTCGCGCGAGGCGCGCACGCCCAACCTCCTCGGGCGCCTGCGGCGGTTCTTTACTCCCTAGGCTGCCAGGAACTGGTCGTCGGCGAGCGCCATCACCCCGGCGCCGCCCTTCACCACCGTGTCGCGCAGCCCCGGCGCCTGGACCAGGACATGGTCAGCGTAAAAGCGCGCGGTCTTGATCTTCGCCTCATAGAAGCTTTTGTCTGTCTCTCCTGAAGCAAGATTTCGTTCAGAAGCAAAAGCGGCCTTGGCCATCTGCCAGCCGCCGGCGACGACGCCCATCAGCTTAAGGAACGGCACGGCGCCGGCGAACACGCCCTTCACGTCCTTGCCGGCGTTGGCGACGATGAACTCCACGCCGTCTGCGACCGCCTGCGCGCCCGCGCCGAGCGAGGCGCGGATCGCCTGCACGTCCGGGTTCTTCGACTTCGCGAGCTCCGCATCGAAACGCTTCAGCTCTCCGACCCACGCTTTGGCCGTGGCGCCGCCCTCGCGCGCGATCTTGCGGCCGACGAGGTCGCCCGCCTGGATGCCGGTGGTGCCCTCGTAGATGGTGGTGATGCGCGCATCGCGCAGGTGCTGCGCGGCGCCGGTCTCCTCGATGAAGCCCATGCCGCCGTGCACCTGGATGCCGAGCGAGGCGACCTCGATGCCGGTCTCGGTCGACCACCCCTTCACCACCGGGATCATCAGATCGACGAAGGCTTGGTGCCGCTTACGTTCCTCTTTGTTTTCGACTTTGACTGAAAAATCCATTGCCGCGGCGACGACGTAGGCCAGCGCCCGCATCGCCTCGGTCTGCGACTTCATCAGCATCAGCATGCGCCGCACGTCGGGATGGCGGATGATCGGC
>Ga0105094_10001241_pt1 | contig 13296 bp, 16 predicted proteins | sample PPLLak1March2015_2_FD_87023 | JGI IMG/M metagenome (GOLD analysis project Ga0105094, IMG submission 87023) | Freshwater sediment microbial communities from Prairie Pothole Lake near Jamestown, North Dakota, USA - PPLs Lake P8 Core (3) Depth... | ecosystem: Environmental > Aquatic > Freshwater >...
AAGCCGGTCGTGGGGAGGCCGTTCCGATGATGGAGGAGATCGCCCTCGATGACTTCCACGACCTGGTCGACCTGCTCTTGGTGGCCGCGATGGCCGTCGACGGCCAGTCGGACCTACGTGATCGACTGGATGCCATCTACGCAGAAACCAGTCATCTCCTGACCTGAGCCCGCTTCATCACGCTGCTCGCCATCGCTACCGTCGGGCGAAAAGGAGAGACGTTGGAGTACAGGATCGAGAAGGATTCGATGGGCGAGGTGCGGGTTCCCGCCGACGCCTACTACGGGGCTTCCACCCAGCGGGCAGTCGACAACTTCCCCATCTCGAATCTTCGCTTCGGGCGCCGATTCATCTCGGCGCTCGGGCTGATCAAGGGGTCGGCCGGCGAGGTGGCCGGCCGAGCCGGGCATCTCGAGCCGGACAAGGCGGCTGCCATTCGCCAAGCCGCCGACGAGGTCATGGCGGGGCAATGGGACGAACAGTTCGTCCTCGACATCTTCCAGACGGGTTCCGGGACATCCACCAACACGAACGCCAACGAGGTCATCGCCGCGCGGGCGACGGAAGGGCTGGGAGGAGAGCCGGGCTCTCGCCTGGTCCATCCCAACGACCATGTCAATTTCGGCCAGTCGTCCAACGACGTGATCCCCACTGCCATCCATGTGGCGGCGGTTGCAGCTATCCGGGAGGACCTGGTTCCGTCACTTCAGGTCCTGGCCGGATCGCTCGAGGACAAGGCAGCGGAGTTCGGCGACGTGGTCAAGTCAGGCCGGACTCACCTGATGGACGCCACGCCGGTGACGTTGGGTCAGGAGCTCGGTGGATTCGCGACCCAGATCCGAAAGGGCCTCGAGCGCCTGGACAAGGTCCTTCCCGAGCTCGAAGAGCTGGCACTCGGAGGAACAGCCGTGGGGACCGGCATCAATGCTCCCGAAGGTTTCGCCGCGGCAGTGATCGAGCTGATGAGTGATCGGACCGGGTATCCGCTTCGAGAGGCAGACGATCACTTCGAGGCCCAGGGATCCAAGGACGCAGTGGTCATGGCATCCGGGGCACTGAAGACCATCGCGGTCTCTCTGTTCAAGATCGCAAACGACATCCGCTTTCTCGGCTCCGGGCCCACATCTGGGATCGCAGAGATAAGGATCCCGGATCTGCAACCGGGGTCATCGATCATGCCGGGCAAGGTGAACCCGGTGATGTCGGAGATGACGATGCAGGTCGCTGCACAGGTGATAGGCAACGACGCGACCATCACGTGGAGTGGCGCCAACGGCAACTTCGAGCTGAATGTGATGATGCCGGTGATGGCTCACAACCTGCTCGAGTCGATCGCACTGCTCTCCACGGCTGCGGCCACCTTCGCGACTCGTTGCATCGACGGGATCGAGGTCAACGACGGCCGTCCCCTGGAGCTGTTGGAGAAGAATGCCATCATCGTCACGGCTCTCAACCCGCACATCAGTTACGACAACGGGGCCAAGATCGCCAAGGAGGCGGTCAAGACGGGCCGCTCGGTCCGGGAGTTGGTGTTGGAGGCCGGGTTGATGACGGAGGCCGAGCTCGATGCCGCACTCGACCTGAAGAGGATGACCGAAGGCGGAGTGATGTAGTCAGGCCTCGGGGGAGGGGGACGCCGCCTCTCAAGTTCCGAGCCAGACCTAGCCCCCTTCGTCGGCCAGGAGTCGATCAGCACCAGCGAGGCTCCAGCGGAATCGGAAACGATCCTCCGGCACATCACGCCACGCCTCCTCGGCCTTGGCGTCGTAGACACAAATGAGCCGCTCCTGCCCGTGAAGCTCTGCGACCCGATAGGAGTAGTTGGGATCCGTTCCGAACCACAGTTTCATCTTCTCCTCGTCCACTGGATCGTGGACGTGATACCGGCTGGCATCCTCTGGCCACCGGTAGGGGACGGAGACGATGACCACCTCGCACAGATCGATGAGGTGTCTGGCAAATGCCGTTGCGTCGGGCACATGCTCCAGCACCTGTAGACACAGCCCGACGTCGAACTTCCTCCCCGGTCGCCAGGTCAGGAAATCGGTTTGATGGGATTCGATGCCTTCGGCTCGATAGGGGACACGCAGATCCACGGAAACCCTGACCGGGACTTCTGGGAACCAGGAGAGAATCGGAGTGCCGTTCGAGCCAACATCCAGAACCGAGTTGGCATGGCTGGCGATTCTTTGCGCAATCTCACGCGTGATCTGTACATAGATGAACCGCTGGCGTCGTTTCCAATACTCGGTCGGGCTCTGATCTGTCCGCGACGCGATTTGGAGTCGGGCGAGCTCCCTCCTGGTGCCGGCATCCTCTGGATACTCGACGACTAGTTGCCTCAAGACACGACGCGCCTCGGTCAGGCGCGAGGACTTCCGATACGACAGCGCGGCGCGTCGCCCGGCAAACACCTTCTCTCTTGGCTCGGTGGCATCGTTGAAGATTGCCTCCCAGAGCGGACCCGACTCTTCCCAACGACCGGTCTCGTACGCCTCGTTGGCCTTCGACCTCCGTTCTTGCCAGGCGGAGACGCTGCCGGCTTGTGAGCGCCCTGTAGATCTCCACCTTCCGGTTTTGCCGGGCATCATCCACCTCTCTCACACCGGGGGTTACCGAGTGTCCATCTACCTTCGCACGCCCCGGGTCAGTGCGCTCGTGTCGGTGACCAGCCTTCCCGAGGCAATACTGTCAGCCAACCTGGGCATCGGATTACGGTGCGGAGCTAGCTGTGGGCACCATCGCCGCCTAGTGCGTCGAGCAGAACGTTCCAACCGAGGCTGGCGCATTTGATCCGCACCGGGTACTTGCGCACACCCTGTAATGCTTCCAGATCTCCGAGCACTGCGCCCGGGCGCTCCGGGTCGATCCCGACGTCGGCTTCGCCGTCGAGGGACATCATGTCGCGGAACTGCCGGGTCATCGTCTCGATCTCGGCTCGGGTCTTGCCCTTGATCGCCTCGGACATCATCGATGCCGACGACTGGCTGATGGAGCATCCCTGCCCCGCCACCGCAATCTCGGCGACGACTTCCCCGTCGAATCTGAGCTCGATGGTGATCTCATCGCCGCAGAGCGGGTTCACCCCTTCGGCGACCGAATCCGGGTGGTCGAGATGCCCCTTGTTCCGGGGGTTGCGGTAGTGGTCGAGTATTACCTCGCGGTAGAGGTCCTCGAGGCTCATGATCCGACCCCGAAGAGATCGCCGGCCCGGCGCAGCCCGTTCACCAGTGCGTCGATGTCCTCTTCGGTGTTGTACACGTAGAAGCTGGCGCGTGCCGTGGCGGCGACTCCGATCCGCCGCATCAGCGGCTTGGCGCAATGATGGCCTGCTCGGACCGCCACCCCGCCCTCGTCCAGGATCGTGGCCAGGTCGTGGGCATGGACTCCGTCCATCGACATCGAGATCACTCCGCCCCGGTCCTCGAGTTCGCGCGGGCCCTGGATGTGAATGCCGGGCACATCGCCGAGCCGGTCGAGTGCGATCTCGGTCAACTCCCGGTCATGTCTGAGCACCTGGTCCATTCCGATCGAGTCGAGGTAATCGATCGCGGCATGCAGCCCGACCGCCTCCACGATCGGTGGTGTGCCCGCCTCGAAGCGATGCGGTATGTCTGCCCAGGTCGCATCGAAGAGGGTTACGTCGGAGATCATCTCGCCGCCCCCTTCGAAAGGCTCGGTCTCCTCCAGGGCATCCATGCGCCCCCAGAGCACTCCGATCCCGGTGGGCCCGAGCATCTTGTGCGAAGAGAACGCCAGGAAGTCCGCCCCCAGGTCGTTCACGTCGATCGTCGAATGTGGCACCAATTGGGCCGCGTCGACGACGACCCTCGCGCCGTGGCTGTGGGCAAGGTCGGCGATACGTCTCACCGGGGGCATCGTGCCGAGGACGTTGGACATCCCGGTGACGGCCACCACCTTCACGTCCGGGCCCAGTTTGGCCTCGTAGGCATCGAGGTCGAGCCGGAAGTCGTCTGTCATCGGGACGTGATCCAGCACGGCGCCGGTTCTCTTCGCCACCATCTGCCATGGAACGAGGTTGGCGTGATGCTCGATCTCGGTCGAGATGATGCGGTCTCCAGGGTTGAGGTTCTGCTGGCCCCATCCGAATGCGACGGTGTTGAGCGAGGTCGTGGCGCCTCGGGTGAAGATGACCTCCCGCTCGTCGGTCGCCCCGATGAATCGAGCAACCCGTCTACGTGCGGCCTCATAGGCGTCGGTGGCGGCGACGGAGAGCTTGTACGCCCCGCGGTGGACGTTGGCATAGGAAGTCCTCGCGAAATGATCCATCGCCTCGAGCACGGGTATTGGCTTCTGTGATGACGCAGCCGAGTCGAGGAAGTGGACTCCGTTCGACAGGACCGGGAAGTCGGCCTTCAGATGCGAGAGATCGGTCACGTTCAGGTCAACACCGTCCGAAATGAATCGTATCCCTCTTCCTCGAGACGGGCTGCCAGCCCGGGCCCACCACTCTCGAGCACCTGTCCATCCATGAAGATGTGCACCTGGTCAGGTGTGACGTAGTCCAGGAGCCGCTGGTAGTGGGTGATGATGAGGAACCCCCGTTCTGGCCCGGTCAGCTGGTTGACCCCCTCCGCCACCGTCCTGAGCGCATCGATGTCGAGACCCGAGTCCGTCTCGTCCATGATCGCCAACTCGGGCTGGAGCACTGCCATCTGAAGGACCTCGTTTCGCTTGCGCTCACCGCCGGAGAACCCCTCATTCAGGTAACGATCGGCAAAGGACGATTCCATGCCCAGCTCCTTCATGGCATCCATCACCTTGAGCCTCAACTCGAGGACCGTGAGGTCGACACCGGTCCGGTTGGACAGAGCCTGCCGGAGGAACTGGATCACGGACACACCGGGAATGGTCTCAGGGTGCTGGAAGGCGAGGAACATCCCTGCGGCTCCACGCTGACTGGCCGATACCCCGGTCATGTCCTCGCCCTTGTAGATGATGCGACCGTCGGTGACCTGATAAGCGGGATGCCCCATCAGAACCGAAGCCAACGTCGACTTGCCCGATCCGTTGGGGCCCATGAGCGCATGGATCTCCCCCCGGTTCAACGTCAGGTCGACGCCCTTGAGGATTGGCACGTCGCCTGCAGAGGCGTGGAGATTCTCGATCTGAAGGAGGGGAGTCGGGTCGCTCACCGGGCAATGGTATTTGCACTACTGCGATAGGGGAAATGGGTTTGGTGTTCGAATTTTCGGCCGCCTTTGCCCCTCAGCCACGCTCAGTGAGCGACGATGGACGTGACGTCGCCGCACACCTCGGGGCGAACCGGCGCCGGTCGGCCGAGGCCGACTTCGCGCGGAGAGCATCGCCGAAGTCGGCCGGGATTCAAGACGTGAAGTGCGCCCAGACCGGGGCTGCCAGCCGATCCAGCTCGTCGACCGAGATGGGGAAGACGGTGGTCGGGGTCCCTGCCGCCGCCCACACCGTCTCGTTGCGGCGCAGGCGCTCATCGGCGAACACGCGAAGGGGGTTCGCATGACCGAAGGGAGGGGTGCCGCCGGCCGCATACCCGGTCGCTTGGCGAACCTCTTCGAGGCTGGCCCTCCTGGATTCGGTTGCGTCGGCGAGCGCGGCCAGGGCGTCGGTGTCGAGCCTCAGGTCTCCCGGGACCAGCGCCACGACCGGCTCCTCTGGCCCTTCCCGATGGGCGATGATGAACACCAGGGACTTGACGATGGCCGACACCGGACAGCCGATGGCACGAGCGGCGTCCTCCGCCGTCTTCGTCCCTTCGGGGAAGAACCTGACCTCCATTTGGAAGTCGGAAACCGCTAGGGCGAGGCGCTTGCTGGCCTCGGGCAGATCGCTCAACCCTGGACCAGCTCGAGCATGCGGCCGAGCCCGTCGTAGTCCGGAAGATCGAGCCACTGGAGGTAGATCCGTTCCACGCCAGCATCCTCGAATGCGGCGATCTTCTCCCTGACCTGGCCCGGGGTGCCGAAGACGACGCCCGCCTTCTCCCACCGTGAGATGAGCTCGTCACTGGTGATATCCCGTCGGCCTGCTGCTGCCACGAGCCGGTCGGCGAGCTCGCCGTCGGATCCTGCAATGGTCACTGGCCCCATCATGGTCGCCTCGACTCTCCGACCGCCCGCCGCTTCGCGCATGACTGCGATCTTGGCTCTTGCCTCCTCCTGCGGGCAGACGAAGAAGTTGTACTCGTCGGCTCGAGCCCCGGCGAGGCGGGGAGTTCGTTGCGGCCCGCTACCGCCGATGATGATCCTGATCCCTGTCGGTTTCGGGCGCACGTCGAGGTCGAGGTTGTAGAAGGGGCCCTCGTGCTCGCCGCGTCCCGAGCCGAACGCAGCTTCGAGATAGTCGACAGCGTCTTCGAGTCGCTGCCATCTCTCCGATGAACCCGGGAACGGGATGCCCAGTGCAGCGTGCTCGAAGTCGTTCCATCCGGTCCCGACCCCCAGGTCGAATCTGCCCCCCGACATCTGATCGATCGTGGCGGCGTTCTTGGCGATGATTGCCGGATGACGGAACGTGATCGGACTGACCAGGACACAGAGCCGGATTCCCGTGGTCTCCCGTGACAGACCGGCCAGGGTGGCGAAGGCGTCTGTGGCGTCGGGCGACCGGTCCCTGTCCCATGCCAGGTGATCGCTTCGAGCGAAGGAATAGAGGCCTTCCGTCTCGGCGAGGCGCGCGGCACGGAGGATCTCCTCGTATGTGCCACCAACTTGGGGCTCGGTCATGAGTGAGTACTTCAATGAGATCCCTGACTGAGTTGATGCAAGTTAATCGTCGTCCTCGGCCTCGAACCCCTCGCCGGTGAGCGCAGCTTTGAGGGTCTCGGCCTCACCAGGGCGAACCGACAGGGTGAGGATCCCACCCCCGCCGTGGACGGCATGGCGCAACTGGAGATCCCGGACATCGACTTTGCTCGTCTGGAGGGCATGACCGACTGCGGCGATCTCACCCGGCTTGTCCTGGAGGATCACCCGCACCCGTGCTACCGGCGGCGCCATCGTGCCCCTTCGGTGTCGAGCCTCCTCGAGTCGTTCGGCGAGGCCGGCGGTGTCGCCCGAGCGCACCTGCTCCTTCAGCTCCTCCAGATATCCGACCAGACCGTCGATCGCAACGGAAACTGCTTCTTCGTTGGCGGCGAGGACCTCGGGCCACCAGGTCGACTCGGCGGAAGCGACGCGGGTCAGGTCCCGGAAGCTGCCCGAGACGAGTTGCTCGGCGTCGGGATTGTCCGAGATCGTGTTGACCAGGGTGACCGCGAGGAGATGGGGGAGATGCGAGACGCAGGCCACCACCTGGTCGTGGCGCGCAGCTGACATCAGGATCGGATTGGCGCCGATCGAGCGCACGATCGAGGTCAACCGGTCCACATCCTGTGTTGCAGCACCGTCGTCACAGATGACCCACGGCGCCCCCCGAAAGAGCGCATGGGAGGCCGCTTCCGGCCCGGCGTGCTCGCGTCCTGCCATCGGATGGCCGCCGACATAGCGGACCCCGGGAGGAGCGGCGGCGACGAGGGGAGCTTTGACACTGGTGACATCCGTGACCAGCGCTTCGGTGTCGAGTTGCCGCAGCGTGGCGAGGTTGGCGTCCAACGGACCTGCCAGCACGACGAGGTCGACTCCGTCGACCGCTTGGGCGACCGACCCGGCGGTCGCGTCGGCAGCGTGGCGTTCCAGGGCGCGCTCCAGGGCGTCGGGCGAGGGGTCCCAGCCGATTGCCTGCCAGCCCTGCTCTCTCAGCGCAAGTCCCACAGATGCGCCAATGAGACCGGTTCCGATGATTGCGACGCGGGGCATGGTCAGTGGAGGTAGGCGTCGAGAATCAGGTCGTAGTCAGCTGGATTGCCCAAGAACATCTGAGGATAGAACCGTTCACAACCGACTTCGCCCAGGGCTTCCAGCATCTCGGCGGGCTTCGAGCCGGAGCCGTGCGGGTAGCCACGCTCCTCATACACCTGCTCGATCCTCTCCGGAGCCGATCCGGTCCTCTCTGCGAGCAGGTGAAGGAGTCGGCGGTAGTCCGCCTCGCTCTTCGCAGCCAGGGCCGGGGATGCCGTCGAGAAGAGAATCGAATCGGGCCTACGGCCCGAGTCCCGAGCCGTGGATTGGGCGAGCTCCCTCCTGGCCGCGTACTGATCTGGCGGACATGCATAGATGTTGAACTCGTCGGCGTAACGACCGGCCAGTCCCGGCGTCTTGGTGCGGCCTCCGCCTCCGATCAGGAGGCGAAGATTCAAAGGGTGGGGCCGAGGGTCGAACTCGGCGAGTTGGAAGTGCTTCCCTTCGAACCCTCGGGGCTCCGGCGCCACAGCTGCGCTGAGGTAGGCCATCGACTCTGCCAGCAGGTCGAAGCGGGTGCTCCGATCGGGATAGGGGAGCCCGAAGAGCGCGAACTCGGCATCTAGCCACCCCGTTCCGAGGCCCATCGTGAATCGACCGGCGGAGATCTCGTCGAGGGTGACCCCCATCTTGTAGTAGACGGCAGGGTGGCGGAACGTGACCGGGGAGAGGAGCGAAACGAGCTCGAGACCAGAGGTCTCACGGGCCAGAGCAGCCAGATGGATCAAGTGATCGTACGCAGGCCGATCGGGTTGGTCGCCCCGCTCCAGATAGTGATCGGGAAGGGCGAGGGCGACCAGGCCTCTGTCCTCGGCCCACCGCGCCGTCGTCAGGATCAGCTCCCAATCACCTCGAGTCTGGACCGCGAACTCCATTGGGCGAGCCTATCGGCAGGTGGGATCCGTCAGGAAACCGCTGCGGCGTCCTCGAGAAGGGCTCGGGCATGCCAGGCGACATCGAAGTCGGGGTCGATCACGCGATGCAGGGCGATGCCGTTCAACGCAAGGACCAGTGTCTCCCCACGCCGTTCGGCCAGAGTGTCTGAGATGTCGGGGCTCTGACGCTTCATGGCCGCAGCGAAGCGCCCGACACGCTCCTGGTGGTGCCGGATCATGCGGCCGGCGAGCTCGGGGTTGGATCCCGCTCCCGAGACTCCGATCCGGATGTAGACGCGCGAGAGCTCGGGTTGCTCCTCGAGGAACCGGATGTATGCCATTACCAGCTCGTCCAGGGTGTCGGTCCCTTGGTGATCCGGATCGGGGTCGACGGCGTCGATCGCCTCCCGGACCACGGTCAGGATCGCTTGCTCCTTCGAGGCAAAGAGGTTGTAGAAGGAGCCGGGAAGCACTCCTGCCTCGTCACATATCGCCTTGATCGTCGTGCCCTCGAGGCCCCGGTCGGCGATCAGCGAGCGGGCTGCCTCGAGGATTCGGTCACGCGTCTCGAGACCGGCCTTGTAGCGCATGGGGGAACGGTAGACCTTTCGCCAGGGAAGGCTTGGTCTGGCTCACGAAGCCGCGCTGGATAGCCCTTTCTTTGAGCGTTGATTCAAATTAGAGTGATCGCTCAAAGACCAGGAGACGATGCATGAGTCACTACAAGGCGAATCTCCGGGATCTCGAGTTCAACCTCTTCGAGGTCAATCGGATCCAGGGCTACCTCGGTACCGGGCCATGGGCGGACCTCGATCAGGAGACCGCACGTGACATCCTGATCGAGATCGAGAGGATGGCGCGAGAGGACTTCGCTGCTTCCTATGTCGACCAGGACAGGATCCCTCTCGAGCTCGTCGATGGTGAGGTCCATCTCCCTGAGTCGGTGTTGGCCGGAGTCCGGGTCTACCGGGAAGGTGGCTGGGATCGTCTCGGCGTCCCGGCCGAGATGAATGGGAATCCGGTTCCGCCGAGCCTGGCCTGGGCCACGCAAGAGATGCAGCTCGCTGCGAACACCACCGTGTCCTGGTACTCCGGAGGAGCGCTCTTCGCCAGGGTCTTGTTCGAGGAGGGCACCGAGGCCCAGAAGGAGCTGGCCAAGCTTTGGCTCGACCGACAGTGGGCAGGGTCGATGATCCTCACCGAGCCCGATGCCGGCTCCGACGTCGGAGCTGCGACCACCAAGGCGATCGACATGGGCGACGGCACTTGGCACATCGAGGGGGTGAAGCGGTTCATAACCGGTGGCGAGCACGATGCCGCCGAGAACATCATCCATCTGGTGCTGGCCCGGCCGGAGGGAGCGATAGCCGGCACCAAAGGCCTCTCTCTCTTCATGGTCCCAAAGTTCCTTGTCGATGATGAGGGGAATCTCGGGCAGCGCAACGGTGTCTATGCCACCAACATCGAGAAGAAGATGGGTCTCAAGGGCTCCACCACCTGCGAGATGACCTTCGGGGTCGATCATCCCGCCATCGGGTACCTGGTCGGCGACAGACACGATGGCATCAGGCAGATGTTCCGCGTGATCGAGGGTGCCCGGATGATGATCGGCACCAAGTCGATGGGGACCCTGAGCACGGGGTACCTCAATGCCCTCGAGTATGCGAAAGAGCGTCATCAGGGATCCGATCTGATCAAGCCAGGCGACAAGACCGCTCCGAGGGTGCCGATCATCGCCCACCCCGACGTGCGCCGGATGCTGATGAACCTCAAGTCGTACTCGGAGGGCCTCCGGGCGCTGGTCATGTACACCGCGTGGGTGCAGGATCTGGCCGCGCTCCACCCTGACGATGACCGCTGGGAGCGGCGATCGGACCTGCTCCTGCCCCTGGTCAAGGGTTATTCGTCGGAGAAGGCGTATGAGCAACTCGCCGACGCCCTCCAGGTTTTCGGCGGCTCTGGCTTCACCCAGGACTACCCGCTGGAGCAGTACATCCGCGACACCAAGATCGACACGATCTATGAGGGGACGACGGGCATCCAGGCGCTCGACTTCTTCTTCAGGAAGATCGCCAGGGATCAGGGCGAGACCCTCGCCATGCTCGCTGCCGAAATCGCCGAGTTCGTCAAGGGTGGGAGTGACGGCGACCCACTCGCCGTCGAGAGGGAGCGGCTGGGCTCGATGCTCGACGACCTCCAGGGTCATCTCGGCTCGATGGTCGAAAGACTGATGGCGTCCCTGGCGGGTGACTCCGGCGAAGTCTACAAGGTCGGCCTGCACACCAATGCATTCCTCGCCTCTGCCGCCGAAGTCGTGATTGCGTGGCAGATGCTGCGTCATGCCGAGATCGCTTTCCCCAAGATGGGCGAGGATCCCTTCTACCGGGGGAAGGTGGAGTCGGCCCGATGGTTCCTCCAGATGACGGCGCCGCAGGTCGGCGTCAGGCGTGCCCGGGCCGAATCCGAAGACGGGTCATTGATGGAACTGCCCATCGAGGCCTTCTAGGCGGTACTGGACGACAACCTCGATTCTCGGAGCTGGGGGTTCCGGGTACCGTCCTCGATCGTGCCCGGCTCGGTTTTCGCCTTGATCGTGTTCCTGATCGGTGTCTTTCTCATCGTGGTCGCGCTCGTCGTATGGCAAGAAGCGAAGCGTCGCCCGAGCTACGAGCCACTCGAGTACGTGATCGAGGACGCGGTCAAGCACGTCGAGGACCGTCTCAGAGCCGAGGGCAACGAAATGCTGAAACGGGCGGACATCCGGCGAATCCTGGAGTGGGAGGTCTTCTACCTCCAGGGGCTGGCTCAGGATGATCGCCACAACCCGGTCGAGACCATCGCCGGCGGTCATCAGGCGTCGATCGAGTACATCATCGGGCAGATCGCCTCGGAGCATGGAGTGACCTACTCTCAGAGGGACGTAGAGGCGGTGCTCCGATACGAGGCCGACTACCTGGTCCGGATCGGGGCCGTTGGTGACGCCGTCGATCTCGATGGAGGTGAGGAAGAATGATGGTGCGCTGCGGCGCCTGCCGAACACAGTTCGAGGTTCCCGGTGCCGGGCGGTTCGCCTGCCCTGTGTGCGGGTCGGTGAACGTCGTCCGGGAGCAGACCGGGGGCGCTCCCTCGACCATGGGTGGATATCCCACGGCCCCTGGCGCGGCCGGCGGCCCTCCGCCTCCTCCTCCACCTGCGCCCGACGTGCCGGCTCCCCGTATCGCTTGTCCGGAGTGCTCCTTCAGCTTCATCGTGGGAGACATCGCAGTTGCCACCTGTCCCAATTGCGGCGCCGACGTGAGGACCGGGAGGGGATCGGCCGAGGAGGAGGAGTGAGTCGCCTGGCCCGTTTCGAGGCGTACCGGTACATCGGCACCCGGGACACGATGCGGTTCTACGACTGCGATGACGATGGAGAGTTCGAGGAGCTGGCTCGACGTCTGGAGGCCGAGGGTTTGCTGGTCGGCAACCTGCTCCAATCGTTCGCACCGGATACACCGGTCGAGGCGAGAAATCGCGGCTTTCGGGCCGCCTCCGGCTGAGCGAGGACTACTCGAAGACCTGTGCCACCAGGTCGCCGATCTTCTTGCCCCGACCGTGGAAGAAGTGGTCGCCCGGTGTGATGACCAGGTCGATCTGCTGCTCCTCGGCATAGCGGCGTAGTCCCTCCACGTCGACCACCTGGTCCCTGCTTCCGACCACGATCCGTTTGGGCCCGGAAGGAAGGCTCGCCGGAAGCAGACGTGCTGCAGGGGCGATCCCGGAGTACGGGATGCCCGCGGTCTGTTCACTCATCCAGTTCAGGGCCACTCCCGCACCGAACGACCACCCGGCGAGGTGAAGGTCGAGCCCGGAGTCAGCGGCCACGTCGATCGCGGCAGACAGGTCGAGTTTCTCCGCTTCTCCGTAGTCGTGCGACCCGCTGCTGTTGCCTGTTCCCCGGAAGTTGAATCGGAGCACCGAGAATCCCCGCTCCACCAGACGCGAGGTCACCGCGATCATCAGCGGCGCCATCATCGAGCCACCCTGAAGCGGGTGGGGGTGGCAGAAGACCACCACGCCGGAGGGCGACATGGGTTTGTCCCAACGAGCTTCCAACTCCTCCCCGTCCGATGTCGACAGGGTGATGCGCTCGGTCATGTGAACTTGACGAGGAACCAGATCGCCGCTGCGCCGACTATGAGAAAGGCGAGCACCGCCGAGGCGATGAGAAGCCAGCGCGTCTGCATCGCTGTGAGAGTGTATCTCCTGTCACTATTAGTCTCTGACCAGCACATCCACCGAAAGGCAGAGGTTGCACGACATCGTCATAGTCGGCGGCGGACCGGGCGGCTACGCCTCGGCTCTCTACGCCAACAATTTCGGCCTGTCTGTCGCCCTGATCGACGACGAGCGCCCGGGCGGCACCTGCCTGATCAGAGGTTGCATACCCGCCAAACAGTGGCTGCATGTGGCCGAGGTGTTCAAGACGGTGTCCCATGCCGCCGAGTTCGGGGTGATCACCGATCAGCCCAATCTCGATTGGGCGTCGGCGCTCGCACGCAAGAACCAGACGGTCGAAGGACTGGTGAGGGGTCTGGGCGGCCTGC
>Ga0105094_10001246_pt1 | contig 13268 bp, 10 predicted proteins | sample PPLLak1March2015_2_FD_87023 | JGI IMG/M metagenome (GOLD analysis project Ga0105094, IMG submission 87023) | Freshwater sediment microbial communities from Prairie Pothole Lake near Jamestown, North Dakota, USA - PPLs Lake P8 Core (3) Depth... | ecosystem: Environmental > Aquatic > Freshwater >...
CCCGTAAACGATTTCCAAAATGCACGATCAGTCATGATTTACCTTTGAACAATTTCAATGTTGAAGTTTTCTCCCCACCGGAAGGGTGGAGCCCTGAATTTGCCGCATCAGTATAGCCTAATATTCCTCCTGAAAAAGCCCCTCAGGGTGCGACAGATGGACGCTGCCTGCTATGACAGGTATTCTTGCGTCCCCGTTCCGCGGTGGAAATGACCCAGATCAATTCATGACCGTATTAGTTTATTTTTCGCTCCCAACTCAGCTTGCCGAGGCTGGGGTTTGACTGGCTGAGAAGCCACTCCAGGGAAGACAGGCACGTACTGCGAGAATGAGCGTCAGCGGCTGACGCGAAATGCTTCAGAGGCCGTGATTCCAGGTGTTACCATTGCCGATTATGCGCCCTTAGCTCAGCTGGATAGAGCGTCAGCCTCCGACGCTGAAGGTCAGAGGTTCGAATCCTCTAGGGCGCGCCATTAAAGCCAAAGGCCCCCTCGTGGGGCCTTTGGCTTTATGAAGTACTTACAGCATTCGAACCTCTGACCGCATCATACAAGACAGAGGTTCGACAAAATCGACCTCATTTCCCCCGCTTCGGCTGCGCCAGATGAATCGCGTGGCCGGCGACGGCGAGCGATGCCTCGTGCAGGGCCTCCGACAGCGTGGGGTGGGCGAACATGGTGAGCATGATGTCCTCGTTCGAAGCGCCGAAGGACATCGCCAGTGCGGCGGGCGCAACAAGTTCAGAACAGTTCGGGCCGACCAGGTGCACACCGAGCACGCGGTCGGTGCCGGCGTCGGCGAGAATCTTGATGAAACCGGCGGCTTGGCCCATGGCCTTGGCCCGCCCGTTGGCGGCGAAAGGAAAGACGCCCGCACGACAGGACGTACCCGCGGCCTTCAGCGCCTGCTCGGTCTTGCCGACCCAGGCGATCTCGGGCTGGGTGTAAATCACCGACGGCACGACGTCATAGTTCACCGCGGTTGCGCGCCCACTGATGCGCTCGGCCACCATCACGCCTTCCTCCATGCCCTTGTGCGCCAGCATCGGCCCGCGCACCAGGTCGCCCACGGCATAAACCTTGGGCAGGTTGGTGCGGCAGTGTTCATCGACATGCACGAAACCCCATTCATCCAGCAACAACCGGGTGTCGTCGCTCATGAGACCATCGGTGTTGGGCCGTCGCCCCACCGCGACGATGAGCCGGTCCACGTTTTCCGCGTGCTCGCCGTCCTTGCCCTGGTAGCGCACCGTGACGGCGTTTTTCTCGACCTTGCTTTCCAGCACCCGCGCGCCAAGGCGGATATCGAGCCCCTGCGCCGTGAACTGCTTGAGCGCCTCGCGTGCCACCTGCTCGTCGGCCATGGACAGAAAGGTCTCCTGCGCCTCGAGCAGCACCACCTCCGCGCCGAGGCGGCGCCACACGCTGCCGATCTCGAGCCCGATCACGCCGGCGCCGATGATGCCAAGACGTCGCGGCACTTCCTGGAATTCGAGCGCCGCCTGCGAATCCACGATGCGTTGCCCGTCGAAGGGCGCGCTCTTGAGATTCACCGGCGTCGAGCCGCTGGCGAGGATTACGTGTTCGGCCTCTAGCTGTTGCGCGGATTTTGCCGAGACCTCGACGAGGTTTTTCGGGAGGAGTTTCCCGCGGCCCGGGATCCAGGTCACGCCGTGGGCCTTGAACAGCGTGGCGATGCCGCGCGTGAGATCGGATACCACCTTGTTCTTGTGCGCCTGCATGGCGGCGAGATCGAGGGTCAGTTCCTTGAATTTGAGGCCGTGCACCGGGCCATGGTCGCGCGCCTGTACAAAAAGCTCGGAGGTTTCGAGCAACGCCTTGGACGGTATGCAACCGGCGTTGAGACAGGTGCCGCCGAGCGCGGGCTCGCCGGCCGGGCCGCGCCAGTCGTCCACGCAGGCCACCTTCAGGCCGAGCTGGGCCGCGCGGATGGCCGCGGTGTAGCCCGCGGGCCCCGCGCCTATCACCACGACGTCATAGCGATCTGCCATTGTTCGTTTCCGATCTCTGATTTCTGATTCCTGATTTCTGATTGTTGTGCCCGGGTTTCAATCAGGAATCAGAAATTGGAAATCAGGAATTGCTTCACACTTCCAGCAGCAGTCGTGCCGGATCTTCCAGCAGCTCCTTGATCATCACCAGGAACTGCACCGCCTCGCGCCCGTCCACCAGGCGGTGGTCGTAGGACAGCGCCAGGTACATCATCGGCCGGATCACGACCTGGCCGTTTTCGGCCACCGGGCGGTCCTGGATCTTGTGCATGCCCAGGATCGCGCTCTGGGGCGGGTTCAGGATCGGGGTGGACATGAGCGAGCCGAACACGCCGCCGTTGGTGATGGTGAAGGTGCCGCCGGTGATCTCCTCGAGCGTGAGCTGCGCGTTCTGCGCGCGCTCGCCGAAATCACGGATATGCGTTTCGATCTCGGCCATAGTCAGGCGCTCGGCGTCGCGCAGCACCGGCACCACCAGTCCGCGCGGCGAACTGACCGCGATGCCGATGTCGTAGAAGCCGTGATACACGACCTCGTCGCCGTCGATCGAGGCGTTGACCTCGGGGAAATGCCGCAGCGCCTCGACCGTGGCCTTCACGAAGAACGACATGAAACCGAGGCGCACGCCGTGCTCTTTCTCGAAGCGTTCGCGGTGGCGCGCGCGCAGCTCCATCACCGGCTGCATGTTGACCTCGTTGAAGGTCGTCAGGATCGCCGCCGTGTGTTGCGCCTCGACCAGGCGCTCGGCGATGCGCTTGCGCAGCCGCGTCATGGGCACGCGCTTCTCCGTCCTTAGGTCCGCAAACGCGCCATCCCTGGCGCGCTCCTCCGGACCGCCGGCCGGGATGGATGGCGGTGCCACCGGTGCGGGAGCGACTGGCTTCGGTTTGGGCCGGGGTGTCACCGCCGCGGCCTCCGTGGCATCGATCTGTTTCAGCACGTCTTCCTTGAGAATGCGCCCGCCCTTGCCGCTGCCCGGCACCTTGCGCTCATCGAGTCCGTATTCCTGCATCAGCCGCTGCGCGGCGGGCATGACGGCCGCCTTGGGCGCGGGCTCCGCCGCCGCCGGTTTGGACGCGGGCGCCCCGGCGGAGGCGGCCTTGTCCACCCGGCCCAATACTTCACCTGACTTCACGGTCGCGCCGACCGGCGCCTTGATTTCGGCCAGCACGCCGTCGGCGGGCGCCGGGACCTCGAAAACGATCTTGTCGGTTTCGATCTCGGCCAGCGTTTCGTCGCGCCGCACCGGCTCGCCCGGCTGCTTGCGCCAGGTTAGGATCGTGCCCTCGGTCACGGACTCCGGAAATACGGGTACGGTGATGTCGGTCATTTCTTATCTTAAAAGTTTAGCGTTTAGAGTTTCGGGTTCAGTGTTTCGGGCGTCGAACACCTTGCTGTTCAACTCTAAACTCGAAACTCTAAACCCTAAACCATGATTCAGCCCAGCGGCCCCAGCGCCTCGTCCAGCAGCGCATGCAGCTGGGCGATGTGAAGCTGATAACTGCCCACGGCCGGCGCGGCCGAGGTCGGACGGCCGGCGTAGACGAGCGTCGCGCCCGGCGGCATGGTGCGCCACAGGCGGTGCTGGGTCTGGTACCAGACGCCCTGGTTGCGCGGCTCCTCCTGGCACCAGATGAAACGGCGCGCGGCGGGATAGCGCTGGTAGGCCTGCTTCAATTCCTCCTCCGGAAACGGATACAGCTGCTCGATGCGCAGGATCGCGACGTCACGCCGGCCGAGCGCCTGGCGTCGTTCGGTCAGGTCATAATAGACCTTGCCGCTGCACAGCACGACCTCCTTCACGGCGGCATTCTCAAGCGCTTCAGACTCGTACAGCACCGGGCGGAAACGCCCCTGGGTCAGGTCCTCGAGGCTGCTCACCGAGGCGCGGTGACGCAGCAGGCTCTTGGGCGTCATGACCACCAGCGGCTTGCGGCACAACCAGCGCATCTGGCGCCGCAGCAGGTGGAACAACTGCGCCGGCGTGGTCGGCACGCACACGACCATGTTCTGCTGCGCGCACAGCTGCAAGTAGCGCTCGAGTCGTCCCGAGGAGTGCTCCGGTCCCTGGCCCTCGTAACCGTGCGGCAGCAGCAGCACGAGTCCGCACAGGCGTTTCCATTTCTGCTCGCCCGAGCTGATGAACTGGTCGATCACCACCTGCGCGTTGTTGGCGAAGTCGCCAAACTGCGCCTCCCAGAGGGTGAGCGTCCGGGGATCGGCCGTGGCGTAGCCGTACTCGAAGGCCAGCACGGCCTCCTCGGAAAGCAGTGAATTGATGACCAGAAAATTCGGCTGTCCGTCGTAGAGATTGCGCAGGGGCACGTAGGCCGAGCCGTCCTTCTGGTTGGTCACCACCGCGTGGCGGTGAAAGAACGTGCCGCGGCCCGAGTCCTGGCCCGACAGCCGCACCCCGTAACCGTCCTGCAGCAGGCTGGCGTAGGCGAGATTCTCGGCGAAACCCCAGTCGAGCGGCAGGGCGCCGGCCGCCATCTTGCGCCGCGCGTCGTAGATCTTGGTGACCTGCGGATGCAGCTCCAGGCCCTCGGGAACGTGCAGCATGCGCTCGGTCAGGGCGCGCACCGTCTCGAGGCTCACGCGCGTCTCGGTCGCGGGATCGCAGGCGCCGCTGGCGTAGGGGTTCCAGTCCGCGCCGTAGGCATACTCGGATTTTTCCCGGGCCAGGACATGCGGCGCGACGTTGGCGCCGGACTCGAGCCGCTGCTGATAATCCTGCAGCATGGCGGCGGCCGCGTCTTCGGCGACGATCCGGGCCTCGGCCAATCGCTGCGCGTAGAGCGCGCGCGTGGTCGGCAGCTCGCGGATGCGCTGGTACATGAGCGGCTGCGTCACCGTCGGCTCGTCGGCCTCGGAATGGCCGTGGCGGCGGTAACAGTAGAGATCGATGATCACGTCCTTGTGGAAGGTCATGCGGTAGTCGAGGGCGATCTGGGTGACGAACAGCACCGCCTCGGGATCGTCGCCGTTGACGTGGAAGATTGGTGCGCCGACCGCCTTGGCAATATCCGTGCAGTAGAGCGTGGAGCGCGCGTCCTGCTGGAGGCTGGTGGTAAAACCGATCTGGTTGTTGATGACGATGTGTACCGTGCCCTTGGTGGCATAGCCGCGCGACTGCGACATGTTGAAGGTTTCCATCACCACGCCCTGGCCGGCGAACGCGGCGTCGCCGTGGATCACCACCGGCAGCACGCGGTTGCCGCGGCTGTCGCGCCGGCGCTCCTGGCGCGCGCGCACCGAGCCCTGCACCACCGGCCCGACGATTTCGAGATGCGAGGGATTGAAGGCCAGCGCCACGTGCACCGCGCCGCCCGCGCTGCCGACGTCGGAGGAGTAGCCCAGGTGGTATTTCACGTCGCCGGTACCGCCGTTGGATTGCGTCTTGCCCTCGAACTCGCGGAACAGTTCGGCCGGGCTTTTGCCGAGGATATTGACCAGCACGTTGAGCCGCCCGCGGTGCGCCATGCCGATGATCACTTCTTTTGTTCCATTCGCACCAGCGCGCAGGATCAGCTCATCCAGCATGGGAATCAGGCTTTCGCCACCTTCCAGCGAAAAACGCTTCTGCCCCACGTACTTGGTGTGCAGGTAGTGTTCGATGCCCTCGGCCGCGGTCAGCCGCTCGAGCAGATTGCGCCTGGTTTCGGGCGGATAGGCCGGCAGGCCGTGCACGCTTTCGATGCTGCTTTGCAGCCAGCGCTTTTCCGCGGTGTCGGTGATGTGCATGTACTCGGCGCCGATGGTGCCGCCGTAGGTGGCGCGCAGCTGCGCCAGAATCTCGCGCAGCGTGGCCTGACGCGGGCCCACGAGCGATCCGGTTTCGAACACCGCGTCGAGGTCGGTGTCGGTGAGCCCGTAGTAACGCAGGTCGAGTTCCGGGATGGCCGGCGTCTCGCGCAGCCCGAGCGGATCGAGTCTGGCCGTCTGGTGCGCGCGATAACGGAAAGCGTTGATCAGCTGCAGCACCTTGACCTGCTTGTGCGCGGATTCGACCGGCACCGCCTGAACGTCTTCGCGGGGCGCGGCGAGAAGTGCGCCATGGATGGCGCGGTCACGGAGCTGAGGATGCACAGGATGCGATTGGTGCGCCAGCCGGCGGAATTCCTCCCGGATCACTGAATGAGGAATATCCCGCTCCACGCCATCGACGCGCGGCAGTCCTTCGAAGTAACGGCGCCAATCGGGAGCGAGGGAGGCGGGGTCGCGCAGAAACTGCTCGTAGAGTTCCTCTAGGTACGCGGCATTGCCGTCCGCCAGCATCGAGGAACGCCAGCGGGCATCGAGGCTTTGCTCCTTGGTGGTGATGCGCGTCTGCTTTCTGTCCATGACAGCGTCAAATCGCCGGGATGCCGGGGGGTGGCGGTACACCACTACCAACTAGCTTAGCAGCTTGGCCGCCCCGGCCGCGCCTCAGGGCGAGGCCGGCGGCACTGCCTGAATCCGCCACCTGCCGGGAATCCCGTCGGCCCCCGGCAACGGGAAAGTCATCACTTTTTCGACGGTTTTTTCTTGCGTTCCTTGGCGGCCTTGCCGATCAGGTCGTCCAGCAGCTTCAGCATCTGTCCCTCGCCGCCGGCCATGGCGGCCGTGGTGAGATATTTTCCATCCACCACGATCGCGGGCACGGAGCTGACGTTCAGGTCCTGGTTGAGCTGCTTGGCCTTCTCCAACTTCAGGCGCACGCCGAAGGAATTGAAGGCTTCGCCGAATTTCTTGCGGTCCACGCCGTGGTTCGCGGCGAAACCGGCGATGGCCTTTTCGTCATTGAACGCGCCCGGCTGCTCCTGCACCGCCTTGAAAAAAGCACCGTGCAGTTTTTCCAGTTCGCCCAGGGCCTCGAAGCTGTAATAGGCCTGGCCGTGAATCATCCAGCGCGGTGCGGTGCCGGGCGTGCGCACGAACTGCGCGCTCGCGGGCATTTTTTTCAGCCAGTTTTTCAGGGCCGGCTCCAGCACGTAGCAATGCGGGCAGCCGTACCAGAAAAACTCGCGCACCTCGATCTTGTCGCCGGTCTCGACCTGCGCCGGAAAGGGCAGGGCCGTGTAGTGCCGGCCTTCCTCGAAGCCGGCGTGAGCCAGGCCCGGAAGCAGAAACAGGGTCATCAGGCAGTTGCGTAAAAAACGTTTCATTTATGGTTCTCCGAATAATCCCTGGGTGAGGGTAAAAAAACCGGCCCGGCTATGCAACCGGTGCCTTTTGCAACTGTTCGAGCAGCCGGGCGTGGATGTTGCTGAAACCACCGTTGCTCATGATCAATATATGATCGTTCGCGCGTGCCTCCCGGGACAGCGCGCCAATGATCTCCTCCACCGTCGGGCATGCCTGTCCGCGACCATCCAGGGCGTGCGTCACCCGCTCCAGATTCCAGTTGAGGTCGGCAGGCTTGAGTATCCACACCTTGTCGGCATGTACCAGCGAACCGGCCAGCGTGTCACGATGTACCCCCATGCGCATGGTGTTGGAGCGCAGCTCCAGCGCCGCCAAAATGCGCGCGTCGCCGACGCGGGCACGCAGGGCCTCGAGCGTGGCCGCGATCGCGGTCGGGTGATGCGCGAAGTCGTCGTACACCGTGATGCCGCGCACCGCGCCGCGCACCTCGAGCCGGCGCTTGACGTTGCGGAATTGCGCCAGCGCCGCCACGGCGGTTTTGACCGGCACCCCGGCGTGGCGCGCGGCCGCGATCGCGGCCAGGGCATTGGCCATGTTATGGCCGCCGAGCAGCTCCCACGACACCTCGCCTTGTTCCTGTTTCCTGAACAACACCTGGAAGCGGCTGGCGTCGGGCTGACGCGGAACGGCCTGCCATCCGTCGTCCGACCCGAAACGCTCCACCGGGGTCCAGCAGCCCTGCTCCAGCATATGGGACAGGTTTTCGTCCCGGGCGTTCACCACCAGCAGGCCCGAACCCGGCACGGTGCGGACGAAATGATGGAATTGGAGGGAGACGGCGGCAAGGTCGTGAAAGATGTCCGCGTGATCGAACTCCAGGTTGTTCAGGATGGCAGTGCGCGGGCGGTAATGCACGAACTTCGAGCGCTTGTCGAAAAACGCGGTGTCGTATTCGTCGGCCTCGATGACGAAAAAGGGCGCGTCGCCCAGGCGCGCCGAAACGCCGAAGTTCTCCGGCACGCCGCCGATCAGAAAGCCGGGCTTGAGCCCGGCGTGCTCCAGGATCCAGGCCAGCATGCCGGAGGTGGTGGTCTTGCCGTGCGTGCCCGCGACCGCGAGTACCCAGCGGCCGTGGTCGCTCCCGGCATCCCTGCCTCCCGCGACACTTGTGCGTCCTGCACATCGCAGGACATTCTCCCCGACCCATTGCGCGCCGGAGGTGTAGCGCAGGCCGCGGTCGAGCACCGCCTCCACCTGGCTGTTCCCGCGTGACAGCGCGTTGCCGATGATCACCAGATCGGGGCGGGCGGCGTCGAGATGGGCCGCGTCGTAGCCTTCCATCAGCCGGATGCCCTGCGCCTCGAGCTGCGTGCTCATGGGCGGATACACCTTGGCGTCCGAGCCGGTCACCTCATGCCCGAGATCGCGCGCCAGCAGCGCCACGCCGCCCATGAAGGTCCCGCCGATACCGAGAATATGAATTCGCATTGGATTAATTAATGGAGCCCAGCACCGCTCCGCTTCGTTTGTCCTGTCATTATCAGTTTGTCGCCGGCACCGGACTCATGAACAGGCCCGTCACGCCTATCGAGAAAATCAGATACAAAAGGCTCGCCGCGATACCGGCCGCCAGGGTAATAGACAGCGCGTGCCGCAATACGTGCCCGAATACCAGCGTATACCACACCAGGAAAATCGCCCATATCCATTCCGGCTGAAATGCTTCACGCACAAGACCAGCGGCGCCCCAGGCCAGCAGCGACAGCAGGGCGCCGCAACCGGCGAGCGCGGTGAGTGTCTGGGTCAGGCGGTTTTCCAGCCGCCGCCACTGCAGCACCAGGTGTGTCACGGCGGCAAGCAGCAGCGTGTCCACCACGGCCGCCACGATCGCGTTTTCGAACGCGAGCACGTCGAGCACGCCCACCACCCCCGCTGCCGCATAGGCAGCGAGCGCCCCGAGCATCCCGCCGCGGGACACCGGCAGATCCTGGGGTGCGGCGCGCAGCAGGCAGATATCGATCAATATTTTCAGCGGCATGGCCGGTCCGTAATGTTTGAAGCTGTCTCAAAACCTATCTAAAGAATTTTTAACCACAGATGAACACGGATTCACACAGATAAATAATCTTTTTTAATTTTAATCTGCGTTCATCTGTGTTTATCAGTGGTTTCACAAAAATTTATTTGAGGAAACTTCTAGTTATCACCCGTGACGCGGGCGATGCGCCAGCGGGCCTGATCGTCTTTCTCGAGGCGGACCAGAAACCGGACTTCGCCGGTCACGGGCGTTCCGGGTTGCAGGTAGCTGACATGGATCACGACTGCACGGTGCGCATCATCCAGCGGCCGGGTTTCGCCCTGCACGAACTTGAGCGACACACCCTGGGTCTGGCGGGCGCGCAGGAAATCCAGGCCGACACGGGCGGAGAGGTCATCGATCAGCGCATCGGGGCTTTGTTCCGGCGGGAGATTGGCGATGTCATGCAGCGGCTGGGTCTCCGCCGGAGCCGTCACCAGGGCCTCGATGAAATCCCGCGCGCGAGCTTCCGGCGTGCCCCGGAACGGCTCGCAGGCAGCCAGGCCCAGCACCAGCCACAAACCGGCGGCCCAGGCTGTTCCCGGTCTGCTCGTCAGGTGGCCGTGCCGGTTCATCATCCCATCATAAACCAAAACCGGCGCCCCTGATCCGCAGTTGGGCCGGGCGCAGGAAATGCATACACTTCGATAATCATGCTAACAAAAACGCAGCAAGGCTATGGCTGAATCACTGGTCCAGGATCCGACATCGCTGACACGGTCGTGCGAGTCATTGCGCGCGCATGCGTGGATGGCGCTGGATACGGAATTCATGCGCACGCGAACCTATTACGCGCGCCTGTGTCTGGTGCAGGTGGCAACCCCGGAGCAGATCGCCTGCGTCGACACCATTGCCCTGCCGACCATCGAGCCGCTGCTGGAAGTGATATACGCGCCGCACACGCTCAAGGTCATCCACGCCGCGCGCCAGGACCTCGAGGTGTTCGCCGACATCCGCGGCGCGCCGCCGGCACCGGTGTTCGACACCCAGATCGCCGCCTCACTGTGCGGTTACGACGACCAGATCGGCTACGGCGCGCTGGTGGAATCCATCACGGGTCACAAGCTGCCCAAGCTGCACACGCGCGCCGACTGGGAGACCCGCCCGCTGCCGCCGGACCAGTTGCACTACGCCGAGGACGACGTGCGCTATCTGCGCGACGTGTATCAATTCCTCGCACAAAAACTCGAGGGCCTCGGGCGCATCGACTGGCTGCGCGAGGAATGCGCCGCGCTGACCGACCCCGGGCTTTACCGCAACGATCCGCGCGAGGCCTGGCGACGCCTGAAGCAGGGCCAGTCGCTGCCACTCGCAGCGCAGATGCTGTTGCGCGAACTGGCGGCCTGGCGCGAACTCACGGCGCAGCAGCACAACCTGCCGCGTGGCTGGGTCGTCGCCGACACCGCGCTGGTGGAAATCGCCCTGGTCGCTCCGACAACCCTGGAGGTGCTCGGCCGCATCGCCGGCATCGGTGGGTCGACGGCGCGCAAGTGGGGCGAGCAGATTCTTCAGGTCGTCCAGCGCGGACTGGGCCTCAAGCCCGAACGTCTGTGGGAGGAACCGCAGCGTCTCGACCGACACCAGCAGGCACTGTACGAACAACTGCAAGCGCGCGTGCGCGCCGTCGCCGAACAGATGAAAATCAGCGCCACCCTGCTGGCACCGCGGCGCGAACTGCTGAAGCTCATCGCCGGCGACAGCTCCGGAAGCCTGGCGCGTGGCTGGCGGCGCAAGCTGATCGGCGAAGAACTGTTGCAGCTCTGCGGCAATCCGCCGGTGGCGGCGGTAACCTGAAAAAAATCCGATGCAGCTGAGGAAGGAGATCGGCATTGTGCTCGGCATCGGCGTCGCGGCCGCGATCATTTTCGGGCCATTGTGGTGGCGCCCGGCGGTTCCCTGCGTGGCCGGCGACCTGACCGCGCGCACCCAGGCACGGGTGCCCGACAAGTTCAGGGAAATTTATTTCGATGCCCACAACATGCGGTTTGGCTTCGGCTCGGCCGCCATCGGCGGCTGGGAAGGCCTGGGCGACGCCATCGCCGTGGGCGGCCTGGCGTGGGTACGCACCACCCATGCCCGGTCACCGAAATATTTCGCGACGGTCAGCAATCGCTACTTTCAGTCCAACGGTTTTGCATATGTCCCGCACGACCGCAGCCATGTATCCAATTTTCACCTGGAACAACCCACGTCACTGGCGCAGCTGTGGGAGTCGCTGGCCAGACAATATCCGGAAGGCGTGATGTTCAGCGGGTACGTGCGGGTGGCGCCGCTGCGCCTGATCGCCATCGCGCGGCCGGCCATCGACGGGCGCGCGGTGCTCAAAAACGCGGCTTACTACTACACGCGCCCGATGGAGTCGGCCGAGGAAGCGTGGGTCTATGTCGTCGGCATCGGCACGGCCAGGTCCATGATCTCACGCATGGGCCGCGCCTGGTTGGCCTCGCTGCTGACCCCTCGTGCCGACACGGCTGGCACCGGCGCGGGGCTGGCGCATGCGCTGTGGCTTGAATCCGCGCCCGCCGATATGCAAGCGCCGCCGGCGCGCGAGCATGTGAAAGCCGTGGGTCAATTGGTCGCGGATCAGACGACACTGATGGAAGGGGAACTCAAACTCTATCCCGTGACCCGCGCCGGCGGCTGCGGTAACGTCGCCCGCATCCGCTGAATAGTCAGTTCAATTTCCGTTCCGCAGGCAACAGCACGTAAAGTTTTCCGCGTTGGCGCATCGCACCCGCGATGCGTTCGGCGTTTTCACCAAAACCGAGGAACAGATCGGCGCGCACCGGACCGCGGATGGCGCCACCGGTATCCTGCGCAAACACCAGTCGCCGGTACGGACGCGCATCGCTATTGCCCGGCAGCGAGGTATCGAACCACACCGGGCTTCCCAGCGGGATGAAATTCGGGTCCACCGCGATGGAGCGCTCCGGCTGCAACGGCACGTTGAGCGCGCCTATCGGGCCCGTGTTGTCCGGCTCGCGCAGGGTGAAAAAGACATAACTGGGGTTGCTGTTCAGCACCGCCTGTGCCTTCTCCGGATTGGCCTTGAGCCAGGCGCGGATCGCCGGCATGGTCGCCTCCTCCAGCTTCATGGCCCCGGAGTCGACCAGCGTGCGTCCGATCGCGACATAGGGATGGCCGTTCTGGTCGGCATAACCGACGTGCAGCAGCTTCCCGTCCGGCAGGCGGATGCGGCCAGAGCCCTGGATTTCGAGAAAGAACAGCGCCACCGGATCATCGACCCAGGCGAGCACGATCTCGTCGGGTGGACGCTTGCCTTGGCTGATCTCGGTGCGCGAGTAGTAGGGCACCACGCGATTGCTGTTCAGCCGCCCGCGGTAACGCTTGCCCTGCAATTCCGGATAGAGCGCGCCGAGGTCCACTACCACCAGATCGTCCGGCCGTCCGTACACCGGGTAGCGGAAGCGCTTGGTCTTGACCAGGCTTCCGTGCAGCAGCGGCTCGTAGTAGCCGGTGATGAGCCCCTCGGCAGTGTCATTGCTGCCGGACACTTCATGCGCGACGAAACGCGTCTCGAAAAAGGCGCGCGCCGTGTCATCGTCCGGCGCGGGAAGCAGCGCGGCATCGGCGCACAGCTCGCTCCAGCGCGCATCGCGCGCGGGCATTTTCTGGCAGCTGCTCTGCAGCGCCGGCCACGCCTGCGCCAGACGATCGTCCTGCCAGCCCGGCAGTTGCGTCCACGGAACCGGTTGACCGATGCCGGGCGCGCGCGGAGGCACGCTGACGCAGGAAGCCAGCAGACAGGTCAGTCCGACGAGAACAAGCTTGTTGATGGTTTTTTTCACGCAGGAAGTCAGGATAAGATACTTTGTATCAAACATCGCTTGATTTTCTAGCACGTCAGACCGCTTCGCGCCACTAAGACCCAATTTGGAATCGCTCGACTCGTCTTTGTTCCCGTGGCTACTCGCCTTTATCGCCGTGGCCGCGATGCTCTATTCATCCGTTGGCCATGGCGGCGCCTCCGGCTATCTCGCCGCCATGGCGCTGTTCGGAGTTTCGGCCACACTCATGAAGCCGGCAGCGCTC
>Ga0105094_10001248_pt1 | contig 13265 bp, 9 predicted proteins | sample PPLLak1March2015_2_FD_87023 | JGI IMG/M metagenome (GOLD analysis project Ga0105094, IMG submission 87023) | Freshwater sediment microbial communities from Prairie Pothole Lake near Jamestown, North Dakota, USA - PPLs Lake P8 Core (3) Depth... | ecosystem: Environmental > Aquatic > Freshwater >...
GCTCTATCGCACCAGTTCGGTGCCGGTCTTGACTGCATGGAGGGATGACCATATTGTACGCTGTTATTTCATCCCCGAATACCGCCTTCGGCGGTTTAGCCGAATCTCGGAATGACATTCTGGTCTGAGCGATCTTTCTTATCCGTACTGACCTTAAATAGGTATTAAGTCAACAAGCTGATTGGGTATAAGGGAAACAGAAAGCCTTGCGGAAGGTTAGCACACCTTCCGCAAGGCTTTTAATCCCAGTCAGTAATGATGGGTATGAACAGGACAGGTTCTTGTGCTACGATCGGGCGATGTCGAAACGGTCAAGGTTCATGACCTTGTTCCACGCCGCTGCAAAGTCGTGCAGGAACTTCTCCTGGGAGTCCTCACATGCGTAGACTTCTGCCAGGGCCCGGAGCTGGGAGTGCGAACCGAAGATCAGGTCGACACGCGTGCCGGTCCACTTGAGCTCGCCCGTTACGCGGTCGCGCCCTTCGAACACGTTATCGTCTTCCGCGGTTGCCTTCCACATCGTGCTCATGTCGAGCAGATTCACGAAGAAATCATTGGTGAGCGTCTCGGGTCGCCTGGTGAAGACGCCGTGCTGGGACCTTCCAAAGTTGGCATTCAAGACGCGCATACCGCCAATGAGAACCGTCATCTCAGGAGCGGTCAGAGTCAGCAGCTGGGCACGATCCACCAACAGCTCCTCTGCCGTTACGACGTATTTTCCTTTCAGATAGTTTCGAAACCCATCTGCAGTTGGTTCAAGCACGGCGAACGACACCACGTCGGTTTGCTCCTGCGATGCATCCGTGCGTCCGGGCGTGAAGGGAACGGTCACATCGTAACCGGCGTTCTTTGCAGCCTTCTCGACGCCTGCGCAACCACCCAGGACAATCAAGTCGGCGAGCGAGACCTTCTTCCAGCCGGATTGGGAGCTATTGAATGCCTTTTGGATTCCCTCCAGGGTCTGCAGCACTGCCTTTAGCTGGGCAGGCTGGTTTACTTCCCAATCCTTTTGCGGCACCAGGCGAATACGCGCCCCGTTCGCACCGCCGCGCTTGTCTGAGCCGCGGAAGGTAGAGGCTGACGCCCAGGCGGTCGAGACCAGTTCTGGGATGGACAGCCCCGAGGCAAGGATTTTCTCCTTGAGTTGGGCGATATCGGCCGCGTTGATCAATTCCTGATCGACGGCGGGGACGGGATCCTGCCAGATCAGCTCTTCCGCCGGGACCTCCGGGCCGAGATAGCGCGAGCGTGGCCCCATATCGCGGTGTGTCAGCTTGAACCACGCCCGTGCGAAGGCGTCTGCAAACTGGTCCGGATTCTCGAAGAAGCGCCGCGCGATCGGCGCATAGTTCGGGTCGTAGCGAAGGGAGAGGTCCGCCGTGGTCATCATCGGTCGGTGCTTCTTGAACGGGTCGTGCGCGTCAACCACCATGTCCTCTTCAGCCACGTCCTTGGCCAACCACTGATACGCACCGGCCGGGCTCTTGACCAGCTCCCACTCGTATTTGAACAGCACTTTCAGATAGCCCATGTCCCATTTGGTCGGGTTGGGCTTCCAGGCGCCCTCTACGCCGCTGCCGATCGTATCGCCGCCTTTGCCGCTGCCGAACCTGCTCATCCAGCCAAGTCCCTGCTCCTCGATGCCAGCAGCCTCTGGTTCCGGACCGACAAGCGCCGGATCACCCGCGCCGTGGGCTTTGCCGAACGTGTGCCCGCCGGCGATAAGTGCGACGGTCTCTTCGTCGTTCATCGCCATACGAGCGAAAGTCTCTCGAACATCACGACCCGAGGCGACCGGATCCGGATTGCCGTTGGGCCCTTCCGGGTTCACATAAATCAGGCCCATCTGCACGGCGGCGAGGGGATTCTCGAGTTCCCGGTCGCCGCTGTAGCGTTTGTCGGCAAGCCACTCGCTCTCCATCCCCCAGTAAATCTCCTCTTCCGGATCCCAGATGTCCTCGCGCCCGCCGGCGAAGCCAAAGGTCATGAAGCCCATCGACTCCAAGGCGCAGTTGCCGGCCAGGACCATCAGGTCGGCCCAGGAGATTTTCCTGCCGTATTTCTGCTTGATCGGCCAGAGCAGCCGGCGCGCTTTGTCGAGATTCACATTGTCGGGCCAGCTGTTGAGCGGCGCAAAGCGTTGGGTGCCAGACCCTGCCCCGCCGCGGCCATCGCCGGTGCGGTAGGTGCCTGCACTGTGCCATGCCATGCGGATGAAGAGCCCTCCGTAGTGACCGTAATCGGCCGGCCACCAATCCTGTGAGTCGGTCATCAGTGCATAGAGGTCCTTCTTCAGGGCCTCCAGGTCGAGTTTCTTGAACTCTTCGGCGTAGTTGAACTCCTCGCCCATCGGATTGGACAAGGGGGAGTGCTGGTGCAGTATATTCAGGTTCAACTGGTTCGGCCACCAATCCCGGTTCGATGTGCCTCTCCGGGACGAGAGAATGTGAGCCATGCCCGTTTCCGGGGACTTACTATCGTCCATAATAATATTTACTCCTTTCTTTGTGTGAATTGTTGAACAGCACGACTATTTATCCATTATCATCAATTTCTAGAAGGATTTCTTATCCCTCCTCTTTACAATCCGGACAAAGCCCATATAGGGATATTTGAGGGCGGAGGATCTTATAACCTGACGCCCGCTCCAAACTGCGGAGCGATTCTTGATCGAGGGACACTTCTCCATCGATAATTTTATTACATTTGATGCATATCAAGTGCGGATGGGGTTGAGGACGGTTGCCATCGTAATGGCTGTCATCATGCAAATCGATCTCCAACACCTGATTCATTTCTTTCAATAGTGTGAGGGTTTTGTAAACTGTTGCCTGACTCATGGTTGGAAACTGGCGCTTGATTTTTGTGTATAGTTGGGAGGCACTGGGATGTCCGTCACTGACGGCAATCAAGCGCACCAACTCGACTCGTTGGGGGGTCAGCCGGAAGTCGTGCTCCTTCAATGCGGCAATCAGTTGGTTAAAACGGACATCAGGATCGGTCATAACCCTTCTTTCGAGAATAAATCCTCATAGATAATCATTATCCATTATTATACCTCGAATTGTGAAAGATAGCTCATCGTTACCAACCAGATTTTCAGGGCTTTCACAAGAAGAAATTTGTCGCTGCGAGAAGCGTTCTTTGCCAAGAAGCAGCCCCTGCATAGCCGTGAGATTGCTTCACCCGGCAAAGAACGCCGGATTCGCAATGACATAATCTCGCGCGCTAAATCGCGGACCCAACGCTGTGGGCAGTCCGATAGGTATGAGAAAGCCTTGCGGAGGGTAAGCGGAGCCTCCGCAAGGCTTTAGGAATTGAAGACGACGGATCAGGAAAGGATCCTATGTCCGCGCCAGGAGGAAGAACTGGACAATGAAGTAGGCGAGGATGCCCAGCGCAAGCGCCATGGATCCGGAGACTGCCGCGCCCTCGATCAAACCGACCGCCGGACCGAACAGCAGGTAGACCGCCAATCCGACAATGACCGCCGCGATGAGCGCACCCCGCTGAGCCTGACGACCGCGCTCATCCCGACGCAGCGGGGTGAGTGGGCGGCTGCCATCCACCTGAAACCAGCCGCTGTGCAGGTAGAGCAAGAAGCCGCCAAACACCACCAGGCCAAACAGGATGGCTTTCCAGGTGAATCCAAACACCAGCAGAGCAAAAGCGGCACTCAGGATAGCCCGCGACAGGTAGTAGGGGGTAAATTCTTTTTTCATGACGTCCCATCCTTCAACCAGAACAATTTTTCCACCGGAACGCGCAGTGCCGCACTGAGCCGCAGAGCGGTCTCGATGGTCGGGATGTAGTGCCCATTCTCGATCGAGATGATCGACTGGCGCGCCAGCCCAACCTGTGCAGCCAGCTCTTCTTGGGTCAGCCCCAGCTTTGTACGCTGCTCCCGGACGAAGTTTTGAACAGATTCATGCGCCATAATGTAAAGTATACTTCACATTTCCAAATTTGTCAAGTGTACTTGACATTAATCCTGTCTACAAAACTGCTGACAATCTTCCAATATTGCGATAAAATTAGTCCAGTATTATTACATCCTAAAGTCAAAGCCAAGGGGTAGGAATATGGATCAGTTCATGCACGCGCCCGGATTTCTGGGGACAAATGCCAACCTGGCAGCCGACTCGACCCTGATCGCCATGATCGTCATCGCCGCCCTGTTCACCTACGGATTCTACCTGGCACGCCGCCAGCGCTACGAAGCACACCGCTGGGTGCAGACCAGCGCAGTCATCCTCAACGCCATCCTGGTGCTATGGATGATGATCCTGCCCTTCCGCGACTTCGTGGTGCGCGACCAGGGCGGCCCGCGGCCGCAGTCCTTCTACCTGGTGACCATTATCCACGCGCTGGTGGGGATGAGTGCCTTGCTCTTCGGCGTCTTCGTCGCTCTACGCGGCAATAATCTGGTGCCGCAGTTTCTGCGCTTCCGCAACTACAAGCCGTTCATGCGCGCTGCCTATACATTGTATATGCTGGCGACTCTGTTAGGTGTGGCGGTATACATCACCTGGTTCGTGCTGATCCCCAACACGCCTGCTTTCCAGTGAGCTGCTTGTTCGCGCATTAGACCGGTAATCCAACAAACTTTAACGCAGTAAATCTTTGTGAGCTTGCTCGGCTTCCTGGAAGATCTGGGCTACTTCTTGCTTCATCTCCGGAGTGGCGGTGGGGGTATAGGGGATGAATTTCACCAGATCACGCGCCTGCTGTAGCAGGCCTTTCACTTTGGTCCTGTACGTCAGGTCAAAGCGTCCTAAATCGGGCGGCACGGGTAAATCGCGGGCATTTTGGATCAACACCCGGGCTTTCTTGATGCGGTCCGCTGCCAGGATGAGTTTTGACATACTTATTTCTCCTGGTCAGGATTATAAATGAATTTCCCGTGGCTAAAGATCCACCGTAAAGTCGCAAAGTACGCAAAGATTTGATATGCGTTCTCCGTTTACTCCGCGTCTCCGCGGTGAGGTTCAGTGATCCTACGCAAAGTCGCAAAGAACGCAAAGGTTTTTATTTTGCATTCTCTGTGTGCTCTGCGTCTCTGCGGTGAGTTTCAGTTACCACCGCCAGGACGCAAAGAACGCAAAGATGATTATTTTGCGTTCTCCGTTTGCTACGCGTCTCTGCGGTGAGTTTCAGTTATCCACCGCCAGGACGCAAAGAACGCAAAGGTTTTAATTTTTGCGTTCTCTGGGTGCTCTGCGTCGCTGCGGTGAAATAATTTATGCTACCGGCTCAGCCAATCCCTCAGGTGCCAGCCCGGCCTCGGTGAGCAGGCGCGGCACGATCTCTTCCCAGCCGACCGCCATGAGGTGGATGCCGTTGACGCCCTGCAGCTTCTTGACCGCCTCGATCAGCTCCAGGGCGATCTGCACGCCTTCCTCATCCGCTTTATCACCGGCGGCTTCCATGCGCTTCATCAGCTTATCCGGGATGAACACCCCCGGCACCTCGTAGTGCATGTACTGCGCAACCTTGAACGACTTGAGCGGGGTGATCCCAACCAGGATGTAGACTTTGTCCAGGATATCGCGCTTCGCCAGGGCTTCCAGCCAGATCTCCAGCCCGGCAGGGTCGTAGACCAGGTTGGTCTGGAAGAACTGCGCCCCGGCATTGACCTTCTTATGCTCGCGCAGGGCCTGGAAGCGCGGCTCAGACGCAAACGGGGAGGCCGCTGCGCCCAGGAAGAATTTGGGCGGGAACTTCATGGTGCGCCCGTCCAGGTATTTGCCGTCATCACGCATGCGGCGCAAGATCCACAGCATCTGCACCGAGTCGATATCGACGATGTCCATGCGGCCGCGCGGGTCAGGCGCCATCTTCATGCTATCGCCGGACAGGCACAGGATATTGCGCACTCCCAGAGCAGTGGCGCCCAGCACCTCAGATTGCAATCCCACGCGGGTGCGATCCCGGGCGGCGATCTGCATCACCGGCTCGGCGCCGTTTTGGATCGCTATGGCGCTGCACGCCCAGCTCGACATGCGCGGTGAGGCGGATGGGCTGTCGGTGAAGTTGATCGCTGCCACGTAAGGCTTGATCAACAATATATTCTGTATCAGCTTCTTGGTAGCCACGGTCATGGGCGGGGCGACTTCGCTGGTGACGACGAACTCGCCAGCTTTCAAGCGCCGCTCCAGCTCGGAGGCCGGCTCGCTGTAAGCAGGAGCGTGGTACTCCCGATCGCCAGCCCACCAGTCCGGCTGGCGTACCGGCTGGAAGACCGAGCTCCAGGTCTTCTCACGCACCTCAGGGTCACGCGTCGTCATGCCCTTCACAAAGTTGCCCATGCCCACCTGGCCCAGCTGGTGAACGACGTCGCCCCAGGTCTCGCCACCGGTCTTGTTCCAATCCAGGGGGGGCAGAACCTCCAGCAGCATCTCTTCGCGCCCCATACGGAAGGCGCGGTCGTAGATCTGGTACCAGATACATGGGCGAGTCTCATCGACATAGCAGTGCTCCTCAGTGGAGCCACCGCACGGACCGTTGCGGATGCCCTTCGGGCATTCCATCGGGCAGATGAAGGCAGTTTCCTGAAGCAGGCAGTTGCCGCACATGCGGCAGCCGAACATCGGCCCTTTGGTCGCCCGCTCCAGGGTTTCCAGGGCGCGCAGGCCGAACGGTTCTTTTCTAAACGGAAAATACGCGGGTTGCCAGCGTCTACCAGGGGTGAAAATCGGCATTGTCGACCTCCTAAGGCGGGAGAATGTTGACAGGTTTAGTCTTATTCTATGCATACCTGGGTATAGATTCAAATGACAAATGTCAGGAAAATGGCGGGGGGAAAGTCACGAATTCAGGCCCGCCAGGTGCAATGTACCTACAAGTGCATTGCACCTGATTCATGCAAGGCGGTTAATGCAGTTCATGTAGACTCTCGTCCGAAGCTCAGAGAATAAAACTTGACTTATTGAGCAGTTTGTTCTATAGTCATTGTGGGGAGGCGTAGCATTATTCGCGCTGGTGTCATCTCGCGCTACCTATTAATCTCTTGCCATCCTGATCTGCCTGCTATCCGTGGGGAAACAAGCAGCAGCCTGGCCTCCAACCCAATCCAGACAATCCGAGATTGATACCCTGCCTCTCCTTTGACCTACCCTGGGTTGTAAAGTAAGGAGGCAAAACCAATGAACCCCAGATCGAAGATCTCGGCAATCGCTCGTGGTTTGCTGGTGATAGCCCTATTGGGTGGACTCCTCCATGGATCCAGCCAGCCAGCTATCGCTGCCACACAGATCGACATCCTCGGCCCGAATGGCAGTGTAGGGTTTGGAAGCTCGGTGACCGTGCTGCCCAACGGTAACATTGTAGTGGCCGACCCCTGGTACAGCGGGATCGCAACGTTAGCGGGGGCGGTCTACCTGATTGACGGCGGTAGCGGTGCACTGATCAGCATGCTGGTTGGAACGACAGCCGAGGATCAGATCGGCTCCAAGGGTGTGATCGTTCTGAGCAACGGCAACTACGTGGTGCGCAGCCCTAATTGGGACAATGGCGCAGCGGTGGATGCTGGAGCGGCCACCTGGGGGAGCGCCATCAGCGGAGTCTCCGGCGCGGTTTCAGATGCCAATAGCCTGGTGGGCAGCACGGGGGAATTGGTCGGCAATGGGGATGTGATTCCATTGAGCAATGGCAACTACGTGGTGAGCATCCCCACCTGGCACAACGGGGCGGTGTCGATGGCCGGGGCTGCCACCTGGGGAGATGGGACGAGCGGGGTCAGCGGTACAATCTCAGCCTTCAACAGCCTGGTGGGCAGCTCTTTTTTGGATGCGGTCGGTGGTGATGTGATCCCACTGAGCAATGGCAACTACGTGGTACGCAGCCTTCAATGGCACAACGGAGCAACAAACTATGCCGGGGCGGTCACCTGGGGGGATGGGACAGGCGGGGTTACTGGCGTGGTCTCAGCCGCCAACAGCCTGGTGGGCAGCCAGGCGTATGATGGTGTCGGTTTTGGCGGTGTGACCGTTCTGAGCAATGGCAGCTACGTGGTGCTCAGCCATAACTGGGACAACGGCGCCGTGGAAAATGCCGGGGCGGTCACCTGGGGGAGCGCGAACGGCGGGGTTACCGGCGTGGTTTCGGCAGCCAACAGCCTGGTGGGAAGCCAGGCCAATGATTACGTCGGCTGTTTAGATCCGCATGGAAATTGCTTTGATCAGGGAGTTACCCCCCTGAGCAACGGCGGCTATGTGGTTGGCAGCCCCGGCTGGGATAACGGCGCAGTGGAAAACGTTGGGGCGGTCACCTGGGGGAGTGGGACAGGCGGCTTGGCCGGCCCGGTCTCAGCTGCCAACAGCCTGGTGGGCAGCACAGCCGGTGATCAGGTCGGCTCTTTAGGCGCCATCCCGCTGACCAACGGCGGCTATGTGGTGAGCAGCCCCGCCTGGAATTACGGCGCTTTGGAGGATGCCGGGGCAGTCACCTGGGGGAGCGGTACAGGTGGCATCGCCGGCGCGGTCTCAGCCGCCAACAGCCTGGTGGGCAGCAAGAGCTATGATATGGTCGGCGAAGGGGATGCGACGGCACTGACCAACGGCAATTACGTGGTGAGCAGCCCCGGCTGGGATAACGGTGCAGTGACGAGCGCCGGGGCAGCCACCTGGGGGAGCGGGACCGGCGGCATCGCCGGCGCGATCTCCGCCGCCAACAGCCTGGTGGGCAGCACGAACAATGATATGGTCAGCAGCGGAGGTGTGGCCCCGCTGAGCAACGGCAGCTACGTGGTGAGCAGCCCCGAGTGGGACAACGGAGCAGCATACGCGGCTGGAGCCGCCACCTGGGGGGATGGGACGAGCGGGGTCTCTGGCATGGTCACGGTCGCTAACAGCCTGGTAGGCAGCCAGGCCGGAGATCAGGTGAGCTCGTTGGGTGTCACCCCGCTGACAAACGGCAGCTACGTGGTGAAATCCCCCTTTTGGGACAATGGCGTAGTGACGGATGCCGGGGCAGCCACCTGGGGGAGTGGGACAGGCGGAGTTACCGGAGCGGTATCAGCCGCCAACAGCCTGGTGGGCAGCACGGCCTATGACAAAATCGGCTGTTATGAAGATCTTTCAGATATCTGCTCTGATCAGGGAGTAACCCCGTTGAACAACGGCAGCTACGTGGTGCTCAGCCCCGCCTGGGATGATGGCGCCGGGGTGGATGCCGGGGCGGTCACCTGGGGGAGTGGGACAGGCGGCTTGGCCGGCGTGGTCTCGGCTGCCAACAGCCTGGTGGGCATCATGATAGCCAGCGATATACAATTCTACCTCCAGGTTGTCTATCCGTTGAGCAACGGCGACTACGTGGTGAAAAGCCCTAACTGGGCCAACGGAGCGATAAACGCCGCCGGGGCGGTCACCTGGGGCAGCGGGACGGGCGGTGTTGCCGGCGCAGTCTCGGCCCTCAACAGCCTGGTGGGCAGCACATCCGGTGATCAGGTCGGCGCTTCAGGCGTCATCCCACTGACCAACGGCAGCTACTGGGTGAAATCCCCTTACTGGGACAATGGTGCAGTGTATAACGTTGGGGCGGTCAGTTGGAGTATTGGAGCCAACGGTATATACGGACCGGTCACCACCGATAACAGCGTGCTCGGCGCGAGCTTAGGCGGCGGCATTGGAATGTTTCCTCGATACGATGCTGTCCACGATCAGCTTGTGGTTGGCCGGCCGGCGGACAATATCGTCACCCTCTTCACCACACGAACCTTGCCCGGCGCGTTCCTCAAGAGCAGTCCAACGAACGGCTCCACCGGTCTCACGACCAGTCCGACGCTTGCCTGGGGCGCGAGCAGCGCTGCAGCGAGCTACGAATACTGTTACGACACGACCGACGATGATGCCTGCGACAGTTGGATCAGCAACGGCCCAGCTACCAGCCAAGCCTTGAGTGGGTTGAGCACTAACACCATTTATTACTGGCAGGTGCGCGCCATCAACGGAGATGGCGCTACCTATGCCGACAACGGCGCCTGGTGGAGCTTCACGACATCTCAAACATCTGAAGTTTTTCTATATTTGCCAATGGCGATAAAGTAGCTTCCAAATCCTCAATCATACGAAGTTCACAAAATCTCACCCCAGGGAGTCAGCGTTGCAACGGGCTCCGTCGCCTCAGACGCGGCGATCGGGTGCTAACCATCCGGCGCGGCAGGCAAGGCTTCGTACACCGTGATATTCCAGGTGGTGGTGTCTCCCTGCCCGAAGGCATCTGTCACAGTCAATGCAACGGTGAATTTGCCCGCTACGGGGAAAGTGTACTCGACGATTTCCCCTTCCAGGCTGGTATCATCCCCCATATCCCACTGGTAGCTGGTGATGCTGGCATCGGAGAGGGAGTCGGATCCATCGAAGATGACCGGCGTCGCCGTGTCCCCTGTGGGTGGGGCGATAATCACGGCAACCGGCATCGGTGGCGGCGCGGATGATTCCTGCGCCAGGATACTGATCACCCAGGTGGAATAGCTGGTCTCATTGTTCGCATCTACAACGGTCAGAACCACCTGGAAATCCCCGGCATCCGGGTACGCGTGGGTGACGATCGCACCTGTCGCCTGATCCCCATCCCCGAAATCCCACTGGTATGCCACGATCCCAACCCCCGATTGCGACTCGGAGCCATCGAAGGTCACTTCCTGGCCTGTCTCAGCCTGGCGAGGGGCATCGATGATTGCCTGGGGAGGGACGGGGTCGACCGGCGGCTCCACGACCGGCGGCTCTCCAGGCTCGGTTGGCTTGGGCGGTGTATTCTGGAAGAACATCACCTCGTCGGTGCGATTGTACATCCGTAACCCGGTATCGCCGACTTCAAACCGCACTACCCGGTCCAAATACGCCCAAAAAGTGAGTTCCTGCGTATAAAGCGGCTCGGGGCAGGCTGCGTTCGTGCTGTTCAACTCGTCAATCGTGATCCGGTTGTTAGTGGCGATGAATATGCCGGTGTAATTGTTGCAGCCGGTGTATCCACTCACCCTGCCAAAGGAATCGAAGTAAGCGGTCGGCACGCTGCCCGAAATTGCGTTGAGATCCCCGATGGCATGTAGATACCACTGGCGATTGATCAGCAGCGAGCGCGGCGTCCCAGGGGGCGTGTTTTCAGGTGGAGTGGAAGTGTAGACAAGTGGGCCGCCTCTGGTGAGCAAGATGAGCTGACCGCCCGATAGGGCGTAGGTGGTTGCCTGCGGGAGCATACCGATGTAAAGCCCTTCCTGTTCCATCACGCCATCCGGGCTGGCGCAGGTGCTCTGTTTGGTCGCCGCCGTGCCAACCACGAAACCGGCGTTGATCGAGATAGAGTAGCTGTTGCAGCCGGCTGAGCCGCTAATCGAGCCGCTCACCGAATCCGGGTTGACGAAGAACTGGGCTGTGATCTGCGTCCCGCCGACCAACGGCTGCCCGTTGATCGCTGCCAGGAACCAGGAAGTACCCTGCAGCGGACGCAGATCGATTGCCGGTACCGCCTGCACCGGCACGGCGACAAAGCTCAGCATCTGCTCCTCGCCGTAGGGGATCTTCAGCACATCGCCGATGATGGTGTACTGGCTGGCGTTGGTGAGCGCCTGCAGGTATTCCGCCTCTTGCTCAGCCAGCGGAGATGGGCAGGCCATCTTCGTGGTGGCAGGCATATTGATGTGGATTTCAGTCAGAGAAGCGACATAGGTGGTGTTGTATTCGTTGCAGCCGCTCCGCCCTTGCAGCAAGCCGGAAGGCGCGCCTGGCTGGCGGGTGAAAAATGCGGTGAAATCCGAGCCTTCTACCGGGGCAGTGGGGTTCGCTCTATCCCCCAGGGCCGTGAGGCGCCAGTTCGTGCCTTCCAGCGGGGTACGGTTGGCGACAAACGCCAGTGTGCCTCCCGAGGCAGTGATGGTCATCTGGTCCGCCAGGATCTGGTAGCTCTGCATACCTTCCAGGGCAGCCATGTACGCCCGCTCTGTCTCGGCGGTATCGGGCGGGCAGGCCATCCGGGTGGTGATGGATTGGCGGATAGCAATGCTCTCTCCATCCAGGGTGTAGCCGGCATTGAAGTTATTGCATACCACCAGTCCACCTACCGTGCCGGTGTTGGCGACTTCACCGGGGATGAACTGCACGGTCAGTGGGACGTTTTCAGCTGCCGGTTCGCCGTTGAATGCCGCCAGCGTCCACAGGGTGTACTCCAGCGGCAGGGCAATCGACGTGTAGGTGAGCTTTCCCGCCCCGCCGTCGTAGGTGATCTCCAGCCTCGAGCCAGTGATCACGTAGCTCTCGGCCTGCGAAATTGCACCCAGGTAAGCAGCTTCTTGCTCCATCCCCAACGAGCAGAACATGCGCGTCGATGCAGGCTGCGTGATCGCCAGGCTGCCATCCTGGACGGTGTAGCTCGCAGCATAGGAATTACAGCCAGCGTTACCGGTCAGGCTGCCGTCCTCGGAAAATCGCGCCGTGACCGATGCGCCGGGGGTGATCTGAGTGGGCTGGTCCGGGCTGCCAAGAGAGACCAGCATCCAGTTCGCGCCGACCAGCGGTTTTTCCTCTGGGACGTACACCAGCACGCCCTCGCTGCCATCCCCGGGATCATAAAATATCTGCAGGCGACCTTCGCCCGTGAATGCTAGGCGCCTGGCCTGCTGCAGTGCAGCCAGGTAGGCGGCCTCCTGGTCGCTGCCCGTTTCACAGAACATCATCGTGGAAACTAACGGGCCGACGCTGATCTGGTCGCCGCTCAGGGTGTAGCCGCCAGAGTAGCTATTGCATCCGCCAGATCCGCCGACGGTTCCATCGGAAGCAAAGGCAGCCGTGATGGTGATGCCGGCTTCTACCACGCCGGGATTCGCCGGATCGACTGAGGGTACCAACACCCAGAGCTGACCCTGCAATTGGGGTGAATAATCGGGGGTAGGTGACGGGAGCAGCGTGGGTGTCTGCGGCACGGTGGTAGGCGCTGCCACCTGGGTCGGCGTAGGTTGGGCCGGCGCCGGCGCCGGCTGGCAGGCGCTCAGCAGCAAAGCGAAGAAGACGATCAGGGATAAGTAATCAGGCATCCTACCGAGGGGGGATGGACGGTTGCGTATCATGCTCATGGTTATCTTCTCCTCGAAAGGCAAATTATATACCAATTATAGACAGTTTCCCTGTATCGTGTCCTTTGGCAATGTATCCTTCTTTCAGGAAATTCCAAACGCTCTTTCCGGCGCACGCATGTCATTCCGAGATTCGGCTAAACCGCCGAAGGCGGTATTCGGGGATGAAATAACAGCGTACAATATGGTCATCCCTCCA
>Ga0105094_10001250_pt1 | contig 13252 bp, 10 predicted proteins | sample PPLLak1March2015_2_FD_87023 | JGI IMG/M metagenome (GOLD analysis project Ga0105094, IMG submission 87023) | Freshwater sediment microbial communities from Prairie Pothole Lake near Jamestown, North Dakota, USA - PPLs Lake P8 Core (3) Depth... | ecosystem: Environmental > Aquatic > Freshwater >...
GCGCATGGCTGCGGCAATCCGCTCTCGGTTGGGCTCGAGCTGGTGCCAGCGGCTGGCGCCGGAGGGGTGGGGCAGCGGGAGGATCCAGCGACCGTCACGGGCGAATTCCCGGCCGACCACTTCCTCCAGCGGCGCCGACGTGCCCAGCAACGTCGTGATCGCCAGTCGGCCGACCGCCAGGATGACCTGCGGGTTGAGCAGCTCGAGCTCCGTCACCAGATACGGGCGGCACAGCCTCCGCTCGATCGGCGACGGAGGGCGATCCCCCGAGCCGGAGGCGGAATGCCCGGGGTAGCACTTGGTCACCGAGGTCAGGTAGTGCCGGGAGCGAAACGCCTGCTCCTCCAGGCCGGCCTGCTTCAGCCATTCAAACAGACGCCGCCCGCTGCCGGCGTTGAACGGCCGCCCGGTCTGCTGCTCGGTCGAGCCTGGGGCCTGCCCCACGACCATCAGGCGTGCCCCGATCCGCCCGGAGAAAACCGCAGGCGGGGTGACGGGGAAGCCGGCTTGCACGCACATCTGGCAGGCCAGCATTTGGCGCTGAACGCAATCCAGGGCCGACTTGCGCTCGCGGACTTTCACCCTGGGGCCAGTTCGAGATAGGCGCGCTGGATCCGCCGGGCATCCACGTCCATCACCGGACTCTCGCAGAGGATCCGGCCGGCGCATCCGGAAGCGTGCAGCGCCTGGAGCAACTCCTCGAGCCGGAGATCCGAGTCGCCGAGCATCAGATGGTGACGCTCCCCCTTGGGCCCGTACTCGATGCCTGAGAGATGACAGTGAAGCCTGCGTAACGCTGCGGCGCCCAGCACCTCGGCGTACGCACCCAGGGCCAGCTCCCATTCGCCACGGCTGTTCATCGAGCCGTCTCCCGCCCGGGCGTGCAGGTGGGAGAAATCGAGGCACGGCTCCACGCCAGGGACCTCGCGGGCAAGGATCAATACGTCGGCCAGCGAGCCGAGCATGGCGGACTTGCCCATGGTCTCTGGCCGCAAGGTCACAGGATTGCCTGCGCTCCGCAGCTCCGCCACGCACCCGCGCAGGCGCTCCGTTGCCAGCGGCAGGACTTCAGCCGGATCTCGCCCGAAGTACGATCCCGGATGGAAAACGATGTCCGTCGCCCCTGCCAGGTTGCCGAAGTGTGCAGCATCCATCAGCCGTTTGCGGCTCTTGGGCCATTCCTGATCGTGGGCGTTCAAGTTGATGAAGTACGGGGCATGCACGCTCAGGTGAACCCCGGCTTCGGCCGCGGCGCGGCGGATGTCTGCGCAGGTCGCCTCCTTCACTCTGACCGACTGTACCCAGGCGAGCTCGTAGGCGTGCAGCCCGAGCGTGGCCAGGTGCTGAGCCGCGCCCGCCGAACCGCCGGGCTTCTTCGGCGTCGAGGCAGGGGCACCGACCGTTCCGAACACGAATCCTGGAGCACTCACTGGCTGCATGTTGTCCCTCGCGGTTGAGCTGCTGGGTTCGGTGGCGTCGGAGGCGGGCATCGTGCCCGGGACCCAGGCTGCCTCAGAGGGCATGCCTGGCGTTGGGCGGCGGGGATTCCGGCCGGTCAGGGGACGGCTGCGTCCTTGCGAAGCGATCCGGTCTTGGGCGTCGGCTCGCGCGGGATCGAGAAAGAGAATGTTGCCCCTTGCCCGGGAGGGCTGGTGACCCATATTCGCCCGCCGTGCTGCTCGATCACCGTCTTGGCCAGGGCCAGCCCGAGGCCGGTGCCCTCGACCGGGTTGTTCGGGTCTCGCACCGTCACCTGCCCGCGGAACAGGTGCTCGAAAACCCGCGGCAATTCATCTTCTGGGATGCCGGGGCCATTGTCGCTGACGCTGAGAGTGATCTGTTCGTCGTCCCAGCTGACGCTGATGCGGATCGTCCCCTGGGGGTTGGTGTACTTGATGGCATTGCTCAGCAGGTTGCTCATCACCGAATTGAGCCGGCTTGGATCGCCGATGATCAACAGCGACTCACTGGGCGGGTCGTAGATGATCTTGTGCTTGCGCGCTTCCGCCAGCGGCCGCAAGTCCTCGATCGCCCGGCGGACCAGGTCGTTCACCTGGCAGGGTTCACTGCGCAAATTGGCCGTGGACTCCACCCGGATGGTCTCCAGCAGGCCGGTGATCAGATTGGTCATGCTGTCGGTGGCGCGCTGCATCATGTTGAGCGCCTTGCGCTGCTGGTCGCTGAGCGGGGCGTCATTGAGCAGATCCGCGCCGAGCCGGATGGCGTTGAGCGGGTTCTTCAGGTCGTGGGCGGCGGTGCCCAGGAGCTGCGAGCGCATATGGTCGATCTGCTTCAGCGCCGTGATGTCTTGCATTACCGCCACGCGCCCAACATCGATTACCTCGCTGACGGTCGCATACATCACGCGTTCGGTTGGCGTGGTGATCTCCATCGTCGCTGGCAGATCGCTGTCACCTCGCATCAGCAATTCGCCCAAGGGGTGACCGACGAAGATCTCCCAGGCCGGCCGGCCGACGGCGCGGTCGGGGTTGATGCGGAAGGACTGGCTGGCGGCCTTGTTGACCAGGATGATCCGTCCGGCGCGGTCGGTGAGCACCACTGCGTCAGCGGTCTCAACCAGCGTGGCCTCCAATCTGCGGCGCTCTTCGGCCACACGCTGGAACAGGTTGGCGTTGTCGAGGGCAATGGCGGCCCAGGAGGCAACCGAAGACAGCACCTGCTGATCCGCTTCGGTGAAGGAGCCCACAGGGTGATTGATGGCCTCGATGACCCCCAGCACCTCGCCGCGCGTCTCGAGCGGAACGCAGAGTATCGAACTGGTAAGCAAGCCCGTCTGGCCGTCGATCGCGCTCTGGTAGAGCGGGTTGGTGCGGACGTCGTTCACGATCAGCGGTTGGCGGTTGCGCGTGACCCAGCCGGCGATGCCCTCCTCCAGCCGGATGGCGACATCACGGATGCGCAGCTCCGCGCCGCCGCTGGCCTTGAGCACCAATTTCTCGCCGGGCTCGTCCAGCAGGAAGAGCACGCACGCCTCGGCCTGGATCAGGCGCTGGGCGTTGCGCATGGCGTTTTCCAGCGCAGTTTCCAGTTCAAGCGTGGAGGTGAGGTCACGCCCGATCTCGGCCAGCACCAGCAGCTGGTCGGCGCGCGAGGTTGCCTCGCCGAAGTGGATCGCATCCTGCAGGCCGACGGCGCCGATGCTCAAGATCGCCTGGGCAAGCTCCATCTCCTGGTCGTTGATCTGGCGCCCCAACTGCTGGTAGAGCAGGCGCACCAGGCCTAGCGCCTGATTGCTGGTGGTGAGGGGGAAGATCGCCGCCGCCTCAACCCCCTCCGCCTGAAGCATGCTCAGGTCACGCGCCGAGCCTACCGCCGGGGTTTGACTGAGCGTGGCAGGGCGCAGATGCTCGAGCACCTGGCCATGCAGCGGGTAGTCCGGAATCGATTCAACCGTCTCGGCTTGCACGTTCTGCTGAAGGCCCTTGCCGAGTCGAGGCCGGAAGCGCGCCGTCCGCGACCGGCCATCGCTGAGCAAGGTGATCTCGCAGCAATCGGCGGATGTGGCGCGCAGCAGGTGTGTCGCGGTCTGACGAACCACCTCATCCCGGTCCCGGGTGCTGGTGATGGCGTTGGTCGCCTGGTAAAGCAAGGTCAGCTTGTGGAGCAAATAGCTCTGGCCGGCGCTCTGTCGGGCGAAGGCCAGGATCTCCGCCGCGCGCGCCGCCAGCACGTCGAGCGTGGACAGCGCCTCGGAGGGGAAGGGCTTGCCGGAATCCGTCCCGACGAAGAGTAGTCCGATGGATTGGCCGGCGGCAATGCACGGTGCGCAGGCAACCGATCCCGGTGCGAGGGGAAGACCCAGGCTGGTGCCGCCGTCGCCGGAAGCAGCCGAGCGCCGGGTGCGCAGGGCAGTGCGCAGCACGGGGTGTTCCGCCGAGTGCGAGATCCGCCCAAGCGCCGACAGGCTCACCCCCTGAGCGAAGCGCGGACCGAAGCCGGCGCTGGCCTCTTCGAATTCGTATAGCGCGGCACGCTGCGTGCCAAGCAGGGAACAGGCCGTCTCCAGCACGCCGGCCAGCGCCTGAGCTGGGTTGTAAATATCGAAGCTGGCGGTCGCCGCCCGGTAGAGAGTGTCTGTACGCGGATTGGCTGGAGCGGTCATCGCATCGAGGTTTCCGGGTGGGTCACAGGGTGCGAACAGCCTGGATTATGTCACAGATGGACGGGCGTGACAAACACCCGGAGGTCTAGTGCTCGGAGGCGCCGGGTCCCCCGGTCAGCCGCCAAACAGGCGGCCTAGCAGCGGAGGGCCGAGGATCAGCAGACCGATCATGCCAGCCGCAGCCGACGCCACCAGCACGGCCGCAGCGCCCACGTCTTTCCCGATCCGCGCCACCGGATGCAGATCGGGGCTGGCCAGGTCGACGGCGGCCTCCAATGCGGTGTTGACGAACTCGGCAGACCAGACCAGGCCGATGGCCAGGACCAGCAAGGCCCATTCGGCTCGAGCAAGCCCGAGCCAGCCTGCCAGGCCCAAGACGCAGGCTGTAGCGAGGGCATGCAGCCAGGCGTTGCGCTGGGTGCGCAGCACGTACTGCAGGCCGGAAAGCGCATGGCGGAATGAGCGCAACCGTGAACGGGCGCGGTGGTCGGCGTCAAGCTCCTTCATTGCGGGCGGGGTTCCCCTTCCTTAGATCGCTCAAGATCTCATTCTGGATGTACCACATCTGACGCCTGCCAGCGGGCGTATCGTGATCAAGGCCGAGAAGATGCAGGACTCCGTGAACAACCAGCAGCTGCAGTTCCTCCGCTGGATCGCGGCGATTTCGGGCAGCCTGCGTCAGGGCGACGGGAACGCAAACCGCGAGATCGCCGAAGTAGCGTCCGGCGGCATCCGCCGCGCCTTCGCCGCCGGGGAATGCCAACACGTCCGTTGGGCGGTCGGTGCCGAGGAAGGTGGCGTTCAAGTGCTGCATGTGATCGGTTCCGGCGAGCAGAACGGTCAGGCTCCCGGCATCCGCCGACTGGTGTTGCAGGGCGGCCCGGGCGGCACGCGTTAATCCGCGACGGAAGGAACCCAGGCCAGGCTCGGCATACACTGCCACCGAGTGCCTCATGGCTCCAGGCTGGCCGCATCCGGGACCGCCGGTGCTTCGCCAGTGCCATTGCCATTCGCCTCGGGGTAGCGGATGCGCGGGTGGTAGATGCTGCGCAGGCTGCTCACAAGCGACCGCCGGATGTTGTCGAGATCGCGCAGCGTGAGCTCGGTACGGTCGAGCTGCCCCTTGGACAGCCGGTCCTCCACCACCCACCGGACCAGCTCTTCGATCTCCTCGTCGCTCTCAGGCGAGTCGGCGCGCGCCTTGGCCTCGACCCCGTCGGCCAGCATCAAGATGGCCGACTCGCGCGTGCGCGGGCGCGGCCCGGGGTAGATGAAATCCCTGCGATTAACTCGTTCTTTGTCGCCGCCGGCTGCCTCGAGCGCGCTCTGAAGCTGGTAGGTGGCCTCGAGCGTTCCATGGTGCTCAGGGATGAAGGCTGCGATGCGACTGGGTAGACGGTGCTTGCGTGCCAGTTCCAGGCCGTCGGTGACGTGTGAGACGATCAGGCTGGCACTGGTGGTCGGGTCCAGCTGCTCATGGATGTTCTGGCCTGGCACCTGGTTTTCAATGAAGAACTGCGGTCGGATCGCCTTTCCGGCGTCGTGATACAGCGCACCGACGCGTACGAGCAGGGCGTTGGCCCCCACGGCGCGCGCTGCCTGCTCGGCAAGGTTGGCGACCTGCAGGCTGTGCTGGTAAGTTCCCGGGGCGTTGCGCAGGATGTACTGAAGCAGCGGATGATCTGGCCGGGACAGATCGATCAACTGCAGGTTGGACGTTCCGCCCAGCAGACTGCCGGCCAGCAGGACGAAGCCGAAGGCCAAACTGGCAGCCAGCAGTCCGTTCAGCGCCCCGGCAATGAGCAGCGTCGTCTTGCCCACCAGATCGGTCATCGGGTCGGGGAAGCGAAAGAGCACGATCACCGCGATCGCTCCCAACGAGCCCGCCGCGCCGGCCCAGAGGAAGACACTGATCCGCTCGGCGCGGCCGATGACCAGGGAGGCGATGCAGCCTGACAGCGCCATGTACAGACCGATCTCCAGGCCGCGCGGCGCCAGATAGCCTGCGACTGCCCCGATCGCCAGCGAGGACAACACGCCCATCCCAGGCGAGAGGAGCACGGTCAAGACCATCGGGACGGCTGCCGCCGGGAAGATGTACGGCAGCACGGTGCGCTCCGGAACCATCGCCTGAAGCGTCAGCGCGGTCAGCACAAATGCGAGACTGATCACAACCGCCAGCCGGGCCGAGGTGATCTGCCGGCGGTGGGTGCGGTACAGGTACAGGGCGATGGTGCAACCGAGCAGGCTGACCAGCAGTCCGCGCAACGCGATTTCCTGCCAGCGGTCAGGCGGCTGGATGAGGCCGTAGGCCTGCAGGGCTTCCACGTCGATCGGCCGGACAACCTGACCGCGGGCGACGACGGTCTCCCCCGCGGCGAAGCTCAGTGTGACCGGCTCGACACGCTGGCGGGCGGCATCCTGGGCTTCTCGCGTCAATTGCTCGTTGTACAGGGCGTTGGGCGCCACAAAGGCCGACGCCAGGCTGGACACCAATCCGGCCTGTGCCTCGGGCAGGCTGATGCTGACCAGCGCCGGCACGGCGCGTCGCGCGTCATTGAGCGAGCCCTCGCGGATCTCGGCCCGCATGACCTGCTCGAGCACGGCCAGCGCTTCAAGCTGGACCGCCTGCCAGCGAGCATCCGCCAGCTGTAAGAGCTGCTGCCCGTCCTCGGGCGCAAGCCGGATATCGGACAGGGCTGCCAGGTCGGCGAGCTTCTCCTCCGCAGCTGCAAACTCGTCGCCGCGCACCGAGTCGATGTAGTTGAGCGTGCTGCGCAGACGCTGGATCTGCTCGCGGGCGACCCGGCTGTCCGGCGGATCGAACACCGGCTCCACTGCCGCAGCTGCCATCTGACGCGCTTCCTCGGTGCGGAGCTCGCTGACATAGGCTAGCGCAAACGGCGCCTGGACGTCCTGCAGGACGACCTGGCCCGCTTCCACCGCCACGCCAGCCGAGCGCTGGTTGATCGGGAGGGAGAGCGCAGCTGTGGCTCCGACCAGTCCAAGCAGGAAGATCACGCCCAGCCGCGCCGCACTCCAGGCAGATGACATCCGCTCGCGCATAGGACGTTTGGGTTGAGGCGATGGGTCCATGGGCCGGCTACAGGGAGGTCAGCAGCTGCCGCACACGTTCGCTGACGGCCTTGCCGTCGGCCCTGCCTTGCAGGCGCGGCATCAGCACCTTCATGACCTTGCCTTGGTCCGCCGGAGTTGTGGCGCCGGTTTCCTCGATCGCCTGGCGCGCCAGGCTGGCCAACTCCTCTTCACTGAGCGGTTGGGGCAGGTAAGACCGCAGCACGGCCAGTTCGGCCTGGGCAGCCTCGGCCAGATCCGGGCGGGCGGCGCGTTCGGAATCCTGAATCGTCTCGTGGCGCGCCTTGACCTCTCTGTGCAGTACAGCGACCATCGCTGCCTCATCGAGCTCACCCCGCTTCTCGACTTCGGCCAGCTTGACCGCGGAGAGCACCATGCGCAGCGTTCGCTTGCGCACGTCGTCGCCGCTGCGCATGGAGTCCTTGAGATCGGCTTCCAGTTGTGTCCGTGAGGGCATGCGCCCATTATACCGAGGACCGCAGGGCCGGGGAAGGCGGGCGGATGAGATCCAGTGAGACCGGACCGCTCCCTCCCGTACCCGTCGAATGCTGGCACGATCTGTGCTCGGTACCCATTGCAGCCTGGCGCCTGCGGCTGCGCTTGAACGGGGCAGTGGAAGAACTGCGCTTCGAGGGAAGGCGAGAGAGGGGAGCGTGGGATGGTCAGCAGACAGGTGTCGTCTTTCCTGCGGCCATGCAGTCTTCCGGCGCGGCGATTCGCCTCGTCTGTTCGCCTGCATAGGGGACAGCCTGTCAGGCCGGCTGGGTGATCCTTCCGCAGTGCCGCGGGACCCAGCACCCTGGTTGCTGGACCCCAAGTGGGTGGTGAGACGCGAGTCAAGGAACTTGGTCACGCGAAGCAGGAGGCCCGCGCCAGGCAGGAGACCTCATCTGCCGGCAACGGTTGAAGGCGGTTCAGGGGAGCGGCGCCGGGGCAGCCCCGTTCCTCCGCAGCAGCGCTGCCTCGAGCTGGCTTCCCTGCACGCCGGTGATGCGCACACTCGAGCATTGCGCGCGGAGGTTGCGTGGGGACCATGCCGACACGGCCAGGCCGCTGCCAGTCAGGCCTCGCAGCAGCCAGCCTTCCCCTTCGGCGGGCAAGGCGCTGACCCACAGCGCGGCGGCCACGGCGCCGACCTGCGCGGACAGCGCGGCCTGCCGTGTCCGGCTCGCCAGGCTGCGTAGTGTGTGCACCCGTCGGCGCACCTCGGCCGGATCGACTTGACCCGGCATCCTGGCCGCCAGCGTCCCCGGGCGGGGAGAGTAGCCGAAGATGTGAGCGCCTTCGAATCCGATCGCTTCGACAAAGCGCAGGCTCTCATTGAACTCCGCCTTGTCCTCGCCCGGAAATCCCGCCATCAAGTCGGTAGTCAGTGCCAAACCGGGGATCGCCGCGCGGGCGCTCGCTGCGAGCCGAGCGAATTCTGCCGGGCTGATCGGGCGCTGCATGCGCTCGAGCGTTGCATGGGAACCGGATTGCAGCGGGAGGTGGAGCTGGCGGCACAGCCGATCGTCCTGCCACAGGGATAGCAGGCCGTCGCTCACATTCCAGGGCTCGATGGACGACAGACGCAGGCGGGCGCCCTGCGTTTCGCTCAAGATCAGCCGGATGAGGCTCTCCAAACCCGACCGCTCACCCAGGTCCATCCCGTAGGCGCCCAGTTGCACTCCGCACAACACGATCTCGCACGCGCCTCCCGCGACGGACTGCAGTACGCGCTGCAAGACAATGGACGGCGGGACGCTGCGAGCTGGGCCGCGCACGAGGCGCGTCAGACAGAAGGCGCAGATCGAACTGCATCCTTCCTGCGCCTTGATGAAGCCGCGCACGCGATGGCGCTTGCCGGGGATGGGGGACCGTGCGACTTCGCCGCCGGAGGCCAGCCGCCGGGCACGATCCCCGAGGACAAGCGAGGCGATCGTGTGCTTTCGGGAATTGGGGACGACCTCCGCCTGGGGTGCGACCCGCCTGGCCGCGCCTGCATCGAGCGTCGCCCAGCACCCGGTGAGGATCAAGCGCGCTTGTGGGTTGCGGCGGTGCGCCCGACGCGCCAACCGCCTGGAATCCGCCGCGGCGTCTTGTGTGACGGCGCAGGTGTTGAGCACGACGACCTCGCCAAGTTCGGGGGATTCCACCAGGTGCGCTTCGCCCAGGCGCAGGTCGGCAGCCATCAGCTCGAGTTCGCTCTGGTTGAGCCGGCAGCCGACACTGTCCAGGAACACCCTCATGGTGCGGGGGGTGGCTCGGCCTGGCGCACGGCGAAGTTGTCGAACGCAACGCGCGTGCCGGGAAGCTCATACGTGCCAGCGAGCAGCCCTACATCTCCCTCGGAGAATGAGGCGTCGCTGGCCTGCCGCACCGGGACGCCATTGATGCTGAGTGTCAGCCGCGTCCCGCTGCACTCCGCGCGCAGCTGGTTGGTCGAACGGCCTTGCAGGATCATGTCGGAAGGCAGCATCGCGGCATCATTGAACATCCGCTCCACCCCGCCGATGCGCTGGCCAATCCCGGCGAACCCATCGGCGGAGATCAGGAAGAAGTAGAAGTTGTCCGGGTCCTGATAGCGGCAGATCAGTCCAAGCGCGTTGTTGTCCGGCCCATCTGTGACGGTGGCGTCCACCTCCAGGGTCACGTTCTCGAAGCGCAGGCCCGGCCTGGCCCAGGCGATGCGATCGGGCTGATAGACCGTGATCTGGTAAGCGCCGCCGGAGTAGTCCGACTCGAGGCTGGCGTCGCGGTAGCGATCCCAGCCGCTCGAGGTGCGGGAGAAGTCGTCCTTGAACAGGAGGGTGCCGGGCTGGGGCGCCGACAGGAGTCCAGAACAGCCCGCGAGCCATGCAGCCAGGCCGGTGGAGAAAATCGCCGTGAGCGCAGTGCGGGATAGTGGGCGGGGCCAGGTTGACGAATGCATGGGCGCAGGTCGCATTCTAGCATGCCCTCCGGCGGGGCGACTTGCAGCTGTGCCGAGTGGGCTCAAGCAGTCGGCCGGACCAGACTGGCGGGCGCGGGGTCAGCCCGTCAGTGCCTCCAGCGACCGTCGAGCGAGCTCGGCGTACGCTCCCTCGGGATCGATCCGCAGCACGGACTCAAAGGCGGCGCGTGCACCGGCGGGGTCGGCCAGCGACAGCCGCGCCAGCCCCAGGTGGTAATGGGATGCGGGCGAACCCGGGTCCAGCCGGATCGACGTGCGCAGCAGTCGGTCCGCCAGCAACACATTGCCCTCCAGGAGATGGGCGTGGCCGAGCAGGTCCCATCCCTCAGCACTTGCCGGGTCGAGGGCAACGGCGTTCCGGGCGGCGGGGAGGGCCAGCCCGGCGGGGTCCACACCTTGATGGAGTGAGAACTGCGCCAGCAGCCGCCAGTAGGCCGGATCGGTCCCGGCGGCTTCCGCGGCGAAACGGTAATTGCGCGCCGCCTGGGGGAAGTCACCGGCCGAGAGCTGCGCGGCGGCCAGCTCGGCCAGGAGGGCCGGACTCTCTGGGTCAAGCTCGAGGCCGCCTCCAGCACAGGAATGGCGGAGGAGGGAGCACCGCCTTGGCGCAGGGCCATCCCCTCCAGAAGGTAGGGAAGCACCACCTCCGGGGACTGGAGGCGGAGCGCGCGCAAGCGAACCATCGCCTGCGGATCGGCAGGGGCTTGGGCGAACGCCAGGTAGGCTTGTGCGCTGGTGTCGCTCGGCTGGAGTCCGGCGGCGCGCTCGAAGGCCAGGGCGGCCTCCTCAAAGCGCCCGTACTTCAGGAGGACCTGGCCCGACCGCATGCTTGATTCGAAGGCGCTCGCCCCGGCCGAAGCGCGCAGCAGCGCCTCCAGGTCGGCCAGCAAGGGATCATCGGCCCCGGCTGCGCGGGCAGCGAGGATTGCCGGCAGTGCGGTCTCAGGTCGCAACGCTGCGCTGAAAATCGACCGGAGGTGCAGCATCTCCGCGTCAGCCGGGGCGAGACTCAGCGACGTCTCAAGCTCCTCCAGCGCCCGCTCGACCTCTCCGCTGGCGATCAGCGCCTGGGCGCGGAGCCGGCGCAACCGGGTCGAGTCCTGGCAGGCGGCGGGGAGAGGCTCGAGGGCGGCGAGTTCGCCGGCTCGCACCCGCGCCTCCAACCTGAGGCATTCCATATCCGGGGCGCCCGGATGGGAGATCAGGGACTGTTCCATGTGGGACAACGCGCCTGCCGGGTCGTTGGCGTCGAGGGCGGCGTAGGCTGCCGGCCGGTGGAGCATCGTCAGTGAGGGTTCAAGGCGCAGGACCGTGTCCAGCGCCCGCAAAGCCCCTGGGGCATCGCCCTGCACCAGGGCGGTTCGGGCGCGGGAAAGCTGCTCGTCTAGCTGGAGGGGGGCAGCCGCTGGTGCCAGCCCGGCCAGGATCGCTGCCGCCAACAGCAGCAGCAGGCCGCGCATCACCCTGGGACTCAAGTGGGGCTCCTTCATCATTCCGGCCCAGGATTATAGCCAGGACGAGACGCTCACGTGTCCGGGTTGCGTGCCGCGGCTCACCCTGAGGGCGTGACCTTCAACGGTTGAGTGCCGGATTCCCAGACGCTATAATCGGCGCAATCCCTGTGAGGCCGGATGGAATTCTCGCTGACGTCTGAGCAGCTGATGGTTCAGCGCATGGTGCGTGACTTCGCTCAGAAGGAGGCCGCGCCGCGGATCAAGGAGCTGGACCGGGACCAGCGCGCGGATCCCGGGCTGATCCAGCGTATGGGTGCCCTGGGCTTGCTCGGAATCTGCCTTCCGGTTCGCTATGGCGGTCAGGGACTGGACTACATCAGCCTGGGACTGGTCTGTGAGGAGCTGGAGTACGTTGACTCCAGCTTGCGCGTCGTGCTCTCGGTCCATTTGGGCCTCAACTCGCTGGGCCTGCTGCAGTGGGGGAGTGAGGCTCAGAAGCTCCGCTACCTGGTCCCTCAGGCGACCGGTGAAAAGGTGGCGGGGTTCGCCCTGACGGAACCCGGGGCCGGCTCGGATGTGGCGGGGCTCGCCTCGACGGCTCGGCCGGTGGACGGCGGCTACCAACTCCAGGGTGAGAAGACCTGGATCTCGCTGGCCGGGGTGGCTGACCATGTTTTGTGGTTCGCTCGCACAGCCACCGAGGCGGCCGACCCCCACCAGGCCCTGACCGCATTCATCCTTGAGACCGACCGCCCGGGCGTCCAACGCGGAGACCTGCACGGCAAGCTGGGTATCCGCGCCGGGTCCACCGGCTGGCTGGCCTGCGACCAGGTGTTCGTGCCTGTGGAGAATCGGCTCGGCGAGGAGGGGGAGGGGTTCCGCATCGCCATGGCTTGTCTGGACGGCGGCCGGTATACCGTCGCCTCCGGGGCGGCTGGCTTGATCCGCGCCTGCCTCGATGCCAGCGTGCGCTATGCCCAGGAGCGCCGGGTGTTCGGCAAACCGCTGGCGGAAGTGCAGTTGATCGAGCAGAAGATCGCCGGGATGGCCCAGGCCCACGCTATTGCCCGCCTGCTGTACCTGCAGGCAGGTTGGATGAAGAATCAGGGGCTGCGCAACACCCGCGAGACCTCGATGGCCAAATGGTATGCTACCGAGGCCGCCTTCGCCTGTGCCTCGCAGGCCGTACAGGTTCACGGCGCCTACGGGTACAGCGATGAATACGATGTCGAGCGCTTCCTGCGCAACGCCCGGGGAGCGATGATCTATGAGGGAACCAGCGAGATCCACACGCTGATCCAGGCCGGATACGCCCTCGGCGCCCGGGTGGATACGCCGCTTCGTTGCGAGCTTCCAGCCTACGACCCTGCGGTCTGGTCTGCGCCGGGCTCAGATTGAGAGCCAATCCAGCGGCCGGATGCGCTGCATCCGGCGCGCAACCGGAGAACCTGATCGCCTCGCGGATGCGGGGCAGAACCGAAGGGAGGATAAATACTTGAACATCGTCGTGTGTGTGAAACAGACTCCCGACACTGCGGCCACAGTCACGGTGCAGGACGGGAAGGTATCCTGGGGGGACGCCCCGCTCGTGATCAACCCCTGGGACGAGTTCGCTGTCGAGCAGGCGCTCCGCACCAAGGAGGCGCA
>Ga0105094_10001252_pt1 | contig 13236 bp, 10 predicted proteins | sample PPLLak1March2015_2_FD_87023 | JGI IMG/M metagenome (GOLD analysis project Ga0105094, IMG submission 87023) | Freshwater sediment microbial communities from Prairie Pothole Lake near Jamestown, North Dakota, USA - PPLs Lake P8 Core (3) Depth... | ecosystem: Environmental > Aquatic > Freshwater >...
CACGTCTGCCCGGTCGAGATCGAGCACATCCGCAAGATCATCGGCGTCCGCCAGAGCGAGGTCCTGATGCAAAGCCGGTTCCCCCAGGAGCTCAACATTTTTTTCCGGAACATGGAGACCAATTCCAACCCCTGGGGCATCGGGTTCGCCAAGCGGGCGGCGTGGGCGGCCGGGCTGGACGTGCCGGTGCTGGCGGAACGTGGCTCGGCCGAATACCTGCTCTCGGTGGGATGCGCCGGCTCGTTTGATGAGGAAGGCATCCAGATCGCCCGGGCGATGGTGACGATCCTGAAAAAGGCCGGGGTCGACTTCGCCATCCTGGGAACGGAGGAGAAGTGCTGCGGTGATTCAGCCCGCCGGCTGGGCCAGGAATACCTCTTCCAGACGCTGGCGGCGGAGAACGCGGGGCTCTTCATCCAGTATCAAGTCAAAAGGATCCTGACCTTCTGTCCGCACGGCTACAACACCTTCAAAAATGAATATCCCAAACTCCGGGGGCTACTCCCCGGCATCCCGGAAAAAGACCAGGCCCGGCTGGCCGAGATCGAAATCATCCCCCACATCGTTTTTCTGGAAGGGCTGATCAAGTCGGGCCGGCTGCCGCTCCGGACGAACGGGATTTCCCGGCTGACTTATCATGATTCCTGCTATTTTGGGCGACATAACGGGCTGGTCGCGGAACCGAGGGGGGTCATCGCCTCACTCAGCCCCAAGGCCTTCGCCGAACTCAAGAACAATCGCGAGCACAGCTTTTGCTGCGGCGCCGGCGGGGGTTTGATGTGGACAGAGGAGAAGCTGGGCCAGCGCATCAACCACCTGCGGACCGAGGAGGTCATCGCCTCAGGGGCCGAGGTCGCGGCCACATCCTGTCCTTTCTGCCTCAACATGCTGAAGGACGGGCTCAAGGACAAAGAGAGACCCGACATCAGGGTGAAGGACCTCGCCCAGCTCGTCGCCGCTTCTCTTGAACCCTAGCTTCAGTCGAGGATTTCGTGGAAGGCGGCGATGGCCCGCTCCACGTCTTCGTCGTCGATGTCTTTGTGGGTGACCATGCGCACGCCGCCGAACGGCGCCAGCGCCAGGACCCGCCTTTTTCGGAGTTCGGCCAGGAACTCAGCGATCGACACGCGGGGATGGGCGAGCTCGAAGATGATGATGTTGGTTTCGACATCCGCCAGGTTGACCCTGACGCCGGGCAGGCCGGCAATCGCCGAGGCCAGCTTCTTGGCCCGCGCGTGGTCTTGGCCCAACCGGCCGGTCATCTCGGTGAGGGCGATGATTCCGGGAGCCGCCAACACCCCAACCTGCCTCATCCCTCCCCCGAGCGCCTTGCGGATCCTCCGGGCGAAGTCGATGAAGTCGCGCGGACCGGCGAGCATCGACCCGACCGGCGCCGACAGCCCCTTAGAGAGACAAAACATCACCGAATCCACCAGCGCGGCGTAGTCCTTGACCGGAACGCCGGACGCCGTGCTGGCATTGAAAATGCGGGCCCCGTCCATGTGCACTTTGATCCCGTGTTTATCGGCGACCGCCCGCACGGCCTTGAGGTTGGCAAGAGGCAGCACGGCGCCGCTCCAGTTATTGTGGGTGTTTTCGATGCAGACGAGTGTCGTCTGAGGAGTGTGAACCGAAGGCTTCCGGACGTTGGCCTCGACCTCATCCGGGTCCATGGCGCCCCGCCGGGAACCGAGAGGCCGCGGAGTCACCCGGGAGATGAAGGTGAGATGGGTGGATTCCATATTATAGATGTGCGACCGGGCTTCCAGGATCACTTCTTCGAGCTCGTGCGTCCAGGCTTTGACCGCTATCGAATTCCCCATGGTTCCTGAAGGGACGAAAAGGGCGGCCTCCTTGCCCATGATGCCTGCGGCCAGCGCTTCAAGCTCCTGGCACGTGGGATCGTCGCCCAGCACGTCGTCGCCCACGACCGCCTCGGCCATGGCCCGCCTCATGTCCGGCGTCGGCCGGGTGACCGTATCGCTCCTAAAATCGGATATCTCGCTCATCGTCCTCTTCTCCTGTAAGATCTTAAAAGCACAGCATATTATAATTTAATGCCCGGCGGCACTCAACGACAGAGGTTGGAACGCAACCCGGGGCGTGTTTACTTCGTTTTTATAATATGGTATCTTAGTCCGGAAATTCTTGATTCGAGTGCTCGAACAGCGCGGTGCCCACAATATGCCGGCCCAAAAGATCATCACCCTTGGCCAATTCTTTCTCGCCCTCCTGATCGTCTTCCTCTCCAGCGCCGTCTTGTCCTCCCGTATCATCCAGAAAGGAGAAATCGTCTCAGTGCCCGATATCTCGGGGAAAACCCTGACGGAAGCGGAGCGGGAACTCACCCGAAAGAGGCTCTCCGTTCAGGCAAAAGGCATCGAGTTCAACGACCGCACCGAACAGGGCCAAATCATTTCCCAGGAGCCGCTGGCCGGCTCCAAGACCCGAATCCACCGTCCTGTCCAGGTGATCGTCAGCGGCGGGAGCGAGCTCGTCGACGTCCCCGCGTTCGTCGGCAGGAGCCTGGAAGCAGCCAGCAAGCTCCTGGGCGAAAACGGCCTGCAAAGAGGGCTGGTTTCTCAGATCCATACCGCCCGGTACGCGGCCGGTCGCATCATCGCTCAAGAGCCCGCGCCGGGAGGGCAGAAGATCAAACGCACCACTCCCCTCAATTTCCTGGTGAGCCAGGGAGAGATCGAGCCCAGATACCTGATGCCCGACCTGATCGGCCGGAAAGCCGGTCCATTGCTGCCGCGGCTCAGGGGGCTGGGCTTTAAGGTGGGCGATGTCCGCTACGCCTATTATCCGGGCCTTGACGCCGGCTTCATCATCAAGCAGTCCCCTCCCCATGGCTTCGGAATCTCCAAGAGAAGCCTGATCGCGCTGGAGGTCAGCCGATGATCCGACTCGCACCCTCGATCCTGTCCGCGGATTTTTCCAAGATCGGAGAGGCCGTCCGGATGGCCGAGGGAGCTGGGGCGGACCTCATCCATCTCGACATCATGGACGGTCACTTCGTTCCCAACCTGACCCTCGGGCCGCAGGCCGTTTCGGCGATCCGGAAGATTACCCAGCTTCCGATCGATGTCCACCTGATGGTTGAAAACCCCGGCTTTTTCATCCCCCTTTTCCACGAGGCCGGAGCCGACTGGATCTCCATTCATGTCGAGGCCTCCACCCATCTTCATCGCGATGTCTCCTCGATCAAAGAGCTCGGCCGCAAGGCCGGAGCCGTCCTCAACCCGGCAACGCCGATCCACGTTCTCAACAACATTCTGAAGGAACTCGATTTCATCCTGGTGATGTCGGTGAACCCGGGCTTTGGAGGGCAGAAATTCATCGGGGCCACGAGCCAGAAGATCCGGCAGCTGCGGAGCTGGATCGACGGACAGAACCTCTCCATCCCCATCGAGGTGGACGGGGGGGTCGACACAACCAACGCAGAAAGCCTGATCCGGGACGGCGCCGAGATCCTGGTCGTCGGGGCCGCCATCTTCAAGGCTGAAGAGCCCGTCCGGGTCATCGCCCGGCTGAAGGAAATCATCGCCAAGGGAAGCCGGCCATGAACGCTCTGGTTACGGGGGCGGCCGGGTTCATCGGGTCTCACCTCAGCCAGCGGCTGCTCCAGGAAGGAGCTCATGTCATCGCGGTCGATTCCTTCACCGACTTTTATCCCCGCTGGATCAAGGAGCGCAACCTCGCTCCGTTCGCCGGCGACAAAAATTTCGAGTTTCATCCTCAAGACCTCCTCGAGCTCGACCTCGATGAAATCCTGGGCCGGGTCGACATCGTGTACCATCTGGCTGCCCAGGCGGGCGTGCGGTCGAGCTGGGGGGAGAATTTCGCGGTTTACATCCTGAAGACTATCCAAAGCACCCAGCGGCTGCTGGAGAAGGCCAAGGGAAAGCCGCTTCACCGGCTGATTTACGCTTCCTCTTCCTCGGTTTACGGGCTGACTCCGACGCTCCCGATGTCGGAAACGAGCCTTCTCTATCCCCTTTCTCCCTACGGTGTCACCAAGCTGGCCGCCGAGCAGCTCTGTTTCCTCTATTTCCAGAACTACGGGGTTCCGACCGTCTCGCTCCGGTTTTTCACGGTCTACGGACCCGGTCAGCGGCCGGACATGGCCTTCCATAAGTTCTTCCAGGCCATCGCCAAGGGCAAGCCCATCGCCGTGTTCGGAGACGGGGAGCAGACCCGCGATTTCACTTATGTCGACGACATCGTGGAGGCCGGCCTCTCAGCCAGCCGGCTGGGCCGTCCCGGGGAAGTCTACAACGTCGGCGGGGGACACCGGGAACGGCTGAAGGACCTCTTTCCGGTCCTTGAGGAAATCTGCGGGAGAAAGGTCGAAGTGGTGCCAGCAGAAAAGCAAAAAGGCGATGTCGCCCATACCTTCGCCGACATCCGGAAGGCGCGGCTCGACCTCGGTTACGCGCCCCGAACCGCCCTCAAAGACGGACTGCGGGAGGAGTGGAAATGGATCAGGGCGCTCTATCATATCTAGGACGAATCAAGGACAGAAGTCACGGCCATGAATAAAACCAGCCAGATACTCATCGTCGCCATTCTCTTGGGCTTGGGCGCCTGGGGCTGCAGAGAAAAGCCGCTCGAAATTGCTCCCGAGATCGCCGCTTCGGACGAGGCGTTATACAAGGCCGGCCAGGAGATCGTGAAAAAAGACGCCGAGAAGGCTCGTCTGTATTTTCGTCAGGTGATCGATTCCTTCCCCAAGAGTTTTTATGCTCAGCGGGCCAAGCTGGCGATCGCCGACTCCTATTTTGAAAAGGGCGATGAAAGCAGCATGATCCTGGCCGCCTCCGAATACCGGGAGTTCATCCAGCTGTATCCCTACAGCCCCTCGGCCTCTTACGCGCAGTACCGGATTGCCATGACGTTTTTCAAGAAAGCTCTAAAGCCAGGCCGCGACCAGACCAAGACCAACCAGGCCTTGCTCGAGTTCAAGAAGGTCATCACCAACTTCCCTCTGAGCGAAGAGACTAAGCTCGCCCAGACGCAGCTCGCCGAGTGCGAGGAACGGCTGGCGGCGCACACCTTCATCATCGGCGAGCATTACTACCGGGTCTATGCTTTTAAGGCGTCGACGGCGAGGCTGTCCGAAATCCTGACGAGCTACCCGAGCTACTCGAAAATGGACGAAGTCTATTATTATTTGGCGGATTCCTACTTTAAATGGAAAAAGGTTGAGGAAAGCATTCCCTACTTCACCAAGCTCGTCACCGATTTTCCCGAGAGCAAATTCGCCAAGAAGGCCCAAGCCCGGCTGGCCGAGATCAACAAGGTCGCCGCCAAGCCGGAACGGTAAGAGAGGTCCCATGAGATACCGTCCGCTTCCTTGCTCTGCCCTCATCCTCATCGTCGTCCTTGCCCTCACCATGCCGGCCGCTGGACAGGACCCCAGAGGCTCGGGCGATTCCGGCTTCAGTGCAGGACTGAGCCTGGGCTATCTCTCCCGGGCCCTCAGCCTGAACGGTGAAGAACAGGACATCCTCCCCAAGATGACATCTCTCCTGGGCAGCCTGATCTTGGAATACAAATTCCAGCCGGGATTCGTTCTGGCGGCCCACATCGGCTACAGCTTATCGGATTTCGAAGGCATCACCTTCCGCCGGCTCCCCTACTCCCTCGAAATCGACGCCGACTCTGGAACGATCGGGGGGATTCTGCTCGGGGCAGAGCTCGAAAAGTCCCTGCTCGGAGGAGCTGCCTTGGGACTGGATATTCGCGCCCTGTTCTTCGCCTCCCTCGGGCTCGGCAAAGAGTGGGAGCTTCCCGGCTTGGCCGTCGAAGGATCCGCCAAGGGGAAGCCGATTTGGATGAAGGCTTCCGCGGGACCTGTCTTGACCTATCGCGGCTGGAAGGGCGTTGCTCCATTCCTTTATCCTTGCTTTGATTACCTCTGGGGAAGCTTCGAGTTCGAGGAGACCGTCCAGGAACTGGTAGGGAGCGAGAAGAAGGACATCAAAGGCAAGGGCCAGTTCGGCCTCGGGCTTGGGTCCGACTTCGAACTTTCCGCTTCGCTTCGCTTCCGCGCCGAAGCGAGTCTCTATCCCCACCAGGACGGCACAGACTATGCATTCATGATCCAGACGCTTTTTGCGTTCTGATGAGCCCGGAGGAAACGATGACCGCACTGAATAAAAAAAGCTTGATAGTTGCAGCCCTTCTGCTCGGCCTGTTCGCCTCCGGCGACAGCCTCCAGAAGGCCCGGACGGAGAAGGCCCCGGAACGGGCAGCCTCAGCCATCCGCCGGACGATCCACTCGTTCGATGGCGGTCTCCCCCTCCACACGAAGGGCCCCCGCTACGCTCCCGGACAACTCCTGGTCAGGTTCAAGCCGAGCGTCAGCACCCAGTTCGTCAACGCCACCTTGGCTGAGTACGGGACCGAGAAGATCAAGAGGATCTCTCAACTCAACCTCTATCAAGTCCGGATTCCCGATTGGGCGTCGGTCGAAGAGATGGCCTACGCCATCAGCCAGAATCCCGAAGTCCTGTCTGCCGGACCCAACTATGCCGCCCGGATTGCGGTCACGCCCAACGACCCGCTCTTCCGGTACCAGTACGCGCTCCATAACACGGGGCAGGATGTCGGGCCCCCGGGGAGTCCCAGCGGAAGAGCCTCAGCCGATATCAAGGCCCCGGCCGGCTGGGAGGAGACCAAGGGGACGGCCGAGACGGTCATCGCCATAATCGACTCCGGGATCGATTTCGAACATCCGGACCTGAAAAATAAGATCATATCGCCCGGCCATGATTTCGCCAACGACGACGGTGATGCCACTGACGACAACGGCCATGGGACATATGTAGCGGGGATCGCCGCCGCCGATACCAACAACAACGAGGGCATCGCCGGAGTCGGCTGGAACTGCAAGATCCTTCCCGTCAAGGTCACTGACGCGGAGGGCTCCGCGTGGTACGACGACCTCATTGATGGAATCCTCTGGGCGGCGGACAACGGTGCCCATGTGATCAACCTCAGTCTGGGTGGCGAGGAGTCCGACGATTCCCTGCGCGATGCTCTCAAATACGCCCATGACAAGGGTGTCGTGATCGCGGCCTCGGCCGGAAACGACGATGCGGCCGTTTTCTATCCTGCCGCCTACGATGCCTATTGTCTTGCCGTAGCGGCGACTGACTATGACGATGCCCGGGCATCCTATTCCTGTTACGGACCGGAAGTGGACGTGGCGGCTCCCGGAGAATGGGTCCTCAGCACATACCCAACCACCATGGTCGATCTGAACGAGTATCTTCCCTATATCTGGGGCAACGGAACCTCATCTTCAGCCCCGCACGTCGCAGGTTTGGCCGGGCTGATCAAGGGGCTCAAGCCGTGGCTCACAGTCGATGAGATCATGGACGTCATCCGCTTCTCCTCGGACGATGTGAATTCCGAAGAGCACTCGGGGAAGGATGAGTACATCGGCTACGGACGCATCAACATCGAGAAGGCGCTCGTCCCGATCAAGCTGTCGAAGTAACCGGGGATGCTCGGCTCACTCCACATCAAGAACCTGGCCACCATCGAAGACCTGGAAATCCATCTTCAGGAAGGTTTTTCCATCCTCACCGGAGAGACCGGCGCCGGCAAATCGATCATCATCGATGGGATCAGGCTGGCCTTGGGAGACAAGGCCTCCCCCGATTTGATCAGGACGGGAAGGGCCGAGGCCACAATCGAGGCCGTCTTCCATCCCGGCCGGCAAAAGGGCAGACCCGCCGACCTTTCTCTTGACGGGGAGGGAGAGGTCCTCATCCAGAGGCACATCACCCAGGAAGGAAGCGGAAAAGCCTATCTCAACGGGATTCTTGTCCCCGCCAAAAGGCTCAAAGAGGTCAGCCCCTCCCTGGTGGACATCTACGGGCAGAACGATCACATCTTCCTTCTCCAGCTCGAGAACCATCTCCGCTATCTCGATGATTTCCTCGGCCTGGAAAGCCTCCGGGAAGAGGTATCCCGGCTCGCCCAGAGCCTGCGCCTGATGGGACGTCAGAAGGAAGAGCTCGAGGTGAGGAAGCGGGAACGGGAGCAACGCCTGGATTTCCTGGGTTTTCAGGTCATAGAGATCGAGGCCGCCGGGCTTCGTCCCGGAGAATGGGAGGAGCTCCTGGCGGAGCGGAATATCCTCAAGAATTCCGAAAAGGTTGCCCTGCTCGTCGAAGCCGGACTGGGCTGCGCCTACAGCGAAGAGGGCTCGGTTTCAGCCGGGCTTTCCAGGCTTCAGGAAGTGGTCCGCGAACTCGCCCGCTACGACCAGAGTTTCGAAGCTTTCAATGACTCCATCGCCCAGTCGGCCATCGCCGTCCGGGAGCTGGCCGACAGCCTGATCAAATTCAAGGAGCGGCAGAGTCTCGGCCCGGAGCGGCTCGAAGAACTGGAGGCGAGGCTGAGCACGATCGAGAAGCTCCGGCGCAAGTACGGCGAGACGACTGAGGACATCCTCGGGCATCTTGCCAAGGCCCAGAAGGAGTCCGAGGATCTCGCCCGCAGCGAGGAGACGCTGGCCGACCTCGGATCACGTCTCAGCGGGGCTCTCACCGAATACAAAGCCCGGGCCAAAAGGCTCTCCCGCCTGCGCAGCGACGGGGCGCCCAGTCTCCAAAGCCAAATGGAAAAGGAGATCGCCCTCCTGGGAATGCGGCGGGCCCGTTTCCAGGTGAAGATAGAGACAGCTCCAACCGACACTTTGGCCCCGGAAACGGTTCGGGAGCTGGGACTTGATGAGGTAGAATTCCTCATCAGCCCCAATCCGGGAGAGGAACTGCGGCCTCTCCGGAAGGTGGCCTCGGGCGGGGAGCTATCCCGCATCATGCTGGCCCTCAAGACAGTCGGCAAGGAGAAAGACCGTTTCAAAACGCTCATCTTCGACGAGATCGACTCGGGGATAGGGGGAAAAACGGCGGAGTGCATCGCCTCGAAACTTCGGGACCTGGCCCGACACCACCAGGTCATCTGTATCACCCATCTTCCGCAGATCGCGTCCTTCGCCCCGCATCACTACCGGATCGAAAAATCGGTTGCCCGGGACCGCACTTTCACCACCGTCAAGGAACTCGATTTTGAGGAGAGGGTTGCGGAGATCTCCCGTCTTCTCTCCGGCAGCCGGATGACGGCGACGTCTTTGCAGAACGCCAGGGAAATGCTCCACCTCAACCTCGAGAAGGAAATCACAGGAAGGAGAAAAACATGAGCCGAGCCCAGGACGCCGTTCAAAACTTCAAGCAGGGATTCAGCTGTTCGCAGGCGGTTCTGGCCGCCGTCAGCGAGCCGCTCGGGCTGGACAGGGAAAGGGCCCTCAAGATCGCCCAGGCTTTCGGGGGCGGGATGGCCAGGATGGGCCTGACTTGCGGGGCCGTTACGGGGGCCATGCTGGCCATCGGGCTCAAACACGGAAGGACCCGCCCGGAAGACGAGGAGGCCAAGGAGAAGACTTACAGTGTCGCGCACGATCTCCTCCGGCAATTCCAGGCCCGCCACGGCTCCATCGTCTGCCGCGAGCTCATCGGCGTCGACTTGAGCTCCCCGGAAGGGCACAAGCTGGGAGAAGAGCGAGGCGTCTTCGAGAACCTCTGCCCGAGGTTTGTCTCTGACGCCGTCGAGATCCTGGAACAGATTTTGTAGGACTCTTTGATCATCGCCTGATTCCCCTCAAGATGTCTGAAAAAAAGCGCCGCTTCTATATCCGCACGTTCGGCTGCCAGATGAACGAGAGCGATTCCGAGCGGATCTCCGGGCTGTTGGCCCGGGCGGGAGCCGTCAAGTCGGAGCGCCCCGAGGAGGCGGACTTGATCATCGTCAACACCTGCGCGGTCCGGGAAAAATCGGAGCAAAAGCTCCTCTCCTATCTGGGCCGGTTGGCCCAAATCAGGAATAAGAGGAACGTCCGGGTCGCTGTCGTTGGCTGCGTCGCCCAGCTGCGGGGCTGGGAACTCCTGGGAAAGGCCGCGGCCGTCGACTTCGTCCTGGGCCCGGACAACACCGCTGAGCTGCTCACCCTGATGCAAGAGGGCGCCCCCCAAAAACATGTTTCGACCTCCCGGTCAAAGGAATGGCCGGAGACTCCGCCCGGCCTTATCCAGCGGGATAGCCAGTTCAGCGGCTACGTCACGGTGATGGAAGGGTGCGACAACTTCTGCGCCTACTGCATCGTGCCGTACACCCGCGGACGGGAGAAATACCGGCCGCTGAGGTCTGTCCTCGAAGAGGTCCGGGACCTGGCCGGGAAAGGATACCTGGAGGCTCAACTGCTGGGACAGAACGTCAATTCCTACCTTGACCCCGATACCGGAAGGCAGTTCCCCGACCTGTTGAAAGAGGTGGCGGCCGTCCAAGGGATCGAGTGGATCCGCTTCCTGACCTCGCACCCCAGGAATTTCCGGCCCGAGATCGTCGAAACCATGGCCGGGACGAGGAAGGTCTGCCGCGAGCTTCATCTCCCCCTCCAGTCGGGCTCGACCGCCGTGCTGAAAAGAATGAGAAGAGGCTATACCAGGGAAGCGTACCTGGACATCGTCTCCCGGCTCCGCCGCCTGATGCCGGGGATCAACCTGAGCACGGACATCATCGTCGGCTTCCCGGGCGAGACAGACCGGAACTTCGAGGAGACGATCGAAGTCCTCCGGCAGGTCCGCTTCAGCAACCTCTTTTCCTTCCGCTATTCCCCACGCCCCTTGACAGAAGCCTCGAAGTTGGAGGACTCGGTGCCTAAAGAAGTGAAACAGCGCCGGCTCGAGGAAGTGCAGCGTCTCCAGAGGGAGATCCAGCTGGAAGACCACAGCCGGCTGGTTGGACAGACGATGAGAGTCCTCTGCCAGGGACGCAGCCGTAAGACCCCGCAACTTTTCTCGGGCCGGAATGAGGGGAACCAAGTGGTCAATTTCCGCTCGGACGAGGATTCCACAGGCCGGTTCGCCGAAGTCCGGATCACGGGCTGCGGCCCGTTCAGCCTCCTCGGTGAAAAAACCTCCTGATTTTCCCATCCAGCATCTTTGATTTTTTGGAGGATTTGTGCTATACAAGCTGTCCCAAAGCCCCTGAAAAGGGGAAATCCTCGGGGTAGAACAGACCATCTAAGGAGACGGTGAGATGTTAGGTGCGACCTCCTTTGAAACCATTGCCCTATGGGCAGTCCTGGGCATCGCTTTGCTCGGACTTGCCTATGCCCTTTTTCTCAGGCGCCAGATCATGGCCGAGGACAAGGGCAATCCCAAGATGATCGAGGTCTGGGAGGCGATCAGGCAGGGCGCCGACGCCTACCTCGGCCGGCAGCTCAGGACCATCCTGCCTCTCATCCTGGTCCTGACCATAGCGCTGTTCTTCAGCGTCTACATCGTCCCCCCGTCGGCGGAAGCCTTAGAGCGGTTTCCGAGCCTGACCCCGGACCGCGTCAAACTGATCATCGGAGTTGGCCGGGCGGTCGCGTTTGTTTTGGGCGCCCTTTTCTCCCTCATGGTCGGCCAATTCGGGATGCGCATGGCCGTCCAGGGGAACGTCCGGGTGGCCGCAGCGTCCCGGACAAGCTTCGACAAGGCCCTAAAAATCGCCTATCGGGCCGGGACGATCACCGGTATGCTGACGGACGGCCTCGGACTCCTGGGGGGCACCGTCATATTCATGGTCTTCCAAAAGGCGGCACCGGACGCTCTCCTCGGATTCGGGTTCGGGGGGACGCTTCTCGCCCTTTTCATGAGGGTCGGAGGCGGCATCTTTACTAAGGCGGCCGACGTCGGCGCCGATCTCGTCGGCAAGGTCGAGGCCTGTATCCCTGAAGACGACCCACGCAACGCCGCCGTCGTGGCCGACCTCGTCGGCGACAATGTCGGCGATTGCGCCGGGATGGCCGCCGATATCTTCGAAAGCTACGAAGTGACCATAGTCTCCGGGTTGATCCTGGGGCTGGCGCTGGTCTCGATCACGGGCCAGATCAAGTGGATCATCTTTCCCCTCCTGGTTCGCGGCATCGGCGTCCTGTCTTCGATCATCGGAACCTACCAGGTGCGCGGAAAGAAAGGCGAGAAAAAAGGCAACGCCATGGCCGGGATCAACCGCGGCTTTTATACTTCGGCCGCCCTCTGCTTTGTCTCCTTCGCGTTCCTGGCTCACTTCTACATGGACGAGTGGCGGGCCTTCCTTTCGGTCGGGGTGGGCATCATCCTGGCCATCGCCATCGACGAGCTGACCAAGTATTTCACCCACACCCATTACACACCGGTCAAGGAGATCGCCAAATCCTCCCGCACCGGCCCGGCCACCGTGATCCTATCGGGACTTTCGGTGGGGATGGAATCGACGGTCTGGGCCATCATGGTCATCGCTGCGACGATCCTCTCGGCGGTGCTCATCTACTGGGGGCAGCCGGTTGCCTATGTCCTCTACGGAGTCGCTATGACCGGCATCGGCATGCTGACTCTAACCGGAAACAACGTGGCCATGGATTCGTTCGGCCCCATCTGCGATAATGCAAACGGCATCGGCGAAATGGCCGGCCTGGAGAAGGACGCCCGCCGGATCATGGCCGACCTTGATGCCGTCGGGAACACGACCAAGGCCATTACGAAAGGGGTGGCCATCGGTTCCGCGGTCATCGCCGCGGTCTCCCTGTTCGGGTCCTTCATGACCGACGTCACCAAGGTCCAGGAACAGATGAACATCCCGGCGGCCGACCACCTGCTCACGACGGGCATCCGCGTATCCGTTCCCATGGTCCTCATCGGGATGCTGATCGGCGGGGCCATCCCCTGGCTCTTCTCCTCCTTGACAATCAACGCTGTCTCCCGAGCCGCTTCGCTCATCGTCATGGAGGTCCGCCGGCAGTTCAAGATACCCGGCCTGATGGAAGGAAAAGTCAAGCCGGACTACAGGCAGGCCGTGGGCATCTGCACGGTGGCCGCGCAGAAGGAGCTCATCGGGCTGGCCCTGCTGGCCGTGCTGACTCCCCTGATCGTCGGGTTGACGCTCCAGGTCGAAGCGCTGGGCGGGTTCCTGGCCGGAGTCATCCTCTCCGGCCAGCTTCTGGCCGTATTCATGGCCAACGCAGGGGGGGCCTGGGATAACGCCAAAAAGACGATCGAGGACGGCCTGTATGGAGGCAAGGGCTCCGACGCTCACAAGGCGGCAGTGGTCGGCGATACAGTGTGCTACCCGCTCAAGGACACTTCCGGCCCGGCCCTTAACCCGATGATCAAGGTGATCAACCTCGTTTCTCTG